>JAESGV010000101.1_pt1 | contig 156715 bp, 153 predicted proteins | sample 9269781 | NCBI WGS metagenome assembly JAESGV01 (sample SAMN15741586, study PRJNA653496) | algae metagenome | isolation source: Tildeniella torsiva UHER 1998/13D and co-occurring heterotrophs from... | place: Slovakia: Slovak Paradise National Park, Hrabusice, Kosice Region | collected 2000-01-01 | reverse complement strand
TTGAAAGCCGGGCTGTGGTTCCGGCGCACACGTCTCGTCATATCCGCTCCTGTTCACGACAATCATGCCGCGTTCAGGCCGAAAATCCACTCATGCCCGCTGTTCAGATTCCCCGAGCCAGCTCTTTCTCGGGCGGAGCGCAGCGCAGACCCGAGAATCTCCGGGTAAGTCCTGCACTTGATGCCAGTCCTGCATGAGATGGTCGGGTCAAGCCCGACCATGACGCGCTGACCCCGTTCACTCCGTCAGGCGAATGACCCTGTCCTTGCACAGATCCATGCCCTCGGCGTCGCTCTCGACGGCGTCGTCGAAGCGCGCGAGCACGAAATAGCTGCAACCGGCCGGCTTGTTCAGCTTCACGGCGATGCTCTTGCCGGGCGCCAGCGGCTTGGCGATCTTGCCGACGAGGCGGGGCTGGTCGCCCCCGGTGGCGATCTCGAACAGCGTCAGCGGCACGGCCCGCATATTGGTGACGGTGATCTGGGCCGGTGGCTTGGCGCCCTGCGCGGCGGCCGGCAGCGCCGGCAGGAGGCCGGCGGGACAGGCGAGCAGGCCCGCCAGGACAAGTCGGTGGATCGTCATGGTGTCGTTTCCCCGATGACGCGCTTGCAGCGCTGGCCAATCTGACACCCGGCATTCGGCCGAAGCAAGGCAGGGCTGCGGAAGGTTGTTCTGCGAACCCTCATGCATTCCCCGTCGATTGCGCCTATATCGACCTCCCAACCTGGAATCGTCCCAAGATGTCACCGCCTGCCGCGCCCCCTCCGGCGAAGACCTTCGCACGTTCTGCCGTGCTCCAGCCGGGCTCCGGTTTCGTGGAAACCTTCCGCGCGCTCTGGCCCTATCTCTGGCCGGCCGACCGCGCCGATCTGCGCCGCCGCGTCGTGCTCGCCTTCGCCCTGCTGGTGCTCGGCCGAGTCGTGCTGATGGGCGTGCCCTTCACCTTCAAATGGGCGACGGATGCGCTCGCCGCGACGCCGTCCACGCTCGGCGACTGGCTGCCCTGGCTCGTCGGCGCGCCGCTGGCGCTCACGGTGATCTACGGCCTCGCCCGCGTCGGCTCAGCGGCCTTCATCCAGGCGCGCGATGCGCTGTTTGCCCCCGTCTTCATGCATGCGGTGCGCACGCTCGCGCTGCAGACCTTCGGGCACCTGCATCATCTCTCGCTGCGCTTCCATCTCGAGCGCAAGACCGGCGGGCTGACGCGGGTTCTGGAGCGCGGCCGCAACGGCATCGAGGAGATGGTCAGGCTCGGCCTCAACCAACTCGTGCCGGTGGTGATCGAGCTGATCCTGATCACCGCCGTGCTGCTGACGATCTTCAACTGGGTCTATGTCGTCGTGCTCGTCGTGATGGTCACCACCTACATGGCCTACACCATCAAGGCGACGGAGTGGCGCATCGCCATCCGCACGCAGATGAACGAGTCCGACACCGATGCCAATTCGAAGGCGATCGACTCGCTTTTGAACTATGAGACGGTGAAGTATTTCGGCGCCGAGACCCGTGAAACCGCGCGCTACGATCTGTCAATGGCGCGCTATGAGCGCAATTCGATCAAGGCCTACACCTCGCTCGCTTGGCTGAACTTCGGTCAGGCCGCGATCTTCGCCACGGGCCTGACCATCTCGATGGTCATGGCAGTCCAGGGCTTCCGGGCGGGCACGCTGACGGTCGGCGATTTCGTGCTGATCAACGCCATGCTGATCCAGCTCTACCAGCCGCTGAACTTCATGGGCACCGTCTATCGCGAGATCAAGCAGGCGACGCTCGACATCGAGCAGATGTTCTCGCTGATCGGCAAGGACCCGGAGATCCAGGACAAGCCGGGCGCCAAGCCGCTCGTTGTGCCCGCCGGTGAGGTCACCTTCGAGGATGTCCACTTCGCCTATATCCCCGAGCGGCCGATCCTGAAGGGCATCTCCTTCACCGTGCCGGCGGGCAAGACCATCGCCATCGTCGGCCCGTCCGGCGCCGGCAAGTCGACGATCTCGCGCCTGCTCTTCCGCTTCTACGAGCCGCAGAAGGGGCGCATCCTGATCGACGGCCAGCCCATCGCCGACGTCCAGCAGGTCTCGCTGCGCGCTGCGATCGGCATGGTCCCGCAGGACACGGTGCTGTTCAACGACACGATCGAATACAACATCCGCTATGGCCGCCCCGAGGCCACGGTGGCGGATGTCGAGGAGGCCGCGCGCCTCGCCCAGATCGACCGCTTCATCAAATCGCTGCCCGAGGGCTATGGGACGTCCGTCGGCGAGCGCGGCCTGAAGCTCTCGGGCGGCGAGAAGCAGCGCGTCGCCATCGCCCGCACCATCCTCAAGGGCCCGCCCGTGCTGGTGCTGGACGAGGCGACCTCCGCACTCGATTCCTTCACCGAGAAGGAAATCCAGGACGCGCTCGATCTCGTCAGCCGCGGCCGCACCACGCTGGTCATCGCCCACCGGCTGTCGACCGTGATCAACGCCGACGAGATCATCGTGCTCGACAAGGGGCTGATCGCCGAGCGCGGCAGCCACGCCACGCTTCTGGCTGCGGACGGCATCTACGCCGCGCTCTGGAACCGCCAGCGCCAGGTCGACGAGGCCAAGGCGACGCTCCAGCGCGCCAGCGCCGAGGAAGAGCCGAGCGTCCGGGTCTCGCTCGCGCCCTGATGACTGCTGGAGCGTGACCGCTGGCCGCGGCGGCGCGCGTCCTGCATCCTGCCAGTGCCGATCCAGGCTCCATCCGACGAGGCGATGCGATGTTCAACCCGTTGAGTTTCGTCGGCTTCCACACCTGGCTGAGCCTGATCGCGATCATCGCGGGGTTCCCCGTCGCGGCCGGCCTGCTTCGGGGCACGATCCGGACGGGCTGGACACATGTCTTCCTGTCCACGGCGTTCGCCACCAGCGCGACCGGCTTCGGCTTTCCCTTCGCCGGCCTGCTGCCCTCGCACATCATCGGCGCGGTCGCGCTCGCCATCGTCTCGGTTGCGGGCTTTGCGCTCTATGCCCGCCGCCTCGACGGCATCTGGCGCCGAGTCTATGCGATCACGGCCATGCTGAGCTTCTATCTGCTGCTGTTCGTGCTGGTGGCGCAGCTCTTTCTGAAGGTTCCGGCGCTGCGGGCGCTGGCGCCGACAGGCTCCGAGCCGCCCTTCGCGATTGCGGAGGGGCTGTTGCTCGTCGTCTTCGTTCCCCTGATCTGGCTGGCGGCGCGCCGCTTCGCCCGCTATCGCACGCTGGCGTGAGGCCCCCCGCGCTCAGCCGCGCGGGCTCGCCGACATCAGCAGCGGCTGCTTGGGTCGCAGCGTGATCTTGAGCGTCGGCTCCGGCGCCTTGCCCGGCAGCGGATCGAGCCGCAAGCCCCGCAGCAGCACGGCGAGGATCGCGACCGCCTCCATCGTGGCAAAGACACTGCCGATGCAGATGCGCGGGCCGGCGCCGAAGGGCAGATAGGCATAGCGATGCCGCCCGCGCGCCGCATCTCCCATGAAGCGCGAGGGGTCGAAGACATCCGGCCGCTCCCAGAGCCGCTCATGGCGATGCACCGCATGGATCGGTACATACAAAACCATGCCGGGTTCGAGCGGCACGCCGCCCAGCGCGAACGGCGCCTCGACCTGCCGCGTGATCACCGGCGCCGGCGGATAAAGCCGCATTGCCTCCTGGAACACCGCCTTCGTGAGAGGCAGATCGGCGATGTGAGCCGGGCGCAGCGGGCCGCCGCCGGTGACGCCCGCGATCTCGTCGAGCACGCGGGCCTCCCAGTCGCGGTTCTGCGCCAGCAGGTGGAAGGTCCAGGCCAGGCCGAGCGCCGTCGTCTCATGGCCGGCGGTGACGAAGGTCAGAAGGTTGTCGACGATCTCCGCATCGCTCATCGCCCGGTCGGTCTCGGGGTCGGCGCTCGCCAGCAGCATGTCGAGCAGGTCGCCATGCTCCGGCGCCTGCGCCCGGCGCTGCGCCACAAGCCCAGTGAGGCTCTCGCGCAGATAGCGGGTCGAGGCCCGCGCCTTGCCGCGGCCGGGATAGGGCAGCCAGTCGGGCGCTCCGAACAGGTTGTAGATGAACATGAAGTTGGACGGCTCGAGATAGTCCGAGATCGCCTGCTCGACCTTGCCGACATCGAGCGCCTGCGCGCCCGACAGCATCGTCTCGACGATGATGTCGAAGGTCGTGCGCATCATCTCGTGGCCGATGTCGAGCGGCGCGGAGGCCGCCTGCCAGCGCTCGCGCGTCGCCTCCGCCGCCGCGATCATCGCCGGCAGGAAGCCGAGCAGCCGCTCGTGCTGGAAGCCCGATGCCACGGCCTGTCGCTGCCAGCGCCAATGCGCCCCGTCGGCTGTCAGCAGGCCCTCGCCGATGGCGGGGCCGAGCACCTTGCGGATCAGATCGCCCTTGCCGAGCTTGCCGGCCTGTTTCGTCAGCGCCTCCTGGATCAGCGCGGGGTCGCAGACATAAAGGCTGGTGCGTTTCCCGGTCCTGGCCAGCACGAGCCGCTCGCGATAGACCTCCGGCGGCATCGCCTGCAGCGGGTTGCGCAGCAGCGCGGCGATGACCGAGAGCGCCGGCCGGCGGCTCTCGAAGAGCGCGGCGGGCGCGCTCGCATCCAGGGCGTCGAGGGTCGTCATGGGGCTCTCCTGCAGCCATTGCAGCGTGGCGGCCGAATGGGGCGCGGCGATGTCGCTCTTCCCCCCGGGCGCCGAACCCCCTAAACAGCGCTCCAACAGTTGCAGCAGCCGGGCGCCGGCCGCACGTCGCAGATCTCATCGGAAGGCGTGCAACGCGCGCCCTCAGCATCACGGAACCTGAAAACCCATGTCGCTCGTCGATTCCGTCCGCAAGGTGATCGTGCCCATCCACAAGGAGGGCTATGTCTTCATCGCCATCGGGCTGGTGGCGACGATCGTGCTCGCCAATCTCTGGTCGCCCTTCGGCTGGATCGGCGCGATCATCACACTGTGGATCTGCTATTTCTTCCGCGATCCGATCCGCATCACGCCGCAGCGCGAGGGGCTGGTGATCTCGCCGGCCGATGGCCGCGTCAGCCAGATCGCCTCGGCCCTGCCGCCGCCGGAGCTCAACCTCCCGGCAGAGCCGATGACGCGCATCTCGATCTTCATGAACGTCTTCGACTGCCATGTGAACCGCGCCCCCGTGCCCGGGCGCATCGTCAAGATGGCCTATACGCCCGGCCTCTTCCTCAATGCCGAACTCGACAAGGCGAGCGACGACAACGAGCGCAACGCTCTCGCGATCGAGACCGCCCATGGCATCGTCGGCGTCGTCCAGATCGCCGGGCTGATCGCGCGCCGCATCGTGCCCTTCGTCAAGGAAGGCGACGCAATCGGGACCGGCGAACGCTTCGGCCTGATCCGCTTCGGCTCGCGCGTCGACGTCTATCTGCCGGTCGGCGTCGTGCCTCTGGTCGGCGAGGGCCAGACGGCCTTCGCGGGCGAGACCGTGCTGGCCGATTTTGCCGGCAGCGAGCCGGCGGTGCGCAGCTTCAGGGGGATTTGACAACGGGGCGCGTCATTCTTGGGCTTGCCCCGAGAATCTCTGGCCGAAAGAGCGCGGGTGCCTTCTCCTGCATGAGATGCTCGGGTCAAGCCCGAGCATGACGGCGCCCTGACCGAAAGCCCCGCCTAGCCTCCGCCGCCAAAACCGCGTATCCCGGCACGCATGAGCGATCTTTTTCCCCCCTTCGAGCCCGAGCGCGCCGAATCCAAGCGCGCCCGCTTCACGCCGATCCCGTTCCGGCTGATCGCGCCCAACGTCATCACCCTGCTGGCGCTCTGCCTGGGGTTGACGGCGATGCGCCTCGTCGTCGAGGGCAAGCTCGAGACCGCGACGATCTGCATCCTGGTCGCAGCCGCGCTCGATGGCGTCGACGGGCGTCTGGCGCGGATGCTGAAGGGCACCTCGCGCTTCGGCGCCGAACTCGATTCGCTCTCGGATTTCGTCAATTTCGGCGTCGCCACCGGCTATGTGCTGTGGATCTTCGTCCTGCACGATCTGAAATCCTTCGGCTGGATCATCGTGCTGACGCTGGCCTGCGCGATGGCGCTGCGACTGGCGCGGTTCAACGTCATGATCGACGATCCTCATCGTCCCGAATGGCAGAAGAACTTCTTCGTCGGCATGCCGGCTCCGGCCGGCGCGATCACGGCGATGCTGCCGCTCTACCTGCATTTCATCGGTGTGCCCGTGCAGGCCTATGGCGCGGTGCCGGTCGGGCTCTACATCCTGTTCATCGCCTTCCTGACGATCTCGCGGATCCCCTGCTATGCCGGCAAGACGCTCGGCACCCGTGTTCCGCGCGACCGTGTGTTGCCGATCTTCGTCGCGGTCGTCGTCGTGGCCGGGCTGCTCTTCGCCTACCCCTTCGAGGTCCTGGCGCTCGTCGTCATCGCCTATCTTGCCCTGATCCCGGTCAGTGCGGCGCGTTACCGCAAGCTCGATCGCGATCACGCCGCCGGTGCGCTGTTGCCGGCTGGCGCCAAGGATGAGACGGCCGCTCCGGTCTGACGTCGCGACGAGCCTGCGAGGGCTCAGCGTTTGCGCCGGGGGCGGGTCAGCCTGGCGGCATTGGCGCGGGTGCGCTTCGAGAACGGCTCCAATGTCGAATTGGCGACCTTGGCGGCTGCCTCCGCAAAATCGACCGCAGCCAGCGGGTTGAGCGCGACCCCCCACCAGAACATCACTGCCGCCTGGCCGGCTGCGAAACCGCTTTCCATCACGGCCGAAATCTTCTCGCTGACGGCGCTGGCCGCTTCGCGCTGGCCATGGCTGTCGCCGAGTGCGCCGCGCATCAGGATCGGCATGCGCATCGCGATTGTCAGCCCGGCATCGGCGTGGAGCGTCGCCATGCGGGTGGCGAGCGCCTGCGCTTCCCCTCCCACGGCGGTCGCGGTACGCGGCGTCCTGCTCGATGAGGCCATGGGAACACTCCGGAAGGGATGGGGCAGGGGCACGCCGAAGACGCAACCCGGCGAAACGGGCGCCGCCCCACGCCGCCGCAATGTGGCCGGTCGCGATCTGTTGTGCAACGCAACACGTCCCGCTTGGTTGCACGAATTATGCGCATGGTGAATGACAGATCGATGAAATGTGCCCTGGCCTGCGCCTGACGCAAGGCAAACGCCCGATTTATCCCTCGTTCAAAATGGTCTAGAGCCTGAGGCGCTGCGCGGCGTCCCGCCCGCGCCGGAATCGGTTCGGACTGCCCGTGAGCTTTTTTGCCTCTCCCAAACATCCCGGCTGGCGGCCGATGCTGGTCCTGGCGTCGGCTTCGCCACGGAGGCTCGCCCTGCTCGAACAGGCGGGTCTCAAGCCCGACGCCTTGCTCCCGGCCGATCTCGACGAGACGCCGCTCAAGGGCGAGCGCCCGCGCGATCTTTCCCGCCGGCTCGCCCGCGAGAAGGCGCAGGCCGCGCAGATCGGCGCCGCCAGCCGGCCCGATCTCGAAGGCTGCTACATCGTCGCCGCCGACACCGTGGTCGCGGTCGGCCGGCGCATCCTGCCCAAGGCCGAGATCGTCGACGAGGCCGCCGCCTGCCTGCGCCTGCTCTCGGGGCGTGCTCACCGGGTCTACACCTCGGTCGCGCTGGTGACGCCGGGCGGGGCGATCCGCGAGCGCGTGGTCGAGACCAGGCTGCGCTTCAAGCGGCTCTCGACCGAGGATATCGAGACCTATCTCGCCTCGGGCGAGTGGCGCGGCAAGGCCGGCGGCTACGCCATCCAGGGCATTGCGGGTTCCTTCGTGGTCAAGCTTGTCGGCTCCTACACCGCGGTGGTCGGCCTGCCCCTGCACGAGACGGTCAACCTGCTCGGCGGCGAGGGGTTTCCCGTCCGGTTCGGCTGGATGAACATCGGGTAGAGGGACGGGCGGTTTGCGGCCCTGCCTGGCTGCACTAGGGCCCGCACCCGCGCGCGGTCGTCCCACTGATCGGCGCAAGGCGCGGCGGCGCATGTTGTTAGGCAGGTGCGAAAACGCTATATCTGCGAACTCTAGGTCGCACGGAGCTTGTTATTCCAAGCTGCGCGGGTCATCCGTCGTTTGGACATCAGCATGCTTTCTGGCGCGCGACTTTACTATCAGCCGCAGGTGAGCGCGGACGGGACCTCTCTGGTCGGCGTCGAATGCCTGCTGCGATCGGTCGACGCCGATGGCAAGGTATCGGGCCCGCAGACGATCCTCGGCACCATCGAGAACGACGCCGAGGCCGACGCGGTCGACTGGTGGATTATCCGGCAGGCCTGCACCGACGGGCTGCGCTGGCCGAAACTGTCGATCTCGATCAATGTCGGCGCCCGGCAGTTCCAGGCGCCGGGTTTTGCCGGTGACCTCCTGGCGCTGATCGGCGAAATCGGCAACGCACCCCGGCAGATCGAGCTCGAACTGCTCGAAAGCGGCATCATCGAGAATTTCGAGAGCGCGATCGCGACCATGGACGTCCTGCGGCGCAGCGGGATTTCGATTGCGCTGGACGATTTCGGCACCGGTTATTCCAGCCTCGCCTATCTGCAACGGCTGCCGATCGACAAGCTCAAGCTCGACAAGTCGCTGATCGACGGAACCGGCGAGCTCAAGCCGGCCGCCATCGTTCAGGCGGTGACAGCCCTGTCGCGGGCGCTCGGTCTCAAGGTTGTGGCCGAGGGCGTCGAGACTCCGGCCCAGCAGCAGTTCCTGCGGGTCGCCGGCTGCCATCTCCTCCAGGGCTATCTGTTCTCGCCGGCGGTGCCCGCCGAACGGATCGACGCCTTCGTCCGCGACGGCTGGCCGGCCGCCCGCTGAAAAGGCCGCTGGCCCGTCAGCGCGCCAGATGCGCCGCAGTCGAGCCGGGCCCGACACCCGCGGGGACGGGGATGTTCGTCGAGGCGTATTTGGCGTTGAGGACCATGGTCGGCCCCGCCGACAGGGTGAAGCGCCGCGCCACCACGATGGTGTAGGCCGATTCCGCCGCCACGGGCTTGTTGGCGCCGATGTTGAGCTCGTTTTGCGGGAAGTAGAGCGTGCCCAGCAGCACCTTCGCGGCGTTGCTGAGGATCATGTGCTTCTGGTTCATCGGCGAATTGCGGTCCTCGAAGAAGAGGAGGCCGGCCATCACGCCGTCCCTGGGCGCGGTCAGGTCGATTGTGGTGTCGGCGTCGAACCGGACCACCGCGCCCTTGCCGTTCAGATAGATCCCGACATTCGCCCCCTTCAGCGAGGCCCCGCCCGAGACGTCGAGCGGGCCGTCCTTGAACACATAGATGCCCGGGTTCATCACGACGGTGGCGGCCTTGCTGATGCGGATGCCGCCGCAATAGGTGCCGGGGCTCAAGGCGATGCTGGTCGTTACCTTCAGATCCGTGGCGCTGCAGCCGCCGATGGAAGGCGGCGGGCGCGAGGCCAGCGGGTCGTTGAGCACCGGGCAGTCGAGCGTTGGTTCCGGAGTAAAGCTGTCGTGCTTATCCTTGTATTTGCCACCGGCCGAGCAGATGAAGCGGGCCCGAAGCTGCGAGTTGTTCATCGCCTTCAAGCCATCTTTTTTAGTGGAGTTTGAATAGACGGCGCATTCCGGCGCCTCGAGCTTGGCCTCCTTCTCGAGATGGATGGTCTCGTTTTTGTCCCGCTCGAGCCCGATCACGCAGATCGAGGCGGTGCCCATCACCCGCGCGGTCGCCTTGGCGCCGACGGCGACCATCTCCGTCCCGAACATGTGCATGATGTTGGTCTTGGCGGAGGTGTTGATCTCGACCGTAACGGTCATCAGCCTGAGATCGACCGATGTTGAGATCGTGCCGGAATGATTGGCCGCCTTGAGCGAACTCGCGGCGAATTTCTCTGCGACGGACTGCACGGCCGTCGGGGTCGTATTGGCCAGCCGGAACTCGCGCGCCGCCGCCAGCGCCGAGGCATCGGCGACCGTCTGGAACGCGGTCCGCTGCTCGGACAGAATACCGTAGTCGATGACCACGCCAGCGCCCATGATCAGCGCCGGCAGCGCGATCCCGAACACCATCAGCGCGCCACCACGCTCGTCGCGACGCAGGCGCTTCAGCGCAACGTGAAACGAGCCCCACGCCATCTCAAGCCGCCACGAGCGCGCGATGCGCCCGAACCATGAAGCGGATCTGGTGGCCGAGCAGCCGCCAGTTCACGGGCTTGCACATGAAGGAGGTCGCGCCCGCCGCGTAGGCCTGGTCGATCGAGACCATGTCCTCGCGCCCGGTGATGACCATGAGGGGCAAAGCGTCGAAGCGCCGGTCGGCCCGGATCCGGCGCACCATCTCGATGCCGTCGATGCCAGGCATATCGACGTCGATCAGCGCGACGTCAAAGCCGGTCTGGTCCAGAAAAACCAGGCCTTCCTCCGCGCAAGCCGCCGTCGTCACCTCCGCCTGCGGCGTGGAGAGATAGACGGCGCAGAATTCGCGCTGGATCGGATCGTCGTCGATGGCAAGGATCGCCAGCCGATCGGTCGAAACGTAACTGAACGGGATGCAGTTCTCGCCCGCCTTCGCCATCATGAACCCTCCCGAGACACTGTTCTGGTGCTGGTTCGTCTGACCATGACGATCAGAAGCAAATAAACTGTTCAATCAATCACGAAAAAATCGCCTCACCGTTTGGAATTCTGAAAGCATGCGTATCCTACCCTGCGGCATGAGGTTTCGCCTGCATCTCTCCATCCGCACCCGGCTCATCCTGCTCGTCGTCGCCTCGACGATGCTGGCGAGCGCCGTGCTCGTCGGCGCCGCTGTCTGGCGCGAGACCGAGAGTTACGGTCAGTCGCGTCGCGACGCCGTGCTGAGCACCGGCCATGCGATTGCGGCCGCCGCTTCCCGCCCCGTCGCAGACCGGGATTCCGCGGCCGCCTATCAGGCGATCAACGCCATCGCCCGCCTCAAGGGCATCATCTTCGCGGGGATCGAGACCCGCGACGGCAGCCTCCTCGCCGAGATCGGCGCCACCGAGCAACTGGCCGGCGACCTCGTCGTCGCGGCGCCCGAGACGCGCTGGCCGCTGGCGGCGATCCTGCGCAGCCGCTCGATGGAGGCGGTGGTCCCTATCGTCGAGGGCGGCGTCGAGGTCGGCAGCCTGCGCGTCATCGCCGACACGCAGGATCTGCCGGCGCTGATCCGCCGCGCGGTCGAGAGCACGCTGATGACCGGCGCCGTCGCGATGCTGTTTGCCGTCGCGCTGGCGCTGCGGCTGCAGCGGCGCATCACCGGCCCGCTCGGCGCGCTGACGCAGACGATGACGCGCGTGCGCCAGGAGCATGATTACGGGGTGACCCTGACGGCGACGTCCCGCGACGAGATCGGCATCCTGGTCGACAGCTTCAACGGCATGATCGGCGACATCCGCGAGCGCGACCGCAGGCTCGCCGACCACCGCGACAAGCTGGAGCGCGATGTCGCCGACCGCACCGCCGACTACCAGCGCGCGGCGCTGTCGGCCGACAAGGCCAACCAGGCGAAATCCGATTTCCTGGCGACGATGAGCCACGAGATCAGGACGCCAATGAACGGCATCCTGGTGATGGCGGAGCTTCTCGCGGCGACCGAGCTGCCGCCGCGCGCGCGGCGGCAGGCCGATGTCATCGCGCGGTCGGGCACCAGCCTGCTCGCGATCATCAACGACATTCTCGACATCTCGAAGATCGAGGCCGGCAAGCTCGAGGTCGAGATCCTCGAGATCGACCCGGAAGATTCCGTCGACGCGGTGCTGCAGCTGTTTTCCGACCGGGCCCGCTCGAAAGCGCTCGATCTCTGCGCCGATATCGGGACGCCGCCCGGGACGACGATCAGCGCCGATCCGGTGCGGCTCGGCCAGGTCCTCGGCAATCTCGTCAACAACGCCCTGAAATTCACCGATCGGGGCGGCGTCGCCGTCCGCGTCACCCGCGAGGGCGCCGGCCATCTGCGCTTCAGCGTCACCGATACCGGCATCGGCATCCCCGCCGACAAGCTCGGCACGATCTTCGAATCCTTCTCGCAGGCCGACCAGTCGACCACCCGCACCCATGGCGGCACCGGGCTCGGGCTGTCGATCGCGCGCCAGCTCGTTGCCGCGATGGGGGGCACGCTGACCGTCGAGAGCGAACCCGGCCGCGGCAGCTCCTTCTCCTTCGCCCTGCCGATCGCGCAATCGGAACGGGGGACGTCGCCGCAGCCGGTCCCGGCGATTTCCGGCTGGAGCGCCCTCGTCGCCGTGCCGCAGATGCAGACCGCCGCGATGCTGCAGGCACAGCTCGCCGCCGCGGGCTTCGGCAGCCACCCCGCAACGTCTTCGACAGCTCGGGAGGCCGCGCCCACGCTCGCCATCGTCGCCGCCGAGGCGTTGGCGGATGTCCGCGGCCGGGCCGAAACCGTCATCGTGCTTGCCGGCGCGACCGAGGACGCCGACGCGCTGATCGCCGCCGGGGCCGACGAGGTGCTGGCCTGGCCGGTGCAGCGCCGCGACCTCGCCCGCATCATCGCCGCGCTGCAGGCGGGCGAGCCACTGCGCCGCGCGCCGACCATGCGCGTCGATGGGGCGGCGCTGCGCCAGTTCCCGCAGATGCGCGTCCTCGTCGCCGATGACAGCGCGGTCAACCGCGAGGTCGCCGACGCCGCCCTGCGCCGCTTCGGCATCGCCGCCGACTTCGTCGAGGATGGCGTCGAGGCCGTCGCGGCGGCCGAGCGCCAGGCCTTCGACCTGATCCTGATGGATGGCAGCATGCCCCGGCTCGACGGCTTCGAGGCGGCCCGGGCGATTCGCGAGCATGAGGCGCAGACACACCGCAAGCGGGTGCCGATCGTCGCGCTCACCGCCCATGTCGTCGGCGCCGCCGCCAATGCCTGGCGGCAGGCCGGCATGGACGACGTCGTCTACAAGCCCTTCACCCTGGCCCGGCTCGGCGCGGTCATCGCTGCCTTCGCCCCCGACTGCGCCGAAGGATCCGTCGAATCGTCGCCGCACGCCCCCGCTGACACCGCGTCGCCACCGGCCGCCGCTGCCGACACGGACGTCTATCTCGACGAAACCGTGCTGCAGGACCTGATCGCCATGACCAACGGCTCGCTGGAGACGGCCCGCCGCATCGCCGATCTCTACAAGGTCAAATCGATCGAGGAGGCGCAGCGCCTGCATGCGGCGACGCAGGCCGGCGATGGCGATCTGGTCGCCAAATGCGCCCACGCCCTGAAATCGATGAGCGCCAATCTCGGGGCCAGCCGCGTCGCCGCCGCTTGCGGCGAGATGGAGCGCGCCGCCCGCGAGGGGCAGGCCTTGGCGGGAGACGAGGATGTCCGTCAGCTCCAGGCCATGCTGGAGCGCACCCATGCGCAGCTGAACGAGGTCCTGGCGCAGGCGGCGTGAGGTCTCGGCGCCGGCCGCGCCAGGCAGGGGAAGGCTCCACAGGCCATGCCGCTCCACAGCCGCATGTCCGCCCCGGGAGCCCGACCCTTGCCGCCGGGCCGATAACCCCCGATCCTGTCGATTGCGAACGCAGCCGGCCTCACAAGGGCTGCGCGCCACGGAGGAACACGCATGACGGGACGTCTCAGGGGCAAGGTCGCGATCGTGGCCGGGGCAGGGTCGATCGGGCCCGGCTGGGGCAATGGCAAGGCCACCGCCACGGTCTTCGCCCGCGAGGGCGCCAAGGTGATCTGCGCCGACATCAACCGCGACGCCGCCGAAGAGACCGCCGCCTTCATCCAGAACGAGGGCGGCCAGGCCTTCGCGGTCGAGGCGGATGTGACGAAATCCGACCAGATGGCCGATCTCGTCGGCCGCACGCTCGGCCGCTACGGCCGCATCGATATCCTCGACAACAATGTCGGCATCGCCGAGGTCGGTGGCGTCGTCGAATTGTCCGAGGAGGTCTGGGACCGCGTCTTCAAGGTCAACCTCACCGGCGCCTTCCTGGCGATGAAGCATGTCATCCCGGTGATGCAGCGCCAGTTCGAGGAGAACGGGGAGGGCGGCTCGATCATCAACATCTCGTCGATTGCCTCGATCCGCTACACCGGCGTGCCCTATGCCAGCTATTCCGCGACCAAGGCGGCCCTGAACCAGCTCACCCGGACCACCGCCGTGCAATACGCCGCCCAGAAGATCCGCGTGAACGCGATCCTGCCGGGGCTGATGAAGACGCCGATGGTCGAACACTCCGCCGGCCTCGCCGAGGTCTATGGCCAGGGCGACGTCGAGGCGATGTGGGCGGCGCGTGACGCGCAGGTGCCGATGGGCCATATGGGCGAGGCCTGGGACGTCGCCTACGCCGCCTTGTTCCTGGCAAGCGACGAGGCGCGCTATGTCACGGGCCTCGAAATGGTCGTCGATGGAGGAATCACGCTCAAATATGGCTGACAACGAAAACACGCCGCCGGCTTCAGCGCCTGCCGCACCCGCGCTCAAGCCCTGTGCGAACTGCGGCAAGCCGGCCGTGGCGCGCTACAAGCCGTTCTGCTCGTCGCGTTGCGCCGATATCGATCTCGGCCGCTGGCTGAAGGGCAGCTATGTCATCCCCGGCGAGGCGGTCGAGGAGACCGAGACGGGCCTGCCGTCGCGCGAGCGCGGCGAGGACGGCTGAGGCAATCGCACGGCGCTGACGGATGTGGGGCGTTTCAGCCGCCATTCATCGCCGGCCTGCTAGCACACAGCGACAGGACGTCTGCGGCACCACGGCCGCCCGATGCAGGACGTCAGGAGAGATGCATGATGACGAAGCTCATACGCTTGGCCGTGATGGCCGTGATGCTGGCATCGACCACCTCGGCCTTCGCGCAGATCGTGGGCGATCCCTTCGGATCCATCCGTTCGGGAGCCGGCCGCCAGGCGCCGCCGCCGGCCTATGAACAGCCGCAGCCGCGCCAGCGGGTTCAGCCGCAGCCCGAAGAGCGCGGTTACGAGCGCCGCTCCGACCGTGGCTATGATCGCCGCGACGACCGCGGGTACGATCGTGGCTCGGACCGCCGTGGCTACGACCGGGGTTACGATCGCGGCTATGACCGTGGCCCGGACCGGGGCTACGACCGTGGCTATGATGACCGGCCTCGCTATCGCGAGGGTGGTCGGGGCGGCAGCTTCTGCGTCACCTCGCGCGGCTCCTGCCGGACCCCGCCGCAACCGCGCGGCGCGCCCTGCCGCTGCGACATCGACGGGCTGACCAAGCGCGGCGTCATCCAGTAGCCGCACGGACGGGCCCACGAAGAGGAGCGCCATGCGTTATGCCGACGAACTGGAGGCCGTGCTCGAAGCCGAGCAGGGCCTCCGACTTCAGATTGCGCGACGAATCGCGCACGAGAGCGGCGTCGCAACCCCGACGCAGCAGCATGTCGAAGCCGCTGACGCGGCGATCGAGGCCTGGGGAGACGAGGCTGAAGAGGAGCAGGACCTTCATGCCTTTCGGCCGCTGACGCCGCTGCAGACGCTGCTTGTCGACCACCGCGCCCTTTGCGACCGCATCCTCGACATTCGCGACCGCCGCCTGTCCTGAAGCCGGCCGTGCCGGTCCTCAGGCCGCCTGTTCGAGCGCCTTGGCCGTCGCGCCGTCCATCCTGCCGATCGCGGCGAGCACCGGCTGCAACTCCTGCAGCGACATCTGCTCGAAGGGCAGGTTGACGAAGGCCGAGACCCGCGCCGCCAGATCGCGATAGCTCTGCAGGAAGGCGGCGCGCCTGGCTGATTCAGGGCCCGTCGCCGCGGCAGGATCGTCCAGCCCCCAATGCACGCGCGGCGGCACGCCCGGAAAGGTCGGGCAGGCGCTCTCGCTGGCGTCGTCGCAGACGGTCACGACGAGGTCGAGCGGCGGCGCGTCCGCCCCCAGGAACTCGTCCCAGGATTTCGACCGCATGGCCGAGACGTCGTAGCCGAGATCGGCGAGGAGGCGCAGCGCCAGCGGGTGCGGGGCCTCCTGCGGGCGCGAGCCGGCCGAAAAGGCCTGAATCCGCCCCAGGCCTTCGCGGTTGAGCACCGCCTCGGCCATGATCGAACGGGCCGAATTGCCGGTGCAGACCACCAGAACGCGCAACGGGCGCTCGCTCGCCACGGGGTCGCGGCGCGCCGGAAAGGCGGGCGCCGCATCCGCGCAGGGCAGGGGGCCTTCGGTGCAGCAGGCCTCGGCCAGAAAGGCCTGCAGCGCATCGGCGCGCGCGGCCTGGGCGGCGAAGATGATGTGGCGGCCGTCGCGCCGCGACGCGAGCAGCCCGACCTGTTCGAGCGCGGCCAGATGCGAGGACAGCGTGTTGTGCGCGACCGCAAGCAGCCGGCCGATATCGCCGGCTGCCAGACCATGCGGGCGGTAGCGCATCAGCAGCCGGACGATCTCGAGCCGCGTCGGCTGAGCCAGCGCCCCCAGCAGGGCGACGGCGTCCATCGTGTCGAGCTTCGGCGTGGGCCGTCCTGCGTCAGGCCGTCTGGGCGTCAAGCGGCGTCTTCCCTCGGTGCTGCAGCGACGCCCGCGGGTTCGCGGCGCCCCTTGTCCTGGCCGATCGCGTCGAGCCGGTGCTGCAGCGCCATGCCCTGCAGGGTCGCCAGCGGCAGGCTCGCGAAGATCGAGATGCGGTTGTTGAGCATGCGGTAGGCGTCGGCAAAGGCAAGCGCCTTCTGGACATCGTCGCCCTCGAAGGCTGCGGGGTCGGGCAGCGTCCACAGGGCCGTCGTCGGATTGCCGGGCCAGGCAGGCGGCACGGCGTTGGCGGCCGTCTCCGACAGGGTGAAGACGAAATCCAGCTCCGGCGCACCGGGCTTGGCGAATTCGTCCCAGCTCTTCGGCGCCAGACCGGTGAGATCGTGGTTCAGCGAGGTCAACAGCCGCACCACGAAGGGGTTGACCTGCGGCCGGGGCTGCGAACCGCCGCTGAAGACGGTGAACTTGCCACCGGGAAGCCGCCGCATGATCGATTCGGCCATGATCGAGCGGGCGTGGTTGCCCTTGCAGACGAAGAGAACCTTGAGAGGGGACGTTTCCATGTCTTCATCTCGTTATGTCGGTGAATGGCGACATGATCATCGGCGGATGATATGTCGGAGTCAATCGACATATTGACATGTTCCCGTCATCCGGGTGATGGACAGCTCCAGGCTGTGGCACAGGGAGCAGGGATCATGCGGGTCGGCATCAACGGCATGGGGCGTATCGGTCGGCTGGCGCTGCGAGCGGCGCTGGGCGCGGCCGACCGGCAGGGCGACGATCCGCGCGCCGGCAACCGGCTCGAGGTCGTCCATCTCAACGAGCTGAAGGGGGGCGCAGCCGTGACCGCCCATCTCCTCGAATTCGACAGCATGCAGGGGCGCTGGCGCGGCGGTATTGCCAGCCCCGGCGAGGACGCCATCACGATCGGCGATCGCAGGCTCGGGTTTTCGGCGGCGGCCGATCCGGGCGAGATTCCGTGGGCCGATCTCGGCGTCGATGTCGTGCTCGAATGCACCGGCAAATTCCTGACGCCCGCGACGCTGGAGGGGCATCTGAAGCGCGGCGCCAAGCGCGTCATCGTCGCCGCCCCCGTGAAGGACGCGTCCGTCCTCAACGTCGTCGTCGGCGTCAACGAGCATCTCTACGATCCGGCCTCGCATCCGATCGTCACCGCCGCCTCCTGCACCACCAACTGCCTCGCCCCGGTGGTGAAGGTCGTCCATGAAGCCTTGCGCATCAGGCACGGCCAGATCACCACGATCCATGACCCGACCAACACCAATGTCGTGGTCGACGCGCCGCACAAGGATCTGCGCCGCGCCCGCTCGGCCATGCTCTCGCTGCAGCCGACGACGACCGGCAGCGCGACCGCGATCGCGCTGATCTACCCCGAGCTGAAGGGCAAGCTCGACGGCCACGCCGTGCGCGCGCCCGTCCTCAACGCCTCGCTGACCGACTGCGTCTTCGAGCTGGAGCGGCCGACGACAGCCGCCGAGGTCAACGCCCTGTTCGAGGCGGCGGCCAAGGGCCCGCTCGCCGGCATCCTCGGCTACGAGCCGCGCCCGCTGGTCTCGATCGACTATCAGCGTGACACGCGCTCGGCCATCATCGACGGGCTCTCGACGCTGGTTACCGACGGCACGATGCTGAAAGTCTACGCCTGGTACGACAACGAGATGGGCTATGCCTGCCGCATGGTCGATCTCGCCTGCCATCTCGAACAGGTCGGGATCTGATCGGGTGACGGCAGGAGCGCGCAACTACGCCATCGTCACCGCCGCCTATTGGGGCTTCACCCTGACCGACGGCGCGTTGCGCATGCTCGTGCTGCTGCATTTCTTCCGGCTCGGCTATTCGCCCTTCACGCTCGCCTTCCTGTTCCTGCTCTATGAGGCGGCCGGGATCGCCGCCAACCTGATCGGCGGCTGGCTCGCCGCCCGCTACGGCATCACCCGCATGCTCGCGGTCGGTCTCGTCACGCAGATCGCGGGCTTCCTGCTGCTGTCGGGACTGTCGCCGGACTGGACGGCCGCAGCCTCCGTCGCCTGGGTGGTGATGGCTCAAGGGGTCTGCGGCGTTGCCAAGGACCTGACCAAGACGGCCTCGAAATCGGCGATCAAAATCGCCGAGGCCGCGGCCCGCAGCGAAGACGCCGAGGGTCGGCTGTTCCGATGGGTCGCCTGGTTCACCGGCTCCAAGAACGCGATGAAGGGCGTCGGCTTCTTCCTCGGCGGGCTCCTGCTGGAGGCACTGGGCTTCCGGGGCGCGCTCTGGGCGATGGCGGCCATGCTGGTGGTGATCCTGCTCGGCGTCGTCACCGCGCTGCCGGCGATGATGGGCAAGGCCAGGGCGAGCCGGAGCGCCCGCGAACTCTTCGCCAAGAACCGCGCCGTCAACCTGCTGGCGCTGGCGCGCGTCGCGCTGTTTGGCGCGCGCGACGTCTGGTTCGTCGTCGGCGTGCCGGTGTTCCTCTACGCCTCTGGCTGGACCTTCACGATGGTCGGCACCTTCCTCGCGCTCTGGACGATCGGCTACGGCCTCGTTCAGGCGGCGGCGCCGGCCTTCATCGCCCGCAGCCCCGACGGGCTGTCGTCGGAGGTGCCTGCCGCGCGGCTCTGGTCGCTGGCGCTGGCGGCCATCCCCTTCGCGATCGCGGCGCTGCTGGCGAGCGGCTCCGGCCTGCGGCCTGATCTCGTTCTCGTCGTGGGACTGGGCCTGTTCGGCTTCGCCTTCGCGGTCAATTCCTCGCTCCACTCCTATCTGATCCTGGCCTATGCCGGCTCGGAGAAATCGGCCGAAGATGTCGGCTTCTACTACGCCGCCAACGCGCTCGGCCGCTTTCTGGGCACTTTGCTCTCGGGCCTGCTCTACCAGGCGGGAGGCCTGCAGGCCTGCCTGATCGGCTCGGGCCTGATGCTGGCCGCCTGCACCCTGGCGACGCTGGCCCTGCCGCAGCGCGCCGCGGTGACGGCGGACGGCGAGCGCGTTTGAGCGGGCAAGGGGGGCGGTGGCTGACATAGCCTCATTCGCCGGTTTGCGAAGCGGCGGCCTCCGACATCGACACCGGGTCCGAACGCGCCGGCTTCAAGAGGAAGCGGCGTGCTTCAATGCCAGGGCAGGATGGAGCGTATCGATCGCGTCGATCTCGGCCCATAACTCTGCGATGATCCAGGCGCGGATTTCGCGTACGATGTCCCGGGCAGAACGATGGTTCGGCGTCATCAGCACGCAGACCCGGTCCCCGACCGTCAGCGTCTCGCCCGCCGGCACGAGCGCCCCAGACATCAAGGCATGGGCGACGACCGTGATCCAGCCATAGGCGATGCCTTGTCCGAGCAGGGCCGCCTGAACCACCACCGCATAATCGGAAAAATTCAGCGCCTTGATGGGGCCCGTTCGGCCGGTGGCGAAGGGCGCATAGCGCTCCGCCCAGTCGGAGGGTGAATCCGTCAACTGGATGACGGTGTTGCCGCTGGCGGCCTCGTCGTCGGAGCCCGGCTCGCAGCGATAGCCCGGGCTGCAGACCGGCAGCATGATTTCGCGCACCACCAGCGCCTCAGCCGGGACGGGATCGTCCGCCGCGACGAAGCGCATCCCGAGATCGACGTTTTCCACCCCGCCGCGCAGCGAACCCGCGATCATCTGGAAGCGCAGATCGACCTGCGGGAAGCGGCTCTGGAAGCGGTCCATGCGCGGCATCAGCCAATGCGTGGTGAACGCCGAGGAGACCGAGATCGTCACCGTCTCCTTGCCGCCGCGCAGCCGCTCGACCTCGCGCAGGCCCGTCTCGATGCTGCGGAAGCCGTCGGCGACGCGGCGATAGAGAATTTCGCCCTCGGGCGTCAGCACGGCGCCCCTGCCGCCGCGCTGGAACAGGCGCAGGCCGAGATGGCTCTCGAAACGCGACAGCATCCGGCTGACCGCCGGCTGGGTGACGTTCAACTCCTCGGCCGCCCGCGTGAAGCTGCCGCTGCGCGCCGCCGCCTCGAAGACGAAGAGCGCATTGCTGGAGGACACCATGCGGCGCAGGTCAGACATGACATCAGGTTATGATCTCGCTGATTATTTGGCAATTGCGGCTGCCCCGCCGTTTCCGTCTGATGGCGGGGTCGAATGCAGCTTGCGGCGATGGACCCAGAGAGGTTCGCGCCGCCGGGCAGCGGATCGGACCCTGTCGGAGCCCCATAAGATCACCTTATGGCCCGCCCGGATTTCGGTCTTTGCCCACGCGCTGGCGTGGTGGCGCTGTAATCGCAACGGGAGCAGGTCATGGCGAAGAGTGGCGGCGAGCGCGTCGAGATCCGGTCGGCCAGCAAGATCTACGGATCGGTGCGGGCGCTGGACGACGTCTCGCTCGACATCGCGCCGCAGGAATTCGTCTCGCTGCTCGGCCCGTCGGGATCCGGCAAGACCACGCTGCTCGGCATCCTCGGCGGCTTCGTCCAGCCTTCCGCCGGCACGATCCTGTTCGGTGGCCGCGACGTCACCTTCACCCCGCCGCATAAGCGCGACATCGGCATCGTCTTCCAGAACTACGCGCTGTTTCCGCATATGAATGTCGGCGAGAACGTCGCCTTCCCGCTCAGGGCGCGCCGCCTGCCAAAGTCGACCTATGCCGAGCGCGTCCGTGCAGCGCTCGCGATGGTCGACCTCGCCGGATACGAGGAGCGCGGCATCGGCCAGCTCTCCGGCGGCCAGCGCCAGCGCGTCGCGCTCGCCCGCGCCATGATCTTCGAGCCGCGGCTGATCCTGATGGACGAGCCCCTCTCGGCGCTCGACAAGCAGCTGCGCGAGACCATGCAGATCGAGCTGCGCCAGCTCCACAAACGGCTGGGCGCGACGATCATCTATGTCACGCACGACCAGCGCGAGGCGCTGACGATGAGCGACCGCGTCGCCATCCTGAAGGACGGCAAGCTCGTCCAGATCGACAAGCCCTCCCGCCTGCACGACCACCCGGCCAACGCCTTCGTCGCAAGCTTCATCGGCGAGGCGACGCTGCTGCCGGTCGCGCGCGCCGGCAGCGACGCCGTCTCCCTCGCCGGCACGCTGATCAGGACGGCCCGCCCCCTGCCGCCGACCGGCGAGCTCGTGCTCGCCGTCCAGACGGAGAAGCTTCTGATCGAGGACGGGGCCGGCGCACCCGAGCGCAACCGCTTCTCGGCGCGCGTCACCGATACTGTCTTCCAGGGCGAGAGCCTGCGCGTCTTCCTCGTGCTCGACGACGGCACGCCGCTCAGCCTGCGCCAACCCAGCCATTTCGAGGCGGCCCGCCGCATCCCGCCGGTCGGCGAGCGCGTCGCGATCAGCCTCCACCCGCAGGACACGATCGTCGTCTCGAAAGCGGACGGCTGAACGCCCGATCCATCACCACAGACCCGCACCATCACCCAAGAGAAGTCGACAGCCATGGCCCTCCGCGATTTCAAGGTTCTCACATTCGACGTCGTCGGCACGCTGATCGACTTCGAGACCGGCGTCCTGAACGCGGTGCGTCGCATCGGCGGGCCGGCGGCCGCAAAGCTCAGCGACGACGCCATCTTCGGGCCCTATCTCAAGGGCCGCGAGCTGAATCACGACCGCTCCAGCGAGGCGATGAAGCGCGTCTACACCCACCTCGCCGGGGAACTCGGCCTGCCGGCCGACGAGGCCTCGGCGGATTCCTTCCAATACGCCATCCTGCAGCATCCGGCCTTTCCGGACTCGGTCGAGGCGCTGGCCAGGCTGCGCAAGCATTTCCGGCTGGTCGCCATGACCAACGCCGACCGTTCGACCTTCGCCTTCTATTCGCACACGCTCGGCAACCCCTTCCACGACAGCGTCACCGCCGACGAGGCGATCGCTCCCAAGCCCGATCCGCTGTTCTTCGCCTTCAACCGCGGCCGGCAGTCGGCTCATGGCTTCAAGCAGGAGGAAATCCTGCACGTCGCCCAGAGCCAGTATCACGACATCGGCGTCGCCAAGTCGCTGGGCTACACCACCTGCTGGATCGAGCGCAGGCAGGGCCAGGCCGGCTTCGGCGGCACCCCGGCCGTGCCCGAGCTGACCAAGCCCGATTATCACTTCCCGACGCTGGCGGCGCTGGCCGACGCCGTCGAGGCGGGGGTCTGACGCCCTTGCCCGGCGCCTCCGCCTGGTCGTCGCTGGAGGCCGCGCCCTCGCTCTGGGGCGCGACTGCGACGCCCCTGCGCGCCTTTCCGGCGCTGGCGGGGGATGCGCAGGCGGATGTCGTCATCATCGGCGCCGGCTATACCGGCCTGTCGGCCGCGCATCACCTCGCGCAGAGCGGGATGTCCTCGATCGTGCTGGAGGCCAACCGCCCGGGCTGGGGCGCCAGCGGCCGCAATGGCGGCGTCATCACCGCCAAGTTTCGCCTGTCCTTCCCGGCCATCGCCGCCTCCCACGGCAAGCCGATGGCCAAGCGCATGTACGAGATCGCGCTGGAGGCGACCGACATCGTCACGGGGCTGGTCGAGGCCTACGGCATCGACGCCGCAAACCTGACACGCTCCGGCCAGGTCAAGGCCGCCCACAACGCGGAGACGCTGGCCTATGCGGTGAAGGAGGCGGAGTGGCTGCGCGCCGAGCTCGGCGACACCACCATGTCGGTGCTCGATGCCGGCCAGGTGCGCGAGGAGACTGGTTCAAACGGCTTCGTCGGCGGTGTCCTCAATGCCGGCTCGGGCGGCATCCACCCGCTGAACTATCTGCACGGCCTCGCCGAGGGGGTCGCGGCGCGGGGCATTCCGATCCATGCCGGAACGCCGGCCTTGCGCCTGCGCCGCGAAGGCGACGGCGTGCTGGTCGAGACGCCGGGCGGGATCGTCCGGGCGAAACAGGCGATCATCGCCACCAACAGCTATTCGGATCTCACCCCGGCGACGCAGGCCTATCAGCAGACCCTGATCCCGTTCCGCAGCGCCATCATCGCGACGGAAAGGCTCTCGCCCAATCTCGCCGCCACGGTGATGCCGACGCGGCGCACCTATACCGAGACCAAGCGGATGATGCGCTGGTTCCGCATGGTCGACGACCGCATCGTCTTCGGCGGCCGGGGCGCCTTCGGCAAGACGGATTCGCCCGCCGCTTTCCGCGCGCTGCACAAGGCGATGATCGGCATCTTCCCGCAGGTTTCCGACGTGCCGCTGGCCTATCGCTGGTCGGGCCTCGTCGCGATGACGCTCGATTCCGTGCCCCATGTCGGGCGCGTCGACGACCGCGTCATGCTCGCCATGGGCTACAACGGCGCCGGCGTCGCGATGTCGAGCCTGATGGGGCGCTATCTCGCCGCCTTTGCCCGGGGCGAGCGGCCCGATGTCGGGCTGCTCGATGCCAGCCGCATGCGGCGCGTTCCGTTTTACCCGCTTCGAGAGCCGGCCGTCCGCATGGTGGCCGGCTGGTACCAGTTTCTAGACGCGATCGGACGGTAGTTTTCGAAGATCCGATCCAACAACAGGGGATAAAGACCATGCAGCCACGACGCCTGACCTTTGCGACCGCCTGCGCTGCCGCAGGCCTGTCCCTGGCTCTGATGAGCCCGCTCCCCGCCCAGGCGGCCGAACAGATCATGTTCGTCTCGCAGGGCGGCGCCTACCAGAAGGCGCAGACCATCGCGATCCTCGATCCATCAGCCAAGAAGCTCGGCATCACCATCAACCAGGACAGCGTACCCGACGCCTGGCCGATCATGCGCTCGCAGGTCGCCTCGGGAAAACCGACCTGGGACGTCGTCGACGTCGCCACCAATTTCTGCCTGCGCGGCGGCGAGCAGGGCATCGTCGAGAAGCTCGACTTCAGCAAGATTCCCAACGCGGCCGCGATGCCGGCGGAGTATCGCAGCGACTGGTCGGTCGCCTACGAGTTCTATTCCAGCGTGCTCGGCTACAGCCTGAAGAAGTTCCCGGACGCCGCGACCGCCCCCAAGACCTGGGCAGACTTCTGGGACGTGAAGAAGTTTCCCGGCCGGCGCGCGCTGCGCAACAATCCGCTCGCCACGCTCGAAGCCGCGCTGATGGCCGATGGCGTGCCGCACGACAAGCTCTACCCGCTCGACGTCGATCGCGCCTTCAGGAAGCTCGAGGAAATCAAGCCGCACATCACCGTCTGGTGGACGTCGGGCGCGCAATCCGCCCAGCTCCTCAACGACGGCGAGGTCGACATGGTGATGGCCTGGAACGGCCGCATCTCGGCGCTGGCCAAGGAGGGCGCCAAGGTTGCCTACACCTACAACCAGGGCATCCTGCAGAGCACCTCGCTCTGCGTGCTCAAGGGTGCGCCGAACCTCTCCACCGCGATCAAGTTCCTCAACGAGGCGGTCGATCCGGTCCACCAGGCCAATCTGCCGCTGCATATCGACTACGGCCCGGCCAACCCCAAGGCCTATGACACCGGCGTCATCCCGGCCGCCCGCGTCCTGGAACTGCCGAGCTCGCCCAACAATGCCAAGGTGCAGGCGCTGATGTCCTACTCCTGGTGGACCTCCGCTGCCGGCGAAGCGGCCGAAAAGCGCTGGCTCTCCTTCTCGCAGAAGAAGTGAGCCGCATACCCTGATCGCTTGGTCATCCCGGACGGAGCGCAGCGAAGATCCGGGATCCATTCCTGAGCCGTTCCGGAATGGATCCCGGGTCTCCCTCCGGTCGCCCGGGATGACAGAAGCGAGTGCAGTTCGGTGGACAGGAAAGACCCGATGACCGCCATCGACCCATCCGCCCGCTACAGGCGCCGCGAACAGGGGCTCATGCTCCTGCTCGCCTCGCCGGCGGTGATCGTCATCCTCGCGCTGGTGGTCATCCCCGTCGGCTGGCTGATGACGCAGTCGGTCTATGACAACGGCTTCACGCTGGAGCATTACCGCCGCATCTTCAGCGAGGACATCTACTGGCGCAGCTTCACGCTCACCTTCCGCATCGCGCTGATCGTGACGGTGATGACCCTGATCCTGGGCTACCCCGTCGCCTATGCCGCCGCCCATGTGAAGCGGCCCTGGGACGTGCTGATCCTCTCTTTCGTGATCCTGCCCTTCTGGACCAGCGTTCTCGTGCGCGCCTATGCTTGGCTCGTCCTGCTCCAGCGCACCGGCGTCACCAACCAGATGCTCGAGGGCCTCGGCCTGATCACCGAGCCGCTGGCGCTCGTCCACAACGAACTCGGCACGATCATCGCCACCGTCCACATCCTGCTGCCCTTCATGGTGCTGCCGCTCTATTCGACCATGCAGAAGATCCCGCGCGAGCTGATGCTGGCCGGCGCCAGCCTCGGCGGCGGGCCGCTGCACAGCTTCCTGCGGATATTCCTGCCGCTGTCGCTGCCGGGCGTCGTCGCCGGGCTGACGCTGGTCTTCGTGCTGACACTGGGCTTCTACATCACGCCGGAACTGCTCGGCGGCGGCCGCACCATCATGATCTCCATGGTCGTGAGCCGGAACGTCGAACTCTACAACGAATGGGGCGCGGCCAGCGCGGTCGGGGTGGTGCTGCTGGTCTGCGTGCTCGCGATCTTCATGGCGGTGGGCCGCATCATTCCGCTCGACAAGATGCTGGGGCAGAAGTGATGAAACAGCCGCTTCTGCCACGGCTCCTCTTCGGCGCCTTCGTCGGCCTCGTGCTGCTCTATCTGATCCTGCCGCTGCTGATCATCGTGCCGATGTCGTTCTCGGCGACGCGCTTCCTGACCTTCCCGCCGCCGGCCTTCTCGCTGCGCTGGTATGCCGAGTATTTCGGCAATCCCGCCTGGATGCAGGCGACGCGGATGAGCCTGCTGATCGGCGTCCTCACAGTGATCGTCGCGACGCCACTGGGGACGGCGGCCGCCTATGCGATCAGCCATTCGCAGACGAAGCTGATGCGCTCTTTGCACATGATGCTGATGCTGCCGCTGATCGTGCCGATCATCATCATCGCGATCGGCATCTTCTTCATCTACGCCAAGATGGGGCTGATCCAGACCCTGACCGGCCTCGTCCTGGCCAATGTCATGCTCGGCCTGCCCTATGTCATCACCTCGGTCGTGGCCGGGCTGCAGAGCTTCGACAAGACGCAGGAGATGGTGGCGCGCAGCCTCGGCATGAACCGCTTCCGCGCCTTCCTCACCGTGACGCTGCCCCAGATCAAGGCCAGTGTCTTCGCCGGCGGCATCTTCGCCTTCATCTCGGCGATCGACGAGACGATCATCGCGCTGTTCGTCTCTGGCGGCCAGCACCAGACCCTGACCAAGCGCATGTTCACCGCGCTGCGCGACGAGATCGACCCGACCATCGCCTCGATCTCGACCCTGCTGACGGCGGCATCCTTCATCCTGGTGCTGCTGGCGACGAGCAGCCAGAAACGCGCGGCGGGCTGAGACGGTCGATGGGGCAGTGCTCCCACGCTATGCGGACTGCTGCCATTTCCGAAAGATCCCCGCTGCCGCACGGCCAATGACGATCGGGCGCGGATGCCCGTCGAAAAACAGGCGGGTCTCGTCCCGGTCGATATGCTGGACTTCCGTCAAGCGCTGGCAATTGACGACGAGCGACCGCCCCAATCTCAGAAACGGGGGGTGGGCCAGGGTCTTGTCGAGAGCGCTGAGCGATTGCTTCAGGAGGAGCGGCGCGCCATGGGCTGGGATGATCCGGGTGTAGTCGCGCTCGGCCATCAGGGCCACGAGGGCTGAAGGGCGAAGCGAGAGGGCGCGCTGTCGAGACTTGACGTGCATCACGCCCTCGGCCGCGCTGGTGGTGCGACGCGCATCGGGATCCGCCGACAATCGCCCCAGCGCGGCGGCCAACCGCTCCGGCCGCACGGGCTTGAGCAGGTAGTCCACGGCCTGGACGGCAAAAGCGTCGACGGCATGGGCGGCATGGGCCGTCACGAAGATGATGGCGGGGGGGTGCGGAAGCGCGCGAACGAGATCGAGACCGGTGGCGTCAGCCATCTCGATGTCGAGGAACACCGCATCGGGCCTCGTCGCTTCGATCAGCGACTGCGCCTGTGCTGCAGATCCCGCCTCGCCGACGATTCGCACCTCGGGATGCGCCGCCAGCAATGTCCGCAGCCCCTGGCGCGCCAGCGGCTCGTCGTCGACGAGGATCACGTCAGGCATGGGGCGCCCGAAAGCCTGAGCTCCGCGATGACACGGTCGTCGGCCCCGTTGAGCGAAAAGTCGTGCCGGCCGGGGTAATGCAGCGCCAGCCTTCGCTGCAGGACGGCCAGACCAACCCCTGGGGCACCAGAACTGCGCCAGTTGGGGTGCAGGGTCCCGCAGTTGGCGACGCGCATCAGGACGCCAACCTTGTCCGAGGCGATGGCGACATCGACGACGAGGGGCCGCTGGCTGGATTTCAAGCCGTGCTTGATCGCGTTCTCGACGAGTGGCTGCAGCAGGAAGCCGGGCGTCGAGCGCGCGAGCACCTCCGGCTCGGCGGTGATGAGAAAATCGAGATCGTCACCGAAACGCGCCTTCTGCAGCTTCAGATAGGCGCGGATCGCTTCGATCTCGGCGGCGAGCGTCACCGGCCTGAGGTCGCGATGGTCGAGCGAATACCGCAGAAAATCCGCCAGTTCGCGGACCATCTCTCCGGCCCGGCCGGGATGGACCGGGATTTCCGCATTGATCCCGTTGAGGGCGTTGAAGAGGAAGTGCGGATCGAGCTGGTGGCGCAGGTGCTGCAGTTCGCGCTGCAAAGCCTCTGTCTCGGCGACCATGGCGCGCTGCCGGTCCGTCGCCGCTTCGAGCCGTGCGGCGGCCCAGAGATGGGCGAGGCTCCAGCTCAGCAGGATGAAGGTGTAGTACGAAAACGGCAGCACCCAGCTCTGGGCGACGCTCCAGCTCGTCACCGCCCAGCCGCCGGCCGCCAGCACGAGTTTGGCGATGGCCGCCTGGCAAAGCGCGCCGGCCATGCTGAGAAACGCGACGAATCCGATCGTCCCCGGCGTCAGCCCGGTATCGAAATGCAGGCGCTGGAACAGCAGCCGAAGACCGATCGCGATCAGGCAGGCGACCGGTTCCAGCAGCAGGCTGACGATCAGGGCGCGGCCGAAGCCGCCATAGAGCGGTGCCCGGATCGTGGTGCCGTAAAGGATCAGGATGCCGAGTGCGACGAGGTCTGCGGTCCAATCGCCGGGATAGCGCCACCTGCCTGTCGTCACCGCCACGCCTCCGGTCGGATGTCGGCGCCGCGCCAGACGCGGACTGCCGCGCAGTCATGCCTGTCTAGCGCGATGCTGCGGGACCTGTCTTCGGCGGCCTGCCCGATTCGTCGACGTTTCTGCCCGGTTCGCAGATTTCGTGTGGCGTCTTGCAGTCTGCCCTAAAGGCAGGCGGCCGCTCCCGGCCCGTGCAAGTCGCGGTGTCGTCAGCGAAGTGTGCCCGGGGGCAGCGGCGGCGCTTCGTTGATCAGCGTGATCGTCACCCGCCGGTTCGGCGCGAGATAGGGATTGTCGGGGAAAGCCGGCTCGGTGTCTGCGCGTCCCACCACGGAGGTGAAGCGGTCGTTGGGGAACCCGGCACTCGACAGGATCTCGCGCACGGCGAGCGCGCGGCCGGCAGTCAGGTTCCAGGAATCGACGGTCCGTGCCGAGCCCGGGCGCGAGGCGGCCGTGTGGCCGGTGATGGACAGGCGGTTGGGCAGCCGGCGCAGCGTGGGCGCGAGCGCCTCCAGAACGATCCGGGTGCGCTCGTGGGGGGTGACCGAGCCCTCGGGGAACATGGAGCGGCCGTCCTGGTCCGTGAGGGACACGTTCAGCCCCTCCTTGGTCTGCTCGATCACGATGTTGCGCGACATCTCGGCGAATTCGGGCAAGTTCTGCAGCGCCTGCCGGATGCTGGCCGAGGCGCTCAAGTTGGCCGGCAGGCTGGCGGCCTGGCGGCTGGGATCGCGGTCGCTGGCTTGGCCTGCGCTGGCCCGGCGCGTTCCGTTGTCCTGCCCGTTGGTGCTCTTCGCCGCGTCCTTGGGCGCCGACGATTTGGCGCCGGACTTGTCGATGGCGGTGCCCATCATCATGCCGCCAGAGCCACTGGTGCTGGGGCTCACATTCGGCGGCGAGAAGTATTCCGCCAGGCCGATCTTCTGCTCCTTCGTCGTCATGCTGATCAGCCACATCAGCAGAAAGAACGCCATCATGGCGGTCACGAAGTCCGCATAGGCGATCTTCCAGGCCCCGCCATGGTGCCCGTGAGCGGCCTTCTTGATCTTCTTGATGATGATCGGCTGGTCGGTCTTGGCCATCGTGTTCCTGCTGGGGATTGGGTCAGACGGTGGCCGGCAGAGCGGCGGTCGCCGCTTCCACTTCGCTGAAGGTCGGGCGGACGTCGCTCATCAGAGCCTTGCGGGCGAATTCCACCGACATCACCGGCGGCTGGCCGCTGATATGGGCGAGGAGGCCCGCCTTGAGCGAAAGATAATACTTGGATTCCGCCTCGAAGGTGCCCTTGAGCGACTGCGCCATGGGTCCGAAGAAGCCGTAGGCGACGAACACACCGAAGAAGGTGCCGACGAGTGCGCCGCCGATCAGATGACCCAGCACCTCCGGCGGCTCGGAGATCGATCCCATCGTCTTGATCACGCCGAGCACGGCGGCGACGATGCCGAGCGCCGGCGTTCCGTCGGCGATCGACTGCATGGCCCCGACGATGCGCTCCTGCTCCTGATGGTGCGTCTCCAGTTCCGCGTCCATCAGAGCGTCGATCTCGTGGACGTTGTCGGCGCCCAGCGACAGCATGCGCATGTAGTCGCAGACGAACTCGACCGCATGATGGTTCGCGGCAAAGGTCGGGAAGGCGTTGAACAGCGCCGACTCATGCGGATCTTCGATATGCGGCTCGAGCGCGAGCATGCCCTTCTGCTTCGCGAGCCTGAACATCGAAAACTGCATCGCCAGCAGTTCGACATAAGCCGCCTGCGTATATTTTGGACCCTTTACGATCGTGCCGAGCATGGCGGGGACGGCTTTCAGCACCGGCCCTTGGTTGGCGATGATGAAGGCGCCGATCGCGGCGCCGAGGATGATGACGTACTCCCATGGCTGCCAGAGGACGCCGAGCTTGCCACCCATCGCCGCATAGCCGCCGAAGACGCACAGGAAGACGAAGATTGAACCGACGATCAGCCGCATGGATTTGTCACCTTCCGGCCGCAGCGGGTACAGCCCCCGCGAAGCCATTGCTGACCCAACGAAATGACTGATTAAGGTTAAGGCCGCGTTTAGAGCCATGGGCCCGAGATGCGTCAGCGCCGTCCTCCGGCCACGGCTTTGACGTTGTTTCAGCGGCTGGACGGCGCGATCGAGAGGGCGACGCAGGCGCTGCGCGCAACCAGGCGATGAAACGGCCGTCTCACCAGGAGGGCACGCGCGACCGTCTCGAACCCGGCCGGATGCAACTGCGCTTCAGCGCATAGCGCAGGACCGGGCGAAACGGGTCGCCGCCGGACGTCCGTCCTCCCGAGGCTTGCTGCCCATTCCAAGGGAACCGCCTTGCGGATCCCAGAAGACATGTCTGCGCCTCGACAGACAGGCCCGGTCGAATCGATGCAGACGAGAAACGCCCCCGTGCTGTGACGGGCGGCCGTGACAGAATTGGACGCGGGAGAGACAATCCGCGTACGCAATATCAAGGGCTTAGGAGTGGCGGAGACGGAGGGATTCGAACCCTCGATACCCTTTTGGGGTATGCTCATTTAGCAAACGAGTGCCTTCAGCCTCTCGGCCACGTCTCCGTTGGATGCTCTATGCCCGATGGCCGCCCGCTTTGACAAGCCGTCGCGCCGACATTCCCGCCGCTTTCTCCACGGCGCCCCGGACGTGTTGCGCCGCTTTGGCGCGATCGTGACGGCAAAGCCGACGAAGCGACTGGACAGCCCCGCCGGCACTGGCTATACCGCGCCCACCAACAGGGACGCGGCTTTCGCATCCCCGGCGCCCAGATAGCTCAGTTGGTAGAGCATGCGACTGAAAATCGCAGTGTCGCTGGTTCGATTCCAGCTCTGGGCACCATTCCTTTTTCCTCGGTCTACATCATCTCCTCGGCCCGTTCCCGGGCCCGACCTGGCACGTCGTCGCACCTGACCTCGCACGATCACGGCGCTGACGAGCAGCCCCCTGCACTTGCATGTCGGCCGCGCCGCATCCGGCGTTGAAGCGCGGCCTCTGCTGTGGTCGTCTCCTGCCCAACAAGCCGCCGCGGTCCCGATGGTCGCGAGCGGAGGCCCGGGAGGACAGCCATGCGCATCGCCAGAATCGAACCCTTCATCCTGCATATCCCCGTCACCGGCGGGTCGATCGCCGATTCGACGCATCGGATCAGTCATTGGGGCGTCGTCGGCACCAAGATCGTCACGGAGGAGGGGCTGGAGGGCTATGGCTTCACCGGCACGCATGCCGACCTGCCCTCCGACCGGCTGATCACATCCTGCATCCGCGATTGCTATGCCCCGCTGCTGGTTGGCGAGGACGCGTCGGAAACGAACCGGCTCTGGCTCAAGCTCGCCCGCCATCCGGCGCTGCAATGGGTCGGCCGCGCCGGCATCACCCAGCTCGCGCTCGCCGCGGTGGATGTCGCGCTCTGGGATCTGAAGGCGAAGAAGGCCGGCGTGCCGCTCTGGCACTGGCTCGGCGGCGCCAGCAAGCCGAAGCTCGAGGCCTACAACACCGATATCGGCTGGCTTTCGATCCCCAGGGACCAGCTCGTCGAGGGCTGCCGGAGGGCCGTCGAGCAGGACGGCTTCCACCGCATCAAGGTCAAGGTCGGCCATGCCGATCCCGGCATCGACATCGGCCGGCTCGAGGCGGTGCGGCGGGCGGTCGGCCCGCATGTTTCGCTCGCTATCGACGGCAACGGCAAATGGGATCTGCCGACCTGCAAGCGCTTCTGCGCCCGCGCCGAGCCGCTCGACATCTTCTGGTTCGAGGAGCCGCTCTGGTATGACGATGTCGGCTCGCATGCGGCCCTCGCTCGCGACACGTCGATCCCCGTCGCGCTCGGCGAGCAGCTCTATTCGCTGGACGCCTTCCGCGCCTTCATCGCGGCGGATGCCATCCACTACGTCCAGCCCGATGTGACCCGGCTCGGCGGTATCACCGAATACATTCAGGTCGCCGATCTCGCTCTGGCGAGCCGCCTGCCGGTTGCGCCCCATGCCGGCGAGATGAGCCAGGTCCATGTCCATCTCGCCTATTGGCACCAGGCGACGCCGGTTCTGGAATACATCCCCTGGATCAAGGACGCCTTCGAGGAGCCAGCCAATGTCGTCGACGGCTGCTTCCTCAAACCCCAGCGGCCCGGCGCCGGCACGACGCCCACGGGCGACGCCTTCGCTCGCTTCGCCAAGCCGCTGGGCTGACCCCGACGGCGTCCAAACGCAAAGGCGGGCATTCCAAATGCGCGGGTCATCCCGGACGCAGCGAAGCGGAGATCCGGGATCCATTCCGGAGCGCCTGCCGGAGAGGTTCAGGCATGGATCCCGGATCTCCCTGCGGTCGCCCGGGATGACCCCATTGAGGAGGACATGGCCGCCCTGCCTTGCTCAGGCCGCCATCGCAAACTAGATTGAGGACGATCCGTTGGGGTGCCGCAAGGCTGAGAGGCGCAAGACGCCAACCCATCGAACCTGATCCGGATAATGCCGGCGAAGGGAACGGTCGTCGCAGTGTCGCTTCACCCGTCCTGCCACGGCCGCAGCCTTCACGGCCGCGAGGGTAGGGCATGCCACACGCATCCATCCAGTCCTGGTCCAACCCGCCGCTGCGGGTCGGCATCGTCGGTGCCGGCGTCGTCGGCCTCGCCTGCGCGGTCGAACTGCTCGGGCGTGGCGCCGAGGTCGAGATTTTCGAGCGGGGCGACACGGCTGGCGCGAAAGCCTGCTCCTGGTGGGCCGGCGGCATGCTCGCCCCCTGGTGCGAGGGCGAGAGCGCCGAGGAGCCGGTCGTCCGGCTCGGCCAGGAGGCCGCCTCCTGGTGGGAGCGCCATGTCGAGGGCGTCGTCCGCAAGGGCACGCTCGTGGTTGCCCCCAGCCGCGACCGGGCGGAATTGCGCCGCTTCGCCAGCCGCACGTCCCATCTGGTCGAGATCGAGGCCGAGGCCATCGCCGCGCTGGAGCCGGATCTCGCCGGGCGCTTCGGCAAGGCGCTGTTCTTTGAGAGCGAGGGCCATCTCGATCCGCGCCTCGCATTGGCGGGTCTGGCGGCGAAGGTGATCGCACTGGGCGGACGCATCCATTACGGCCGCGAGGTCGCGCCCGAGGAGGTCGCCGCCGATGCAGTGCTGGATTGTCGCGGGCTCGCCGCCCGCGAGGCGCTGCCCGATCTGCGCGGCGTCAAGGGCGAGATGCTGCTGCTGCGCACCCGCGACGTCACCCTGTCGCGCCCCGTTCGGCTGCTGCATCCGCGCATCCCGCTCTATGTCGTGCCGCGTGCGGACGGCATCTTCATGGTCGGCGCGACGATGATCGAGGGCGGCGACCGCAGTGCCGTCACTGCGCGTTCGATGCTGGAGCTGCTCGGCGGCGCCTATGCGCTGCATCCGGCCTTCGGCGAGGCGCAGATCGTCGAGATCGGCGTCGATGCCCGCCCGGCCTTCCCCGACAACCTGCCGCGCTTGACGCGCCGCGGCCGGGTCATCCATGTCAACGGCTTCTATCGGCACGGTTTTCTGCTGAGCCCCGCCATGGCGCGGCTGGCGGCAGAGGCCCTGCTCGATCCTGCCAGCATTCCGGAGAGGCTTCATGACGTTGCTGCTTAACGGCGAGCCGCGGGAGGTCGAAGCCACCACGCTCGATCAGGCGCTGGCCGAGCTCGGCTATGCCGGCAAGGTCGTTGCCACCGCGGTGAACGGCGATTTCGTCCCGGCCCGGAAGCGCGAGACCGTCACGCTGATGGAGGGCGACCGCATCGAAATCGTCGCCCCGATGCAGGGCGGCTGAGAGGATCACCGACATGGCGAGCTTCTATGGTTTCGAGCCGAAGAGCCGGCTCTTCCTCGGCACGGCGCAATATCCGTCCCCCGCCATCCTGGCGGAGGCGGTGAAGGCGTCGGGCGTCGAGATCGTCACCGTCTCGCTGCGGCGCGAGGCCGGCGAGGGCGGGGCGGGGCAGGCCTTCTGGTCGCTGATCCGCGATCTCGGCGTGCGCGTGCTGCCCAATACGGCCGGCTGCCATGGCGTCAAGGAAGCCGTCACCACCGCCCAGATGGCGCGCGAGGTCTTCGGCACGAACTGGATCAAGCTCGAGGTCATCGGCGAGGACGACACGCTGCAGCCCGATGTCGTCGGCCTGATCGAGGCCGCGCGCATCCTCACGAAGGACGGCTTCGAAGTCTTCCCCTACACCACCGAGGATCTCGTCGTCGGCGGGCGCCTGCTCGATGCCGGCTGCGAGGTGCTGATGCCCTGGGGCGCGCCGATCGGCTCCGGCCGGGGACTCAACAACGTTTACGGCCTGCGCAGCATGCGCGCGCATTTCCCCGACATCCCGCTCGTGGTCGATGCCGGCATCGGCCTGCCCTCCCACGCCGCCCAGGCGATGGAACTGGGCTATGACGCGATCCTGCTCAACACCGCGGTGGCCAAGGCCGGCGACCCCGTCCGGATGGCGCAGGCCTTCGCCCGGGCGATCGAGGCCGGCCACCAGGCCTTCGAGGCGCAGCCGATCGAGGCGCGCGACATGGCGGCGCCCTCGACCCCGGTCATGGGCAAGGCCTTCCTCTCGTGAAAGCGTCCCTAATGAAGCTCGACCCGTTCTACCCGATCTTCGACAGTGCCGATTGGCTCGCCCGCATGCTGCCGCTCGGCGTCAGGCTGGTGCAGCTGCGCGTCAAGGACCGGAGCGAAGCCGAGACCGGCCGCGAGATCGCCCGCGCGAAGACGCTCTGCGCAGAAGCCGGCTGTGTGCTGGTCGTGAACGATTACTGGCGGCTGGCCATCGAGGAGGGCTGCGACTTCGTCCATCTCGGCCAGGAGGATCTCGACGGCGCCGATCTCGCCGCGATCCGCAAGGCCGGGATGCGGCTCGGCGTCAGCAGCCATGACGAAGCGGAACTGGAGCGCGCGCTGAGCACGCAGCCGGACTATGTCGCGCTCGGCCCGGTCTACCCGACCATCCTCAAGGCGATGAAATGGGCGCCGCAGGGGCTGGAGCGCGTGACGGACTGGAAGCGCCGGATCGGCGCCCTCCCGCTCGTCGGCATCGGCGGTGTCTCGCTGGAGCGCGCGCCGGGCGTGTTCGAGGCCGGCGCCGACATCGTCTCGGCAGTCACGGACATCACGCTGAACGCCGATCCGGAAGCCCGGCTGAAGGCCTGGATCGCGGCGACGCGCAGCCGCGCCGCCTAACACCGGCCAGCCTTCCTCCGAACCACCCCCGTCATCCTGGACAAGCCGCGCAGCGGCGCAGGCCGGGATCCATCATAGGGCTGCTCCGGTGCCCGATGATGGATCCCGGGACGACCTGCGGTCGCCCAGGATGACGGTGTGGGTCCGAGCGTAACGACAAGAACGCTCAAACGCTCTCCGTCGCCGCATGTCCATCGACATGGCCGAGGCTGCGGTCGGGATCGAGCCGGTCGCGCACGCGCTGCTTCAGCACCTTGGAATCGGGGAAGCCGCCCTCGCTCTTGCGGTCCCAGATCAGCTCGCCCTCGTAATGGATCTGGAAGATGCCGCCGGTGCGCGGGATCAGCGCGACCTCGCCGAGATCCTGCCCGAAGGTCGAGAGCAGCTCCTGGCCGAGCCAGGCGGCGCGCAGCATCCACTGGCACATCGAGCAATAGGTGATGGTGATGCGGGGCAGGGGCTTGGTCTCGGTCATGGGGCACCTCGGGCGTCGATGCCCGATGCATCGGCCGCGGAGGTCCGGCTGGCAACCCCTCTCAAGGCATGACCGGCCGGCGTGAAGAGGCGTCTAAGTCATTGTTTAGAATAGCTTTAAGGAGCGGGAACATAAGCCATCAGAGCGTCGGCCACCCGAGGGGCGGCATGAGGGACTGGCCTATGCTGCCATTCGCGCCAAGCGCGGCCCGCCCTTCATCGCGCCGCCGAGATTTGCAATCAGCGCTCTCAATCCTGCTATCAAGGTGGTCACCCATCAGGAAAAGGCGTCGACATGACCAAGGACTTCACCGGCAAGCGTGTGATCGTGATGGGCGGCAGCCGGGGCATCGGGCGCTCCATCGCGCTGGGCTTCGCCGCCGGCGGGGCGGCCGTGTCGATCTGCGCGCGCAATCCAGGCCCGCTCGAGACGACGCGCCGCGAGATCGAGGCGCAGGGTGTTCTGGCCCACGCAGCCAGCGTCGATCTCGCCGATGCGGAAGCCATTCAAGTCTATGTGCCCGAGGCGGTGCAGGCGCTGGGCGGGCTCGACGTCATCGTCAACAACGCCTCCGGCTTCGGCCATAGCGACGACGAGGAGGGCTGGGCCGCCTCGCTGAGCGTCGACATGATGGCGATCGTGCGCGGCAGCCATGCCGCGATCCCGCATCTGAAGCCGGGCTCCTCGATCATCAACATCTCGTCGATCTCGGCGCTGCGGGCTTCGTCGCGCTCGGCGCCCTATGGCGCGGTCAAGGCCGCCGTCATCCACTACACCGCCAGCCAGGCCAAGATGCTGGCGGCGAAGGGCATTCGCGTGAACGGCGTCGCGCCGGGCTCGATCGAGTTTCCCGGCGGCACCTGGGAGGACCGCAGGACCTCCAACCCCGCCCTCTACAACACGACGCTGGCCAGCATTCCCTTCGGCCGCATGGGCAAGCCGGAAGAGGTCGCCGAGGTCGTGCTGTTCCTGGCCTCGGCCAGGGCGAGTTGGGTCACCGCCCAGACCATCGTCGTCGATGGCGGGCAACTCGTCGGGCCCTGAGGGGGGCGGCCTTGAGCCTGCCGATGTCGCACGCAACCACGCCGTCATCCCGGACAAGCCGCGAAGCGGCGCCGCTCCGGGATCCATCGTAAAGCTCCGGAGGCCTCCGATGGATCCCGGGGCAAGCCCGTGATGACGGGTTCCGAGCGACCCGCCAGGCTCAGCCCTGCGTGGTGTAACGCGCCCGCAGATGCGCCTTGAACACGGCGGCATCGAGCGGGCGGCCCGTCGCCTGCGTCAGCAGATCGTCGGTCTCCAGCAGGCAGCCCTGGCTGTGGATATGGCTGCGCAGCCAGGCCAGCAGCGGCGCAAAATCGCCCCGGCCGATGCCGGGCAGGATGTCGGGCTGCGTCTGGCAGGCGGCCGCGAAGATCTGCGCGGCGGTCATGGCGCCCAGCGTATAGGTCGGGAAATAGCCCCAGCCGCCGCTCGGCCAATGCACGTCCTGCAGGCAGCCGAGGCGGTCATTGGGGACGGTGACGCCGAGCAGATCCTTCATGCCGGCGTTCCAGGCGGCGGGAAGCTCCGACAGCGGCATGGCGTCGGCGATCAGCGCCTTTTCCAGCCGGTAGCGCAGGATGACATGGGCCGGGTAGGTCACCTCGTCGGCATCGACGCGGATCAAGCCGGGCTCGACCCTGGTGTAGCGTCGCCACAGCGCCTGATTCTCCCAGGCCGGCCCCGAGCCGCCAAAGGCCTCGCGCATCAGCGGCGCGGCATAGGCGATGAACTCTTCGGAGCGGCAGGCCTGCATCTCGACCAGCAGCGACTGGCTCTCATGCAGGCTCATGCCGCGCGCCTGGCCGACAGGCTGGTTGAGATAGCCTTGCGGCCGGCCCTGTTCGTAGAGCGCATGCCCGGTTTCGTGCAGCACGCCCATCAGCGCCTTGGCGAAATCGGCCTCGTCATAGCGGGTGGTGATGCGGACATCATTGTCGGCGCCGCCGCAGAACGGATGGGTGGAGACGTCGAGCCGCCCGCGCTCGAAATCATAGCCGAGCGCCGCCATCATCTTGAGGCCGAGCGCCCGCTGCGCCTCGATCGCGAAGGGCCCTTCCGGATCGGGCGTCTGCGGGCGCCGCGCCTGAACCGCCAGCACCTCCTGGGTGAAGCCCGGCAGGAAGGCGGCGAGATCGTCGAACAGCGCATCGATCTTCGCCGAGCGCCCGCCCGGCTCGTAGTCGTTGAGCAGCGCGTCGTAAGGCGAGAGGCCGAGCTTCTCGCCCTTGGCCCGGCCGATCTCGCGCTGCAGCGTGAGCACCTCGGTAAGGAAGGGCAGCAGCCCGGCGAAGTCGCTCTCGGCGCGGGCCTGCCGCCAGCGCATCTCACAGGCCGAGATCGCCTTGGACGACGCTTCGACCAGATCGGCCGGCAGGGCGGTCTCCACCGTCCAGACCCGCCGGATTTCGCGCAGATTGGCCCGCTCCCAGGGCCCGAGCCCATCATCCGCATCGGCATCCGCCAGCCAGTCCCCGATACGTGCATCGGTGATCAGGCCGTGATGCATCACCCGCAACAGCGCCAGGCTCTCGGCCCGCGTGCCGGCCGCGCCCGCCGGCATCATCACATCGCTGTCCCATTGCAGGATGCCCACTGCATTGCCGAGCGCGGCGGCCCGGCCGAAATGGGCGGAGAGGTTGGCATAGGCGGTCATGGCGTGTCCTCGGGTCTCGATTGCGGGCCGCCACGGGTGCGGCTAGCATTCGTCATCTGATGCGGTGCTGGAGCGTGAACCCCATGGCGGTCAAGGCTTTGGCATGCGCCGGTCTGTTGGTCCTGTGCGCCTGCCAGGGCACCATCCCGACCTATGGGTTCCAACCCCTGGCGGGACAGCCGGCCATCCCGTCGGGCGAGGCCGATGCGACCTGCCTCGGCCGTGCGGCGGCGGCCAAGCGCGCGGCGGCCGCCGACATCTGGGCCCAAGGCGGCGAGCCCGCCTACCACCAGACCTACGCCGCCTGCATGGCGTCCTTCGGCTGGAAGCGCATCGTGGTCAGTTCCTACCGCTACGGCTGAGCCTGCCTCAGCCAAACAGCGTCTTGAACTGTCGCGGCTGCGAGCGAAGATACTGGTTGGGCACCTTGACCGTGGCGCCGAGCTGCGCGGCGGCGTGCCAGGGCCAGCGCGGATCGTAGAGGACGCCGCGCGCGATGCCGACGAGATCGGCGTCGCCCGTGCCGACGATCGCCTCCGCCTGCTCGGCCTCAGTGATCAGCCCGACCGCGATGGTCGGCAGGCCGGTCGCCTGCTTCACCGCCCGCGCGAAGGGCACCTGGTAGTTCGGCCCCAGCGGGATCTGCTGCGCGCCGGAATTGCCGCCGCTGGAGACATGGATGAAATCGGCCCCGCGCGCCTTCAGCGCTTGCGAAAAGGCGAGCGTCTGCTCGAGGTCCCAGCCACCCGGCACCCAGTCGGTCGCCGACAGCCGGACGCCGACGGGGTAACCCGCCGGCACCACGGCCTTCACCGCCTCGAAGGCCGCGAGCGGGAAACGCATCCGGTTTTCCAGCGAGCCGCCGAAATCATCCCCGCGCCTGTTGGAGAGCGGCGAGAGGAACTGGTGCATCAGATAGCCATGGGCGCCATGCAGCTCGATCGCCGCGAAGCCGAGCCGCACCGAGCGCCGGGCCGCTTCAGCGAAGCGCTCGCAGAGCCGCGCGATGTCGTCGGTCGTCAGCGCGCGGGGATTGCGGGCATGGCCGTCGAAGGCGACCGCGGAGGGGGCGACCGTCTCCCAGCCGCCGGCCTCGAGGGTGAGCTGCCCGCCGCCATGCCAGGGCTGCGCCACGGAGGCCTTGCGCCCGGCATGGGCGAGCTGGATCGCGATCGGCATGTCGGAATGACTGCGCACGGCCTTCAGCGTCTTCGCCAGCGCGGCCTCCGTGCCGTCATCCCACAGCCCGACATCCTGCGCGCTGATCCGCCCCGCCGGCTCGACGGCCGTGGCCTCGATGATCAGCAGGCCGGCGCCCGAATGCGAGAGATTGCCGAGATGGATCGTGTGCCAGTCTGTCGTATGGCCGTCCTCGGCCGAATACTGGCACATCGGCGCGATGACGATGCGGTTGGCGAGGGTCAACCCGCCGATCTGGTAAGGGCTGAAGAGCTGGCTCATCGTTAGTCTCCTGATGCGGCCACCCGTATAGGCGTCGGGCGGTGCGCCCGCCACTGGCTGCAACCGCTATCGCGCGATGGTGCGGATGCGAAGGTCAAGTGTCGATCGCCGGATTGCGTCCATCGACAGGAACAGGCTCCCGGATAGGCTCGATATCTGCGGTCGTCGCCTCCGGCGCGAAAGAAGCCGGCGGCCCCCTCCGGCTCGAATGCGTACCGATATTGCTCGTCAATACAATTTGTATTACCATGCCGTGGTCATGTTCGAATGGGACGACGACAAGAACGCGGCCAACATCGCCAAGCACGGCGTCAGTTTTCAGCGCGCGTCGCGCATCTTCGAGAGCCGGGTTCTGACCGTGGTCGACAACCGGGCGGATTATGGCGAGGTCCGTGAGATCTCGATTGGCATCGTCGAGGCCATCCTGTTCCTGACTGTCGTGCACACCGATCGGCAGGGTGTCGCCAGGATCATCTCCGCGCGGCGAGCCAACCGGGCGGAAAGGAGACGTTATGAAGAAGCGCTACGAACAGGAGCCGACGATTGAGGAACTGGCCGCGATGCCGGAGTCCGAGATCGACTACAGCGACATTCCCGAACTCGGCGACGCGTTCTGGAAGAGGGCCCGCGTCGTCGAGCCCGATCTGACGCGACCTGTGACCCTGCGCGTCAAGCAATCCGTGCTCGACGCCTACAAGGCGACGGGCAAGGGCTATCAGACGCGGATGAACGCCGTACTGGAAACCTATGCGCGCGCGGTTTTGAAACCCGGATCGTAGTGAGAGGTTTCGGCCAACCCCCTGCACAGGGCAGCCAAAAGCCCTACGTGGCTGCAGGCTTCCGGTAAGGCACCCGCACCCCTTGCTCGGCGAAGGTGCTCCGGTTGCTCTGCTGGTGCTTCTTGACCTCGGCGCGCGCGACCGTGCGCAGGTGGACCTCGTCGGGGCCGTCGATGAAGCGCAGGGCCCGGCCCCAACTGTAGATGAAGGCCAGCGGGGTATCGTTGGAGAGCCCCGCCGCCCCGAAGACCTGCATCGCCCGGTCGGCGATCTTCGTCTGCAGACGCGTCGCCACCACCTTGATCGCGGAGACTTCGGTGCGAGCGGCCTTGTTGCCATGTTTGTCCATCATCCAGGCCGCGCGCAGGCAGAGCAGCCGCGCCTGGTCGATCTCCATGCGCCCTTCGGCGATCCAGTCCTGCACATTGGCGTAGTCGGAGAGGGTGCGGCCGAAGGCCTTGCGCTGCAAAGCCCGCTCCACCATCAGCTCGAGCGCCACCTCGCATTGCCCGATCGAGCGCATGCAGTGGTGGATGCGCCCGGGGCCCAGTCGCGCCTGTGCCAGCGCGAAGCCCGCCCCTTCCTCGCCGAGCAGGTTGGTGGCAGGCACGCGCACGGCGTCGAAATCGGTCTCGGTATGCCCCTCCGGCGAATGGTGGTTGAGCAGCGGCAGGTTGCGCATCACGCTGACGCCGGCTGCATCCATTGGCACGATGATCATCGAATGGCGCTTGTGCGGGTCGGCATCCTCGGCGAGGTCCGACAGCCCCATCACGATGCAGAACTTGACGTTGGGGTGCAGCGCCCCGGTCGTCCACCATTTGCGGCCGGTGACGATGTAGTCGTCGCCGTCGCGGATGATCGTGGTCTGCAGGTTCGTCGGGTCGGAGGAAGCGACGCCCGGCTCTGTGATGCCGACGCAGGAGCGGATCTCGCCGTTCATGAGGGGAACCAGCCAGCGTTCGCGCTGCTCCGGCGTCGCGAAGAGATGCAGGATCTCCATGTTGCCGGTGTCGGGAGCGTTGCAGTTGAACACCTCCGAGGACCAGTAGATCCGGCCCATGATCTCGGCCAGCGGCGCGTATTCGAGATTGGACAGCCGCGTGCCGGGCTCATCGGGCTTCAGCGCGGGCAGGAACAGGTTCCACAGCCCTTCCGCCTTCGCCCGGGCTTTCAGCCCGTCGATCAGCGCGATGGGATAGCGCCCGGCCTCGACCTCCTCGCGCCAGCGGGCGTCGGCGGGCTGGACATGGGCGTCCATGAACGCCTGCAGCCGCGTGCGCAGTTCCTCGACCCGGGCGGAATAGGCGAAATCCATGATGTCGTCCCTCAGTCGCGGCCGTCGATCACGGCCTCTGCGCGCAGTGCGAAACTCTCCGCCATCTCGCCGACCGCGACCGCATTCTCTGCCGCGGCGTTGCCGGCCTTCGCGCGGGCCGCGATGCCGTCGAGGATGACCGCGAAGCGCAGCAGCGAGAAGGCGAGGTGGAAGCGGCCCGGCCCCTCGGCCCGGCCGGCGGCCGTACAGTAGCGTTCGAGATAGGCCGCTTGCGTCGGGATGCCCAGCGCCTCGCGATCGAGCCCGACGATGCCGGCATACATGGCCGGCGTCGAATGCCAGGGCAGGCAGGAAAAGGCGACATCTGACAGCGGATGCCCCAGCGTCGAGAGCTCCCAGTCGAGCACGGCGATCACCTCGGGCCGATCGGGCGCGAACATCAGGTTCCCGAGCCGGAAATCGCCATGGACGATCGTCGTCTCCACGCTGTCATCGAGATGCTCCGCCAGCCAGGCGAAGACGCGGTCGACGGCAGGGATGTCGCGCGTCTTCGTCTCCTGCCATTGCCGGCCCCAGCGGGCGATCTGGCGGGCGTAGTAGTTGCCGGGCTTGCCGTAGTCGGCCAGCCCCGCCGCCTGCCAGTCGAAGCCGTGCAGCGCGGCCAGAGTCTCCGCCATGGCGAAATACATCGCCTCGCGGTCGTCAGGCGTCACGCCGGGCAGGGCGGTGTCGTGGAAGACGCGGCCCTCCAGCCGCTCCATCAGGTAGAACGGCGTGCCGACGACTCTCTCATCCGCCTCGAACAGCAGCACGGGCGGCACCGGGACGGGCGACCCCGACAGCGCCTTGAGGATCCGATACTCGCGATCGACGGCGTGGGCCGAGGGCAGCAGCGGGCCGGGCGGCTTCTTGCGCAGCACGAGCCGCGTGCCGGCCTCGGGATAGGACAGGAAGAAGGTGGGGTTCGACTGCCCGCCGCTGATCCGTTCCAGCGTCATCGGCCCTGAGGCCCGGCCGGGCAAAGCGGAGCGCAGATAGGTATCGAGGCGGGCAGCGTCGAAATCCAGCGGGGCGGGGGCGGGCGCAGGCATGGGCGACATCATCGGCAGGGGGAGGGGCGGGGTCAACGCGAAGGGCCGGTCACGATGTCGCGCCGCCCGGGCCAAAATGTGCCTGGGGCCTCGCGGCCTCGCCCCGTCAGGCGGCCGGTCGCAGGCTCGCGAGAAAATGCGCGACGAGGTCGCTGATCATGCCGGCCGAGGCCTCGACCTGCACGGCGGCGCTGTCGAGCTCGATCGACATCTTGGCGACGTCGCCGATCGAGAGCCGCGCGGCCTGGGCGGAGCCGAGGCCCTCGCGGGTGCGGGTCGCCGCCTCCTGGGTGTCGGCGGCCATGTCGGTCGTGGCGCTCGACTGCTGCTGCACCGTCTGCGCGATCGAGGCAGCCGATTGCTCGAGCCGCCCGATCGTCAGGCTGATCGAATCGACATGCCGGACGCAGATGTCCGTCGCGGCCTGGACCTGGGCGATCTGGGTCGCGATCTCGCCGGTGGCGCCGGCGGTCTGGTGGGCGAGCGACTTGACCTCGGCGGCGACGACGGCGAAGCCGCGGCCAGCGGCGCCGGCCCGCGCCGCCTCGATGGTGGCATTCAGCGCGAGCAGGTTCGTCTTCGTCGCGATCTGCTCGATCAGCGTGACGATCGAGCCGATGCGCCCGGTCGCCTCCGTCAGCATCGCCATCGAATCGGAAACCTCGCGCGTATCGGCGACGGCCGCTGCGGTGATCGTCGAACTCTGCTGGGTCTCGCCGCTGACATGGTCGAGCGCGCGGACCAGCACGTTCGTGGCGGCCACGGCGCGGTCGATCCGGTCCGTGCAGTCACGCGCGGCATCCTCCGCCACCGTCGCCTCGCGGTCGGCCTGCTCGCTGCGATAGAGGCTGGTCGCCGCATAGTCGCGAAGCGTGCTCGCGGCGACCCGCAGGCTTTCCGAGAGCTGCCCGATCTGCGTCTGGAAGGAGGAGGCCGCCAGATGCAGCTCGTTTTCGCGTTGCGTCAGCCCGATGCGGCTGGCGCGCTGGTGGCAGGATGTCGCGGCCAGCGCGTCGCACAGGATCAGCCGCGTCAGCGCCGCCGCATCCGCCATGGCGGCGCGGCTGCTGAAGCGCCGCCGCCGTCCGATCTCTGCGAAGAGCGGCTCGATCAGCCGCAGCGCGGTGCCGAGCCGGGTGCGGATGCCCATCGCGTCGCCGAAGGCGCTGGTGGCGGCGCGGTTGAGATCGGCCGCGTAGTCGTCGCCGAACTCGGCCCGGAACAGCATCTCGAAATGCTGCTGCTCGGCCTCGACGATCGGCGCGCGGTGCCGTTCGACATGCACCTTCATGTCCGCGACGTTGTGCTCGAGATGGTCGCAATAGCCGGTGGCGGCGGCGCGGGTCCGGGCGGCCACGATCGGCAACAGGGATCGCGCGACGCTGCGCGCGCGCTCGTCGACGCCCGAGGCGACGAGCAGCTTCTCGATGCCCGCACGCGTGATCGCGGCGGGTCGCTCGGGAGACGTTGAATCCTGGGTCAAGACACGCCTCAGCCGAAATTGCGCCGGCTAGGACCGTCTCACGAATCCCTTAAACAAAACGGGCGCGAATTGAGCAGCTTTTTCGCGCCGATTTGAGCAGGTTCTTAAGCCGCGTCGAGCCCGTAGAGCGAGTGCAGCGTGCGCACCGCGAGCTCGGTATAGGCCGCGTCGATCAACACCGAAAACTTGATCTCGGAGGTGGTGATGGCACGGATGTTGATGCCCTTTTCCGACAGCGCCCGGAAGGCGCGCGCCGCCACGCCGGCATGGCTGCGCATGCCGACGCCGATGGCGGAGACCTTGACCACGTCGGTCGCTCCCTGCAGCGCCTGGTAGTGAATCTGCCCGTGCAGGCTCTCCAGCAACGTCTTGGCGCGCTCGTAATCGGCGGTGGGGACAGTGAAGGTGATGTCGGTCGTCGCCTGATCGTCCGAGACGACCTGGATGATCATGTCGACATTGATGTTGGCGTCCGCGAGCGGTCCGAAGATTGCGGCGGCGACGCCCGGCTTGTCGGCCACGCGCCGGAGCGTGATCTGGGCTTCGTCGCGCGAAAACGCGATGCCGGTGACGATCTGCTGTTCCACGATGTCGTCCTCGTCGCAGATGAGGGTGCCTGGATTGGGATGGGTGGGGTCGTCGAAGGAGGAGCGCACATAGGTCGGCACGCGATGCACCATCGCGATCTCGACCGAGCGGACCTGGAGGACCTTGGAGCCGAGCGAGGCCATCTCCAGCATCTCCTCGAAGGAGACCCTGTCCATGCGCCGCGCCTTGGGCACGACGCGCGGGTCAGTGGTGTAGACGCCATCGACATCGGTGTAGATGTCGCAGCGATCGGCCTTCAGTCCCGCCGCGATCGCGACCGCCGAGGTGTCCGAGCCGCCGCGCCCGAGCGTGACGATACGGTTCGTCTGCGCATGCATGCCCTGGAAGCCCGAGCACACCGCGATCTCGCGGTTGCGGTCGAAGCCGGCGAGGATGCCGGCGCCGTCGACGCTCTCGATGCGCGAGGAGCCATGCGCGTCGGAGCCGAAGATCGGGATCTGCCAGCCCTGCCAGGAGCGGGCCGGCAGCCCCATCTCCTGCAGCACGATCGCCATCAGCCCGGAGGTCACCTGCTCGCCCGAGGCGACGACGACGTCGTATTCGGCGCGGTCATAGAGCGGCGCGGCTTCCTTGCACCAGCCGACCAGCTCGTTGGTCTTGCCGGACATGGCGGAGACGACGACCGCGACCTCGTGGCCGGCGTCGAATTCCCGTTTGACGTGCCGGGCCGCGTTCTTGATGCGCTCGACGGTTGCGACGGACGTGCCGCCGAATTTCATCACCAGACGGGCCATGGCGGTCCAGAGGCTCTCAAAACCAAAGAAGATCCCGACGGGCGGGACGAAAGGTCACCCTCGCGCCGGGCGCGGGGCGGGTGTAGATGACGGGCAGCGGCGGGCCTGTCAATGCGACGAGGCCCGCTCGGCAGCGAATGGAGCATCACCATGGCGGCGACCGCGCAGCGCGACGGCGCGACCCGGACCGGTTCGACGATCGATCCCGCCGAGGTGGCGCGGTTCGAGGGCATCGCCAGGACCTGGTGGGACCCGAAGGGCCCGATGGCCGTCCTGCACAAGTTCAACCCCGTCAGGCTCGCCTATATCCGCGACCTTGCCTGCGAGCGCTTCGGCCGCGATCCCAAGACGATGCAGGCGTTGGAGGGGCTGAGCCTGGTCGATATCGGCTGTGGCGGCGGCGTGCTCTGCGAGCCGCTGGCGCGGCTCGGCGCACAGGTGACCGGGCTTGATCCGGCGCCGACCAACATCGCCGTGGCGAGCGCCCATGCCGAAGCCGGCGGGCTGTCGATCGATTACCGCCAGCAGACGATCGAGGCGCTGGTGGCCGAAGGCGCCCGCTTCGACATCGTGCTCGCGATGGAGGTGGTCGAGCATGTCGCCGATGTCGATGCCTTCGTCACCGCCTGCTGCGCGGCGGTGAAGCCCGGTGGCCTGCTCGTCATGGCGACGCTGAACCGCACGCTGAAATCCTACGCGCTGGCCATCGTCGGCGCCGAATACGTCCTGCGCTGGCTGCCGCGCGGCACCCATGACTGGGACAAGTTCGTGACGCCCGACGAACTGGGCGACGCGATCACGCGCGGCGGGCTGGAATTGGGCGACAGCACCGGCGTCGTCTACAACCCGTTCACGGATCGCTGGTCGGCATCGCGCGACACCGACGTCAACTACATGCTGGCGGCGCACCGCCCCGCCTGAGCGCTGCGGCACGTCTCGCGGCTGCGTCAAAGCCAGCGCCTGATCGTCGTCAGCATGATCAGAAGGACCAGGCTGGCGCCCAGCGCGATGAAGGACGTGGTCAGCGCCGGGTTGGTGCCGATCGTCAGGCCGAGCTTGCGCCAGAGCAGGGCGCCCAGGATGGCACCGGTCAGCCCCACCGCACTGTTGATGGCGACGCCGAAGCCGCCATCGCCCAGAAGCAGGTCCGAAAGCCAGCCGAACAGCAGCACCACGACCGCGACGATCGCCAGGAACACCACGAGTTGCGGCGTCGACAGGTTCGGCAGTCCCAGCATCAGCATCAGCGCGCGCATGGTGTATCCTCGGCAAATGACCACCAGCATACGCCACGGGCGTTAAAGGGTTGCTGCGTTTCGCCGGGCGCGCCCGGGGCTGTCGACGGAGCGATTTTGCGGCGCATCATAGTTCGTTCGGCCTATGGCGCGGCGCAGCATATGGTGCATGATCTCGGTCAAATCTGCCGCAGCCGCCAACGCGACCGTCAATCGGCAGACCAAGCAGGGGAGAGACGACCATGTCGCAGACGCAGGCCGCCGCGCAACCGCTCAAGGACCTCTACGAACTGGGCGAACTGCCCCCGCTCGGCCATGTGCCGGCGAACATGTATGCCTGGACGATCCGCCGCGAGCGCCATGGGCCGCCTCAGGACAGCTTCCAGGTCGAGGTAGTGCCGACCTGGGCGATCGGCGAGGAGGAGGTGCTGCTGCTCGTGATGGCCGGCGGCGTCAACTACAACGGCATCTGGGCGGGCCTGGGCCAGCCGATCTCGCCCTTCGACGTCCACAAGCAGTCGCTCCACATCGCCGGCTCCGATGCCTCGGGCATCGTCTGGGCGGTCGGCTCCAAGGTGAAGCGCTGGAAGGTCGGCGACGAGGTCATCGTCCACTGCAACCAGGACGATGGCGACGACGAGGAGTGCAATGGCGGCGACCCGATGTTCTCCTCTTCCCAGCGCATCTGGGGCTACGAGACGCCGGACGGCTCCTTCGCGCAGTTCTGCCGGGTGCAGTCGCGCCAGCTCATGGTCAAGCCAAAGCACCTCTCCTGGGAGGAGGCGGCCTGCTACACGCTGACGCTCGCCACCGCCTACCGCATGCTCTTCGGCCACGCCCCGCACACGATCAAGCCGGGCGACAACGTCCTGGTCTGGGGCGCCTCGGGCGGGCTCGGGGTCTTCGGCGTGCAGCTCTGTGCGGCCTCGGGTGCCAACGCCATCGGCGTGATCTCGGACGAGACCAAGCGCGACTATGTGCTGGGGCTGGGCGCCAAGGGCGTGATCAACCGCAAGGATTTCAACTGCTGGGGCCAGATGCCGACCGTCAACAGCCCGGAATACGACGCCTGGGTCAAGGAAGCCCGCAAGTTCGGCAAAGCGATCTGGGACATCACCGGCAAGAAGGACGTCGACATCGTCTTCGAGCATCCCGGCGAGGCGACCTTCCCGGTCTCCTGCCTCGTCGCCAAGCGCGGCGGCATGGTGGTGTTCTGCGCGGGCACCTCGGGCTTCAACATCACCTTCGACGCGCGCTATGTCTGGATGCGGCAGAAGCGCGTCCAGGGCTCTCACTTCGCCCATCTCAAGCAGGCGAGCGCGGCCAACCAGTTCGTCATCGACCGGCGGCTCGACCCCTGCATGTCGGAGGTCTTCCCCTGGGACAAGATCCCGCTCGCCCATCACAAGATGTGGAAGAACGAGCACGCGCCCGGCAACATGTCCGTGCTGGTCTACGCCCCGCGCACGGGCTTGCGCACCTATGAGGACGTGGTCGAGGCGCTGGCGGGGTAGGCGCGGTCATCAGGCTTGTGCGCTGGAGCGATAACACTTAAACATTCGGTAAAGTAATTGACCGGACGAGGTCCCCATGTCGCTCCAGCTCTTCGCCCATCCCTTCTCCTCCTATTCGCAGAAGGTGCTGATCGCCCTCGACGAGAACGAGACGCCCTTCACGCTGCGCCTGCTGAGCAGCGACAATCCAGAGAATGGGGAGGCGTTCGCGGCGCTCTGGCCGCTGAAGCGCTTCCCGGTGCTGGTCGACGGGGCCGCGACGGTCGTCGAGTCCAGCATCATCATCGAGCATCTCGAACTGCATCACCCCGGCCCGCGCCCCCTGCTGCCCCGGCAGCCGAAGGAGGCGCTTCCCGTGCGGGCGATGGAGCGCTTCTTCGACAATTACGTGATGACGCCGATGATGCGGATCGTCTTCGACCGGATCCGGGCAGAAGGCGACCGCGACCCTCTTGGCGTCGCCGAGGCGCGCGCCCTGCTCGACACCGCCTATCAGTGGCTCGACGGCCAGCTCGCCGGCCGGGACTGGGCCTGCGGCGGCGACTTCACCATGGCCGACTGCGCGGCAGCGCCCTCGCTGTTCTACGCCGACTGGGTCCACGCGATCGACGCGGCCTTCCCGAATACGCGCGCCTACCGGGCGCGGCTGCTGGCGCGCCCCTCGGTTGCGCGCGCCGTCGAGGCGGCACGGCCCCATCGCCATCTCTTCCCGCTCGGCGCTCCCGATCGGGACTGAGGCCGCAGCGCCGCCGCACGCAGTCATGACATGGCCGGCGGGCGCCGATGCGCTGTTGCAGGCGGCGGAAGGCCTGTAGAGCATCGCGCTCGCAAAGGCGTCCCATGCTGTCCTCGCCCCTCTTCCTGCGCATTGTCCCGCTCGTCTTCACCTTCCTCTGGTCTTCGGGGTGGATCGTCGCGGGCTATTCGGCGCAATATGCCGACGCGCTGACCTTCCTCGCGGTGCGCTTCGCCACGGCGGGCGTGCTGCTGGCGGCCTTGTCGCTGGCGGTCGGGGCGCACTGGCCGTCGACTCCGCGCGCCTGGCTCGACTGTGCGATTTCGGGCGTGCTGCTCCACGCGATCTATCTCTGCGGCGTCTGGTGGGCGGTGCGCCACGGCCTGCCGGCTGGCATCTCCGGCCTGATCGCGGGCCTGCAGCCGATCCTGACCGCGCTGCTGGCGCCGGCGCTGGTCGGCGAGCGCATCTCGGCCATTCGCTGGGCCGGCATCGCCTTCGGCTTCGTCGGGATCGCGCTCGTGCTGGAGCCCAAGCTGGTCGGGGTCGATCCGGTGGCGCTCTGGGGCATCCTCATCCCCGTCGCGGTGAACATCGTCGGCATGGTCGCGGTGACCTTCGGCTCGTTCTTCCAGAAGGCGCGCATCGTCTCCGGCGACCTGCGCACCGTCACCACGATCCAGTACGCCGCCGCCTTCGCCTTCACGCTGCCGCTGGCCTTCTGGCTCGAGCCGATGCGGATCGAGTGGAACCTGACCATGGCGCTCGTCCTGGCCTGGTCTGTGCTGGCGCTGTCGCTCGGCGGCATCGGGCTCTATCTGCTGATCCTGCGCCGCGGCGAGGTCTCGCGCATCGCGACCTTCCTCTATCTCGTGCCGGCTCTGGTGGCGGTCGAGGCCTGGATCCTTTTCGGCGAGACTTTGGCGCCGATCCAGATCGCCGGCATGGCGCTCACCATCATCGGCGTCGCGCTGGCCAGCCGCAAATAGCGCGGCAGCGGCATTGGCGTGCCATGCGGCATTCTTGCGCCGAAAGAGGCATTCCGGCTTTTGAAATCTCGCCCTATGCTGCGTCGCACAAGGGAGAGAAACCATGAGCGCACAAGCCGCCGCCATTCCTGTCGCCGAGCCGGCCCCCGAGAGCGCCACCGCGCTGATCGCCGCCGCGCTGCCGGGCTTCGAGACCCTGCTGCAGAATGCCATCGCGGCTGTGCGGGCGAGGGTGACGGTGGAGGGGAAGATCTCCTCCGCCCGGCTCGAAGCGCAGCAGCACGCCGCCCACGGCCTCGCCTGGCTCGCGACCTATGTGATGGCGCTTCGCGAACTCAAGGCCTATGGCGAGCGCCTCTCGGCGGAGGACCGCTACGGGGCGATCGAGGATTACGCCATTCGCATCGGCGCCGGCGAATATGCCGCGCAGATCTTCGGTGGCATTCCGATGAGCCAGGGCGAGATCATCAGGCTGGCGGCGCTCGGCCTCTCCGAGAAGGCGATCGCCGCCGCCAACACGCCGGCCGCCCAGGCTCTGATCGCGCAGGGCAACACGCCCGAGAACCGCGCCCGCCTCGTCGACCTGTTCAGCCAGGATGACGGCGCCGCCGGTGTCGGCGATCCCGGCCTCGACGAAACTCTTGAAGCGATCCGCTCCGAGATGCGCCGCTTCTGCGCCGCGGAGGTGACCCCGCACGCCCATGAGTGGCACCTGAAGAACGACTACATCCCGATGGCGGTCGTCGAGAAGATGGCCGAGCTCGGCGTCTTCGGCCTGACCATCCCCGAGGAATTCGGCGGCATGGGCCTGACCAAGGTCTCGATGTGCGTCGTCTCGGAGGAGCTGTCGCGCGCCTATATCGGCGTCGGCTCGCTCGGTACCCGCTCGGAGATCGCCGCCGAACTCATCCTCTGCGGCGGCACGGCCGCGCAGAAGGAGAAATGGCTGCCGAAGCTGGCCTCCGGCGAGGTCCTGCCCACCGCCGTCTTCACCGAGCCCAACACCGGCTCCGACCTCGCCAGCCTGCGCACCCGGGCTGTGAAGGAAGGCGAGGGCGACAACGCTGTCTGGAAGGTCTCCGGCAACAAGACCTGGATCACCCATCCCGTCCGCGCCGACATCATGACGCTGCTGGTCCGCACCGACCCCACGGAGAGCGGCTACAAGGGCCTGTCGATGCTGATCGCCGAGAAGCCGCGCGGCACCGATGCGGATCCCTTCCCGGTCGCCGGCCTGACCGGCGGCGAGATCGAGGTGCTCGGCTATCGCGGCATGAAGGAATACGAGCTCGCCTTCGACGGGTTCACCGTCAAGGGCGAGAACCTGCTCGGCGGGGTCGAGGGCCAGGGCTTCAAGCAGCTGATGCAGACCTTCGAGGCCGCCCGCATCCAGACGGCGGCACGCGCCGTCGGCGTGGCCCAGTCGGCCTTCGATCTCGGCCTGCGTTATGCCCGCGAGCGCGTCCAGTTCGGCAAGAAGCTGATCGCCTTCCCCCGCGTCGCCGACAAGCTGGCGATGATGGCGGCGGAGATCCTGATCACCCGCCAGCTGACCTATTTCGCCGCCCGCGAGAAGGACGCCGAGAGGCGCTGCGACCTCGAGGCCGGCATGGCCAAGCTGCTGGCGGCCCGCGTCGCCTGGGCGGCCGCCGACAACGCGCTGCAGATCCATGGCGGCAACGGGTTTGCGCTCGAATACGCCATCAGCCGCGTGCTCTGCGACGCCCGCATCCTCAACATCTTCGAGGGCGCGGCGGAAATCCAGGCGCAGGTGATTGCACGCCGGCTGGTCGAGGCCTGAGAGGGATGCCGGTCCGCCTGTATTTTAGGCGGTCGGCAAAACCCAATCTTCACCTTTGGCATGCTTGGCTCGGGCGCGATATGCCGTAACGGAACTTTTCCGAATGATCCTGATCACTGACCGATCGGACGGAAGCCCCGACCTGACCCGGCGCCTGGGGCTCGCGGGGCCGTGCCGGGTCGTTGACCTCGCGCAGGTCGCGACGGACCGGCCGGCGCCGCCGTCCCTCATCGTCAGCGACGTCGATCTCGCCAACCGACAGACGGTCGAGGCGATGCGCGCCGCATTGGCCCGTCATCGCCAAAAGGGCGTGCCGTATCTGTGCCTCCTGCGCGATATGACCGCGCGATCGACGATCCAGGCCCGGGCCATCGGTGCGACCGAGATTCTGCCTGCCGATACATCCGCGGCGGCCCTCGTCGTGACGATCGAACAATTGCTGCAGGAGCGGGACGGGGCCGATCTCGAACGGGGCGCCAGCGCCTTCACCCGCGCCCATCTGGCCACGGCGGCGGCCTCCCTGGCCGACATGCTGGGCTCCGCAGCCGCCGGCCTCCCGATCGCGATGCGCACCGTCGAGGCGTCCGTCGAGGCGATCGGCCAGGCGGCGGCCGCCTCCGACATCGGCGACTGGCTGCAGGTGGTCTGGAGCTATGACGACCTGACCTATCAGCATTGCATGCTCGTCGCCGGGCTCGCTGCGAGCTTTGCCCATCAGCTCGGCTTCTCCGACGGCGATCGCCGCCTGGTGACGCGGGCGGCCGTGCTGCACGACATCGGCAAGGCGCGGATTTCGCTCGACATCCTGCACAAGCCCGGCGCGCTCGACGCCGACGAGCAGGCCGTGATGCGCACCCACCCGGTCATCGGCCATGCGATGCTCCTGGCGCAGGGCGGCTTCTGCCCGGAGGTTCTCGCCGCCGTGCGCTCGCACCATGAATATATCGATGGCTCGGGCTATCCCGACCGCCTGCAGGACGGCCAGATCAGCGACATCGTGCGGATGATCACGATCTGCGACATCTATGCCGCGCTGATCGAACGCCGCAGCTACAAACCGCCCCTGGCGCCCGACCAGGCCTATGACATGCTGGTGCTGATGGGCACGAAGCTGGACGCGGCGCTGGTGCGGGCTTTCCACACGGTCATCGTGAAGACGGCGCAGGCGGCCTGAAAGCGGGGAGGCGAGGGAAAGCCGCCCCGACGAATAGGGGTATGTAGTTTAAATCTAATATTACAGCGTCTATTATATTAAATTAATATTCAATTGATCGAGAAACGGATATCCAAAACATCTTGAAATTCAATTCAGTTGTAAATTTCTTCTGAAATCAAATAATACATGAAATACTATTTCGCATCGTGAATTTGGCCAATTCTATTGTTGAGGCAGCGAGGCGCTGTAGTGTGAGAACGTCATTGGCGAAAAAGGGCCAGCAATGATAATTTTGGTCGCAGCGCGAGCGTGAATAAAGTCATTGCGGCGCTTGATGCTTCGTGATCTTGATGTGTTGTAGGACGGTTTGCGGGTGGAGGGGGGCGTTGTATAAAGCGCGAAAATCTGATTTGAGAACTCAGATCGATCTATCGAAAGACTTTGATGCTGTAAGGCTTGAGACTGGAAAGCATTATCTAAATTATCGCATCCTCCTAAGGAATCAAATCAAAGAAGTTGCATTTACTGCCCTAAATCTGCTTTTTCTGGCGAATGGCGGAGCAGTAATTGCGACGCTGACGTTTTTAGGTGCGGCAATCGGCGGGGATGAATCTGCGCATTTCATATCAAATCTAGGGCTTATATCGCGGTCTATCGAATACTATGTCTGGGGTGTTTGCTCTGCGCTTCTTGCAATGATCGCCATGTACGTGATTTACGAAATACAAGTAGAGTGTGTTTCATCTCCTTACGAGATATGGATGTTTATGGACGGGCGTGATGTGAAATTAGACGAAGCCCGCAGGAGTGCTGCTTGGCCTGAAACGTCGATTAAATGGCAGTTAAAAATCTCTTGGGTGGTGCATTTGTTTGCATTTTTATTTGCTATATACTCTGCTTATGCGTTTTCTCAAGGATCTCTCGCTGTTTCCCGTAGTCTTTCAACGATAGCCACAAAAGACATAGGTCGAGACTTGTCGAAGCCGCCTACGCCTGTTCTCGCTCCGATCGCTGAACCGCCTCCAATCGGCAGCCCGCCCCAGCCGCCTGGAAATTAGAGTAGCCCTACATCTCCCGCAGCGAGCGCGGCATCGTCACAGGGCGCGCCTCCCGCGTCTGGGCGGCCAGCCGCACAGGTGCATTCACCGCCCCGAACCCGGCATAGCCGCCACGCCGTTCGACGATCTCGAAGAAGAAGCGCTGCGCGAAGACATGGCTGTAGACCTGCAGGAATTCGGCCTCGCCATCGCGGTCGTAGAGGATGTGATGGGCGCGCAGCCGGTCGATGAAGGTGGGATCGAGCCCGTGCCGCGCCTCGAGATCCTCGTAGTAGTTCTCGGGAATGTCGAGGAAGGACAGCCCCGCCGCGCGCATCGCCTCGACGGCGGCGAAGATGTCTGGCGCATCGAAGGCGATGTGCTGCACGCCCGAGCCGAAATGCTCCGAGACGAAGCGCGAGGACAGCGTGCGCGTCGCCTGCGAGCCGTTCAGCACGATCCGCAGCGTCTGGTTGGCGCTGACCAGCGGCCGGCTCTCGACCAGCCCGCCGGGGTCGGCGATGGCGAGTTGCGGAATGCGGTCGAGCGAAAACAGCGCGCTGTAGAACAACAGCCAGGACAGCATCTCCTCATAGTCCATCGATTGGGAGATATGGTCGACGCGCTGGAGGAGCGCGGCGTGCGGCGGCGTCTCGCCGCCTGCGACCGGCGCGAAGTCCTTCTCCCAGATATGGCCGAGGTCGCCGGTCGGCTGGGTGAAGTAGATCAGCGAGCCGCCGACGCCGCGAATGGCGGGAATCTGCAATTCGCCGGGGCCGACCGGCTGCTCGAAGCTCGGAATTTTCAAGGCCGCCGCCCGCGCCATCGCCTGCCCGACATCGTCGACGCGGAGCGCGATCGCGCAGACGCCGGGGCCGTGCATGATCGCGTGGGATTGCGCGAAGCCGTCCTTCTCGGTGTTGAGCAGCAGGTTGATGTCGCCCTGGCTCCAGCGCGTCACGGACTTGCTGACATGCGTGCCGGTCTGGCGAAAGCCGAGCGCGCTGAACAGGCTGGAAAGCTCGGCCGCGATCTCCTCGTCGAGCGCGAATTCGATGAACTCGACGCCGAGCACCGGCGCGCGCGGCGGCAGATGCGGCTGGGTCTGGTCGGACAGCGCGATCAGCGAGCGCATGCCGTCGGTGGCCAGCCGGTGGGCCGAGCCGGCGCGGAACTGGTCGTTGAAGATCTCGTGCGAGAGCGGCCCGGCATAGCCGGTCTGCGCGACCGCCCGCATGAAGTCGGCCACCGCGAGATCGCCCTGGCCGGGGAAGCAGCGGAAATGCCGGCTCCAGCTCAGCACGTCCATGTCGAGCTTCGGCGCATCCGCCAGCTGGACCAGGAAGATCCGGTCGCCGGGGATCGAGGCGATGGGCGAGAGCGGCGACGGACGCGCCAGCGTGTGGAAGGAATCGAGGATCAGCCCGATCTGCGGGTGGTCCGCCCGGCGCACGATCTCCCAGGCGTCGCGGTAGTCGTTGACGTGCCGGCCCCAGGCCAGCGCCTCGTAGCCGACCCGCACCCCGAAGCGCGCGGCGAGTTCGCCGAGTTCGTGGAAATCCGCCGCCGCGCGGTCGATCCCGCCCAGCGCCTGCGGCGAGACGTTCGAGCAGATCAGCATCAGATCGGTGCCGAGCTCGTTCATGATCGCGAATTTGCGCTCGGCCCGGGCAAAACCGCGGGCGCGCAGCGGCTCCGGCATGCCCTCGAAATCGCGGAAGGGCTGGAAGGCGCAGATCTTCATGCCGAGATTGGCGACCATGCGGCCGACTTCGCGTGGCCCGCCGTCGAAGGTCAGGAAGTCGTTCTCGAACACCTCGACCGCATCGAACCCCGCTGCCGCGATCGCCTGGAGCTTTTCCGCCAGGTCCCCGCTCAGCGAGACCGTGGCGATCGAGGTCGGGTTCGGCGCGGGGTTCGTCATGGCTGTCAGCCCTTCGTCCGGTCGATGGTGACGGGTTGGCCCCGCCGCGCCGCCTCGGCTACCGCTTCGATCACCGCGAGCGTGCGGGCCGCATCCGCCGCATCGGTGATCGGCGTCTCCGCACCGCGGATCACGGCGCAGAAGTGCCGGATCTGCTCGGCGAGCGGTTCCAGCGGCGCCAGCGCCAGCGTCTCGCGCAGCAGCGGCTCCCACCAGCCCTGGCGGCCCTCATAATGCCAGCGGTCGAGCGCCGGCACGGAGAGCGAGCCCTCGCTGCCGGCGAGCAGGTAGCAGAGCCCGTCGCGCTGCGGATAGACCTTGTTCTCGCCCGACGAGAGCTCCCAGCTCCAGGGCGTCGGCGTCACGTCGGAGACGGTGGCCGTGCCCAGCGCCCCGTTTTCGAAGCGGAAGACGAGGGCGGCTGTGTCCTCCACCGCAAAGCCCCGCGTCGCGTTCGAGGTCATCGCCTGCACGCTCTCGATCTCGCCGCAGATGAAGCGGAGATTGTCGATGTCGTGGATCAGGTTGATCAGCACCGGCCCGCCGCCCGCCTCGCGTCGCCAGGCGACGTCGAAATAGTCGTCCGGCTTGCGGATCAGGAACAGCGAGGTCACGGCGACCAGCCGGCCGATCCCGCCCTCGCGCACCAGCTTGCGCGCCGCCTTGACGATCGGGTTGTGGCGGCGGTGATGGCCGCCGAGAACCGGCACGCCGGTCCGCTTTTGAACCGCGACCAGCCGCTGCGCCGCCGCGACGCTCTCCGCCAGCGGCTTCTCGATCAGCACCGCCACGCCGGCTTCCAGGCATTCGATCGCGCCGGGCACATGCAGCGCATTGGGCGTCGCGATGATCGCCCCGTCCGGTTTCATCGCCGCCAGCATCTCGGTGATCGAGGCGAACCAGGGCGTGCCGCGCTCGGCCGCCAGCGCCTTGGCCGCATCGGTCGGGTCGCAGATCGCGGCGCAGTCGCAATCGCCGGACGCGTCCAGCCGCTCCAGATGCGCGCGCCCGATCAGTCCGGCGCCGACGAGGGCGATCTTCAGGTTTGCCATCACGCCGCGTCCGTCAGGGCGCCGCCGAGGAAGAGCTGTGCCACCCGCGGATCGGCCAGGATCTCCGCGGCCGGGCCCTGCATCCGGGTCTGGCCGAGTTCGAGCACGAGGCCCTCATCCGAGATTTCCAGCGCCGAGCGGGCGTTCTGCTCGATCATAAGGATGGTGACGCCCTTGGCGCGCAGCTCCATCAGGATCGCGAAGGTCTCCTGCACCAGCATCGGCGAGAGCCCGATCGAGGGCTCGTCGATCAGCACCAGCTTGGGATCGAGCAGGAGCCCGCGCACGATCTCGAGCTGCTTCTGCTGCCCGCCCGAGAGCGTCGAGGCCTGGACGTCGGCCTTGGCGCGCAGCGCCGGGAAGCGGTCGAGCGCCGCCTCGATCCGCCGGGGCATGTCGGTGATGTGCGCGCCCGCGGCGACCGAACCGAGTTCGAGATTGTGGCGAACCGACAGCTCGGGGAAGATGTTGCGCCCCTGCGGCACATAGCAGATGCCGGCCTCCAGCAGCTTGCGCTGGCTCCAGTTGGTGATGTCGGTGCCCTCCAGCCGGATCGCGCCCTCGCGCAGCTTGAGCAGGCCGAAGATCGCCTTGAACACGGTCGATTTGCCGGCGCCGTTGGGGCCGATCACCGTGGTGATGGCGGCGCGGCGCACCTTGAACGTGGTGCCGTTCAGGATGGTCATGGCGCCATAGCCGCCGACCACGCCGTCGAGTTCGAGGATGGGTGTCATAGCTGGCTCCGATGTCTGCTGGAGTTCCCTCGGAACCACACCGTCATCCCGGACAAGCTGCGAAGCAGCGCCGCTCCGGGATCCATCGGAGAGCTCCGGTGCCCTCCGATGGATCCCGGGGCAAGCCCGGGATGACGGCGTGGTTCCGCAGAAAGTTGAGGCATCGCTAATGCCCCAGATAGGCGTCGATCACGGCGGGGTTGGCGCGGACCTCGGCCGGCGTGCCTTCCGCCAGCACCCGTCCTTCCGCCAGCACGATCACGCGCGAGCACAGGCTCATCACGAAATCCATGTTGTGCTCGATGACGACGAAGGTCGCGCCCTGCTCGGCATTGATCGCCCGCAGCCGCTCCTTGAGGTCGCCCAGCATGGTGAGGTTCACGCCACCAGCCGGCTCGTCGAGCAGCACGAGGCGCGGGCCGGCCATGAAGGCCATCGCCGCGTCGAGCAGCTTCTGCTGGCCATAGGAGAGCCCGCCCGCCTTGGCGTCCGCGAGATGGCCGAGCTTGAAGAAGCCGATCATCTGCTCGGCCTTCTCGGTGAGCCCGGCATCGCGCGCCCCGAACAGGCGCGACAGCATCGTGCCCTCGTGCTCCTGGCCGGCCAGGATCAGGTTCTCGCGCACCGATAGTTCGGGGAAGACCTGCAGCAGCTGGAAGGTGCGGCTGACGCCGAGCCGGTTCAGCTCGGAGGGGCGCATGTGGGTGACCTCGCGGCCGTCCAGCTTCACGCGGCCTTCCGTCGGCTCGAGCTGGCCGAGGATGCAGTTGAACAGGGTCGACTTGCCGCAGCCATTGGGGCCGATGATGCCGAGGATCTCGCCCTCCTTCACCGAGAAGGACACGCCGTTGACCGCCTTGATGCCGCCGAACGCCTTGTGGAGGTTGTCGACTTCCAGAACCGTGTTCATCGGGCCTGTCCCCGCTTGCCGGTGAGTTTCGCCCAGGCCCGCTCCATCAGCCCGCTCACCCCTTGCGGGCAGGCGATCAGCAGCAGCATCACGATGGCCGCGAAGATGATCAGGTAGAGCGAACCGGCGAAGCGCAGCCATTCCGGCAGCACGACGCCGAGCAGCGCTCCGACGAAGGGCCCGAGCAGATAGCCCGAGCCTCCCGCCACCACCATCAGCAGCAGGAAGAAGCTCTGCGACAGCGAGAACGGCGAGGGGTCGATGAACTCGACCAGCGGCGCATAGAGCGCCCCCGCGAAACCCGCATAGGCGGAGCCGATCGCGAAGGCGAGCAGCGTATAGGCGCGGGTGTCGATGCCCAGGCTCGCAGCGCGGATCGGGTTCTCGCGCAGCGCGGTGAAGGCGCGGCCCCAGGGGCTCCGGATCAGCCACCACAAAGCCACCGCCAGAATGAACGTGACCACGACGACGAAGCGATGGAATTCCAGCGCGCCGAACAGCTTGATGCCGAAGAAGTCCGGCCGGTTGATGTTGGAGATGCCGAAGACGCCGCCGGTCAGCCACTGCTCGTTGCGCAGGATCAGCCAGACCAGCGTCGAGAAGGCGAGCGTCACGAAGGCGAGGTAATGCGCCTTCACCCGCAGCGCCGGGAAGCCGAGCACGATGCCGACCGCGAAGGTCAAAAGCCCCGACAGACCGAAGGCGGCATACCAGGAGACGCCGTATTTCGTGGTCAGGATCGCCGTGGTGTAGGCGCCCAGCCCCATGAAGGCGGCCTGCGCCAGCGACTTCAGCCCGGCATAGCCCAGCGTCAGGTTCAGCCCCATCACGGCGATGCTCATCACCAGCCAGAGCGAGAGCACATAGGTGCCGTAGCGACCCATGCCGACCGGCGCGAACCAGAGGATCACGGCGCCGGCGAGCAGCGTCAGGAAGGCGCCGTCGAAGGTGCCGCCGAGCGGCAGCCTTGCGAGGCGAGGGGAGGCGTTCACGGCGTCGCGGGTCGCTTGCACGGTCATACGCGGCGCTCCTCTTTGCGGCCCATCAGGCCTTCCGGCTTGAGCAGGATGATCACGACGAGCAGGACGAGCGGCACGGCCAGCCGGTAGGAGCTGGACACATAGGCCGCCGCCATCGAGTCGACGACGCCGACGATCAGCCCGCCCACCAGCGCGCCGCGGACCTGGTTGAACCCGCCGACGATGGCGGCGATGAAGGCGAACAGGCCGATGACCTCGCCATTCGAGAACTTCGCCAGGTAGATCGGCGAGATCAGCACCGAGGCGACGACGGCGAGCGCGGCGTTGATCACGAAGGTCAGGAGCACCATCCGCTCGACGGGGATGCCGAGGATGCGCGCCACGGTGGGGTTCTGCGCGGTCGCCTGCATCTGCCGGCCGAGCCGCGTGCCGCCGACGAACCATTGCAGCAGGCCGATGACGGCGAAGGCGCAGGCGATGATCGCCAGATGCTGCAGCGAGATCGCGGCGCCGAAGACCTCGATCGTCGAGGTCGGCACGAAGGAAGGGAAGTTCTGCGCCTCGGCCGAGAAGCCGTCCTTGGCGCCTTCCTTCATGATGATCGACAGCGCCATGGTGGCAATCGCCAGCGGCAGCACGCCATGGCGGATCATCGGGTCGACCACGGTGAGCTTGAAGCCGACGCCGAAGATCAGGATGAAGGCGGCGATGCCGATCAGCGCGCCCAGCCAGACCGGCGCGCCGAAGAGCTTGATCGCGAGCAGCACCAGCACGGCCGGCAGCATGACGAACTCGCCCTGGGCGAAGTTGATCGTCTGCGAGGTCTGCCAGACCAGCGTGAAGCCGATCGCAGCCAGCGCATAGATCGCGCCCGTGGCGATGCCGGCGATGAGATAGGCGATGAATTCGGCCATGGGGGGTGCCTCGCTCGATTAGGCTGTTTGAAGCGCGATGATGTCGCTCAACCCTCCGCCGTCATCCTGGGCGACCGAAGGTCGTCCCGGGATCCATCATAGGGCATCGTCGGAGCCCTATGATGGATCCCGGAGCTGCGCCGCTTCGCGGCTTGTCCAGGATGACGCCGTGTTTCCGAGCAAAATCACCTTGCTTGGCTCGACCGTTCCCCTCCCCACGAGGGGGAGGGGTCTCGGTCGTGGTTCCCGCGGCTTACGGCTTGATCTTCGGCAGCGTCGCCGTGATCACCTGCTTGCCGTTCTGCACCTCGGCGAGGAAGCTCTCGCGGTCGAGGTCGCCATTGGCCTCGATCGTGGTCTCGATCAGGATGCCCGGCTCGTCGGAGGGCTTGATCGTCGCGCCGCGCAGCGTGTCGGCGACGCCCTTCTTGTCGAACTTCTTCTGCTTCTCGGTCGCCCACTTGACCATGTAGACGGCCATGTAGCCCTTCAGGCCGTTATGGTCGGAGGCGTAGTTGTACTTCGCCTGGAACTTCTTGCCGAATTCCTGGAAGGCCGGGATCGGCGCGTCGATCGACAGGCCGACATGGCCGCGCACGCCGTTGGCGGCGTCGCCCGCGAGCTCGATCACCTTGGCGCCGAGCAGCGTCGTCTCGCCGACCATCGGCTTGGTGATGCCCTGCTGCTTGGCGGCGCGCAGGAAGCGGGCGCTCTCCTCCTCGTTCAGATAGACGAAGACGGCGTCGGCATTGGCGTTCTTGATCTTGATCGCGTCGGCGGCGAAATCGGCCTGGCCCTGCTCGGTCGAGACGTCGGCGGCGACCTTGATGCCGACCTTCTCGAGTTCGGGGATGATCGCGTCGCGCCCGCCCTTGCCGAAGTCGTTGTTGACCCAGACCACGGCCACCGAGCCGGCCTTGACCGTGTCCTTGAGATATTTCGCGATCTTCGGCATCGCGGCCGCCTGGCTGAGCGAGGTCCGGAAGATGTATTGGTTGCCCTGCTTGGTCAGGCCGGCCGCCTCGCCGCCGACGATCTGCGCGATCTCGGCGCGCTGGGCGATCTGCATGGAGGCGCCGATCGGGCCGGAGAAGACCGGGCCGAGCACGGCATAGGTGCCTTCGTCGATGGCGCGCTGCACGGCGGCGCGGGTGTTGCCCGGGTTGGTCTGCGTGTCGTAATGGACGATCTCGATCTGCCGGCCGAGAATCCCGCCCTTGGCGTTGATGTCGGCGACCGCGAGGTCGATGCCGTTCTTCCAGTTGGTGCCGGCGGTGGCGCCCGCGCCCGACAGCTCGACCACGTTGACGAGCTTCACCTTCTCCTGCGCCAGCGCGGGCGTGGCGAGCCCGACTGTGACGGCCGCGGCGATGATCCATGGGGTCTTCATTGGTTGTTTCCTCCAGCTCTGGTTCGTTTTTTCTTGGTCTTCGTGGGTGGCCCGCGGGCCGTCTTTGAAGTGGCGTGATCTCACGCTGCGCGGTGCTTTGCCTCCTGCGCGGCGAGCGATCGGTCGAAGGCGTCGGCGATCGCACCATCCGGGGGCTGCACCCCCGTGAACAGCGCAAAGGCGTCGACGGCCTGGTTGATGCTGAGCTCACGCCCCGTCATCACCGTGGCGCCCGCCTTCTGCGCGGCTTTGAGCAACGGTGTCCAGAGGGGATGATAGACGGCGTCCGCCACCCACTGCGACTTTCGGATGAGATCGGCCGGTACCGGGCTGTCGCGGTTGGGCAGCATGCCGACCGGCGTGCCGTTGACGAGGCCGGCCGCGCCCGACACCGCCGCCTCGACGCTGCCGCAGATCTCGACCCGTGCGCGCTCGCCGATCTGGTCCGCCAGCGCCTGCGCCTTGGCACGATCGCTGTCATAGAGCCGCAGACGCGTGACGCCGCAGCCGGCCAGCGCGAAGCCGATCGCCTTGCCGACGCCGCCCGTGCCGATGATCGCGACGGGAGCGTCGCCATCGGCGCGGCCGAGCGCGCGATAGGCTGTGGCAAAGCCCGTCGCATCGGTGTTGTGGCCGGTCAGCACGCCATCGCGCGCCACGACCGTGTTGACGGCCCCCATCGCCCGCGCTTCGGGAGAGAGCGCGTCGAGCAGCGGCACCACCGCCTCCTTGTAAGGATAGGTGACGTTGACGCCGGAGAAACCCATCCGCCGCACGCCGTCGAGGATAACAGCGAGATCAGCCTGGCCTGCGCCGGCGACCTCGATCAGATGGTAATGCAGCTCGAAACCGGCCGAGCGCGCGGCGGCCTCATGCATCGCGGGCGCGGCGGAGTGGGCGATCGGCGTTCCGATCAGGCCCAGCAGCACGCGCTTCGTCCGGTTGGCGATGGCAATGTCCGGCATGGTCTCGTTCCCTTGGCTCGCCCATCATGATCGCAGGCGTTGCCGCCATCAGATAAGCCGATCGCTCGCGCTAACGCGATGACCAATTTGATCGCATTACCTAACCTGATGTTATCCTGCCAGCCGGCTGCGGACCTCTGGGGCACGCGGTCTCACCACCGCGTCCATTTCCTGCCGCAGCAGCGTCACGAAGGTCTCGGCATAGACGGAGGGCGCCTTGTCGTTCTTGATCGCGACATAGGTCTGGAACTGCGTCGGCTCGGCGATAGGGATCGTGGCGATACCCTGCATCGAGCCATGCGCCACGGTGAACTGGTCGATCACCGCAATGCCGAGCCCGGCCCGGACGAGCGAGCATACGGTCGTGCCGAAGCGCGCCTTGATGACGATGTCGTAGGCGAGGCCCTGGCGGCTGAAGATTTCGGCCATGATCCGGCCATAGGGGTCGTTGGGGTCGATACCGATCAGCGGGTGGCGCACGATCTCGGAGGCCGAGATGACGGTCCGCGTCGCCAGTTCATGGCCCTCGGGCACGATGCAGAGGAGCTCGCCCATCGACAGCGGCACGAAATCGATGCCCGGATGGTCGAGCTTGTAGCTCATCGCGGCAATCTCGCCGCGCCCGAGCAGGAGGTAGTCGAGCGCCTCCTCGATCTTCAGGATGTTGATGTCGAGCCTCAGATCGGGGTGCTTGCGCTTCAGCTTCTCGATCGCGCGCGGCACCATCACATGGCAGATGCTCGGCACCGAGCCGATCCGCAATTCGACGCCGCCGCCACGCTCGATCCGCGCCAGGGTGTAATGGAGATCGTCGACCTTTTTGTAGACGCCGTTGATCTGCTCGAAGATGTCGTTGGCTTCGGGTGTGGGCACGTAGCGCCCGTGCCGCCGCTCGAACAGCTTCAGCCGCAGCGTCTTCTCGGTGTGCTTCATCAGCCGGCTGATGCCCGGAGCCGACACGGCGAGCAGCTTGGCCGCACCGCTGATCGTGCCGGTGATCATGATGGCGCGGATCACCTCGATCTGTCGCAAGGTGAGCATGGCCGTTTTCGTCCCCTGAGCGTCTTTTGACGCCGAGCGGAGGGGAGCAGCGCCCGGCTGTCAAGCAGACGGACGAGGGGAAACAGCTATTCCGGCTTGGGCAGCGCTTTCGCCTCGGCGTCGAGCTTCTGCAGGATCGGCAGCGTGTTCTCGGCGAACGCCTTGAGTTCGGGGTCCGATCCGGTCTCGGCATAGGCGGACACCACCGCGAGGCTCTCCTCCTGCGCTTGGCGCTGGGCCAGCACATAGGCGCGGTCGAACTCCGGCCCCTGCAAAGCCGCAAGATCGCGCAGCAGGTCGAGCTGGCGCCCGTCGGGGCGCTCCGGCAGCGCGATGTCGGAGCGCTTGGCGATGATCTGCCTCAGGCCGCTGCCGGTTGTCCCACGGTCGTTGGCGAGCCGGTGGGCGAAGCTCTTGATCTCGGGCGAGCTCGTCTTGTGCAAGGCGAGCGTTGCCGATTCGACGGCAAACATCGTCGAAACCGCCGCCTTGTGGACGAAGTCCTGCGGCGGCATCGGGGTTTGGGCAACGGCGCCAAGCGACCACAGCAGGGTCGCCGTCACGATCGGGAGAAGCCGTTTCATCGCGGCGGACTGCCTTTCCGGAAAGCGGGTGGATGCGAGGTCAACCCGGTCGTGGCGATGCGGTTCCCCGATCGGCACCTCCGCAAACCCGTCGCTGCAGGGGTGGCCTCGCGGTCGCTGGTCGTGCAGGGTGCGCCCCGAACACCGGCCAGGCCGGGACGATGAGGACAGGGACGAGACGCCATGCCGACCACGAACGAGACCCTGCGCGCCGCGCTGGTCGCAACCCGCCGCGACAAGAGCCTGATCGAGATGGCCGAGCAGCCGGTGCCGGGCTCCTTCCTCGACGGGCTGGCAATCCAGGCCGACATCGCCAAGACGCTCGGCCATGCACAGGCGGGCTGGAAGGTCGCCATCGCCGAGGACGGCACGCCCGTCGCCGGCCTGATGCCGGGCCCCTGGCTCGCCCCTGGCGACGTCTATGACGGCGCGATCGGTGCCGAGTTGCGCGTCGAGATCGAGATCGCGCTGCGACTGGCCAGGGACGTGCCGATGCGCCCGGGCCAGCCCTATTCGCGTGCCGAACTGCTCGGCCATTGCGACAAGGCCTATCTCGGCATCGAGATCGTCGAGAGCCGTCTCGCCAACTGGCAGGGCGTGCCCTTCGCGCTCTGGCTCGCCGACGCGCTCGGCCATGGTGGCTACTATCTCGGCCAGGAACTCGACATGAAGGTCCTCGACGATCTCACCGGGTTGGGCTGCTTCATCTCGCTAAATGGCGTCACGATCTACGATCAGCCGGCGGTGCATGGAAATGGCGATCCGATGACGCCCTTCCTCGCCTGGGCCAACCGCAAGAACGAGCTGATGGGCGGCCTGCGCGCCGGCCAGATCGTCACCACCGGCAGCCTCTGCGGCGGCGTTCTGTCCCCGGGCAAGGGCGAGATCGTCACGAAGCTGAGCCCCCTGGGCTCCGTATCGCTAACACTTCGTTAGCGATGACGGTCGAATTCGTCGTAGCTTGCGCCTGAGCGTCAGCTATTGATGATGGGGGCCGGAACATCATAGACCGGGTCAAGTTGCGGCGAGCGGGGGGTTGCTTGGAGGACGGATGCGTTTTTGTCGGAGGGCGAGCAGCGCGGTAGCGCTGAGCGGGTTTGCTCTCGCCACGGTGCTCGGCTTGCGGGCCGTGCCGGCGCACGCCTTCGATCTCTCGTCGCTGGACGTCTTCGGGCTCTTCACCAAGAAGGACGACCCGCCGGCCGTCACCGCCGCGACCTTGCCCTATCGGCTCGAATTCGATCTCGGTCAGGCCGACGAGGCCAAGGCGCTGACCCGCACCCTGCAGGACGCCTCTCTGCTCTATCGTCTGCGCCAGGACGCGCCGCCCGATGGCGAAACCCTGGCGCGGCGCATGGCCTCCGATCTCAACCCGCTGGTCGACGCGCTCTGGTCGCAGGGTTATTTCAACGCCGAGGTCGCGCTCGTCGTCGATGGTGTGACCCTCAAGGTCGGAGCCGAGCCGGATGTCCGCTTGATCCGCGCGCTCGAATCCCATCGCAACCGCGACGCCGTGCCGATCACGGTCAGCGTCCAGCCGGGCCCGGTCTTCGCGCTGCGCGACATTGCCGTCAGCGAGCGTAGCGCGACGGGCTCGCCCGCCATTGCCGAGCCGGCCCGCGTCACGCGGCTGAACCCCGGAGACCCGGCGACCGCGTCGGCCCTGCGCGCGGCCCAGGCGGCCCTCGTCGATCATCTGCGCGCCCAGTCGCGCCCGCTCGCCAAGGTGGTGGAACTGCGTCCCGTCGTCGATCACGCCGCGCGCATCATGGACGTGACCTATGTCGTCGAGCCCGGCCCGGTCGCGGGCTTCGGCGATGTGGCGCTCGGCGACACGGCCGGGATCCCGCCCGCGGTGGTGCGCTCCTTCATCTATCTCGAGCCGGGCGATCCCTATTCGCCGAAGGCGCTGACCGACACGCGCAAATCCATCGCCACCATTCCCGCCATCGCCTCGGTCCGGATCCGGGAGGCCGAAAGCCTCGACGCCGCCGGCAACCTGCCGATCTTCGTCGAGGTCACCGAGCGGCCGAAGCGCCTGATCGGCTTTGCGGCGCGCTATTCGACGATCGACGGCCCGGCGGTGAAGACCTATTGGGAGCATCGCAACCTGTTCGGCGGGGCCGAACGTCTGCGGCTGGAGGGCGATATCTTCCTCGCGCCCCGCATCGACGGCAGCAAGATCACCAAATTCGAGGATTTCGAGCGCTCCGATCTTGGCGGTCGCTTCTCCTTCAGCTTCCTCAAGCCGGCGCTCGGCGGCAGCCGCTATGACTGGCTGCTCGACGGCGTCGCGACGCGCCAGCGCGTCGGGACCAACCGCTTCGGCGGCTACACCGCCCGCTACGGCAACGTCACCACCGCGATCCAGCGCCGCTTCAGCGACACCTTCTCGGTTCAGGCGGGCCTCGAGGTCGAGCGCGGCCAGACCAGCGACGTGCTCGGCCAGGTCGACTACACCCTCGTCGGCATCCCGCTTTCGGTGAAATACGATTCGACCGACAGCCTGCTCGACGCGACCCGCGGCATCCGCGCCACGGCTTCGGTGGCGCCTTATCCGACCTTCCTCGGCTCGACCGTCGGCATCATCCAGAGCAAGGCGGCGTTCTCGGCCTATTATGCGCTCGATCGCGACGCCCGCTATGTGCTCGCCGGCCGGGTCGGGCTCGGCTCGATTTCGGGCGCCGATCTCGACGACATCCCGGCGACGCGGCGCTTCTATGCCGGCGGCGGCGGCTCGGTGCGCGGCTATGCCTATCGCACGCTTTCGCCGCTCGGCCCGCTCAACCGGCTGACCGGCGGGCGCAGCCTGTTCGAGGGCTCGGTCGAGGCGCGCATCAAGGTCACCGACACCATCGGCGTCGTGCCCTTCTTCGATGCCGGCACCGCCTTCGAGGGCAGCCTGCCCGACTTCAAGCAGCGCCTGCAAATGGCTGCCGGCCTGGGCCTGCGCTACTACACCGCGATCGGGCCGATCCGCGTCGACGTCGCCGCGCCGCTCAACCCGCGCAAGGGCGACAAGCCCGTCGCGCTCTATGTCAGCATCGGGCAGTCCTTCTGATGCGCCGCGTCCTCATATCGCTGCGGCTCCTGACGCTGCGCCTGGCGCTCCCGGCGCTGCTGCTGCTCGCCGGCGTCCTGACCTTCGCGCCCTTCGGCGGCTTCGCCCAGAACGCCCAGACCGACCGCGGCATCGTCGCCGATCTGATCTCCAAGGCCCTGTCGAGCGACACCAGCCAGGTCTCGATCGGCGCGGTCAACGGCGCGCTCTCCTCGGATGTCGAGATCCGCGACATCGTGCTGTCGGATCGCGACGGTCCCTGGCTGCGGCTCGACCGCGTGCGCCTGATCTGGACGCGCAGCGCGCTGCTGCTGCGCCGCCTCGACATCGACCGGCTCGAGATCGGCCGGCTCGAACTCTTGCGCCGTCAGGCGCCGCAGCCGGCGGGCGCCGCCCCGCCGAGCGACCAGCCGATCCTGCCGGAACTGCCGCTCAAGGTCATCGTCCGCGCCTTCCAGTTGAACGAGCTTGTGTTGGGCGAGCCGGTCCTCGGCGTGCCCGCGACGCTGGGGGCCACTGGCTCGGCGACGCTGGGGCCTCCGAGCGAAGGGCTCGACCTCAAGCTCGCGGCGCGCCGCCTCGATGCCGGCGGACAGTTCGACGTCAACATCGCCTTCGTGCCGGACACCACCCGGCTGCAACTCGACGTCAAGCTCGACGAGCCCGCCGGCGGACTGATCTCGAAGGTCGCCGGCTTGCCGGGCGAGCCGCCGGTCACGCTCGATCTCGGCGGCGACGGCCCGCTCGATTCCTTTGGCTCGACGCTGATCTTTAATGCCGGCCCGACCATCGGCGCGCGCGGCGATGCCAGGCTCGACCGCACCGGGACCGAGCGCAAGCTCAACCTCGCGCTGGATGCCCGCATCGAGGGGCTGATGCCGGCGCCTGTCGCGCCGGTCTTCGCCGGTTCGACCCGCCTCGACGGCTCGGTCGGCTTCGCCGATGCTGGCGGCATCGACATCCGCAACATGGCGCTGGTCTCGGCGCTGGCGCGGCTCGACGTGCTCGGCCGCTACACCGCTGACAAGCAGCTCGATCTGCGCGTCACCGCCGCCGCCCGCCCCAATGCGGAGGGCAAGACCGTCGCCTCGGGCACCGAGATCGGCAAGCTCGCTTTTGATGCCACGATCAAGGGCCCGATCGCCGGGCCGACCATCGTCGCCACGCTCGACGCGCAGCAGGCCAGGCTGCCGGCCGGCGGCTTCGCCAGCCTCGGCCTCAATTTCAATGCCACGCCGACGGGGACGATCGGCGAAGCCGGCACGCGCATCGCCCTGACCGCCGACGGCCAGGCCACCGGCGTCACGCTGGTCGACCGCGCGCTCGCGCGTGCCGTCGGCGAGCGCGTCACCTTCAGCCTGCGCGGCGTCGCCCAGGATGATGGCACGGCCGATTTCGAGACGCTGCGCCTGGCGATGTCGGGCGTCGAGCTCGACTATCGCGGCAAGGCCGGCAATGCCCGCATGCTCGGCCGCCTGCAGGCCGTGCTGCCCGATCTCGCGCGCCTGAGCGGCCTGGCCGGTCGCCCGCTCGCCGGCCGGGCCGAGTTCGGGGCCGAGATCGACGCCACGCCCCGCCGCAACGACTATGGCGCGACCCTGAGCGGGCGAGGGGACCGCCTCGCCACCGGCGATGCCCGGCTCGACCGGCTGCTCGCCGGCAAGCTGACGCTCGAGGGCGGGGTCCGGTCGCTAGCCGGCGATCTCACGGTGTCCGGCCTGAGGCTGGCCGGTGAGCACGCCGCCATCACCGCCGAGGGCGGAATCGGCCGGCAGGCCTCCGACCTCAAGCTTGCGCTGTCGATGCCCGACCTCAAGCGTGCCGATCCGCGCCTCTCGGGTCGCGGCGACGTCACCGCGCAGATCACCGGCCCGCGCGACAGGCTCGACGCCACCGCCCGCATCGCGGTCGCCAACGCCACCGCGCTCGCCCGGCCGATCCCGCGTCTGGCGATCGACGCCGTGATCAAGGATCTACAAGGGGCGCTCGATACGCGCCTGACGCTCGACGGCGAGATCGACTCCCGGCCCGCCACCGGCACGCTCGCTTTGGCGCGCCTGCCGGGCGATGGCTGGAACCTGTCGGCGCTCGACATCGCCATCGGCACGGTGCGCCTCAACGGCGCCGTGACGCTCGATCAGACGAGCCGCGCCAATGGCCGCGTGACGCTGGCCGCTCGCAATCTCGACGATCTCTCTGCGCTGGCCCTGACCAAGCTCGGCGGCCAGCTCGATGCCGACATCCGCCTCGCTGTGGTCGAAGGCCGCCAGAACCTCGACCTTACGGCGAAAGGCGCCAGGCTCGCTGGCCCCTCGGTCGCGATCGACCGCCTCGACGTCACGGCCGCCGCAACGGATGTCTACGGCAAGCCGAGGCTTGACGCGGCTCTCGCCATCGACCGCGCCGTCGTCGCGGGCGAGGCGATCAGCGCCATCCGCTTCGAGTCGAAGGGCGCTCCCGAGGCCAGCGCCTTCACCCTGAGCGCCGCCGCACGCGGCTTTGCCCTGAACGGTGCCGGCCGGTTCGTGCCCGCCGACCCGCTGCGTCTCGAACTCGCCGCCTTCGAGGCGCGCCGCGACGGGCGCCGCATCGCGCTCGCCAACCCCGCGACCATCAGCTTCCCGGCTGGCGGCGTCGAGATCGCGGGTCTCGCGCTGGCGATCGAAAAGGGGCGCGTCACGCTGGACGGGCGCGCCGGAGAGGCGCTCGACCTCAATCTGACCGCGCGCGACGTGCCGCTCTCGGCCGCCCGCATCCTCGCCCCCTCGCTCGACCTCGCCGGCACGCTCAACGCGCAGGCCCGCATCGGCGGGGCTCCCGGCGCATTGAGCGGGCCCTGGAGCGTCCGCGTCAGCCGGCTCGTCACGCCGCAGACGCGGCAGGCCGGCCTGCCGCCGATCGAGATCACGGGGGAGGGCGCACTCGCCGGCGACGAGACCAGCGTCAACGCTGCGATCAACGCCGGCCGCGGCGCCAGCCTGACCATTCGCGGCACCGCGCCGCTCGATGCCATCGGGATGCTCGACCTGACCGCGCAGGGGCGGCTCGACGCCGGCCTCGCCAACCCGCTTATCGGCGTGCAGGGCCGGCGCGTCACCGGGGCGGTCGCGCTCGACATGCGCGCGGCCGGCTCGTTGTCCGCCCCGCGCCTGAGCGGCTCGGCGGCGCTGAGCAATGGCAGCTTCACCGACGTGCTGCAGGGCATCCGCCTGACGGCGGTCGAGGCCCGCATCGCCGCCAACGGCGAGAACCTCACGATCGAGCGCGCCAGCGCCGCCACGCCCAATGGCGGCACGCTCCAGGCGAGTGGCCGGGTCGCGCTCGATCCGGCGGCCGGCTTCCCGGGCCAGATCCGGATTCAGGGCAACCGCGCCCAGCTCGTCTCCAGCGACATCGTCACGGCGGTGGCCAATCTGAACCTCGAACTCGCCGGGCCCCTGGCGCAACGGCCGCAGATCGGCGGGCGCATCGACGTGCTCTCGCTCGAGGTCGCGGTGCCGGACCGTCTGCCAGGCTCGCTGCGTCCGGTCGATGGCATCAAGCATGTCGGCGCCAAGGGCACGGCCGCGGCCCGTCTCGCGGCGCAGAAGCGCGCCAACCGCCCGGCGCGCGGCGCGCGGCCGGCCCCGGCCTTCGACGCGGCGCTGGCGATGACGGTCTCGGCGCCGGGCCGCGTCTTCGTCCGCGGCCGCGGCATCGATGCCGAACTCGGCGGCCAGCTCCGCGTCGGCGGCACCCTGGCGGCGCCGCAGCTCGATGGCGGTTTCGAACTCCGGCGCGGGCGCCTGACGGTGCTGAGCCAGCGCCTTGATTTCAGCCGCGGGCGCCTGGCCTTCACGGGCGGGGTGATTCCGGAGCTGGATTTCATCGCCGAGACGCGCGCCGCCGACGTCACCGCCCGCATCCTCGTCAGCGGCCCGGCCGACCAGCCCGAATTCGCCTTCACCTCGACCCCCGACCTGCCGCAGGACGAGGTCCTCTCCCGGCTGCTCTTCGCGCGGGCCTCCGGCTCGCTCTCGCCCTTCCAGGCGCTGCAGCTGGCGCAGACGGCGGCGCAGTTCGCCGGCGGCGGCGGCGACGATTCCTTCGAGCGCCTGCGCAAATCGCTCGGCGTCGACAATCTCGACATCCAGGTCGGCGCCGGCGGGCCCACCGTCGGCGTGTCGCGCGCGATCAGCGACAATGTCACGGTCGGCATCAAGGCCGGCGCAAAGCCCGAGGACAGCGGCGTTTCGGTCGGCATCGACGTCACCCGGCGGATCAAGCTGCAGGCCGACACCAATGCCGATGGCAGCGCCTCCGTCGGCGTCGGAGCCGAGTGGGAATACTGACCGCCCGGCGCCGGTTCGGTCACTCCCGCCCTCATCCTGAGTCGCCGCGAAGCGGTGTCTCGAAGGATGTCCCAGATATCCCCGGAGTCTGCCCGAGCCTCGTTCGAGACGCAGTTCCTTGCGGAACGGGGCCCCGGGATGGGGGCGGAGGGATGGTCCAGAAAGCCTTCTGACGGCAGCAGCAGAATCGCTGCGCCGCGACGCTCCCTCCGCTGCAGGGTGATTCCGCTCTGGAATGGCTCCAAAAACGGCCAGCCGTCGGGATGCGGTTAACGGTCGGTAAATTTCCACGGTCAAAGCGTGGCTTGCCGGCAACACCGGGGTCCAAAGCACCCCCCGGGACCTCTCGGCGGCGTGATGAAGGTTGATCGCCCCCCGGGCATTCGTATGGTTGTCCTGCGTCGGGACGTTCCCGGTCGCTGTTTTTCGTCTTCGCCTCTGAATGGTCAGGGACGCGGGCGAAAGACCGGGAACAAGCAGGTTCGGTGGTTGGGTCTCCTGGGGCCAGCCACCAATGAGCCGGCCGAAAGCCCGAGGGTCTCGAAACTTTTTTTGGAGGTTACCAATGAAGCTCGTCAAGAGCCTCCTCCTCGGTTCCGCCGCCGGCTTCGCCGCGGTCTCCGGGGTTCACGCTGCCGATCTTCCCTCGCGGAAGGCGGCCCCCGTTGAATACGTCCGCGTCTGCTCGGCTTACGGCGCTGGCTTCTTCTACATCCCCGGCACCGAGACCTGCCTCCGCGTCGGCGGCCGTGTTCGCGCCGAGTACACCGTCGGCACCCGCTACGGCGAAGGCCAGGACGCTTACGGCACCCGCTCGCGCGGTCGCTTGAACGTCGACGCCCGCACCGCGACCGCCTACGGCACGCTGCGTACCTTCTTCCGCTACGAGCTGACGGTTTCGTCGGGCTTCTACGCCGGCACGACCAACGGCAACCAGGGCATCATCGCTCCGGGCACCGGCCGCAACACGGCTTCGGGCACCGCCTCGAACCTCGACCTGGCCTTCGTCCAGTTCGGTCCGATCACCGCTGGTCGCGCGCAGTCGTTCTTCGACTTCTACGCCAACGACTTCGGCTTCTCGACCCTGCGCACGGCTGACAGCCGTCTGAACCTGTTGGCCTACACCGCCACCTTCGGTTCGGGCTTCTCGGCCACCGTGTCGCTCGAAGACCGCAACACCGGCACCGGCACCCGTGAGAACACGGTCATCAGCCCCGGTGGCGTTTCGAACCTGCTCGGCCAGGACTTCCCGGACGTCGTCGCCTCGCTGCGCGTCGATCAGGGTTGGGGTTCGGCTCAGCTCTCGGGTGCCATCACCCAGCGCAACATCTCGAACGTCGGCCCGCTCTTCAACGCGTCGAAGGATGAGATGGGCTTCGCCGTTCAGGGCGGTGTCAAGATCAACCTCCCGATGCTGGCCGCTGGCGATCACCTGTTCCTGCAGGCCGCCTACGCTGATGGCGCGCTCGGCTATCTCGGCTGGGGTGGTCAGTTCGGTGCCGGTCGTCAGACGACTTCGGTCGCCGGCAACCAGCTCATCGTCGGCGACGTTGGCGTGAACGCGCTCGGCAACACGAAGACCGCCACTGGCTGGTCGCTCGTCGCTGGCCTGCGTCACTTCTGGACCCCGCAGCTGCGTACCGAGATCTACGGTTCGTATAGCGAGCTGAAGCTGGGCTACACCCTCGCCGCCCAGGCGGTTCCGGGTGTCGTCGCTCGTCCGCTCGATCCGAAGGAGCTCATCGTTGCTGGTAACCTGATCTGGTCGCCGGTTTCGGGTCTCGATATCGGTGTCGAAGTGGTCTACACCCGCACCGAGCTGAAGCAGGCTGTCCTGGCTGCCAACAACGCTGGCGCTCGCCCGACGTTGGCCAATGGTGGTCGTCTCGTGAAGTCCGACGACGCCGTCGCCGCGCGCTTCCGCATCCAGCGCGACTTCTGATCGCTTCACGCGGTCCTAGTCGGAAAGCCCCGGGGAAACCCGGGGCTTTTTTTATGTTTGTGGCGGATGAGGGCTCCCGCTCGATTGGCGGGCCGGTTGACAGCCGGCCTGCGAGACGCCTTCTAGAGATCGCTGTCGTTTGTTCGCCACAAGCCATCTCGCCTGCGCTGGTCGCGGCGCGCTGGCGTGTGGATGGTGGCGGAATGGGGTGGGTTCTGGAGCCGAGACGCGGAATGCGTTCGTTCCCAGGCCTGGGGTTTCGGGGGAGGGGGCATGTCGCAGCCGGGACGTTGGCTTTGGGGGCTCGTGCCGTTGGCGCTGCTCTGGGGCGCCGGTAACCTCTTCCTCGACCAGGCGATCGAGCGCGATGTCGGCCGCCGTGCAGTCGAAGCCGCAGCGGCCGTGGCCGGTCAGGCGCCGGGCGCGCGTCCGGTGACGGCACAGATTGACGGCCGCGACGTCACGATCTCCGGTGAGGCCCTGTCGGCCGATGGGGCCGCTCGCGCGATCGCGCGGCTGCGCGGCGAGTTCGGCGTGCGCCGTGCCCTCGGCGGACTTTCGCAGGTCGTCGCCCAGAAGCCCTATAGCTGGTCGGCAAGCCGTGATGGCGATGCCGTAACGTTGAATGGCTTCGTTCCCGACGAAGCGACCGCCCGCGCTTTGGTCGCGGCGGCCGAGAAATCCCTGCCGGGCTTGCGCATCGTCGATCGCCAGAGCCTCGCCTTCGGCGCGCCTGCGGGCTTCGAGACGATGGCCGGCTCTGTGCTGGCGGAACTGCCGCGGCTTGCAACCGGCAAGGTAGCGCTCGACGATATGCGCTTCTGCATCGAGGGCAGGGCTGACACACCGAGCCAATTCCTGTCGCTCCAAGCGGCTATCGCCGGTTTGCCCCGCGACGGCTTCCAGGCCGTGCCCTGCGCGCTCGAGCCTCCGGTCGTCACGCCCTATCGCTGGAGCGTCGAGCGGCTGGCCGAGGACAGGCTCCAGCTCGAGGGCTTCTACCCGTCGGAGGCCGTCCGCCAGCAGATGCTGGCCTTGCTCCGCAGGACCTTTCCGGGTCCGATCGCCATCGACGACCGTTTGCTGCCCGGCGCGGGAGAACCGTCCGGCTTTCTGGCGCGGGTGGGCCGCGCGATCGGCGATCTCGCCCGGCTGCGCCAGGGCAAGGCGATCCTGACCGGCGACTCCTATGCGCTGTCGGGAGAAGGGCCTGCGACCTATGAAGCGTGCCGCGCCGCGCTCGTGCAGATCGCACAAGGCGATGCGACCGGCGCCGTCGCTCAGGCGGCGATCGCCTGCCCGCCGCCTCCGCCGCCGGTCGAGAGCCTGATGCCGCCGCTGCCGGAGATTCCGGAGCCGGTTTTCGTGCCGTCGGACCTGCCGTCGCTGCCACCGGTCGAAAGCCTGATGCCGCCCTTGCCGGACATCCCGGCCCCGCTCTTCCTGCCGTCGGAACTGCCCGCTCCGAGGGCGCCGATCGAAGCCGCAGCCCCGCCTGCGCCTCCGCCGCCTCCACCGCCTCCGGCCGTCGCGCTCGGCTGGAGCGCGATCATCGGCGAACAGGGTGTGACGCTTCAGGGGCTGGTGCCCGACACGGCGGCCCGCGAGGCGCTGCTGGCGCGGGCGCGCGCCCTCACCCCCTCGGGCGCTGTCTCCGACCGTCTGACGCTGGAGCCCAACCTGCGCGGCGAGCCCGACTTCGCCGCCGCGACTGGCTTCGCGCTGGAACTGCTCGGCACCTTGAAGCGGGGTTCGGTCTCGCTCGCCGGCGCAGCGCTCGGCCTCGCAGGCGAGGTCGCGGACGGCGCGGCGTGGTCGCGGCTCGATGCGGCGCTGCGCAGGCAGCCTCTGCCGGCCGGCCTGAGCCTGGCCGGCGAAGGCGCGGCCGCGATCGCGGTGCGCCCCTATGTCCTGTCGATCATCGCCGACCGCACCGGGCTGACCCTGACGGGCTCGCTCCCCGACACCCGCACGCGCGACGCCTTGCGGTCGCTGGTCGAGGCCTCGCCGCTGCAGGGCAAGCTGCACGACGAGACGCAGATCCTGCCCGGCGCGCCCGAGGGCTTCGCTGCCGCGGCCGCCGTCGCGGTCACCAATTTGCTGCGCCTCGATCTGGGGACGGCCCTGCTCGTCGATGGTCTCGTGACGCTGCGCGGCCTGACCTGCCGGGACCTGATCCAGCGCGAGGTCGAAACCAGCGCCGGAACCGGCCTGCCCGCCGGCTTCCGGGCCGATACCGCGATCGGCCTGCGCCAGACCGGCTGCGTCGTCGATCCGCCGGCGACCTGCCAGAACGACCTCGACGCCTTGACCAAGCGCAACACCGTGCTGTTTGCGCAAGGAACGGCCGTGGTGGCGCTCGATCCGCAGACGGAGCGTGTGATCGGGGAGGCGGTCGCCATCCTGACGCAATGCCCGGCCGCGCGCATCACCATCGAGGGGCACGCCAACAGGGACGGCGAGCGCGGCGGCTTCAACAATCTCGATCTCTCGGCGCGCCGCGCGCTGCGCGTCCGCGACGAGCTGGTCCAGCGCGGCATCGATCCGGCGCGGCTGGAGACGCAGGGCTTCGGCAGCGCGCGGCCGCTGGTGCCCCATGGCGCGCCCGAAGCCCGGTCGCTGAACCGGCGCGTCCAGTTCACGGTCGCGAAGTAAGGGGGGCCGACATGCTGTATCTCGCCAGCCAGTTCGTCTGGTTTCTCGCCGCCGCCTTCGCGCTCGGCCTCGTCATGGGCTGGATCGGCCATGATGGCGGCAAGCTCAGGCTCGGCGGCGCTGTCGCCGGCTGGTTTGCCGCGCTCTGGGGGCTCGGCGCCGCGCTGACCTGGCTGCAGTTTTTGAATGGCGAGCCGGCGATCTGGGTCGAGACCGCACTGTTGTTCACCGGCGTCTATGTCGCCGGCTGCATCGTCGGGGCTCTGCTGCGCGGCGCCGGCGCTCCGGTCGCAACCGGCCACGCTACCACGGCGGCCCCCGCAGCCACGCTGCCGCCCGTCGCGGGCGAGGCCGAGATTCCCGGGCAGCGTCCGGCCGGGCTAATCGCCGCCCAGGATGGCAAGCCCGACGATCTCAAGCTGATCAGGGGCATCGGCCGCCAGAACGAGGACCGGCTGCAGGCGCTCGGCATCTGGCATTTCCAGCAGATCGCCACCTGGACGCCGCAGAATATCGAATGGGTCGGCAGCTATCTCGCCTTCCCCGGCCGGATCGAGCGCGAAGACTGGGTCGGCCAGGCCATGACGCTGGCTGCCGGCGGCGAGACCGAGTTCGCCACGCGGGCCCGCGCCGGTCTGGTCGAGACATCGCGCGACGAGGGCGAGCCCGCGAAGGCGTGAGCGGCGTCAGGCGGCTCGGCGTTCGGCGCGGGCGATCAGCCGGCCGATCCGGCGCACCATGTCCTTGGCGCCGAGCAGGGGCGCATGGCCCTGGCCCGGCGCCGTGAAGGTCTCGCAATCGGGGTGGCGTTCGCCCATCTCGGCGAGCGTCTTGTCGGCGAGCAGGTCGGAATTGGCGCCCCGGATCGCCAGCATCGGCACGGCTTTGAGACCGTCGAAATAGGGCCAGAGAATCGGCAGGGGTGCCTCGAGGTCGAGCTCCTCCAGCACCTTCATCAGGTTGGTGTCGTAGTCCGGCCGCAACGGGCCGTCGCGGTCGGTCCAGGTCCGGCGCGCCATGACGTCCCACTCCGCCTCGCCGAAGAGCGGGAACTGCTGGTCCGAGAGCCGTTTCAGGATTTCGGCGCCCTCGGCGAAGCTGCGCGGCAAGGGCAGCTTGCCGACATAGCCGCGGATCCGCAGCAGGCCGCGCGCATCGATCACCGGCCCGATATCGTTCACCACCACGCCCTTGATCGCGGCCGGCCGCGCGGCGCCCATCGCCATGGTCAGCAGGCCGCCGCGCGAGGTCCCGACGAACACGGCCGCCTCGATGCCCGCCGCGACCAGCACCTGCATCAGATCGTCGAGTTCGATGCGGATGTCGTAGTTCTTCCAGTCCCGGTCATAGCCCGAGAGGCCGCGCCCGCGATAATCCAGCGCCAGCACGCGCCGGGGTTTGGTCTCGTCCTGCGACAGCGCCAGCGCGAGTTCGTGGAAGTCGGCGGCCGTGCGCGCAAAGCCCGGCAGGCAGATCACTGGCAGCGCCGTCGATGCCAGCGGCCCGTAATCGCGGGTGTGCAGCCGCAGACCGTCGCGGGCGCTGGTGTAGAGCGAGGTGAAGCCGGGTCTTGTTTCTGTCGCAGTCAACACTCAGCCCTCATCCTGAGGAGCGCCGCCAGGCGCGTCTCGAAGGATGGTTCCAGATCGCGCTGGAGCACCCTTCGAGACGCCGCGTACCGCGGCTCCTCAGGATGAGGGCTGCGCGACACCAGCGATCTCCCCGCGAACCTAGTCCCGCCGCCCGCCGCGCTTCAAGTCGTGGTCGATCAGATAGGCCGTGCGCTGGTTCAGCCGCTGGCGATAGACCTGCAGGTTCTCCATCACCCGCTGCACATAGTTGCGCGTCTCGTAGAACGGAATGCGCTCGACCCAGTCGACGGCGTCGACCTCAGGCAGGCGTGGGTCGCCATAGGCTGCGATCCACTTCCTGACATTGCCGGAGCCCGCATTGTAGGCGGCGAAGGTCAGGATGTAGGAGCCGCGCCACTCCTTCAGCAGGTCGTTGAGATGGGCGGCGCCCATCTGCGCCGAATAGAGCGCGTCGCGGCCGAGCCTGGGCCAGTCGAAGGGCAGGTTGGCGCGCCGCGCCGTTTCGCGTGCGGTCGCCGGCATCATCTGCATCAGCCCGCGCGCGCCGGCATGCGAGATCGCGGTCGGGTCGAAGGCGCTTTCCTGCCGGGCGATGGCATGGACGATGGCGCGCTCCATCGGGTCCCCCAGGACCGCAAACTCCGGCACCCCGGTCGTCGGGAAGGCCGCCGCGTCGAGCGGGAAGCCGCGCTGCAGGGCGCTCTTGCCGAGCGCGAGCAGGGCGCGGGTGTCGCCCTCGCGCTGGGCGATGGTCGCCAGGGCCTCGAGCGCCGGCGTCGTATGCAGGCGCTGGGCGAGGTCGGTCAGCATCTGCACCGCGAGATCGCGCTCGCCGATCCCGTAGAGCAGGCGCACGCCGCGATGGCCCGGCAGATGCTGGAGCGCGGCGGCGACCGAGCGCCGCAGCGGCAGGTCGGGCAGGCGCAGCCGCGCCCGCGCCAGTTGGCCGTAATAGGCGATCGGGTGCTCGGCGGCGAGCTCATAGGCGGATCGGGCCTCGTCGGCCTTGCCGATCGCCTCGAAGGCGCGGCCCTGCCAATAGGCCGCGCGCGACACCGAGATCGGCGTCTCGGCATGGCGGGCGGCTTCGTTGAAATGTTCAAGCGCAATGCCGGGCTGGTCGCGGAAACGCAGTGCGATGAAGCCCGAATGCCATTCGGCGTCGATGCGCTCGGCGGCATCCTCGGCGCCATGCCCGGCCGCGACGCCGTAGGCCCGGGCGGCGTCGCCCTCGTCGAGCAGTTCGCGCGCGATCAGCCGCCGCTCGATCCACCAGCCGTCGCCATCGCCGAGCAGGGCCGGGTCGCGGGGTACGTTCGCCAGCGCCGCGGCGGCCTCAATGGGCTTGTCGGCGCGCCTGGCCTGCTGCGCCTGCAGGAAGGCAAAGGAGATGTCGCCGCGCAGCGAGGCCGGCACCGCCGCGATCAGCGACGGTGCGATCGGCCGACGCGCAGCGCCGCTGGCGAGCCGCGCCCGCGCCAGCAGGACATAATCGGGCGAGACGCGCGCCGCGTTGCGCAGCGCCGCCGCCGAGTTGCCGCGGAAGATGTAGCGCTCGGCCCGCAGGCGGTGATCCGCCGGGGACAGCGCCGCGCCGAAGGCGTCGAGCACGATGGCCTCCAGCGGCCCGCCGAGATGGTCCTGCAGCCAGCTCTGCCGCGCCAGGGTGTTCGCCTCTTCGATCCGGCCCTCGGCCTTGAGCGTCAGCGCCAGCGCGATCCGCCCGGCCGGGCTGACCGGGCGCTGGCCATGGAAGAAGGCGCGGATGACGGCCGGGCTCTTCTTCTCGGCGACGAGCATTTCCTCGGCCCGGCGGCGAAACAGGCTCGTCGCCGGATAATTCGGATGCGCCTTCAAGAAGGCGTCGATCCGCGAGAACGGGATCAGGCTGGCGCCGCTGCGGATCGCGACCCATTCGAGCAGGGCCCGGGCCGTCCGGTCGTCGATCGTCTGCGCGATGGCGTCGCCGTCGCGCAGGGACCCGCGCCGATAGGCTGTGACCGCGCTCTTCAGCCGGTCCATGTCGACCGCCTCGGTGCGCAGCGCCTCGCCCGGATAGGGCGGCAAGGCGCCCGTGGTCTCGACCTCGATGCCGGCGATATCGTCGCGCTGCAGCGCATGCGCGCTGTCGTCGGCCGCCCGGGCCGGCATGGCGGCGGGCTGGGCGGCGAAGACCAGCGGCATAAGAAGGTGGATCATCCGCAGGCGGATGGCAGGCGAGGCCATGGCAGGCTCCACGGTCGGACGCGTAGCCTGTGATGCTCGCGGAAGCGGGTTTCTGAAGTCTTAACCATGAGCCGCCGCCCTTTTTATGGCGAGCCGGCTTTGCCTGTCGCGGGGGACGGTTTATGTGTGACGCCCTCGCAACGCCCGTTTCGCGCCAGGACGCCGCTGTCATGACCAAGCATTCCGCCTTCACCGGTTCGCTTCCCGCGCTGGTGACGCCGTTCAAGGGCGGCCGGATCGACGAAGACGCGCTGCGCGCGCTGGTCGCCTGGCAGATCGAGAGCGGCTCCTCGGGGCTCGTTCCGGTCGGCACCACCGGCGAAAGCCCGACGCTCTCCCATGACGAGCACAAGCGCGTGGTCGAGATCGTGGTCGCGGAGGCGAAGGGTAAGGTGCCCGTCATTGCCGGCGCGGGCTCGAACAACACCACCGAGGCGATCGATCTCGCCGTTCATGCCGAGAAGGCCGGCGCCGAGGCGCTACTGGTGGTCACGCCCTACTACAACCGGCCGACCCAGGAGGGGATGTACCAGCACTTCAAGGCGGTGAACGATGCGGTCGGGATACCGATCATCATCTACAACATCCCGCCGCGCTCGGTCGTCGACATGTCGGTCGAGACGATGGCGCGGCTCTACGAGTTGAAGAACATCGCCGGGGTGAAGGACGCGACCGCCAACCTCGCCCGTGTCTCGCAGCAGCGCCATGCCATGGGGCCCGATTTCATCCAGCTCTCGGGCGAGGACATGACGGCGCTGGCCTATATGGCGGCCGGCGGCCATGGCTGCATCTCGGTCGTCGCCAATGTGGCGCCGCGTTTGTGCGCGGAGCTGATGACGGCGGCGCTCGCGGGCGACTATGCCGGTGCCCTGAAGGTCCAGGATCGGCTCGTGCCGCTGCATGATGCGATCTTCAAGGAGCCCGGCCTCGCCGGCGCCAAGCATGGGCTGGCTTTGCTCGGCCGCATCCAGGAAGAGGTCCGCCTGCCGTTGCTGCCGGTCACCGCACCGACGGGCAAGGTCATCCGCGACGCGATGGTGTTCGCCGGCCTGTTGAATGCCTAGATAGGAGCGTCGCGTCCGTCCGGTCCCCCCGGCCGACGCCAGGGAACCAGCCGAATGTACGAGCCCAGCCATTTCAAGGTCGACGATCGCGAGGCGCTGTTTGCGGTCATGCGCGCGCATCCGCTCGCGACGCTGGTGACGGCGGGCGAGGGCGGGCTGATCGCCAACCCGGTCCCCTTCGTCCTGCATGCCGAGGAGGGCGAGCAGGGGGTGCTGCGCGCCCATCTCGCGCGGCCCAATCCGCAATGGAAGGCGATCGCGGCCGGCGCCGAGGTCTTGGTGATCTTCACCGGCACCGAGCGCTATGTCACGCCGGCCTGGTATGCCTCCAAGCAGGAGCACGGCAAGGTCGTGCCGACCTGGAACTACGTCACCGTGCAGGCACGCGGGCCGGCCCGCGCGATCGAGGACGGCGCCTGGTTGCGCGCGCAACTCGACGCGCTGACCGCGCAGCAGGAGGCGCCGCGCGCGCAGCCCTGGAGCGTCGGCGATGCGCCCGAGCCTTTCGTCGCAGCCCAGATGCGCGGCATCGTCGGCATCGAGATCGACATCGCCTCGCTGGTCGGCAAGTTCAAGCTCAGCCAGAACCGCCAGGAAGCCGACAAGCTGGGCGTTTTCAACGGCCTGGCGGCCGATCCTGAATCGGAATCCCAGGCCATGGCCTCCCTCGTCAAGGCGCATGCGCTCGGCCGGACCCAATGAAAAAGCCAGATCCAGAACGCTACAAGCTCGCCGCCGACAACCGCAAGGCGCGCTACAATTACGAGATCATCGAGACGCTCGAGGCCGGCATCGCGCTTCAGGGCACCGAGATCAAGTCGCTGCGCGGCGGCAAGGCGACGATCGGCGAGAGCTATGCCGGGCCGATGGGCACCGAGCTCTTCCTGTTCAACGCCCATATCCCTGAGTATCTCGAGGCCAACCGCTTCAACCACAACGTCAAGCGGCCGCGGAAGCTGTTGTTGCACCGCCGCCAGATCAACAAGCTGATGGGCGCGATCCAGCGCGACGGCTACACGGTGATCCCGCTCAAGGTCTATTTCAACGACCAGGGCCGCGCCAAGGTCGAGCTCGGGCTCGGTCGCGGCAAGAAGCTGCACGACAAGCGCGAAACCGAAAAGAACCGCGACTGGAACCGCGACAAGGCGAGGATCATGAAGACGGGTGCGTGAAGCACGACCTCCCTTCTCCCCTCGCGGGAGAAGGTGGCGGCGCGCAGCGCCGACGGATGAGGGGGCGCCGTGAGAATTCCACCGACCACGACGCTAACCGGAGGGGGCACGGCGCCCCCTCATCCGCCCCTGCCGGGGCACCTTCTCCCGCGAGGGGAGAAGGGAAGAGGCGTCGCGGTTCCGCATCCCGTCATGCTCGGGCTTGTCCCGAGCATCCACGTCTTGAACGCCGCCCTCGACCCGCGAAGACGTGGATGGTCGCCACAAGGGCGACCATGACGGTGCGGCCGGTACAAGGCGCCCACAATTCGACAAGAGGAACGCGGGGAACCCCTCTCCTGTAAGGAGAGGGGCAGGGGAGAGGTGTCGGCCCCTTGACCAGCGAGGCGCCGAGCCAACCGCAGCCGGCGGGGAGGGCTCGCCCTCTGCGGCGAACGGCCGACACCTCACCCTGCCCTCTCCTTACAGGAGAGGGTTCCCCGCGCCTTGGCCGGGCACGTTTGCACCCTTCGACAAATCTTATCCCCGCGCCCCCAACGCGACCCTATTCTCCGCGCGCTTTCCCCGACAAAGGGGGCTGTCGCGAGGCGTCGTGCGGCCGGGGGAGGTGCGGTGTTCATGGGGGAAGGCCGTCGCGGGCCGGACGCCATGGAGGTGCCGTCGATCGTCAGGGCCGAAACTGGGCAGGCCCGAGCCCGTGCCGGGACGTAGGGACGACGAGGGACCCCCAGACAACCGCGCGCGGGGCGAGGTGGCGGCTTTTGGCGCTGCTTCGACACAGACATCGACATCGACATCGGCACGCAGCCGTCGACTGCGACGCCATCTCGTCCCGCGCATCCCCTCGGATACGCCCCGTAGAGCCCGAAAACCCGCGGCGGTGAGCCGGCCGGGGCTTTCGGTGCGTCGCGACTTAGGCCTCGGCGGGTTCGTCGCCCTGGCGGATGCCGTAGCGCCGCTCGAGGCCGGGATTGCCCGGCGTCACCGGCGCGCCCGGCGCGGAGCTGGTGCGGGCGTTGCGCTCGGAGGGGTCGCGGCCGATCTTCTGCATCAGCTGCGCGAGGTCGATGAACTCGTCGCATTGCCGGCGCAGGTCGTCGGCGACCATCGGCGGGCTGGTCGAGACGGTCGAGACCACCGAAACCTTGACGCCCTTGCGCTGCACCGCCTCCACCAGCGGGCGGAAATCGCCATCGCCCGAGAACAGGTAGATCTGGTCGAGATGGGGAGCGAGCTCGAGCATCTCGATGGCCAGCTCGATATCCATGTTGCCCTTGATCCGCCGGCGCCCGGTGGCGTCGGTGAACTCCTTGGCCGCCTTGGTGATGACGCGGTAGCCATTGTAGTCGAGCCAGTCGACCAGCGGCCGGATCGAGGAATACTCCTCGCTCTCGATCAGCGTGGTGAAATAGAAGGCCCGCATCAGGTTGCCGCGGCCCTGGAATTCCCGCAGCAGCCGGCGGTAATCCATGTCGAAGCCGAGCTGCTTCGAGGTCGCGTAGAGATTGGCGCCATCGATGAAAAGGGCGATGCGCGGGTCGGCCGCCATGGAAATCACTCCGTCTGAAATCGCTTTGAAAAACTCAAATGAAAAGCAAACACGGTCGAACCATGTCGGATCGGCCGAAATCGTCGGCCGGCAGCCATCGCGGGCTGTGACCTCTCGCCGCAGCCGGCAAAATGGGTGCGGCTCAGGCGCTCAGGCCGCGGCTGCCCGGCTTGGTCGCGGGAATCGCTGCGAGCTCCGGCGGCAGCGCGTCGGGCGCATAGTCCGGCACGGCATATTCCATCAGGCTGACCAGCTCCATGCCGAGTTCGGCGCGGCCCGCCGAGCGGTCGATCAGGCAGGCGGCGCCGACGATGGTGCCGGGCTCGTTCATCACCGAGTCGCGGCATTCGCGCAGCGAGAGCCCTGTGGTGATGATGTCCTCGATGATAATGCAGCGCGCCCCTGCCGGCAGGGTGAAGCCGCGGCGCAGCCTGAAGCTGCCGCCCTCGCGCTCGACGAAGACCGCCTTGGCGCCCAGATGCCGCGCCGTCTCGTAGCCCGGCACGATGCCGCCCACCGCCGGCGAGACGACGTAGTCGATTTTGCCGAAGCGCGCCTCGATCTTGGCCGCGAGCGCCTTGCACAGGCGCTCGGTGCGCACCGGGTCCTGGAAGACGAACATCTTCTGCAGGAAGACGCCGCTGCGCCGGCCCGACGACAGGATGAAATGCCCCTCGAGCAGCGCACCCGCCTCGCGGAATTCGGCGAGAACCTCGTCGTTGGTCATGGCAGGCCCCGTCATCAAGTGGTCGTGCGTCTCGTGGTGTGCGCGATAAAGGGCATCGGCGCGCAAAACTCAAGGCCGCGACGCCTCAGGCGACGGCCTTCGCCACCATCTCCGGATACTGCGCGATCACGCGCACATAGGCGACGGCGAAGTCCGGCGCGGTTGCCCGGGCCTGCTCCCAGTCGCGCAGCGTACCGACCGGGACGCAAAAGCGGCTGGCGAACTCCGCCTGCGAGAGGCCGAGCCCGGTCCTCGTCCGACGGATCAGGCGGGCGCGCTGCGCGCGGTCCAAGGCCTCGACCGTGACGTCGAAATCGGCGGCATCCGTGGGGTCAGCTGCCACTGCGATAGGCGCGTTCTTCACCCTGATTGCTCCTTCTCACCGAGATGAAGCGGGGCGCATCGCCCCGCCAGACGAAGACACCGGTAAAGAGCCTCGCGCCGACGATCCCGATCACCTTGAAGCGCTCCTCCCCGTCGATCGCGCGGATCGAGGGCAGGATCAGATGGTTGTCGTCGGCAAAGATCCCGTCGCCGAAGGCCAGCGAGACCCCGTGCTTGTCGCGGTTGGCCGCATCCTTCACAGGGTCGAAGCCATCGTCCATCATCGGGATTGAAGGCTACGGGTTTCCCGTATCGATGGCAAATCCTTTGCGCGCCGACCACCGGGGACGCGCGCTTCGATCGGCGCTCAGCCCTTCGGAAACTCCAGCCCCATCTCGCGATACCGCGCCGGGTCGTCGCTCCAGTTCTCGCGCACCTTCACGAACAGGAACAGATGCACCGTCGCCTCGGCGGCTTCCGCGATCTCGATGCGGGCCTTCTGGCCGATCGCCTTGATCGTCTGGCCGCCTTCGCCGAGCACGATCTTGCGCTGGCCCTCGCGCTCCACATAGATCGTCTGCTCGATGCGCACCGAGCCGTCGGGCCGCTGCTGCCACTGCTCGGTCTCGACGGTCGAGCGATAGGGCAGTTCGTCATGCAGCCGCTCGAAGATCTTCTCGCGGGTGATCTCGGCGGCGAGGAAGCGCAGCGGCGCATCCGAGATCTGGTCCTCCGGATAGAGCCAGGGGCCCAGCGGCAGCCGCGTCTCCAGCCAGGTCAGGATGTCCTTGACGCCGTAGCCGGTCAGGGCCGCGATCATGAAGGTGGTCTCGAAGGTGCCGAGCGCGTTCACCTTGGCGGTGATCTCGAGCAGCTTGTCCTTGGCGATGACGTCGATCTTGTTGAGGATCAGGAACTTCGGCTGCTTCAGCTCGGCGAGCTTCTCCAGAAGCCGCGTGTTCTCCTCATTGTCGAAGCGCTCGACATCGATGAGCACGCCGATCAGGTCGGCATCGGTGGCGCCGCCCCAGGCGCTCGTCACCATCGCGCGGTCGAGCCGGCGCTTGGGCTGGAAGATGCCCGGCGTATCGACGAAGATCACCTGCATCGGGCCCGACAGCGCGATGCCGCGCACCTGGGTGCGGGTCGTCTGCACCTTGCGCGAGACGATCGAGACCTTGGCGCCGACGAGCTGGTTCAGCAGCGTCGACTTGCCGGCATTGGGCGCGCCGATCAGCGCGACGAAGCCGCAGCGCGTCGGCCCGCGGGCGGGCGCGCCTGTCTCCGCTTCAACCATTGTCGCTCTCCATCGTTTCGCTCCACAGGCCTTCGCGCCGCAGGAAGGCTTCCGCCGCCGCCTGCTCGGCCAGTCGTTTCGAGGGCCCCAGGGCTTCCGCATCGACAAGGCCCGTGATGCGGGCCGCGACGCGGAAGACGGGAGCGTGATCGGGGCCGGAACGGTCCCGCTCGGTATAGGTCGGCGTCGGGTAGCCCTGGCCCTGGGCCCATTCCTGCAGCGCGGTCTTGGCGTCGCGCAGCGGCCGCACCGGCTTGAGCAGCCGCTCGCCGAAGCCGCGCTCGACGAGCCCGCGGGCCGCCTCATAGCCGCCGTCGATGAAGACGGCGCCGATGATCGCCTCGCAGGCATCGGCCAGGATCGCCTTGTTCTTGCGCGCGCCGCCGAGGATCTCGCCCTCGCCCAGCCGCATGAAGGCGCCGAGATTCCAGGCGATCGCAACCTCCGCGCAGGTCTCCTTGCGCACGAGATCGGCGAGCCTTCGCGACATGTCGCCTTCGGCGGCGAGCGGATAGCGCGCAAACAGCATGTCGGCGATGCTCAGGCCCAGCACCCGGTCGCCGAGGAATTCGAGCCGCTGATAGCTTTCGAGCCGCGGCCCCTCCGCGCTCATATGGGTCAGGGCGGTGATCAGCAGGGTCTGGTCCGCGAAGACATGCCCAAGCGTCGCTTGCAGCCGGGCCGTGTCGGGCGGCTTGCGCGCGTTGTCGCTGGCCTTGCTCACGGGTGTCTCTGGCTCACGTGCTGATCTTCTTCACTGGCGGGTCTTCTTCATTGCGGATCGTCGTCATCGGATCGCGCTGAACAGGCGGTTCCAGCGCACCGTCCAGGGCCATTCCCAGAGCTTCCAGGCCGATTCACCGTCCTCGATCGAAAAGAAGATGATCTCGGCCCGGCCGACGAAGTTCTCGAACGGCACGAAGCCGACGCTGCGGTCGCGCGAATCGAGCGAGTTGTCGCGGTTGTCGCCCATCATGAAGAAGTGCCCGGGCGGCACGACGAAGACCGGCGTGTTGTCGAAGGTGCCCCGGTCGCCCTCGCGCTCGATGATCTGGTGCGAGACGCCGTTGGGCAAAGTCTCGCGATACTGGATCGCGGGCGAACTGCGGCCCCAATTGTCGGTGGTGACGAAATCGGCGATCCGCTCCCGTTTCACCGGCTGGTTGTTGATGTGCAGGATGCCGTCGATCATCTGGATGCGCTCGCCCGGCAGCCCGATCACACGCTTGATGTAGTCGGTCGTGTTGTCGGTCGGCAGCTTGAACACCGCGATGTCGCCGCGCTTGGGCTCCGCCGCCCAGACCCGGCCCGAGAACAGCGGCGGGCTGAACGGGATCGAGTGCTTGGAATAACCATAGGTGTATTTCGAGACGAACAGGTAGTCGCCGATCAGCAGCGTCGGAATCAGCGATCCCGAGGGGATGTTGAACGGCTGGAACAGCAGCGTCCGGATCACCAGCGCGATCAGAAGCGCCTGGACGACGACCTTGATCGTCTCGACGATCCCGCCCTCGTCCTTGACGGTTTTTTTCTTGGAATCGACGTCGTTGGCCACGCGGGCGCTCCTGGGACGGGGGTCCGACCGGCGGTCTAGCGGAATGTTGGCCGGCAGACAACGTCGGGGCGGTGCGGCCGGCCCGATCGTCTCTTGCGCACCCATTTTTTGACATGGAGGTTGCGTGAAACCGATCTAAGAGGTCAATTCGCGCGGGATGACACTGTCCCCGGGGTGTCTGCCAGGATGCCTGCCCCTCGCAACCCTATCGACCGTTCCGACCAGGCACCTGTGAAACTCCTCGACCGCTTCAACCCTCTGCTCCCCCATGCCCGCAGCGCGATGGAGCCGCTTCCGGCGCTCGTGCTGGCCTGCGCGATTTCGGCGGCGGCCGTCCTGGGCCGCTTCGCGCTCGAAGGCACGCTGCCGCCCGGCTATCCCTTCCTGACCTTTTTTCCGGCGGTGATCCTGACGAGTTTCGTCGGCGGGACCGCGGCGGGCTTGGCCTGCGCGCTGCTCTGCGGGCTGGCCGCGTGGTACTGGTTCATTCCGCCGGCCGGCTTCGCCATGGATTTCCAGAGCGGTTTCGCGCTGCTGTTTTATGTCTTCATCGTCGCCGTCGACATCGCCCTGATCCATGCGATGACCCGGGCGATGCGCCGGCTCGAGGTGGAGAAGGGCGTGTCCACCGCCCTGGCCGAGCAGCAGCGCACGATGTTCGAGGAGTTGCAGCATCGCGTCGCCAACAACATGGCGTTCGTCGCCAGCCTGCTGAACATGTCGCGCCGGCGCGTCCTCGCCGATCCCGCCGCCGCGCCGGCGATCATCGACGAGGCCCGAAACCGGATCGAGACGATGGCGCGCATCCACAGGCGCCTGCACGACCCCCATCAGGTCGATCTGCCGATCGGGCGCTATCTCGAGGACCTCTGTGCCGACGTGATCGAGGCGAGCGGCGTGTCCGGCGTGTCCTGTCATGTCGATGTGCCGCCGATGAGCTTCGACATCCGCAAGCTCACCACGATCTCGATGCTCGTGTCGGAAATCGTGACCAACTCGCTCAAGCATGCCTTTCCGGAGGGGCGCACGGGGCGCATCGCTGTGACGATCGTGCGCGCGGATGACGGGATGGCGGTCCTCACCGTGACCGATGACGGCGTCGGTCTGCCACAGGCGCCCGAAGAGGCGCAGGCCGGCCACGGGCTCGGCAACCGCATCATCGAGGCCCTGGCCAAGCAGCTCAAGGGAACGAGCGAGCAGGTCTCCCAGTCCGGCCTCTCGACCCGGATCGCTTTTCCGCTCTGACCCGCCTCGCGCCGCGGCTGGATCCTGCCGTTTGAAGGTGCGGCCCGATTGACGCGAAACCGCTCCGGATGCACGATCTTCCCCTACGTCGGGGGCGATCATGAACAGCAAGAAATACGTGGCGGAAGCGATCGGCACCTTCTGGCTGGTCTTCGCGGGGTGCGGCAGCGCGGTCATCGCCGCCGGTTTTCCGCAGGTCGGCATCGGCCTGCTCGGCGTCTCGCTCGCCTTCGGCCTGACGGTCGTGACCATGGCCTACGCGATCGGCCACATCTCGGGCTGCCACCTCAACCCGGCCGTGACGGTCGGGCTGGCGGCGGGCGGGCGCTTTCCGGCCAGCCAGATCCTGCCCTATGTCGTGGCGCAGGTGATCGGCGGCGTCGTCGCGGCGGGTGTTCTCTATCTCATCGCCAGCGGCGCGCCGGGCTTCGACCTCGCCAAGGGCTTCGCCTCGAACGGCTATGGCGAGCATTCGCCGGGCAAGTACAGCCTGTTCGCGGGCTTCCTCACCGAAGTCGTGATGACGATGATGTTCCTCTTCATCATCATGGGCGCCACCCATGGCAAGGCGCCGGCTGGTTTCGCGCCGCTGGCGATCGGGCTCGGCCTGTGCCTGATCCATCTCGTCAGCATCCCCGTCACCAACACCTCGGTGAACCCCGCGCGCAGCACCGGCCCGGCGCTCTTCGTCGGCGGCTGGGCGATGGGGCAGCTCTGGCTGTTCTGGCTCGCGCCTCTGATCGGCGGCGCGCTCGGCGGCATCGCCTATCGCTGGCTCAGCGAGGAGCCGAGCGGCCAGGTCGTGGGAACCGCCCCGGCCGAGTGAGGGCGCGCGCTCAGCGCCACTCCACCCAGCGGCCATGGAAGTCGGCGCGCGCGATCTCGCGCTCGCCCCCTTCCGGCCAGGTGGTCAGCGTCACCGCCGCGCTGCCGTTTTGGAGGTCGCTCTCCATCCGCAACCAGGCGAGGGGGCGCGTCCGCGTGGCCGTTTCGCCCGCGCGGCCCATCGCTTGCGTGATGCGCTGCTGGGTCGGGGCCGGAAGATACTGCCACATGATCGTGTGGAGCAGCACCCGTGCCACGCCGTCGTGCTGCGGCGTCCCGAGACGGGCCTCGACCCATTCCGCCGCATCCGCCTGTTCGACGCGCCAAGGCTTCGCGGCGGCGGCTTCGAACGCAGCCACCGTCGCAGCGGTCCGATCAGGCTGATCGGGCCAGATATAGGACATCACGCGCTCGCGATCCGTTGTATTGCCCGGATCGAGCGGGTTGAGATCGCAGGCGCGGCGGCTGGCGACGGTCAGCGGTGCCGTGAGCGGCGGCAGCGAACCGCGCCAGTCGCTGCGGATCGTGACCGAGGCCACCGGTGGCTCCCATCGGCTGTCGCCGAGTTCATAGCGATAGCCGTCGAAGCCGAGATTGAGCCCGGCGCTCGCGCCGATCTCCAGCAGCTCCAGCGGCAGACCCGTCTCGCGGGCGATCAGCAGCGCGCCGCCGAGCAGGACGGCGCAGCGCTTGACCTCGTTGGTCTGTGGAGCGCTGTCGAGCGCGGCGGTGAGAAAGGCGTCATGCGCGGCGATGGCTTGAGCCAGGCCGCGCCACAGAGCTTCAGGGTCGGGCTGACTGGGCGGATAGAGCGCCGCCAGGCCCAGGTCGTGGCCGGAGCGGGCCAGCGCGTTGAGGCCGCCGGCGGCTCTCAGGGCGAGTGCATCGGCACGGGGATCGCCGCGCCAGTTCAGGATCCGGTCGCCGAACCTGCTGTTCGGGTCGAGACGCTGACCGAGCAGGTCGCAAATCAGGGCGGTGAAGGGTGAGCCCATGCGCCGGCACCCATCGGCCTGGCCCGCAAAGGCCGCGCGAACCTGCGCCTGTCGCGTCCTCTGCATGTCGGTCGGTCTCCGTCTCAGGCCGGCAGAGGCCGCGCCTCGATCACGACGAAGGCCTGCGCCATCGGCGGGTCGTCGGTCATCGAGACATGCAGGATGGCCTCGTGGCCGGCCGGCGTCATCGCGGCTAACCTCAGCGCGGCGCCGCCGGTGAGCTTCATCGTCGGCGCGCCGCTGGGCAGGTTGACCACCTCCATGTCGCGCCAGAACACGCCGGCGCGCAGGCCGGTGCCGAGCGCCTTGGAGCAGGCTTCCTTCGCCGCAAAGCGCCGCGCATAGGATGCCGCCCGCGTCGCCCGCCGATCGGATTTGGCGCGCTCGCCTGGCGTGAAGACGCGATGCGTGAAGCGCTCGCCGAACCGGTCGAGCGATTTCTGGATGCGGTCGATGTCGCAGAGATCGGAGCCGATGCCGAGGATCATGCTGACGACTTACGTCGCGATGCGGCCTTCGTCCATCGCCCGCCGCATCGCGCCGATCGCCGCATCGAGCCCGACGAAGATCGCCTCGCCCATCAGGAAATGCCCGATATTGAATTCGATGAACTCCGAAACGGCGGCGAGCTGGCGCGCCGTGTCGTAGTCGAGCCCATGCCCGGCATGGACCTCGATTCCCAGCGACGCCGCGAAAGCCGCGCCCCTGGCCAGCCGCGCGAACTCGGCCTGCGCCTTGTCGTGATGCCCGTCTGCGACCGCATGGCACCAGGTCCCGGTGTGGAGTTCGATCACCGGCGCGCCGAGCTTCGCCGCCATGCGGATCGGCGCCTCGTCGGCCTCGATGAACAGCGAGACGCGGCAGCCGGCCGCCTTCAGCCGCGCGATGAAGGGCGTCAGCGCCGCCTCCTGGCCGACCACGTCGAGGCCGCCTTCGGTGGTCCGTTCCTCGCGCTTCTCCGGCACCAGGCAGGCCGCATGCGGCTTCAGCCGTTCGGCCAGCGCGACCATCTCCTGCGTCGCGGCCATCTCGAAATTCAGCGGCTTGGTCAGTTCGGCGGCGAGGCGCTCCATGTCGGCGTCGCGGATATGGCGGCGGTCCTCGCGCAAATGCGCGGTGATGCCGTCGGCGCCGGCCGCCACGGCCTGATGCGCGGCGCGCACCGGATCGGGCAGGGCGCCGCCGCGCGCATTCCTGATGGTCGCGACATGATCGATGTTCACGCCCAGTCGCAGCGGGTTCGCCATGGGTCACCTCTCCTCAAAGCCGGCCTGTGCATAGACGAGAACGCAAGCCGCGCTCAAGGCAGGGATTGTCATGGCCGACACCACGCAAGCTGATCGGTCGCGCGGCATTGGCCGGGCCGCCTTGGCGATTTGGTAACCGCGTCAGCACGGCGGGCGCGCATCCCGCGCCGGATAAGGCAATCGTAAGGGCTTCCGCCCTAGCGTCACCTTTGGGGATCGAGGGGTCGATGGGGCTTAGATCGTGCAGCTTGCGGTGAAGACGGCGACGTTCGAGAACAATTTGACGCAGGACCGGCGCGACCAGGCGCAGGATCTGCAGCGGGCGCTCGGCCGCGTCGTGTCCTGTGACGGATCGCGCGCGACCATCGCCAGCACGGTCGGTGGCATGGCCCATCTCGGCCCCGATTCCTGGACCGTGGGCCGGATGATCTCGATCAATCTTGGCAGTTCGCGCATCGTCGGCCTCGTCTTCGAGATGGCGGCCGTCCAGGCGGTCTGGGACGAGGGCTCCGACAACGCCATCCACGTCCAGGTCGAGCTGCTCGGCGAGGTCTCGGAAACCGCCGACGGCCGCACCAGCTTCCAGAGCGGCATCTCGACCTATCCGCCGATCGGCGCCGTGGCCCATCGAATCCGCGCCAGCGATCTCGCGCTCGTCCATGATCTCGGCACGCGCAAGGCGGTCGCCATCGGCACGCTGACCCAAGATCCGTCGATCCCCGCGACGGTCTGCATCGACGACATGCTGGCGCGGCATTTTGCCTTGCTCGGCACCACCGGCGTCGGCAAGTCGAGCGCGGTGGCGCTGCTGCTGCGCCGGGCCATCGCGGCCCGCCCGCGGTTGCGCGTGCTGATCCTCGATCCGCACAACGAATACGCCTCGGCCTTCCCCGACCGCGCCTTGACGATCGACGCCGAGGGGCTCGACCTGCCGTTCTGGATGTTCAAGCTCGAGGAGTTCGCCGAGGTCGTGTTCCGCGGCCGCTCGGCTTTCGACGAGGAGGCCGACATCCTGCGCGAGGTCGTCGGCGTGGCCCGCGAGCGCTATCGCTCCGGCAGCCTGCGCAGCTCGATGCGCGATCTCAACTCGACGCTGCTGAAGCGCCCCCTCGATGTCGGCCAGGGCCGCCGGGAGGACAGCGCCGGCAGCGCCGGCGACATGCCGACGCCGTATCGGATCATCGATGTGCTGGCCATCATCGACGATTTGATCGGGATGCATGAGAAGCGCTGGCCGCATGCCTCGCTGCGCTCGCTCAAGGTCCGGCTCGAGGCGCTGCACGGCGATCCGCGCTACCAGTTCATGTTCGCCCGCGCCAACATGATGGAGACCATGGCGCCGGTGATCGCCCAGATCTTCCGGGTGCCCCATCACGGCCGGCCGATCACGGTCTTCCAGCTCGGCGGACTGCCCTCGGAGGTCGTCGATGCGGTCGCCTCCGTGCTGGCGCGGCTGGCCTTCGACCTCGCCATGGCGAGCCAGGGCACCTACGAGATCCTGCTGCTCTGCGAGGAGGCGCATCGCTACGTCCCCGCCAACCCGACGCTCGGCTTCCTGCCGACCCGCCAGGCCATCGCCCGCATCGCCAAGGAGGGCCGCAAATACGGCGCCTATCTCGGCGTGGTGACGCAGCGCCCCGGCGAACTCGATCCGACCATCCTGTCGCAATGCTCGACGATCTTCGCCATGCGGCTGGCCAACGAGGTCGACCAGCAGATCATCCGCTCGGCGATTTCCGACGCCTCGGCGAGCACGCTGAAATTCCTGTCCTCGGTCGGCAACCGCGAGGCGATCGCCTTTGGCGAGGGCGTCGCCACGACGATGCGGATGCGCTTCGCCGAGCTTCCGCGCCATGAACTTCCGGCCATGGACGTCGTCGCCGGCGTCGAGGGTCGGCGCGAGCCCGGCCTCGACGACATGGTCCGGCGGATGCGCGGCTGAGCCGGGCGAGGGCGGCAGGCAAATCTTGCATCTCCCGCGCTTTGGCTGTAAGGCCGGCTCACATCATCTTCCCTGCATCGCTAAAGATCAGAAGGAGCCGCGCCATGGCTCGTGTCACCGTTGAGGATTGCATCGACAAGGTCGACAACCGCTTCGAGCTGGTTCTCCTCGCCAGCCATCGCGCGCGGATGATCCAGTCGGGCTCGGCGATCCTCGTGTCCCGCGACAACGACAAGAATCCGGTTGTCGCGCTGCGCGAGATCGCCGACGAGAAGCTCAAGCCCGAGGATCTCAAGGAAGACCTGATCCACTCGCTGCAGAAGCATGTCGAGGTCGATGAGCCCGAGGCCGAGACCGTGCCGCTGCTCGCCGCGCCCGGCCAGAGCGCCTCGACCCCCGATTCGGAGGTCCAGTTCGACCGCATGAGCGAGGACGACCTGCTGCGCGGACTCGACGGTCTCGTGCCGCCGACCGAGAGCGCCGACGACGAGGACTGATCCCGCCCGCGGGCGTTTGGAACGCTCTCTTCACCTATTCCGCTAAAGCCCGGCCCCGCCGGGCTTTTTCGTGCCTCCGACAGGGAATTCGCCTTGCTGCTCGCTCTCGCCGCGCCGATATTGACGGACTCCGGAGCAGGCAGGCGTGACAGAGGGCCCGCATGGGCATGATGCGGCAATACGAACTCGTCGATCGGGTTCGCAGCTACAATCCCAACACCGATGAGGACCTCCTCAATCGGGCCTATGTCTATGCCATGCGCGCCCATGGCACGCAGAAGCGCGCCTCCGGTGATCCGTTCTTCGCCCATCCGCTCGAGGTCGCGGCCCTCCTGACCGATCTCAAGCTCGACGATGCGACGATCGTCGCCGCCGTCCTGCACGACACCGTCGAGGACACCGAGGCGACGCTCGAAGAGATCGAGAGCATGTTCGGCCCCGACATCCGCCGGCTGGTGGACGGGCTGACCAAGATCAAGAAGCTCGACCTCGTCTCGAAGAAGGCGGCCCAGGGCGAGAACTTCCGCAAGCTCCTGCTCGCCATCGTCGACGATGTCCGCGTGCTCTTGGTCAAGCTCGCCGACCGGCTCCACAACATGCGCACGCTGCATTTCATGGCGCCCGAGAAGCGCCTGCGCATCGCCGAGGAAACCGCAGAGATCTATGCCCCGCTCGCCGGCCGCATGGGCATGCAGGAGCTGCGCGAGGAGCTGGAAGAACTCGCCTTCCGCCACATCAAGCCCGAGGCCCATGCCACCGTCACCAAGCGGCTGGAGGAGGTCACCGAGCGCGAGGGCAGCGTCATCGGCGAGATCGAAAAGGACCTCAAGGACAAGCTCGCCGCCAGCGGCATCCAGGCGGACGTCTCCGGCCGGCGCAAGCGGCCCTATTCGATCTGGAAGAAGATGGAGCGCAAATCCATCTCCTTTGAGCAGCTCTCCGACATCTTCGGCTTCCGCGTCATCGTCGACACGCCGGAGGATTGCTACCGCGTGCTCGGCATCGTCCACATGACCTGGCCGATGGTGCCGGGCCGCTACAAGGACTACATCTCCACACCCAAGCAGAACGACTATCGCTCGATCCACACCACCGTGGTCGGGCCGGGCCACAGCCGCGTCGAATTGCAGATCCGCACCGACACGATGGATCGCATCGCCGAATTCGGCATCGCCGCCCACGCCCATTACAAGGACGGCCGCACCACCGAACTGACCAATTATGCCGATGAGAGCCGCGCCTATCAGTGGCTGCGCCGCACGGTCGACCTGCTCGCCGAGGGCGACAGCCCCGAGGAGTTCCTCGAGCACACCAAGCTCGAGCTGTTCCACGACCAGGTCTTCTGCTTCACGCCGAAGGGCCGGCTGATCGCGCTGCCGCGTGGCGCGACCCCGATCGATTTCGCCTATGCGATCCACACCAATGTGGGCAACAGCGCGGTCGGCGCCAAGGTTAATGGCCGCATCGCGCCGCTCCTGACCGAACTCGCCAATGGCGACGAGGTCGAGATCACCCGCGCCGAAGGCCAGACGCCGCCGGCTGCCTGGGAGTCGCTGGTCGTGACCGGCAAGGCCCGCGCCGCGATCCGCCGCGCCACCCGCGCCGCCGTGCGCCGGCAATATTCCGGCCTTGGCCGCCAGATCCTCGAGCGCGCCTTCAGCCGGGTCGAGCGGCCCTTCAACGACGACAAGCTCAAGGCGGCCCTCAAGCGCCTTGCCCGCACGGCGGTCGATGACGTGCTGGCGGCGGTCGGACGCGGCGAGATGTTTTCCGGCGACGTGGTCAAGGCGGTGTACCCCGACCTCGAACCCGAGAAGCGCGGCGCCTCCGATCCGAAATCGGCCGGCGCCACCACCGGCAATGCCAAGGGCTGGTTCGAGCTGCGCCAGGGCGAGAATCTGAAGTTCAAGCTCCCGGGCGAGACACCGGGAGACGACGGCCCCGGAAAGGACGCGATCCCGATTCGCGGTCTCGGCGGCGACCTGCCCGTGCGCTTTGCCCCCAATGGCGGGGCGGTGCCGGGGGATCGCATCGTCGGCATCCTGACATCGGGCGAGGGGGTGACGATCTACCCGATCCAGTCCTCGGCGCTGGCGGCGTTCGACAACGAGCCCGAGCGCTGGCTCGATGTCCGCTGGGACCTCGACGACAAGGCCCCCCAGCGCTTTCCCGCGCGCATCTCGCTGCACTCGATCAACGAGCCCGGCTCGCTGGCGCAGATCACCACCACCATCGCCGAGCATGACGGCAACATCGACGCGGTTGCGATGCACCGGCCGAACCCCGATTTCACCAACGTCACCATCGACCTGACGGTCTGGGATTTGAAGCATCTCAGCGCGATCATCAGCGAATTGCGCGAGAAGCGGGTGATCAGCCGCGTTGAGCGGGTGGTAGGGTAGGGCGCTTCAGCCCGCCCGGAACGCCGCCGCGAGTTCGCGCAGGAGGGCACTCGCCCGTGGCGTCGAGACCTGGCTGCGCAGCACGACCGCCGAGGAGCCCAGATCGGGCAGGCCCCAGTCGCGCCCGACCTCGACGGCGCCGGCCGGTGCGAGCCTGACCGCCAGCGGCGAGACGCCGAGCCCGCCCGAGACCGCCGCCAGCACGGCCGCCAGGCCGCCGCCGATGAAGGCCTCGCGCCAGGGCCGCCCCGCCCGGTCCAGCGCGGCGATGCCGTGCTGGCGCAGCCAGCAATCGGGCGTCAGGCTGATGAGCGGCAGCGGCTCGCCGGGGCGGTCGATCAGGCCTGGCGCCGCAAACCAGCCGAAACGATCCTCGCGCAACACCTCGCCGGTGCGGCCTCCCGACAGGCGGCGGATGATCGCGGCATCGAGTTCGCCGCGCTCGAACGCCGCCTCCAGCGCCCGCGACGGCTCGATTCGCAGGCTGATGACAGTGTCGGGGCTGCGGGCCGCAAGCCTCGCCAGCACGGCGGGAACATCGGCGCCGACCGCCTGCTCGCTGATGCCGAGCGACATGCGCTCGGGCGCGCTCGTGAAGACCGACAGCGCCTGCGCCTGCGCATCCAGCAGCGCGCGGGCGGCAGGCAGGAAGCGCTCGCCCTCGGCGGTCAGCCGCACCAGCCGGGGATGGCGCTGCAGCAAAAGCCGGCCGAGCCCGTCTTCGAGCCGCTTCACCCGCGTGCTGACCAGGGACTGCGTCGTGCCCAGCGCCTCGGCGGCGCGGGTGAAGCTGGCGAGTTCGGCCGTGCGCAGAAAGGCCGCTACGGCGTCGAGGTCGAGGGTGAGGCTCATGTCGGATCGCCATTCGAGATCATTGATATCTTGATCGATACGGTTTCGGAATGATCAGGGCAAGCTAATCTCCAGGCGTCGCGGGCTTTCGTCCCGCCTGGTGCCGGAGTGTCCCATGCCCCTGATCCGTATGTCCCTGCGTCGCGGCCGCCCGGCCGCCGACCTTTCGGCCATTGTCGAGGGCGTCTACCGGGCGCTGCGCGAGACCTTCGACGTGCCCGAGAACGATCTCTTCGCCGTCATCCACCAGCACGACGCCGACGAGTTTGTCTTCGACGCGACCTTCTTCGGCTTCCAGCGCTCGGCCGGGCTGGTGTTCCTCCAGATCACGGTGTCGGAGACGCGGGGCGTCAGCCAGAAGAAGGCGCTCTATGCCGCCATCGTCGCAAACCTGCAGCGCGAGCCCGGGCTGAAGCCCGACGACGTCTTCATCAACCTGGTCGAGGTCAAGCGCGAGGACTGGTCCTTCGGCCGCGGCGTGGCGCAGTATGTGGCTTGAGCGTCATTCTCGGGCGCAGCGAAGCGAAGACCCGAGAATCTCATGACGAGAGGGCTCTGGTTTCCGAGATGGTCGGATCAAGCCCGACCATGACGCCTCGGCGTTGTTTCGCCGTTTGATATCCTGCCCTAAACCCATCCCATGGAATGGACCGACGAGGCCACGATCATCGGCGTCCGCAGGCATGGCGAGAGCGCCGTGATCCTCGAGGCGATGACGCGGGACCATGGCCGCCATCTCGGCCTGGTGCGCGGCGGGCGCTCGGCCAAGCAGCAGCCGGTGCTCCAGCCCGGAAACGCGGTTGCGCTGACCTGGCGCGCGCGGCTCGACGAGCATCTCGGCGAATACAAGGTCGAGCTTTTGGCCTCGCATGCGGCGCGCCTGATCGAGGCGCCGGTCGCGCTCTACGGGCTCGCCACCATTTCGGGCCTCCTGCGCCTATTGCCGGAGCGCGACCCTCATCCCGGCCTGCATGAGGCTCTGGCCGTGATGATCGAGCATCTGCATGAGCCGGGTCTGGCGCCGGCGCTGGTGGTACGCTTCGAGGTCGCGATGCTCTCGGAACTCGGCTTCGGGCTCGATCTCGCGCGATGCGCCGTCACCGGCTCGCCTGACGATCTCAGCCATGTCTCGCCGAAATCGGGAAAGGCCGTCAGCCGCAAGGCAGCCGAGCCCTATCGCGACCGCCTGCTGGCGCTGCCGCCCTTCCTCAGCGAGGGGCAGGGCGCCCGCCAGCCCTCGGCCACCGATCTCGCAGCTGGCTTTGCGCTGACGGCGTACTTCCTGCGCCGTCACGTCTTCGAGCCGCGCGGCTTGGCCGAGCCGCCGGAGCGGGCGCGCTTGGTCGAACTCGCGGCGCGCGCTTCGCTCGCGTCGGAAGCCTGAGCGCTGCGCAGCTCCTGCAGCAGCTCGATCTGGACCTCCTGGATCTCGGCGAGCCGCTGCCATTGCCGGTTGACGAGATGGTCCATCTTCTCGTGCAGGTGCCGGATTTCCAGCTCCGCCTTGAGGTTCACCTGATAGTCGTTGCGCGAGCGGGCGCGGTCCTTCGCCTCCTGCCGCTGCTGGCTCATCATGATGACGGGGGCCTGCACGGCCGCGACGCAGGACAGGATCAGGTTGAGCAGGATGAAGGGGTAGGGGTCGAAGCGGGTCGCGCCGCCCATATTGATCGTGATCCAGAAGGCGATGACGACGCCGAACGAAATCAGGAAGGCCCAGCTTCCGCCAAAACTCGCGACATGGTCGGCCAGGCGCTGCCCGAAGGTCCGGTCGCGATCGAGTTCGTCGTCGGTGTTGCTGGTGATCAGCTCGGAGGAGGCGAGGCTTTGCGCCACCTGCCGGTCCAGCTCGGTCATCTCGCCGCGCTCGCTGGCGAGCAGCGCGTTGACATAGCGCGAGCGATAGCTGGCGACGGCATCCTGAGAGACCAGCGCATGCGCCGGGAGATCGGGGTGGTCGCGGCGGATCGCGTCGGCGAGCGCCGGCCGCAGCGCGTCGAGGCCGATGAGGTGGCGCCGGGGCAGCGTGCGCCCGGTCAGCGAGCAGACGCCGTCTTCCGCGCTGGGCTCGTGGCTCGTCATGCGGCTCTCCATCGGTTTTGGGCGCGTCTGCGTCGATTGCGTCGCAGTGTCTCGCCCGCCATCGTTCTAGCGGGGCGAATCGGGCCGTGCGATAGAGGCGCGGACGAAATCGCAATGGGGGTTAGCAAGCCATGGGGAAGCCGGTCGATCCGCCGCCGGAGGATGAATCCGAGCGTATCGATCTGAAATCGGCGCTCGAAGAGCGCTATCTCGCCTATGCGCTCTCCACCATCATGCACCGCGCCCTGCCGGATGCGCGCGACGGCTTGAAGCCGGTTCACCGCCGAATCCTGCATGCGATGCGCCTGCTGCGGCTCGACCCCGGCCAGGTCCACAAGAAATGCGCCCGCATCGTCGGCGACGTCATCGGCAAGTTCCATCCGCATGGCGACCAGTCGGTCTATGACGCGCTGGTGCGCCTCGCCCAGGATTTCGCCCAGCGCTACCCGCTCGTCGACGGCCAGGGCAATTTCGGCAATATCGACGGCGATAATGCGGCTGCCTATCGCTACACCGAAGCCAGGATGACCGAGGTCGCCCGTCTTCTTCTCGATGGCATCGACGAGGACGCGGTCGATTTCCGCGAGACCTATAATGGCGAGGACGAAGAGCCGATCGTGCTCCCCGCCGCCTTCCCGAACCTGCTCGCCAATGGCTCCCAAGGCATCGCGGTGGGCATGGCGACCGCGATTCCGCCGCACAACGCCGCCGAACTCTGCGATGCCGCGCTTTATCTGATCCAGCATCCGGAGACCTCCTCCGAGCAGCTGATGACTTTCGTGCAGGGGCCGGACTTTCCGACTGGCGGCGTCATCGTCGAAACCCGCGCCTCGATGGCCGAGACCTACCGCACGGGGCGCGGCGCCTTCCGCACGCGGGCGCGCTGGGCGGCCGAGGATCTCGGCCGCGGCACCTGGCAGGTCGTCGTCACCGAGATCCCCTACATGGTCCAGAAGGGCCGGCTGATCGAGAAGATCGCCGAGCTGCTCAACGACAAGAAGCTGCCGCTGGTCGGCGACATCCGCGATGAATCGGCCGAGGATATCCGCGTCGTCATCGAGCCGCGCGCCCGCAATGTCGATCCGGCGCTGATGATGGAATCGCTGTTCCGGCTGACCGAGCTGGAATCGCGCATCTCGATGAACATGAACGTGCTGACCGGCGGTCTGGTGCCGCGCGTGCTCGGCCTCAACGAGGCGCTGCGGGCCTGGCTCGACCACCGCCGCGACGTGCTGCTGCGCCGTTCGCGCTTCCGGCTTGGCCAGATCGAGAAGCGGCTCGAGATCCTGCGCGGCCTGTTGATCGTCTATCTCGACCTCGATCGCGTCATCAAGATCATCCGCGAGGAGGATGAGCCCAAGATCGAGCTGATGCGCTTCTTCGAGCTGAGCGAAGTCCAGGCCAACGCCATCCTCGACACCCGCCTGCGCGCCCTGCGCAAGCTGGAGGAGATGGCGCTGAAGACCGAACTCGACGAACTCACCGTCGAGAAGGGGCAGATCGAGGAGCTGTTGGCGTCGGAACCCGTGCAGTGGAAGCTGATCCAGCACGATATCCGCGCGGTGAAGAAGCTGTTTGGGCCGGAAACCGCGATCGGCAAGCGCCGCACCACCTTCTCGGATATGCCCGACACCACCGATATCGACCTGACCCAGGCGATGGTCGAGCGCGAGCCGGTCACCGTGGTGATCTCGAAGAAGGGCTGGATCCGCGCACTCAAGGGCCATGTCCAGGACCAGTCGACCCTGACCTTCAAGGGCGATGACGGGCTGAAGACCGCCTTTTTCACCGAGACGACCGCGAAGATCCTGGTGCTCGCCACCAACGGCAAGGTCTTCACGCTGGAGGCGGCCAAGCTGCCCGGCGGGCGCGGCTTCGGCGATCCGATCCGGCTGATGATCGAGCTGGAGGAGCATGCCGAGATCATCGCGGCCTTCCCCTATCGTCCCGGCCTGAAGCTCTTGATGGTGACGACGGACGGCCGCGGCTTCGTGGCGCCCACCGACGACATCGTCGCCAACACCCGCAAGGGACGCCAGGTGCTCAATGTCGACATGCCCGTCGAGGCGCTGCTGGCGACGCCGGCCGAGGGCGACCATGTCGCGATCATCGGCCAGAACCGCAAGCTGATCTGCTTCCCGCTCTCGGAGGTCGCCGAGATGAGCCGCGGCAAGGGCGTGCGGCTGCAGCGCTACAAGGATGGCGGCGTCTCCGACGCCAAGACCTTCAAGCTCGCGGACGGCCTGACCTGGCGCGACACCTCGGGCCGGACCTGGACCGTGGCGCAGAGCGAACTCCTGGAATGGCTCGGCCATCGCGGCGAAGCCGGCCGCCTGCCACCCAAGGGCTTCCCGAAGAACAACAAGTTCGGGGGTTAGGGGCTCACCGTCATGCTCGGGCTTGACCCGAGCATCTCTCAAACCAGAGGTCTCTGGTCATGAGATTCTCGGGCCAAGCCCGAGAATGACGCGTGTGTTCAACGGCTTGGGACGATCGCCTGAATCAGCCCCGCAACCGCCTGAATCAATCTCTCAGCGGATTGCCTGGCCGACGACGCCGACTTCGAGGCCGAGCGTCAGATTGTTGGTCACCGCCCATTCGACGCCGGCGCGCGCCTCGGGCCGCACCGCGATGTCGCTGCGCGAGAACGGCGCCGACCAAGGCGTCGCGCCATAGCGGTAGGTCTCGTTGGCCGCCATCATGCCGACCTTGGTGTAGACCAGCACCTCGGGCGTCAACAGCACGCCGGTCTTGATCTGGAAGGCGCCGGAGAAGTCGCGCGTATAGGAGGCCTGGCCGAAGCCCGGCGTGCCATAGCCACCGAAGGCGGGCATGTAGTCCAGCGCGCCGACGATGCCGTAGACGAAATCGCCCTCGCGCTTCATCACGCCCGCTTCGAGACCGAAGGTCGGCCCCGCCGTCGTGCCCATGCGCTTGGAGGTGGTGACGTTGAAGCCGGTCGAGATCCGGGCGTAGGAGCCCTCCCATTTGACCCCGCCAGGCGCCACGGTCGGCTCCGACCAGGCGAAGGAGGGCAGCGGCGCAAAGCCGCTGAACGGCAGCCAGGATTGCGCCTGGGCCGGGCCCGACATCAGAACGGCGGCGCAGAGCGCACCGGAGAGCAGCGAAAATCTCACCTTCAGGCCATCCTCGCCATGCCGCCGCAGGTCGAACATCCTGCGCATCGCATCCATCAGACTAGCATGGAGGCCTGCGAATGTCGCGGATTTGTGGCGGTTCGCGCTCAGGAGAGCTTGGTCTTGAGCTTCAGGAAGCGCATCGTCCGCTCGGCCATGGCCGGATCGAGCGCCGCATAGGCGCGCAGATCGTCGTCGGTGGCGCTCTTGGCGAACATCATGCGCCGCGCGCGCAGCTCGAGCACGGCCTTGAAAGCGTCGCTGCCGATTCCCAGCGCCCGGCAGGCGACGGCGATGCCGCTGGCATCGCGCTGCATCAGCACCCGCAGGGCCTGGTCCGTGCTCAGGCTCGCGACCTGGGCAAAGACGAGCGCGAGATGGAAGGCCCGGTCCTCCTCGGCGAGCATCGTCGTGATCTCGTCGAGGGCGCGCGCCCCGGCCGCGAGATCCGCGAGCAGCAGCTTGATCTCGAGACGCTGTTGCCGGGCCTGCCGCGCCAGGGTCAGCGCTTCGCTGTTGGGCTTGGACCAGAGCCCGCCCTCGTCGCTGATCTGCTCGACGATGCGCATCACGCGCTGCGCCCGGTCGGGCGTCAGGTCGGAGCGCGTCGTGATCGCCAGGTTGATCTCGCTGTCATGTCCGCCGCGTTCGACGAGGCGGTCGAAGCCCTTCTCCGACAGGCTCGCGCCCTCATTGGCGCTGACGGTGTGCAGTACCTCGCGGTCGCCGCGTTCGACCAGGATCTCCGTGACGCTTTCCGACAGCCGCGCCCGCTCGGCAATGGCCACCAGGTGGCGCTGCGACTGGGTCACGGCGATCGCCGCCAGATCGGTGTCGGTCAGCACTGGGGACAGCTTGAGGACGAGCCGCGCGACATCCGCGTCCGGGTCGGAGGCCAGCGTCACCGCGACCTCGCGCGGCAGCGAGGGCGTCTCGGCGACACGGTCGGCATAGTCCCGGCGGGCCTCGGTTTCGAGATGGGGCAATGAGCGCAGCGCGATGTCGCCATAATGCGCCTGGACCGCGTCATTGGGCGCCTCGTCCAGAAGGAAGAGATCTGTGACCGCATTGAGAAGCTGTCGCCGTGAATCGGACGACATTTCCGCAGGCATCCGCGTCAGTTGGCTGAGCATCATTCGATCCAGGAGGAACCCATGACGCAACCTAGCGCGAAGCGATTGAGCGATGATTAAGATGACCCTGCGTGATCGGCAACAAATGCCGCTTCCGCTGCGCCGAGCACACGGGCAACCGAGGTCGAAATCGCGCGGCGGCAGAGCCGCGGCGAGGGTCAGGCGACCTTCGCCTTGATCCGGATCAGGCGCATGCCGCGCTTGGCGGCCGTGAGGTCGATCTCGGCGTAGCGCCGCAGATCGTCTTCCGTGTCCTTGTTGGCGAACATCAGGCGTCGCGACCGCAATCCGAGGATCGCCGCGAAGGCCGCGAAGCCGACATCGAGCCCGCGGCAGGCCAGGGCGATACCGCTGACATCCCGCCTCAACAGCACACGCAGCGCCTGCTCGACGCCAATGCCGGAGGCTTGCGCGAGGACCTGGGACAGATGATAGGCACGATCCTCCTCGGCGAGCATGATCACGACGTCGTCGATGACCCGGGTCTTCGCTTTCAGATCCGCGACGAGCTGGCTGACCTCGAGCCGCTGCTGGCGGGCCTGCCTCGCGATCGTCGCAGCCTCGCCGACGGGGGCGAAATCGATGTCGTCATCCTCGCCGAGCTCGGCCAGCATGCGCATCACGCGTGTGGCGCGCGCTTCTGTGAGATCCGACCGGATCGCCACGGCGCGCGGAATCGCCACCTCCTCGCGGCCACGTTCGAGCAGACGCTCGAACCCCGTCTCGGAGAAGGCCGCCCCCTCATTGCCGCCGACAGTCTGCAGCACGCCGTTGTCGCCGCGCTCGACCAGGATATCGGTGATCTTCTCAGACAGCCGCACGCGTTCGGCGATGGCGGCCAGATGCTCCTGCGACTGGTTGAGCGCGATCGCGGCGAGGTCGCGGTCGGTCAGGACCGGCGACAGGCGCAAGACCAGCCGCGCGACCTCGCTGTCGGGGTCGCCGGCCAGCGCATTGGCGACGCTGCGCGGCAGGTTCGGCTCTGCCGCCACCTCGTCGGCATAGCCCTGGCGCGCGCCGACATCGAGATGCGGCAAGGCGCGCAGCGCGATTTCGCCATAGTGATGCTTGGACATGCCCGTGGGCTCGGGATCGTAGAAGAACAGATCCGTCACCGCATGCAGAAGCCGCCGCCGTGAATCGGAGGAGGTTTCGGCAGCGAGCTTGAACAGGGAGTGCAGCATGACGCCCCCAGGGCCTTTCTCATCACGGGCAGGTCTGCGCGAGACCGTCGGCCAATGTGGCGCAGCCTCGTCACCACGAAAACCACTGTCATGGATTGATATGAACAAAACCTATTGCCGAAGGGGCAATGGGCGGTGGCCCGGGCGAGCGGGGCGGCACCTCAGTCGGCGCGCTCCCAGCCCTGCGGCGTCAGGCGCTCCTGCGGCTGGTATCGCTCCTTATAGGCCATCTTCGGCGAGCCATCGACCCAATAGCCCAGATAGACGTAAGGCAGACGCAGGCGCCGGGCCCGCTCGATATGGTCCAGCACCATGAAGCTGCCCAGCGAGCGCGCCTCGAGCGAAGGGTCGAACACCGAATAGACCATCGACAGGCCGTCGCTGAGCGTATCGGTCAGCGCCATCGCGAAGAGGTCGCCCTGGCCCCTCCCGGTGAAGCCGCTGTCGGGGCCGCGCCGGCGATACTCGATCAGCGTCGTCTCGACATGGGTGTCTTCCACCATCATCGCGAAATCGAGCGCCGACATCGTCGCCATCCCGCCATCGGGGTGGCGCTCGTCGAGATAGGTCCGAAACAGGGAGTAGTGCTCGGAGCGGGGCCGCGGCGCCAGGGTCTCGCCGATGAGATCGCTGTTGCGCGACATCACCTTGCGGAAGCTGCGCGACGGCCGGAACTCGTCGACGACGACGCGCACCGAGACGCAGGCCCGGCACGTCTCGCAGGCCGGGCGATAGGCGATGCTCTGCGAGCGCCGGAAGCCGCCCTGGCTCAGCACGTCGTTGAGGTCGCGCGCGCGGGCGCCCACCAGATGCGTGAACACCTTGCGCTCCTCGCGCCCGGGCAAATACGGGCACGTGGTCGGCGACGTCAGGTAGAATTGCGGGGCATCACGCAACGGGCGCGTCACGTCTGGTTCGCTCCGGCAACGGTCTGAAGCGCCAGTGTAGCAGCAGCGCGGCCGGCAACAAGAGCCGCGCAGTGCGCTCAGGCGCGCACGATGACCAGCCCGGTCAGCAGGTCGTGGCCGAGCCTGCGGTCGCTGCGCACGATGCCGCACAGGATGTCGAGCACCCACAGCGCCACCGTCGAGGCCGCGACGTAGAACAGCAGCGCATGAACCGCCGCCGCCAAGCCGTCGGGCCGCCCGCCGGAGGCCGTCTCGACGCGCAGGCCCGCCATCCGCATGCCCCAGGTCGCCTGGCGCGCGCCGCCGATCGTCAGCGCGGCATAGCCCAGCGCCGTGGCGACCGTCGCGATCGGGATCAAAAGCCAGGTCGCGCCGAAGGTGACGATGCCGAGCACGCCGAGCGCGAACCAGACCAGCGTGCCGAGAATGGCCAGCACGATGATGTCGCCGATCCAGGCGAAGATGCGCGAGCCCAGCACGCCGCTGACGTCCTGAAGGGGGCGCTCGCCGACCGAGACGATCGGGGGCTGGCTGTAGCGTGAGTCGGTCATCGGCGGGTCGGGTCCTGTCTGGCGGGGTCCCTGCGGCCCCTCGCCATTATGTTTGGTCAGCGACCCGGTTCTTCAAGGTCGCGGCCGGCGAGACCGCGCGGCAGGACGCGATGGGGCGCAAAGCCGCCCTCGCGCAGCGCCGCCTCGATCGCGACCGCATGCGCGCTGCCCCGCGTCTCGACGGTGACGTCGAGCGTCACGCCCTTGGCGGGCACGTCGAGGAAGAGCCGGCCATGATTGACCTCGAGGATATTGGCGCCCTGTTCGCCGAGCAGGCTCGCGACCTTACCAAGCAGGCCCGGCCGGTCGCTGGTCGTCAGGCGGAAGGCGACGATCCGGTCCTCGCGCTCGAGCTCGCGCACCATGATCGCCGCCAGCAGCCGCGTGTCGATATTGCCGCCGCAGAGCACGAGCCCGACCTTGCGCCCGGCATAGCGCCCCGGCTCCTTCAGCATGGCGGCAAGCCCTGCCGCGCCGGCCCCCTCCGCCAGGCTGTGCTGCAGGCTGGCATAAGCGTAGACGGCTCGCTCGATCAGGTCCTCGCCGACCAGGACGATGTCGGAGACGAGGCTGGAGACGATCGGCAGCGTCTGCACGCCGACGGTCTTGACCGCGATGCCCTCGGCCAGCGTCGCCCCGCCGACCGGCAGGTCGTCGGCGTTGATCGCATTGAAGAAGGAGGGGTAGAGCCCGGCCTCGACGCCGATCAGCTCGATGCCGGGCTTCAGCGCCTTGGCGGCGATGGCGTTGCCGGCCATCAGCCCGCCGCCGCCGAGCGGGATGATCAGCACCTCGAGATCGGGGTCGTCGTCGAGCATCTCGCGGGCGATCGTGCCCTGGCCCGCCATCACCGCCGGGTCGTCATAGGGGTGAACGAAGACGAGCTCGCCGTCCTGCGCCAGTTCGCGGGCCTTCTGCGCCGATTCGTAGAGCGTCTCGCCATGCAGCACGACATGGGCGCCATGGGAGCGGGTGTTCTCGACCTTCACCAGCGGCGTCGTCTCGGGCATCACGATCGTCGCCGGGATGCCGAAGCGCCGGGCGTGGTAGGCGACGGCCTGGGCGTGGTTGCCCGCCGACATGGCGATGACGCCGCGCTCGCGCTCGTCCTCGTCCAGCGTCAGCAGCTTGTTGACCGCGCCGCGCTCCTTAAAGGACGCCGTGGCCTGCATGTTCTCGTGCTTGACCAGCACGGTCGCGCCGGTCAGGGCCGAGAGGCGCGGCGCCGGCACCAGCGGTGTACGCAGGACATGGCCCTCGATGCGCCGGGCCGCTTCCTCGACATCGGCGGGCGTGATCACGAAGGGCTCGCTCATATCCGGGGTCCCCTTATCGTTCGGATGGTCGGTTGCGGTCAGGGCTGCGCAGGGCCAGCGTCGCGTGCTCGCAACCCCCACCTAGAGACACCCCGCCCGGAGACAGGGGCGATGCCACGGTCACGCCGGTCTTCGGGCATGGGCACGTCGCTGCCCCGCGATGGCGTGCGCGCAACGCCGGTCCCGGCTCCGCGCGCCCCTGCACGGCGGGCGCGCCGGGGTCGGGCGGCGGCTCCTCGCGGTTCTCCAGATAGAAGCGGCGCAGCAGATAGAAATTCGCATCGCTCATCGGCCGGCCGTCGGAGGCGATGCCGATCAGCGCGCCGCGCCGCTGGCCTTGCCCGTCGCCGGCGAACAGGCAGTCGATGCTGCGCCGTCGCGCCGGGCCCGACGCGGGGCCGGCGACATAGTCGATGCGCAGCATATGGGGCCGCGGTCCCGGCCCGGTGGCCTTGATCGCGATCGGGGTGTCGGGGGCGTTGAGCGCCGGTATCGCCTGCCGGCATAGCTTCACCTGGGCGGGTTCGAAGCGCTCGCTGCACGAGGCCAGCGCGAGGGCCAACAGAATCGGGAGCAGGAGAGCGCGCATGCGGCAGGAAGGGTAACGCAGAACTGTGGGCGCGCCATTCGTCATTGCGAGGGAGCGCAGCGACGAAGCCATCCAGGGAGCGTAGAGCGCTATGCCGGCTGGATCGCTTCGCTGCGCTCGCAATGACGGGAGGGGCGAGCCCTCAGCCCATCGCCTTCAGCGCCTGCGCCACCTTCGGCGCGAAATAGGTCAGCACGCCGTCGGCGCCGGCGCGCTTGAAGGCCATCAGGCTTTCCATCATCGCCCGGTCGCCGTCGAGCCAGCCATTGCCGGCTGCCGCCATGATCATCGCGTACTCGCCGGAGACCTGGTAGGCGAAGGTCGGCACCCGGAAATGGTCCTTCACCCGCGCCACGATGTCGAGGTAAGGCAGGCCGGGCTTTATCATCACCATGTCGGCACCCTCTTCGAGGTCGAGCGCGACCTCGGCGATGGCTTCGTCCGAATTGGCCGGGTCCATCTGATAGGTGCGCTTGTCGCCGACCAGCGTGGCGTTGGTTCCGATCGCGTCGCGGAAGGGGCCGTAGAAGGCTGAGGCGTACTTGGCCGCATAGGCCATGATCTGCACGTCCTCCTGGCCGGCAGCGTCGAGCGCGGCGCGGATCGCGCCGACGCGCCCGTCCATCATGTCGGAGGGCGCGATCACATCCGCGCCCGCATCGGCCAGAGCCAGGGCCTGCTGCACGAGGATATGGACGCTGGCATCGTTGAGGATGCGCTCGCCGTCCATCACGCCGTCATGGCCATGCGAGGTATAAGGATCGAGCGCGGCGTCGCAGATGATTCCGATCTGCGGCACCTCGGTCTTGATCGCCCGCACCGCGCGGCACATCAGGTTGCGCGCATTCAGCGCCTCGGAGCCGGTCGGGTCGCGCAGCGCCTTGTCGACGAAGGGGAAGGGGGCGATCGCGGGGATGCCGAGCGAGGCGGCATGGACGCTCTGGCGCACGGCCTCCTCGATGTTGAGGCGCTCGACGCCCGGCATCCAGGCCACCGGCGTCCGCGCTTCGCTCGAATCCATCAGGAACAGCGGCCAGATCAGATCGTCCGTGGTCAGCCGGGTCTCCCGCACCAGCCGCCGCGACCACTCGGCCTTGCGGTTGCGGCGCAGGCGACGCGTCAGCCCCAGCGAAGCGGAGGGCGCATCCTGGCGCATCTGCGGGGTCGGGAAAGGCCGCACGATCCGGTTGTCCAATGATGCCTCCGTCGGCCTGCTGCTGCCGGCGATGCCGGAGCGACACTCCTAGCACATCGGAACGGTTCCAAAAAAGGGGCTGTGGTCGCATGCCGGACCCGGTGGCGGCGCGCGCACCGTTGCGTCCGCGTTGACAAGCGTCGCCACGCCAGCCCAGAACCGAGCCGCGCGACAGGGGAGCCGAGCCGCATGTCCCAGAACCCGGAGATCCTGTGCGCGGTGCGCGGCGCCGCCGGGATGGTGATCCTCGACCGGCCCAAGGCCCTGAACGCGCTGACGCTGCCGATGGTGCGCGAACTGAGCCGGGCGCTCGACGCCTGGGAGAACGACCCGGCCGTCGAACGCGTCGTCGTCACTAGCACCAGCGAGAAGGCCTTCTGCGCCGGCGGCGACATTCGCGCCCTGCACGATCTCGGCCGGGCCGGCCGTCATGACGAGATGCTCGCCTTCTGGGGCGAGGAATACATCCTCAATGCCCGCATCAAGACCTACCCCAAGCCCTATGTCGCGCTGATCGACGGCATCGTCATGGGCGGCGGCGTCGGGATTTCGCTGCATGGCAGCCACCGAATCGCCGGCGAGCGCTATCTCTTCGCCATGCCCGAGGTCGGGATCGGGTTCTTTCCGGATGTCGGCGCGACCCATGCGCTGCCGCGCCTGCCGGGTGCGGCCGGCATCTATCTCGCCTTGACCGGGGACCGGGTCGGCGCGGCCGACGCGCTTGCCTTCGGCCTTGCCACCCACGCCGTTCCCAGCGCGCGCATGGCGGAACTCGTGGACGCGCTGACGCGACGCGGTTCGCTGGACGATATCCTCGCCGCCTTCAGCCATGATCCGGGGCCAGCCAAGCTCGCAGGCGAGCGGCAGACGATCGCGGACTGCTTCGGCGCCGCGAGCCTGTCCGAGATCCTCGCGCGCCTCGATGCCGCCGCCGCCGCCGGCAGCGCCTTTGCCGGCAAGCTGCGCCAGACGCTGGCCGTCAAGTCGCCGACCAGCGTTGCCATCGCCTTCGAGCAGATGCGCCGCGGCGCGGGCCTGGACTTCGCCGAGGCGATGCGCACCGAATTTCGCATCGTCTCGCGCATCGCCCGCGGGCATGACTTCTACGAGGGCGTGCGGGCCGTCGTCATCGACAAGGACCATGCGCCGCAATGGCGTCCGGCCTCGCTCGATGCGGTCGATCCCGCCGCGATCGCAGCCTATTTCGCGCCGCTGGGCGCCGACGAACTGGCGCTGGAGGCCTGAGCTTGCCCGTGGGTGGAGACAGTGACGCCCTGCGCGGGACCCGCGGCGACGACGTCTCCGGCGGCGGTGTCGGTGCGGCGCCGACGCGATGGCGGACCGTCCTGGTCTGGATGCTGCGCCTTCTGTCCGTGCTCTGGCTCGCCAAGGGCCTGCTCGCCTGGGCGGTGATCTTCGGAATCGGCGGCGAAGGCCAGCCGCCGTTCGAGGCCCGCCTGCTCTCCTTCCAGGCGATCACGGTCTATTTCGCGGTGATCGATCTCGTCGCCGCCGTCGGGCTGTGGCTGACCTCGACCTGGGGCGGCGTGCTCTGGCTGCTGGCGGCGATCAGCCAGTTGCTGCTCGCCTTCTTCTTCCCGCTGCTGCTGCCGATGACGCCCTGGCTGGCGGGCGCCTACATCGCCGCGATCCTGGCTTATTTCCTGGCGACCTGGGCGGCCGACAACGAAAGCTCCTGAGCGCGCGAGGCGCGGCGGCGGCGAGTCATGGTAACAAACACTTTAGCTTAAGCGTTTCTGGCTTCATCTTGCATTCACCCAAAGGGGTAAATCCCTGATTCATCCTGATATTTAAACTCGTTTTCATCCGGCCCGCCTATGGTGTTTCTCAGAAGCGGATCGGGAGATCAATCCCGACCGACAGTCAACAGGCGGGATATACCATGAAAGCGAGCGTCAAGACTTCGGTCGTCGAAAGGTCTGAAGAGGCTGATCTCAAGGTCAAGCCCCTCTACCTGGAGTCACTCACCCTCGTCGAGCGGCTGCATCGCCGCCTCCTCGACGTGATCAAGGACGAGTTCGAGCGTCGCGGCCGCGACGACGTCAACAGCGTGCAGGCGCTGCTGCTCTACAACATCGGCGATGCCGAGCTCAGCGCCAGCGAGCTGCGGACACGCGGCTACTATCTCGGCTCGAACGTCTCCTACAACGTCAAGAAGCTGGTCGAGCTCGGCTATCTCCACCATGCCCGCTCGCGGATCGACCGCCGCTCGGTGCGCATCAGCCTGACCGAGAAGGGCGCCGAAGTGCACAATCTCGTGAAGGGCGTCTACGACAAGCACGTCCGCACGGTCGAGCAGATCGGCGGCATCGCGGCCGACGACTTCGAGCGCATGAACAACGCGCTGCTGCGCCTCGAGCGCTTCTGGACCGACCAGATCCGCTACAAGCTCTGAAAAGGGCGGGATCGCGCCCGCTCCGCGCATTTCGCATGCTGTCGCCGCTTCCGCCCACCGGGCCGGGAGCGGCGTCGCGTGGCGTCGCTGCCACAATCGCGCCCTGCATGTTGCAGAACGGTGCCATGCCCTAAATTCGCCGCGCTCATCACGCCTCGTTAATTGTGTTACGGCAGCTTCGCCCGTTATGAGGCCTACCGCTTATGCGGATGGCAGGACGGGGCGTTAGGGCCGGCCCCGCGCGCAATGAACGAGTTCGAGAGGGACGTGATGCCGACGATGAGCCTGACCCGCCGCGAAACAGTGATGGCGCTGCTTTCCGGCGCCGCTGCGACCACGGCCGTGCCGGCCTTCGCCCAGCAGGCGGAATGGCGCCAGAGCTATGATGCGGGCGCCCGCAACGCGGTGGCCCGCTCCCACACCCCGATGCTCTCGCCGGAATCGCTGCAGGCGACCGAAGCCGCGATCGTGGCCTATCGCGATCTCGCGGCCCGCGGAGGCTGGCCGTCCATCCAGCTCGGCGGCAAGATGGCTGTGGGTTCGAAGGGCCCCGGTGTCGTCGCCCTGCGCCAGCGCCTGATGATCACCGGCGACCTGCCCGCCAATGCCGGCACCAGCAACGTCTACGATTCTTATGTCGAGGCGGGGGTGCGCAACTTCCAGGCCCGGGTCGGCCTTTCGACGACGGGCGCGATCAACCGCGCCACGGTGACCGCTCTGAACGTGCCGATCGACATGCGGATCCGGCAGCTCGAGACCAATGTGGTGCGGCTGCGCTCCTGGTCCGGGAGCCTCGGCAACCGCTTTGTCGTCGCCAACATTCCCGCCGCGATGGTCGAGACCGTCGAGAACGGCGTCGTCGCCACCCGCCACGCCGCAGGCGTCGGCAAGGTCGACCGCCAGTCGCCGCTGCTCTCGACCAAGATCCCCGAGGTCAACTTCAACCCGACCTGGACCGTGCCGGCTTCGATCATCCGCAAGGATCTGATCCCGAAGATGCGCAAGGAGCCGACCTATCTCACCGAGAACAAGATCCGCATCATCGGGCCGCAGGGCGAGATCCCGCCCGAGCGCGTCAACTGGAACTCCGACGAGGCGACCCGCTACACCTTCCGGCAGGACCCGGGCGGCGAGTTCAACTCGCTGGGCTTCGTGCGCATCAACATCCCCAGCCCGCACGGCGTCTACATGCACGACACCCCGGCCAAGGGCATCTTCGGCGACGATTTCCGCTTCGTCTCCTCGGGCTGCATGCGCGTCCAGAACGTGCGCGACTACATCGCCTGGCTGCTGAAGGACACGCCCGGTTGGGACCGCGCCAAGATCGACGCCACGATCGCCTCGGGCGAGCGCGTCAACGCCCGCATCAGCAACCCGGTGCCGTGCTACTGGGTCTACATCACCGCCTGGGCGACGCCCGATGGCGGCGTCCAGTTTCGCGACGACATCTACAACAAGGACGGCCTGGGACCGGTGCCCGTCGCCGCCTTGCAGGGCGATCAGGACATCTGAGCGGCTTTTTACGAGCCGTCTGAGACGAGGAAACCCGCCGGAGACGGCGGGTTTTTTCGTGGAGTCGGGTGCGAGTTTACGCGCGAGCGACGGAGCGAGGTTGGGTCGGAAACGGACGCTAGCTGGCAACTACCCGCCGCCGGAGTGCGAGGCGCCGCGGCTTCCCAAAATCGCCGGTCATGGCGACGGGGCGATGCCGCCACGCGTCACGCCTCGTGCTCGCCCGCGAGATCGCCGAGGGCGGCATCGAGGACCGCACCGAGATCGCGGTCTGCGGCGTCCGCGGCCGCAACCACACGGGACTGGCGGCGGCATTCTTCGCCGAAGCCGGGTCGGCGCGTATCCGGAAGCCAGATCTGCACAGGACGGAGTCCGGCGGCCCGCAGCGCATCCCGGCGCTTCCGGCCCTTTGGATTGACGGACACGGGCATGGCGGCCTCCCGATCGTTGAATGTCACAGCTGAACCTCACGCCCAGAGCCGTCAAGCTGTCTCGGTCACAGGCCGCGCGGTCCTGCGTCCCCGTCACACCGGCGAGGTCTCGTCTCTGGACGCCGCCCCTGTGCCCACCCGCGCGCTCATGTCGCCCGCTTCGCGCTTGTAAAAGGCGCGCGCCGAATGCTACGGGACCGGCCATGGCGGGATCGCGCGCGCGGATTCCGCAAGCCTTTGCAACCGCATGCCGCTTCGAGGGCGAAAGTCCTCCGGGCCTGCGACGATCCAGCGCCGATGGAGCCTCGCCATGAGCCATGACGCCGCCGCCGAAAAGCACTTCTCGAACTCGTTCTTCGCCGCGTCGCTGGCCGATGCCGACCCGGAGATTGCGCGCGCCATCGAGCTCGAACTCGGCCGTCAGCGCGACGAGATCGAGCTGATCGCGTCGGAGAACATCGTGTCGCGGGCCGTGCTGGAGGCTCAAGGGTCAGTGATGACCAACAAATATGCCGAGGGCTATCCCGGCCGGCGCTATTATGGCGGCTGCCAGTTCGTCGACATCGCCGAGAAGCTGGCGATCGAGCGCGCCACGCGCCTGTTCGGCTGCGGTTTCGCCAATGTCCAGCCTAACTCCGGCAGCCAGGCCAACCAGGCCGTGTTCATGGCGCTGATGCAGCCGGGCGACACCTTCATGGGGCTCGATCTCGCCGCCGGCGGACACCTGACCCATGGCGCGCCGGTCAACCAGTCCGGCAAATGGTTCAACGTCGTCTCCTACGGCGTCTGCGTCGTCGACCAGCTCATCGACTACGACGCGCTGGAGCGGCTCGCCCGCGAGCATAAGCCGAAGGTCATCGTTGCCGGCGGCTCGGCCTATGCCCGGCACTGGGACTTCGCCCGCTTCCGCGCCATCGCCGACGAGGTCGGGGCCTATCTCTTCGTCGACATGGCGCATTTCGCCGGCCTCGTCGCCGGCGGCGCGCATCCCTCGCCGTTCCCGCACGCCCATGTCGCGACCACGACAACCCACAAGACCCTGCGCGGCCCGCGCGGCGGCATGATCCTGACCAATGACGAGGCGCTGGCCAAGAAGTTCAACTCGGCCATCTTCCCGGGCATCCAGGGCGGGCCGCTGATGCACGTCATCGCCGCCAAGGCCGTCGCCTTCCAGGAGGCGCTGCAGCCGGAGTTCAAGATCTATGCGCGGGCCGTCGTCGAGAACGCGAAGGCCCTGGCCGACACGCTCAAGACCCGGGGCTTCGACCTCGTCACCGGCGGCACCGACAACCATCTGATGCTGGTCGACCTGCGCTCCAAGAAGGTGACCGGCAAGGCCGCCGAGATCGCGCTCGGCCGCGCCCACATCACCTGCAACAAGAACGGCATCCCCTTCGACCCGGAAAAGCCGATGGTGACCTCGGGCATCCGCCTCGGCACCCCCGCCGCCACCTCGCGCGGCTTCGGCGTCGCCGAGTTCAAGAAGGTCGGCGAGCTGATCGCCGAGGTGCTGGACGGGCTCGCAGCCAATGGCGAGGAGGGCAACGCGGCGGTCGAGCAGGCGGTCAAGGCCAAGGCGCATGAGTTGACCGGGCGCTTCCCGATCTATTGAGGGACGTCCCTGTCGTCGCCAAAGTGTGTTATGATGGTCGCAGTCGGGGGTTGATCATGACGACGATCACAATCGAGGAGCTGCGACGGCTCGCTGCGGCTGGCGCTGTCTCCTTACCGGATTCGCATGCCGAGCGAGGCGCTTCCATCGATACAGGGAGCGAGCCGAAACGGGCAGATCGCGCCGCTCAGGTTGCGGAGCTGCTGAAGACTGTCCGGGATCTGACGAAGGATCGCTCGCCTGAACAGACCGCCGAGCTCGAGCGGTGGCTGGAAGAACGCGACGCGTGAGGTGAAGCCTCCTTCTGCCATCTTGGTCGTCGACGCGAACATCGTCCTGAGTTGCGCTCTTGGGCTGCGCGGCGGGGATGTGCTCGCCTTTGTCGGCAGGCACCGTCTGCTGGCGATTTCCCAACGCGCCGGTTGGCTGGCGGAGGCCGACATCTGGTCTCACGACCGCGACTTCGCTGGAACAGGATGGCCATCCTGGTCGACCGCGAATTTGAGGGCTGCTTTGGCCCGCGAAGAGCTCTGAGAAGACTGAAAGCCCGCCATGCGCTGTCCCTATTGCGGCTCCCTCGACACGCAGGTGAAGGATTCGCGGCCAACCGACGATTCCGCCTCGATCCGCCGCCGCCGCGTCTGTCCCGATTGCGGCGGCCGCTTCACCACCTTCGAGCGCGTGCAATTGCGCGAGCTGACCGTGGTCAAGCGCTCGGGCCGGCGCACGGTCTTCGACCGCGACAAGCTCCAGACCTCGATCGAGGTCGCGCTGCGCAAGCGCGCGGTCGCGCCCGAGCGGATCGAGCGCATGGTCAACGGCATCGTGCGCCAGCTCGAAAGCTCCGGCGAAGCCGAGATCGCGAGCTCCGCCATCGGCGAACTCGTCATGGAGGGGCTGAAGGCGCTCGACGATGTCGCCTATGTCCGCTTCGCCTCGGTCTACAAGAATTTCCGCGAGGCCCGCGATTTCGAGGAAATCCTGGGCCAGCTCAGCAGCGACGAGGAGGGGGGCGATCAACCCGTCCCGCCCGCCCGCGCCGATGACTGAGACCGGCGGCCGGCAGGCCGCGATCGACCGGGCTTTCATGCGCCAGGCGCTCGCCTTCGGCGCGCGCGGGCAGGGCACGACCTGGCCGAACCCCTGCGTCGGCGCGATCGTGACGCAGGATACGCCCGATGGCCCCGTCATCGTTGCACGCGGTCACACGCAGCCCGGCGGCCGGCCGCATGGCGAGGCCAACGCCTTCGACCGCGCTGGGCCCAATGCCGCAGCCGGCGGCACGCTCTACGTCACGCTGGAACCCTGCTCGCACCGCACGATCCGCGCCGCCACGCCTTGCGTCGAACGCACCATCCTGGCCGGCGTCCGGCGCGTGGTCGCGGCCATGGCGGACCCCAACCCGCTGTTCAGGGGGTTGGGCTTCGCGCTGCTGCGCACGGCCGGGATCGCGGTGACTACCGGGGTCTGCGAAGAGCAGGCGCAAGCCGCCCATCGCGGCCATGTCCTGCGGGTGACGCAAGGCCGGCCTATGGTGACCTTCAAGATCGCCCGCACCGCCGATGGCTATGCCGGCGGGCCGGGCGGCGCGCGACTGGCGGTGTCTTGCCCCGCCGCCAATGGCTGGGTCCAATTGCAGCGCACCCACTACGACGCAATCATGCTGGGCATCGGCACGGTGCTGGCCGACGACCCGCTGCTGACCGTGCGTCTGCCCGGCCTGGCGGAGCGTTCGCCGGTGCGGGTCATCCTGGATACGCATCTGCGGCTGCCGCTCTCCTCGCAGCTTGTGAAGACCGTCGCGCAGGTTCCGGTCTGGGTGATCGCGGCGGAAGCCGCACCGGTCGAAAACGAGACGGCGCTGGTCGCCGCCGGCGTCGAGGTCATGCGGGTTTCAGCCGATCCGCAGGGGCATCTCGATCTCGCCGAGGCGCTGCGCCTTTTGGGCACGCGCGGCATCACGCGCATCTTCTCCGAAGGCGGGCCCACCGTCGCCGAAAAGCTCTCGCTCGCCGGGCTGCTCGATGAGGTCGTGGTCTCGACCTCGCCGAACGCGCTGGGGCAGCCCGGCGTCGTCGCCGTGCGCCCGGGCCTTGCGACGGCGCTGGCCGACCCCGATCTCTACGCCCTTGCCGAGACCGGGCTGATCGGTCACGACCATTTCGAGCATTTCGTGAGGACAGGCTGATGTTCACCGGCATCGTCACCGCCATCGGCACCGTCGTGGAGAGCGAGCGCAAGGGCCCAAGCCTGAAACGGCTGGCCATCGCCTGCCCCTATGACGCGGCGGGTATCGACATCGGCGCCTCGATCGCCTGCGCCGGCGTCTGCCTGACGGTCACGGCCCTGCGGCCGCGCGAGGATGGCGAGACCGGCTGCGTCTTCCAGGTCGAGGCCGCTGCCGAGACCCTGTCGAAGACGCAGGTCGGCGCCTGGGAGCCCGGCACCGCGATCAATCTCGAACGCTCGCTCAAGGTCGGCGACGAACTCGGCGGGCATCTCGTCACCGGCCATGTCGACGGCGTCGGCGAGATCCTCAGGATCGAGCCGATCGCGCCCGATCCCGACGAGCCCTGGGGCGCGACGGCGCGCTTCCACATCCGCGCGCCACAGGGACTGCCGCGCTTCATTGCCGCCAAGGGCTCGATCTGCCTCGACGGCACCTCGCTGACGGTCAACACGGTCGAGGACGACGTCTTTACCGTGCTGCTGATCCCACATTCCTTCGCGGTGACCACCTGGGGGCAGCGAAAGCAGGGCGATCCCGTCCATGTCGAGGTCGATCTGATGGCGCGCTATGCCGCGCGCCTTGCGGAGGCGCGCGGCTAGGTCTAACCAGCGGCCTCATACTTTCGACAAGGACAAGAACCATGGCCGGACCCCGGCAAATCTCGGCCGACAAGGCCGCAACTCCTGCCGTCCCGCTGGACGGCGCCCGCGTGCTCGTGGTCGAGGCGCGCTTCTACGACACGCTTGCCGACGAATTGCTCGAAGGCGCACTCGCCGTGCTCGACAAGGCCGACTGCCGCGTCGATGTCGTCACCGTGCCCGGCGCGCTCGAAATCCCCTCCGCGATCATCATCGGCATGCGCGCGGCCGACGAGGCGGTCGATCCTTACGAGGCGGTCGTCGCGCTCGGCACCGTGATCCGCGGCGAAACCGGCCATTACGACATCGTCGCCGGCGAAAGCTCGCGCGCGCTGATGGACATCTCGGTTGCCTTCGCCCTGCCGCTCGGCAACGGCATCCTCACCGTCGAGAACGAGGCGCAGGCCTGGGCCCGCGCCAACCGCTCCGAGATGGACAAGGGCGGCGGCGCAGCCGAAGCGGCGCTGTCGGTGCTGCGCTACAAGCGCGCGCTCGGGGAGCAATCCAAGTGAGTGGGTCAGGGGCCGGCCGTCCTGAATCCAACCGCGCCGAGATGCGCCGCGGCGCGCGGCTCTCGGTCGTCCAGGCGCTCTACGAGATGGAGATCGGCGGGCGCGGCGTGGTCGAGGCCATGGCCGAGTTCGAGGCCTTCTGGATCGGCAAGCTGGTCGAGGACATCGAGCTTCCCAAGGCCGAGATCGCCTTCTTCCGCGATCTGCTGGGCGGTGTCGTGCGCGAGCAGCGCCTGGTCGACCGCTCGGTCGACGAGACGCTCGCCGCGGGCTGGCCGCTCAAGCGGGTCGAGGCCGTGGTCCGCGCGATCCTGCGCGCCGGGGCCTATGAACTGTCCTTCCGCAAGGACGTGCCGGCGCGTGCCGTCATCTCCGAATATGTCGCGGTGGCGCGAGCCTTCTACGAGGGCGAGGAGATCGGCATGATCAACGCCGTGCTCGACAAGCTCGCCCGCGACGTCCGCTCCGACGAGTTCGACGCGCCGGCGGCGTGACGGCTTTTCCATTGCCCGGGTCATCCCGGGCGACCGAAGGGAGACCCGGGATCCATTCCGGAGCGCCGATCGGTCAGGCTCCGGAATGGATCCCGGATCGGCGCGGCTGCGCCGCTTGTTCGGGATGACGCGGGAAGGTGGAAAAGGGCTGCTCGGATGTCGGAAACGGAACGCCCCGGCGAATTCGAGCTGATCGCCCGCCATTTCGCGCCGATCGCGGGACCTGGCGGGCTCGGTCTGGTCGATGATGCGGGGCTGCTGCGGCCCGCGCGCGGCTACGAGATCGTCGTCACCGCCGATGCGCTGGTCGCCGGCGTGCATTTCTTCCCCGATGACCCGCCGGGCTCGATCGCCCGCAAGGCGCTGGCGGTGAACCTCTCCGATCTCGCGGCCAAGGGCGCGCGGCCCGAGGGGTTCGTGCTGGCGCTCGCCTTGCCGAAGGGCTGGACCGACAGCTGGCTCGCCGCTTTCGCCGCCGGGCTGAAGCAGGCGGCCGATGCGGGGGGCTGCCCGCTGATCGGCGGCGATACCGTCTCGACGCCGGGCCCGCTGACGCTTTCGATCACCGCCTTCGGCAGCGTGCCGGCGGGCCGGATGGTACGCCGCGCGGGCGCCAAACCGGGCGATCTGCTCCTCGTGTCCGGCACGATCGGCGATGGCGCGCTTGGGCTCAAGGTGCATGGGCCCGACAAGCCGTGCTGGGTCTCGCAACTGGGGGAGCGTGACCGCGCGTTCCTGGCCGATCGCTATCTGCATCCCCAGCCGCGTCTCGATCTCGCCGCAGCCCTGCAGGCGCATGCCAGTGCCGCCATGGACGTCTCGGATGGGCTGGTCGGCGATCTCGCCAAGCTGCTGAAGGCCTCGGGCGCCGGCGCCGAGGTCGATCTCGACGCCGTGCCGCTGTCTGATCCGGCGCGCGCTGCGATCATGGCCGCTCCCGCGCTGGCGGAACTGGCCTGGACCGGCGGCGACGACTACGAAATTCTCTGCACGGTGCCGGAAAAGGAATATCCTGCTCTGACCACGGCGGCGCAGGCCGCCGGGATCGCGCTCACCCGGATCGGGTTCGTGACCGAGGCGGCGGGCGTGGCCAGCTACCGCGAACAGGGCAGGGCACGGGACTTCACGCGCGGCTCCTTCGCGCATTTTTAAGAAGGCGGCCCGCGCCGCCTGATCAAGGACGGCAGACGCATGAACCAGCATGTCCCGGTCGCTGACGGCGACGCGCCCGCCAAGCGCAACGCCGTGGTTCTCGCCTGCGCTCAGGCGCTGGGCGGATCGAGCCCGCCGATCGTCATCTCGCTGGGCGGCATCGTCGGCTCGCAACTGGTCACCGACCAGACCTTCGCCACCGTCCCCGTCAGCCTGATGCAGCTTGGCATCGCGGTGGGCGTCATTCCCGCCGCGATGCTGATGCGCCGGCTCGGACGCCGCAACGGCTATCTGATAGGCGCGCTGATCGGGGCCGGAGCCGCCAGCATCGCGGCCGCCGGCACGAGCACGCGGCTGTTCTGGCTGTTCTGCCTCGGCACCTTCGCCTGCGGGCTCTATGGCGCCTTCGTCCAGAGCTACCGCTTCGCGGCGGCTGATGCCGCAACCGAGGCCTTCCGGCCGCGTGCGATCTCCTGGGTCATGATCGGCGGCATCGCTGCCGGCGTGATCGGCCCGCAGACCGTCTATTGGACGCGCGATCTGACACCCGACGCCCCGTTCGCCGCGAGCTTCCTCGCCCAGGGCTGCCTGGCCTTGCTGGCCATGCTGGTGATCCTGATGCTGCGGGCGCCGCCGGTGGCGAAGGCTGCCATGACCGGCGGGCGGCCGCTCCCCGAGATCATGCGGCAGCCGAAATTCATCGCCTCGGTCACGGCCGGCCTCGTCACCTATGGGCTGATGAGCTTTCTGATGACGGCCGCCCCGCTCGCGATGATCGGCTGTGGGCATTCGGTCGGCGACGCCGCGCTCGGCATCCAGTGGCATGTGCTGGCGATGTTCGGGCCGAGTTTCTTCACCGGGCGGCTGATCGCCCGCTTCGGCAAGGCGCAGGTCACCATGGCCGGGCTGGTGCTGACGGCGATGGCTGCCATCATCGGCCTGCACGGCCTCACCGTGGCGCATTTCTGGACCGCGCTCGTCCTGCTCGGCATCGGCTGGAATTTCGGCTTCATCGGTGCGACCGCGCTGGTGACCGACTGCTACCGCCCCGAGGAGCGCGTCAAGGTCCAGGCCGCCAACGACTTCCTCGTCTTCGGCTCGGTCGCCATCGCCTCCTTCTCCTCGGGCGGGCTGCTGCATGCCGGCGGCTGGGAGAGCGTCAACTGGCTGGTCTTCCCGCCGGTCGCGGTGGCACTGGTGCTGGTCGCCTGGCAGGCGTTGTCGAAGCCGGCCGTCCCGGCCTGATCTTTGCCCGGGCGAGCCGACCGAGAGGAGAACCCGCCATGCGTCCCCATCAGTTGCCTCAGATCGCCGGCAGGCCTCCCGTCGGCGCGATCGGCCACAACCGCGGCATCGTCACCAGAAACTATGCCTTCATGCCGCCGGAAGGTGTTCTCGTCAGCCGTCTGCCGCATCTGGAGAAGACGGTCGTGCGCACTCTCGCTGCGCCCGTGCTGGGCGCGGCGTTCGCGCAATATGTCTTCGAGATCGAGCCAGGCGGCGGGACACGTGTCCCCTTCGCCGAGGACGGCATCCAGCATTTCTACTACGGACTGTCCGGCGAGGCCGCCTTTGCTGTCGCGGATGGCGTGCCCGTCGCCTTCGGGAAGGGCAGCTTCGCATATCTGCCTCCGGGCACGTCGTTCAGCCTGCGCAACGAGAGCGCCGAGCCCGCCCGCGTGCTGGCCCTGCGCAAGCGCTATGAGCCCGCGCCCGGGCTGGCCGTGCCCGAGCCGATCCTGTCCCATCAGGATGCGATCCCGGTCACCAACCACACGGGCATGGAGGGGCGGGGCTTCCAGTTCCTGCTGCCCTATGGCGATCTGCGCTTCGATTTCGAGATGAACCTGATGTGGTTCAAGCCGGGTACCTGTTTCCCCGATGTCGAGACCCATGTCATGGAACACGGGCTCTATATGCTCGAAGGACAGGGGCTCTATTTCCTCGGCCGCGACTGGCACGAGATCTGGGCTCAGGACTTCATCTGGATGGGCGGCTATTGCCCGCAGCAGTTCTATCCCACCGGCTTCGACGACGCCTGTTACCTGCTCTACAAGAACGTCAACCGCGACGTGGCGTTGTAAGGCGCCTGTGACGGGCGTTGCACGCGCGACAATATTGCGTCCTCGGTGCCCCTGGCCGTTTGCGCTTCCCTGCGAAACTTGCCACAAATTCGCCTGACACTGGCGACGCGACGCGGGCCGAACCGTCATTCGGTCCAGATTTCCTATGCCTGGCGTCCAAAACGGCAAATGAGGAGCGAAAGCGCTCCCGATCGGTCGGAAGCTCAAGGTCAGGAAACCGCATGTCAGCGCTGCTCATCATCATTCTTTTAAGTGCATTATCGATCGCCTATGGCGTCTGGGCCTATGCCGACGTCATGAAGCGCGACGCCGGCAACCAGCGCATGCAGGAGATCGCAGCGGCGGTGGCTGAAGGCGCGCAGGCCTATCTGAAGCGCCAATACATCACCATCGGCATGGTCGGCGTCGTGCTCTTCGTCGCGCTCGCCTATCTGCTGGGGCAGTGGGTCGCGATCGGCTTCCTGATCGGCGCCGTGCTCTCGGGCATGGCCGGCTTCATCGGCATGAACGTCTCGGTGCGCGCGAACGTCCGCACCGCGCAGGCCGCCATGCAGTCGCTCGGCGAGGGGCTCGACGTCGCCTTCAAGGCCGGCGCCGTCACCGGCATGCTGGTCGCCGGCCTCGCCCTGCTCGGCGTCGCCGTCTATTACGGCGTCCTGACCTCGATGCTAGGTTTCTCGCCCTCGAGCCGCGTCGTCATCGACTCGCTCGTGGCGCTCGGCCTCGGCGCCTCGCTGATCTCGATCTTCGCCCGTCTCGGCGGCGGCATCTTCACCAAGGGCGCCGATGTCGGCGCCGACCTCGTCGGCAAGGTCGAGGCCGGCATTCCCGAGGATGATCCGCGCAACCCTGCGACCATCGCCGACAACGTGGGCGACAATGTCGGCGACTGCGCCGGCATGGCGGCCGACCTGTTCGAGACCTATGCGGTGACGCTGGTCGCCACGATGGTTCTGGCTGCGATCTTCTTCGCCGGCCAGGCGACGCTCGGGACGATGATGCTCTACCCGATGGCGATCGGCGCTTCCTGCATCGTGACCTCGATCATCGGCACCTTCTTCGTCAAGCTCGGCGCCAACCAGTCGATCATGGGCGCGCTCTACAAGGGCTTCATCGCCGCCGGCGTGCTTTCGATCGGCGCGATCGCAGCGGTCAACTATCTGATGTTCGGCGGCTTTTCGACCTCCTTCACCACGGTGCAGGGCGTCACCTTCACCTCGGGCGGGCTCTTCGCCTGCGCGCTGGTCGGCCTCGCCGTGACGCTGCTGATCGTCGTCATCACCGAGTACTACACCGGCACCGGCAAGCGCCCGGTGGTCTCGATCGCCCAGGCCTCGGTCACCGGCCACGGCACCAACGTCATCCAGGGCCTCGCGGTCTCCCTGGAATCCACCGCCCTGCCGACGATCGTGATCATCGCCGGCATCATCGTCTCCTATGGCTTTGCCGGCCTGTTCGGCATCGCGATTGCCACCACCGCGATGCTGGCGCTGGCCGGCGTGGTCGTCGCGCTCGACGCGTTCGGCCCCGTCACCGACAATGCCGGCGGCATCGCCGAGATGGCCGGCCTGCCCAAGGAGGTCCGCCACTCCACCGATGCGCTCGACGCCGTCGGCAACACCACCAAGGCGATCACCAAGGGCTATGCGATCGGCTCGGCCGGTCTCGGCGCGCTGGTGCTGTTTGCCGCCTACACCTCCGACCTCAACTTCTTCGTCGCGGAGGCCAACAAGGCGGGCTCGACCTCGTTCCAGTACTTCAAGGGCGTGGTCGTCGATTTCTCGCTGTCCAACCCCTATGTCGTCGTCGGCCTGCTGCTCGGCGGCCTGATCCCCTTCCTCTTCGCCGGCATGGGCATGACGGCGGTGGGGCGCGCGGCGGGCTCGGTCGTCGAGGAGGTCCGGCGCCAGTTCAAGGAGAAGCCGGGCATCATGGACGGCACCGAGCGGCCCGATTATGCGCGCGCCGTCGACCTGCTGACCAAGGCCGCGATCAAGGAGATGATCGTGCCCTCGCTGCTGCCGGTTCTGGCCCCGATCGTGACCTTCTTCGCGATCAACGCCATCGCCGGCAAGAACCAGGCCTTTGCCGCCGTCGGCGCCATGCTGATGGGCGTCATCGTCACCGGCATCTTCGTGGCGATCTCGATGACCTCAGGCGGCGGCGCCTGGGACAACGCCAAGAAGTCCTTCGAGGACGGCTTCGTCGACAAGGACGGGGTCCGTCACATGAAGGGCTCCGAGGCGCACAAGGCCTCGGTCACCGGCGACACCGTCGGCGACCCCTACAAGGACACGGCGGGCCCCGCCGTGAACCCGGCGATCAAGATCACCAACATCATCGCGCTGCTGCTGCTGGCGATCCTGGCGCATAGCTGAGGTCAAGCGCGCGTTGTAACGACCATCGACCCCGCGGAGCGATCCGCGGGGTTTTTCATTGGCTGGGCCGCCCTGACTGTTTAATAATAGATATGGAAATGACTCATGGGAGGCATGCGGATGGCTGTCAGCGCGGATCTCGGTACTCGCCTGGAACAGGTCCTCGAAACGCTGGTGGCATCGGGACGCTACAACTCCAAAAGCGAGATCCTGCGGGAGGGAGTTCGCTTGGTCGAAGAGCGTGAGAAGCGGCTTCAGGCGCTCGACCAGATGCTCGACGCCGGGCTAGCCGACGCGCAGGCCGGACGGTTGTTCGCTGGAGACGATGTTTTTGCCGAACTGCGCGCCCGCTACACCGAAGAAGCGCCGAGCGAGTGATGAGACTTGCCTTTACGGCGGCGGCGAGGCGCGACCTCTACGAGGTCGGCGATTACATCGCGCGAGACAGCCGTCGGCAGGCCCTGCGTTTCGTCGCAGCTTTGGAGGGTTTCTGCGCCACCCTGCTCGCGCAGCCCGAACGCTACCCTCTTCTGACACATCGGGCCGATCGCGAGATCCGGCGTGCTCCTTATGCCGACTACCTCGTCTTCTACCGGGTCAGCGAGAGCACGGTGGAGGTACTTCGGGTCATCCATGCTGCACATGACGTCGGCAGGATCGTCGATGAGCTTTGACAAGGGCCCCCAAAGATGGATCGAGATCGGATAGGGAGGCGCTGAGTTCGGGCGATCGAGCAGCCGCTCAACCGCACCGGTGCTACCGCCGTCCCCGTAGCGTTCCCGCAAGCCATCGACGGCGCCGGCGGGCATGACGTCTCCCATCACAGGAGACTTCTCATGACCCCATCCACCGCCGCTGCCGCGCCCCGCTCCGGGGCAGGGCGCTTCACCGATCTCGCCCTCTTGCTCGTCCTCGCCACGCTCTGGGGCGGCTCCTACAGCTTCATCAAGGTCGGCGTGGAGACGATCCCGCCGGTGACCCTGATTGCGGCGCGCACGCTTCTGGCCGGCGCGATCCTGCTCGCGGTGATCCGCTGGCGCGGCCTGCGGCTGCCGCGGGACCTTGCGACCTGGCGGCTCTTCCTCGTCCAGGCCTGCCTCAACAGCGTCGCGCCCTTCACGCTGATCGCCTGGGCCGAGCGCAGCGTCGAGGCGGGGCTGGCGACCATCCTGAGCTCGACCAGCCCGATCTTCGTCGTGCTGCTGGGCCTGCTTGCGGGAACGGGCGAGCGAGTGTCGCTGCTCAAGCTCGCCGGCATCGCGTCGGGCCTGGCGGGAACCCTGCTGATCGTCGGAACCGAGGCGATGGCGGGCTTCGGGGCCGATCTCGCCGCCCAGCTCGCGCTCGTCGCGGCCAGCCTCTGCTATGGCGGCGCGGCGCTGTTCGGGCGTCACTTCAAGGGGCTCGACCCGATCATGCCGGCGGCGGGCTCGCTCATCTGCGGGGTGATCGTCCTGATCCCGCTCAGCCTCCTCATCGACCGGCCTTGGACGCTTTCGCCCTCGGGAGCCTCGATCCAGGCGCTGCTGGCGCTGTCGGTCTTCTCGACCGCGCTGGCCTTCGTGATCTATTTCCGCCTGATCGCCCGGCTGGGCTCGGTCGCGACGACGTCGGTAGCCTATCTGCGGGTGCCCACCGGCGTGCTGATCGGCATGATCTTCCTCGGCGAGAGCCTGGCGCCGACGGCCTGGGCGGGCCTCGTCCTGATCGTCGGCGGCGTCCTGGCGATGACGCTGCCGGCGCGCAAACGGCTCGACGGGCGCTGAACCAACACCCGGCAACAAAAAACCCGCGGCGCAAGCCGCGGGTAGAGGCTGGCCTCTTCCCGCCCTCGGGCCGATCCCTCGCCATCAAATCTTCCGGCAGCGAGAGGTTCGCATTGCGAACATTGAGAGAACAAATTAGCGTGTCGAAGTGATATGCTTGATTTTGGGATTGCTTCGTCGATTCGACCAGCAAGGTTCGTAGGGTGGGTTTGATCGATGAAGGTAGCCGGACTGTTCGCGGGGATTGGCGGGCTCGAGCAGGGATTGGCGGCTGCTGGACATGAGTCGCGGCTGCTCTGCGAGGTCTGGAGCCCTGCGCGAGCCGTCCTCTCGCGGCATTTCCCGGATGTACCGATCGCCGGCGATGTTGCCGAACTCGTCGACCTGCCTGCCGATACCGATCTGCTCGTCGGGGGCTTTCCCTGCCAGGACCTGTCGCAGGCCGGACTGACCGCCGGCATCGCCGGGACTCGATCGGGGCTGGTCGGTCACGTCTTCCGCCTGCTGGATCGTCGACCGATCCCTTGGGTCGTGCTCGAGAATGTCAGCTTCATGCTGCATCTCGATAAGGGGCGCGCCCTCCAGACCTTGGTCGAAGCGTTCGAAGAGCGCGGCTATCGCTGGGCCTATCGCGTCGTCAATTCGCTCAGCATGGTTCCCCAGCGCCGGGAACGCGTGCTCTTCGTCGCCACGCTGACGGATGAGGACCCGGCGAATGTCCTGTTCGCCGACGACATTGCGCCGCCTGTGAACGTGACCAGCCTCGATCGGCAGGCGCACGGTTTCTACTGGACCGAAGGCGTACGCGGCCTGGGCTGGGCGGCGGACGCCGTGCCGACCCTGAAGAACGGCTCGACCGTCGGGATCGCGTCCCCGCCGGCGATTCTGCTCCCGAGCGGCGAGATCGTGACACCGGACATCCGCGACGCTGAACGGCTCCAAGGGTTCGCGCCCGACTGGACCAAGCCTGCCGAAGAAGTCGCCCGGGCCTCCATCCGTTGGTCACTCATTGGCAATGCGGTCACTCAGCCCGTGGCGCGCTGGCTCGGCACGCGCCTGGCCGTGCCGGGGGTCCACGAGCGGTCACGCGATCGTTCGCTCGACCATGGCGCTCGCTGGCCGAAGGCCGCGCGCTATGATGGAGACCGGCGCTGGGCGGTCGATATTGGCAGCTGTCCTGTCTGGACCGATCGGCCGCCGCTGGCTGAATTCCTGCAGTTCGAAGGCAAGCCGCTTTCGGCGCGGGCGACGCGAGGCTTCCTGTCCCGCACGCAGAGGAGTTCCCTGCGCTTCATACCGGGCTTTATCGAAGCCGTCCGTGCCCATCTCGCGCGCGTCGAGGACGGCGCGATCTCGCCCCTCAGCCGAGCCGGAACCGCGACGCTGCTTGCCGCCGAATGACGCATCGGCCCGTGCCGCCCGATCCGCGCCGCAGCGCGATGATGGCGGGCGTGCGGCAGAAGGGGACGAGCGCCGAACTCACCGTCGCCGGCATTCTGCGCAGTTTGGGGCACGCCTATCGGCTCAACGTCCGCAGCTTGCCGGGCTCGCCCGATTTCGCCAATCGCCGGCGGAAATGGGCCGTCTTCGTGCAAGGCTGCTTCTGGCACCATCACACGAATTGCCGGCGCGCCACCGTTCCGAAATCCAATGCCGAATTCTGGCGGACGAAGTTCACGGCCAACCGCGCCCGTGACGCTCGTGCCATTCGGGTCTTGCGCTCAATGGGGTTCAGGGTCGTGACGGTCTGGGAATGCGAAGTCGCAAAGCCGGACGTGTTGGCGCAGCGACTATCCGAGATCCTTGAACCGCGTCGCGTAGATATGGGCGAGCCGATCGATCATCGAGGCGTAATGGTAGATGTCGCCGGGCTGCGGCGCTGGCGGTGAGGTTACGAGCTCGACCGGCGAACCGTCGTTGACGCAGTCGATGATGACGATGGCCAGCGCGTCGTAACCCGTATCGCCCGTCTTAGACCGCTTCGGCAATTGGCGTATCTTGTCGACGGCCAGTTCGGCGTCGCGCGGCTGCCGATGCGCACTCCATTCCGGGTCGGTCGCCCGGTTCTTTTTATTGAGATCGGGACTGAGATAGCGTGGCGCGATGTTGACCATAGCGAAGCCGGCGGCGATCGCCTGGTCCGTCGCGCCATGAACCGTCAGATGCGACGAGTTGAGCTCATCGTAGAGCCTGGGCAATGCCCGCTGATGGGCTGTCATGCAGGCTTTGGCCTCCAACGCCATCAACACTGCACCGACCGAGGCCCGGCCGAGTGCCGGAAGTTTGTCCAGATCGGCCTGCTCCGTCTCGCTTAAAACGATGCCGTAGTCTTCGGCCAAGGTCGCAAGTGTCTTTGAGGATTTCACCTTCTCAGATGAGGCGGTGCAAAGCACTAGGTCGAGGTTTTTCTTCCGGTCGTGTACGAAGTCCCGCATTTCATGGTTGATGCCAAAATGCACGAGGCCGGCCTCGACATGGCGCCGCAACAGCGGGCTCGACCTCAAGAGATCGAAGACGATGCCCCAGCAGGCGACTTTGGAATGGTGATCGCTGCGTGAGTGATACTGCCAATCATTGCCGAAACGATCGTGGCGATCGGACTTCGACAATGTCCTGACGAGGATGGCTGGACCGTGCATCTTGGCTCCGCAAGCGAGTCGCGGTTTGACCTTAGACGGAAATCATCAAGCGTGTCCGCAATCTCTGGCTCGATGGCCCTCGGCTGTCGCCGTCAGGCCCCCAGCGGATTGAAGCGCGTCACGCCGCGGAAGAGGTTGCGCAGGAAGCTCTGCTCCTCGCCGCCGGTCGCTGTGGTGCGGCTGATGAAGTCGAAGATCACGCCGTCCTTCAGCCCGTAATTGGCGATGCGCTCGACCTTGAAGCCCTTGTTGAAATAGATCACCAGCACCTGCTGATCGACCACGCTGAGATCCTGGAACTGGAAGCGGCGGCGCATGGTCTGGCTGATGTAGTAGAAGGTCCGGTTGCCGACCGTCGACGTCGTCGAGGGCGTGCCGAGGATCGACAGCACCTGCTGCACATCCATGCCGACCTTGATCTGCGCGATCAGCGCCTCGTCGGCGACGAAACCGCGATGGATTTCCTCGTTCATGCCCGCCGAGGTCGCGAGCCTGAAGCCGCCGGCATTGGGGCCGCAACCGGCGAGAGCCAGGGAGGTCGTCGCGAGGAGGCCGAGCAGGGCAGTACGGCGGGAAACGGCGATCATGCGGACGGCATCCAGTGGCGCTGCGGCAAAGGGCCAAAGCCCGAGCCGCTTGTCAAACGGGTGGAGGTTGGCGTAACGCCCGAGGATGGCTTTGGCAAGGCAAGGACGTTCTCCGCGCCGCCGGCCGGGAAAGTACCCGCCCCATGTTCGGTTTGTTCGGCAAGCGTGAGGTCCGGCAAGCGCCCGTCGAGGCGCTGTTCGCGCGCGTCGCGGAAGCGTCGCGCCTGCCGGCCTTGTATCTCGACGGCGCCATCGCCGACGATTTTGAGGGGCGCTTCGAATCGCTGACGCTCCATGTCTTCCTGGTCCTGAGGCGGCTGCGGGAGCTGCCGTCGCCCGCCGACGAGGTCGCGCAGGATCTGGTCGACGCCAATTTCGCCTATCTCGAGCTGGGTTGCCGCAATGGCGGCGTCAGCGACACCTCCGTCCCCAAGCGCATGAAGAAGATCGGCCAGATGTTCTATGGTCGGGTGCGCGCCTATGAGGCTGCGTTCGCCGGGGAGGAGGGCGACGGCCTGACCGAAGCCCTGGCCCGCAACGCGACGCCTCAGGACGCCTCCGGCGAGGGCGCTGCCTTTCTGGCGGCCCATGCGCGCCGCCTGCAGGCCGTTCTGGAGCAGCGCGATCTCGAAGAGATCCTGACCGAAGCCACCCTGTTTGCCATTCCCATGGCCGGTGGAGAGCGTTGATGACATCTGAAACCCCGCCAGCCCTGCCGCCCGAAGCCCTGCTGCCTATGCCGCCGCTGCCGTTGCAGCGGCCGATCCGCGTCGACGAGATCAAGCTGAGGGGCTCGCATGTCGCCGTCCGGGCGGAAGCGGCCGAACTGGCCGGCATCGCCGCGATGCTCGACCTGCCGTCGGTCGAATCGCTCGAGGCCCGCTATGTCCTGTCGCGCAGCGGAGCCCGGGTGAAGCTTGAGGGCGAGATGAAGGCGACGCTGCACCAGATCTGCGCCGTGACGCTCGATGCCTTCCCCGTGACGCTGACCGTGCCGCTCAAGCTCGATTTCGCGCCCGCCGACCAGCCGAACCCGCGGCGCAAGAGCGCCGATGACGATGGCGGCGCGATCGATGTCGAGGTCCGGCTGAACGAGGAGGATCCGCCCGAGCCGATCGTCGACGGCATGATCGATCTCGGCGCCGTGACGCTGGAATTCCTGGCGCTGGGCCTCGATCCTTATCCGCGCAAACCCGGCGCGGTCTTTGCCGAGCCGGCCCCCGAGCAGCCCCCCGAATCGCCCTTTGCGGCGCTGGCGCGGCTCAAGCGCCCCGAATGAGACGTGCAGCGGGGCGGGTAGCGGCTTGCGGCGCGCGCCCAAGTCGCTATTGTCCCGCCCGCATCGAGCCGCCGCGGACTGCAGGTCGGCCGCTCCTGGGAACAACCAAAACTCCATGACACGACCGGTTACAATCGCGCTCGATGCGATGGGCGGGGATCACGGCCCCGCCATCGTCATCCCCGGCGCCGCGCTCACGCTGGAGCGCCGCCCCGATGCGCGTTTCGTGATCTTCGGCGATGAGGCGCAGGTCCTGCCGCTGCTCGACCAGCATCAGAAGCTGAAGGCTGTGACCACCTTCCACCACACCGAGGTCTCGGTGAAGATGGACGACAAGCCGAGCCAGGCTTTGCGCTATGGCCGCTACAAATCCTCGATGTGGCGCGCCATCGACGCCACCAAGACCGGCGAAGCGGACGTCACCGTGTCCGCTGGCAACACCGGCGCGCTGATGGCGATGTCGAAGTTCTGCTTGAAGTCGATGCCCGAGGTCGACCGGCCCGCCATCGCCTGCCTGTGGCCGACGGTGCGCGGCGAGAGCGTGGTGCTCGATGTCGGCGCGACCATCGGCGCCGACGCCCGCCATCTCGTCGATCTCGCGGTGATGGGCGCGGCCATGGCCCGCGTCATCTTCGATCTCGACCGGCCGACGGTCGGACTGCTCAATGTCGGCGTCGAGGAGATCAAGGGCGTCGAGGCCGTCAAGGAGGCCGGGCGCATCCTGCGCGAGCTGAACCTGCCGAATATGAGCTATCACGGCTTCGTCGAAGGCGACGATCTCGGCAAGGGCACGGTCGATGTCGTGGTCACCGAAGGCTTCACCGGCAACATCGCGCTGAAGACTGCCGAGGGTACCGCTCGCCAGATCAGTTCCTATCTGAAGGCGGCGATGAGCCGGTCCTTGATGGCCAAGATCGGGTATCTCTTCGCGCGCGGCGCCTTTGCCGCGCTGAAGGACAAGATGGATCCGCGCAAGGTCAATGGCGGCGTGTTCCTCGGCCTCGAGGGCATCGTCATCAAGAGCCATGGCGGCACCGATGCCGTAGGCTTCGCCAGCGCGACCGAGCTCGGCTACGAGATGGCGCGCGAGAACCTGATGGCCAAAGTCCGGGAGATGGTCGCCGCCTCCGCGCGTCAGGAGGCGTCCGCCCAGCAGGAGGCCGCAGCGCAAGCGGCCGCTGCCCAGTAAGGAAACGTCCTTGTCTATGCTGCGTTCTCAGATCATGGGCTGCGGGTCCTATCTTCCCGCGCGCATCGTCACCAATGCGGAGCTCGCCGAGCGCGTCGACACCACCGATGCGTGGATCGTCCAGCGCACCGGCATCCGCCAGCGCCATGTCGCCGCCGAGGGCGAGACGACCTCGGCGATCGGCCTGAAGGCGGCCCAGGCGGCGCTCGCCGACGCTGGCATGGACGCCTCCGAGATCGACATGATCATCGTCGCGACCGCGACGCCCGACCACACCTTTCCCGCGACCGCGACGCAGATCCAGGCGGCGCTCGGCATCGCCGGCGGCGTCGCCTTCGATCTCCAGGCCGTCTGCTCGGGTTTCGTCTTCGCGCTCGCCACCGCCGACAAATTCCTCAGCACCGGCTCGGCCAGGACGGCGCTGGTGATCGGCGCCGAGACCTTCTCGCGGATTCTCGACTGGGAGGATCGCACCACCTGCGTGCTCTTCGGCGACGGCGCCGGCGCGGTCGTGCTGAAGGCGGCGCCGGGCGAGGGCACGCTGGCTGATCGCGGCGTCCTGACGACGCATATCCGCTCGGATGGCCGCTACAAGGACAAGCTCTATGTCGATGGCGGGCCGGGCTCGACGAGGACCGTCGGGTTCCTGCGCATGGAGGGCAAGGAGGTCTTCCGCCACGCCGTCCAGAACCTCGCCGAAACCGTCCGGCACACCTTCGAGGAAACCGGGCTGACGGGGGCGGACATCGACTGGTTCGTGCCCCACCAGGCCAATCGCCGCATCATCGACGCGACCGCCGACAAGCTGGGGATCGCTCATGAGCGGGTGGTGATCACGGTCGATCGCCACGGCAACACCTCGGCGGCCTCGATCCCGCTGGCGCTCGCGGAGGCGCATCACGATGGCCGCATCAAGCGTGGCCAACTCGTGCTGATCGAGGCGATGGGCGGCGGCTTCACCTGGGGCTCGGCGCTGATCCGCTGGTAGGCATCGGGAGCGGATTTCCGGTCAATTTTCCGGATTATCGCGCTGTTTTCATTTAATTTTCATAGGGCGGGCGCATCAGCGCGCGCTCGAGCATTGACCCGGACTGCGGCTGCGCCTAGCGTTCATCGTCCGGAATGGCGAAAGGCAGGTGGCATACCCGCCAGCCGAGATAACGCCTTGGAGGATATGGATGGCGGGGCACACGGTTACGCGAGCGGACCTCTGCGAGGCGGTGTATCAGAAGATCGGCCTTTCGCGGACGGAGTCGTCGAAGCTCGTCGAGGCCGTCCTCGACGAAATCTGCGATGCCGTCGCCCGCGGCGAGAACGTCAAGCTGTCCTCCTTCGGCTCCTTCGTCGTGCGTGACAAGGGCGAGCGGATCGGCCGCAATCCCAAGACGGGTGTCGAGGTGCCGATCGAGCCGCGGCGCGTGATGGTTTTCAAGCCCTCGAATGTGATGAAGGCCCGCATCAACGGTCAGTTGGGTGAGGGCGACGACGCGTGAGCCTGGAGTTCCACACCGGCGACACCGAGGCCGACATGGACACCAAGAGCCCAGATGCCTTCCGAACCATCAGCGAAGTCGCTGACGACCTCGATATTCCCCAGCATGTCCTGCGCTTCTGGGAAACGCGCTTCTCGCAGATCAAGCCGCTCAAGCGCGGCGGCGGCCGCCGCTATTATCGCCCCGACGATGTCGCGCTGCTGAAGGGCATCCGCCGGCTGCTCTACGGCGAGGGCTACACGATCAAGGGCCTGCAGCGCATCCTCAAGGAGCAGGGGCCGCGCCACGTCCAGGCGATCGGACGCGGCGGGCCGATCGGCCCTGCACCCGCGACGCCGGGGACGGCACGTCATCGCGACGAAGCCTCGTCTCGTCCGGCGGGCCCATCCCGCGCGCCGGTCCCGCCCGGCCTTGACGACATCACCTTGCTGACGGCGGTGTTGGCCGAACTCGGCGAATGCAAGCGCATTCTCGATCGGGCCCTGCAACCGCCCGCCGAAACGGGGTGATGCGGTCGCCACGCCAACCGGCTGCGGCTTGAAATGCGGTGCGCGTCGCTCTAGATCGGCCGCGAGGACGACCTCGGCGGCGCCGCCGCTTTTCTTCCAGGCGTGGACGACCTCGCCCCTTTCCCAAGGAGCGCCGCCATGGCCTGGTTTTATCTCTTCATCGCCGGTCTGTTCGAAATCGGCTGGGCCATCGGCCTGAAATACACGCAAGGCTTCACCAGGCTGGTGCCGACGGCGCTCACCCTCGCCAGCATGGCGGTCAGCCTCGGCATGCTCGGACTGGCGCTGAAGAGCCTCCCGGTCGGCACGGCCTATGCGGTCTGGACCGGCATCGGCACGGTCGGGACGGCCGCTCTCGGCATGATCCTCCTCGGCGAGCCTGCGACGGCGTTGCGTCTGGCCTGCATCGGTCTGATCGTGGCCGGCATCGTCGGGCTCAAGCTCGTCGCCTGAGCGGGCGCGCGCTCAGGAGCGGCGCCAGTCTTGCGGCCAGTAGCCGCCGCGCTCCAGCATCACGATGAGCACGATCACGGCGAGCGTGACGACGAGCGTCATCAGCTTGGCGTTCCAAGGCACGCCGCGACCAATCAGCCAGATCAGGGTTGCGCCAACCAGCAGGGGAATAAGCATCTCCATGGCGTCAGCCTAGCCCAAGCCGAGCCCGGGCGGAACCGCCCCATGCTGAGCGGGTGCGAACGGACGCAGACGCGCCGACCTGGGCGAGGCCGCCGCAGATGACGCTCATGCGCCGGCGGCGGCTGCACGCGCCGCCTGCGGCTGCACACCCTCGATCAACGGCCTCATGCGTCCGAGTTCCGCCGCCATGAAATCGAGGAACAGCCGCACACGCGGCGAATGCCGCAGATCGGGGTGGGTCAAAAGCCACAGATCGGCGGAGAAGCCCGGATCTGGTTCCGCCAGCCGGGTCAGGCCCGGCCTCGTATCGGCGATGAAGCAGGGCAGGAAGCCGATCCCGATGCCGGCCTCGACGGCCTCGGTCAGCCCCAGCACCGTGTTGACCTTGTAGACGATGCGCTCGGGCGCGACATGCTGGACGAGGTAGCGCACCGCCCTCAGCCCGGCAAACCCGTCGCCCAGCGAAACCCAGTTGCGCGCCCACAAGCCCTCGAGAGGCACCGGGACGGGCCCCGCGAAGGCCTCGGCGCGGCCATAGAGCGCCCAGGCGATCCGGGCGGCCTTGCGGCCGACCAGCGTTTCGGGCGGGTTGTCGGTGGCGCGGATCGCGACATCGGCATCGCGCTTCGACAGGTTCAGGGCCTGGTTGCTGAGCAGCACATCGAGCCTGATCGCGGGGCATTGCGCCAGGAAGCCGGCGAAGACCGGGGTCAGCAGGTCGATCAGCAGGGAATCATTGGTGGTGACGCGCAGTTCCCCGGCCGGCGTGATCTCCTGTCCGGCGAGTTTCAGCGCAAAGGCGCTGATGTCGTCATCGACCCGTCCGGCGAGCTGCGCCATCTCGTCCCCGGCGGGCGTCGCGACATAGCCGCTGCGATGGCGCTCGAACAGCTTGACGCCGAGCGCCGCCTCGATCTGGCCGAGGCGACGAAACACCGTCGAATGGTTCAGGCCGAGCGAGATCGCCGCGGCCGGCAGGGCCCGCCGCTCCGCGATCGCCTTGATCAGCCGGAAATCATCCCAGGCCAGCGTCTTGCTCGAGAGCGCCGGGGGCGAGGGCTGCCCCTTGGCGGCGGTCTTCATGAGGGAGGGCGTGCGCGGGCGGGTCTTGCCGGGGGCGGTCTGGGTCGGCTCGGTCATGGCGATACTGTCGGCCAGGACGCCGCCGCCATCAAGGCCAGGAGGCCGAATGGCGGCGGCGGACGACAGGGCGCGCGTGCCGCCGGTCAGGCCGTCAGAACGCCGCGCGCGGCCGGCAGCCGGGCACCCCGCACTGCGAGCGCGCCATCGCCGATCAGGCTATGGGCCAGGGCGGCCAGCGCCAGGAAGGCGGGATACTCCCAGCCGCCATTGGGGGCGTTGAAGACCCAGCCATTGGGGGCATGCACCATCAAGGCGCCGAGCAGGATCGGCAGCAGCAGAAGCGAGACGAAACGGCCATAGAAGCCGGCGAGGATCGCGAGGCCGCCGAGAAGCTCGGCGAGGATGATCGGCCAGGCGAGGATGGCCGGCAGGCCGACCTGTCCGAGGAAGCCGGCAAAGCCAGCCGGCGTGAAGACCGTGAGCTTGAGATAGGCGTGGGCGATGAACATGGCACCGAGCGCGACGCGCAGGGTCAGGGCGCCATAGGGGGCGAGGCGATGGTCGATCATGATGGCAGTCTCCAGGAAGCGGGACCGGCTTGGTCTCGGCATGAGAGATCGCTGCCGCTCCGAGGCAATGCAAACGGCGATTGGTCAACGATTGCATTGCGCAGATGCAATATTGCGGCTCTGGCGCTTTGGGCTGGGCGGACCGATCTTCCTCGCCAACAGGGCGGTTACCCCGCCTCATCGCATTGGAAGGATCGTAGTCATGCAGATCAACGGCATTCATCACGTCACGGCGATCTCCGGCCCGGCCCGCCGCAATCTCGATTTCTACGGGCGTGTGCTCGGCCTGCGCCTGGTCAAGAAGACCGTGAATTTCGACGATCCCGGCACCTATCATCTCTATTACGGCGATGCCGATGCAGCGCCGGGCTCGATCCTGACCTTCTTCCCCTGGGAGCATGCCGCACCGGGCCGGCTCGGCGTCGGCGAGACGCAGGAGACGGTGTTCCGCGTGCCGGCCGGCGCGATCGGCTACTGGACGCATCGCTTCGTCGCGCAGGGCGTGCCCCATGATGCGCCGCTGAAGCGTTTCGGCGAGACGGTTCTGGCCTTCCGCGATCCCGACGGTATGCGGCTGGCGCTCGTCGGCGTGGCCGGCATCGAGGCGCAGACCGCCTGGGCCGGCAGCGATGTGCCGCTCGAGCACGCCATTCGCGGCTTCCACGGCGTCAGCCTGCTGGTTGCCGATGCCGCGCCGACGGGGGCGATCCTGAGCGACGTCTTCGGATTCCGCGAGATCGGCCGCGAGGGCACGCTGGTCCGCTATCGCGCGGACGGGGCGCCGCAGGGCGACGTCATCGACCTGCGGGTTGCCGGCGGCTTCCTGCCGGCGCGGCAGGGGGCGGGCTCGGTCCACCATATCGCCTTCCGGGCGGCCGACGATGCGGCCCAGGGGGAGATGGTGCGCAAGCTTGCGGAGAACCACGGCATCCGCACCACGGAACAGAGGGATCGGAACTACTTCCGCTCCGTCTACTTCCGCGAGCCCGGCCGCGTGCTCTTCGAGATCGCGACCGACGTGCCGGGCTTTGCCGTCGACGAACCCGCCGAGAGCCTCGGCCAGGCGCTGAAGCTCCCGGCCGGGCTGGAAACGCAGCGTGCCCGGATCGAAGCCGTGCTGCCCGCGCTGGGCTGATCGCGTAGCCCTGTGCGGCTTGCAAGCCGGGCAGGGCCGTCCGCTAACCCTATCGAACAGGAGGTTTCCGATGGACGCGCCCGCGACCACCGACTTCATTCACGTCTACGAGCCCGGCGCCGATCACCACAGGCCGCCGCTGCTGCTGCTGCACGGCACCGGCGGGGACGAGCGCGATCTGCTCGGCCTCGGCCGGGCCGTGGCGCCGGGCGCCAGCCTGCTCTCGCCGCGCGGCCAGGTTCTGGAAGGCGCAATGCCGCGCTTCTTCAGGCGGCTGGCGGAAGGCGTCTTCGACGAGGACGATTTGCGTCGGCGCACGCAGGATCTGGCGGATTTCGTCGAGGACGCCCGCCGCCGCTACGGGCTTGCGGCGCCGGTCGCGGTCGGTTTCTCGAACGGGGCCAACATCGCGGCGAGCCTGCTCCTGCTGCGGCCTGGCGTTCTGGCGGGCGCGGCGCTGCTGCGGGCGATGTCGCCCTTCGCCACGCCACCACAGGCGGATCTGGCGGGCCAGCGCGTCCTCATCCTCTCGGGGGCGATGGATCCGATCGTGCCGGCGGCGGACGCCAGGCGGTTGGCTCAGACGCTGTCGGGCCATGGCGCCAGCGTCGATCATCGCGTGCTGCCGGCCGGTCACGGCCTGTCGCAGCCCGATATCGGGCTGCTGCAGAGTTGGCTGGCGGGAGCTTGAGGCCCCATCGGCGGCGCGCATGGCGCCGCCGAATGGCTGTGGAGTCAGGCCGTCGGGGCCGCGGCCTTGCGCCTGGTCTTCTTTTCGGCCGCGGGCGGCGCCGGCGGCTCGGCCGCCTGCTTGGCCATGCGCAGGGCCTTCAGACCCTCGATCTTCTTGCGGGCGGCGGCCTCCTCGGCAGCGATGCGGCCGCTCGACTTCTGCTTTTCGCGGGGCGCTTCCTGGACGTTGTTCACGTCATGCCAGGCGCGTGTTCCCCGGTTTTCCCCTGCCATCGCTCTCATCCTTCTGTCACACGCGGAGAGTGAAGCTTACCCCCGATTGCGCGCCGATACGAGCCGCATCGCAGGGGCGGTGATCGCGGCCCGACGCCGCGCTCAGGCCAGCAGGGGCAGGGTGATCGCCATGGCGATCGCCAGCACGACCAGGGCGCGCAAAAAAATCGCCGACTGGCCTGAAACACGCCATTCGAGACAACGCGACAACATACGCATGATGACAGCGACCCCGGCGACCCTGAACGTCACGTTGGGTCATCGGGGAGGGGGCTGCAAGAGACGCGCTTCGAGCGCTGTGGACAACCTGTCCACTCGACCGCGAAAGACCGCCATGGGGAGGGCGGGGGCGGTGAGGTAATGGTCGGAGCGAGAGGATTCGAACCTCCGACCCCTTGTCCCCCAGACAAGTGCGCTAACCGGGCTGCGCTACGCTCCGACGGGTCGGCTTATAGGGGCGGGTGGCCGCGGATGCAATCGGCTTCGCGGGCTTGTTTCGCAAGACGTGCGGGATAACCGGTTTTTGTGTCGAACGGGCACAGCAGCGCCCCCTCGCGATTAACCCTGGGTTTACTCTTCGATTGCGGGCGGGGCGCGATGCCGGCATCTCTTGCGGCGGGATGGGGAGGGCGAGCAGGCGGAGACCACCATGTCATTGGCGACAGTCACGGCGAATCCGATGCGCCCCGCAATGCGGGTTTCGGCGCCGACGTCCCGTAGCGTCGAGGGCTTCTTTCGCGAACTCGCGCCCGACTGGCATTCGCAATGGGCCTGGGAGAATTACGAGGCGACGATCCTCTCCCTCTCCCAGCAATACGGGCTGCGCCGCGTCTGCGAGATCGGCGGCGGGCGTGATCCGCTCTTCACCGCCGAGCAGGCGAAGCGCCGCGGCATCGACCTCGTCGTCAACGACATCGATGCCGGCGAACTGGCGCTGACGCCGCCCGGTCTCGAAACCGCCCGTTTCGACATCGCCGGCGATCTCTCCGAGCCCGACATCGCCCGCGGCGGCTACGACCTGATGGTCTCGCGCATGGTTTTCGAGCATGTCCGCGACGTCGAGCGCGCCTGGACCAACATCCACGCCCTGCTCGCGCCCGGCGGCGTCGCGCTCGCCTTCTTCCCGACACTCTGGGCGCCGGTCTTCGCGCTCAACCACATCCTGCCGGAGAAGGCCTCGCGCGCCATCGTCCATGCGCTGTTTCCGGCGCGGCGCGACGGCGGCGGCGATCCGAAATTCCCGGCCCATTACGACTGGTGCCGCGGCAGCCGCGCGATGCTGGAGCCGATGCTCAACCGCGCCGGCTTCAATGACGTCCACATCCAGCGCTTCTGGGGCCATGGCTATTTCGACCGCATGCCCGGTCTGAAGCAGGCCGACCACGCCTTCAACGCATTGGCCGCGAAGATCGGCTGGGACTTCGTGACGACCTACGCCTATGTCGTCGTCCGCAAGGACCGCGGCTGAGGCCGCGCAGCGGGCGGCACCGGCAGCGCCGCCAGCCCCCAGACCAGGCCGAGCATCAGATACATGTGGCGCCAGTGGTCGGTGTCGATCTGCAGCCCCTGCAGGATCGTGACGAACAGCACCGACCACAGCACGATCGCATGGTTCTGCCAGGGTGAGCGCTGGAAGACGAGGCGCCAGCCGACGAGGCAGGTCGCCGCCATCAGCGCGAGCCATGAGAAGCCGCCGAGCCAGCCATAGGAGGCGAAGGCGTTGATGTAGACGTTGTGCGGGTCCTCCGGGAACAGCCAGCGGAAGCGCAGCGGGCCGAAGCCGTTGGGCTCCTCCAGCAGCAGCGGGATCGAGCGCAACTGGTTGCCGAAGCGGCCGGTGACGCCGCCATCATACTCCTGGACGAGGCTGGCGCGGACCTCGAAGATGCTGCGAATGTTCTCGAAAGAGAGCGCAAAGAACAGCGCGACCGTCAGCAGGCCGAGCGCCGCCAGCGTCAGCCCGACGATCCGTGCCCGCCGCGCCGCATTCGGGGCGGTCAGGAAGGTCAGCGCGATCATCAGCAGCGCGGCCGCGACGAGATTGCCCCAGGCGCCGCGCGAGAAGGTCAAAAACAGCGCCGCCACCGGCACGCTCATCAGCAGGAGCCCGCGCATCAGCCCGAGCCGGCCGGTCAGGATGTGCTGCAGCACATAGATGATCGGCAGCACCAGGAAGGGGCCGAGCACGTTGGGATCCTTGAAGGTGCCCGAGGCGCGGCCATAGAGCGTGAAGACCGAACCCAGCCCCGCCACGTCGAAATAGCCCAGCAGACCGGCGAGGCCCGCGCCCCAGGCGGCGAAGAGATAGCCCCGCCGCAGCGTCTCGAGGCGCCCCAGCGCGTCGTCCGCCATGATCGCGGCGAGGAACACCGCGGTTACCATCAGATAGACCGAGACGGCGGTGAACCGGACCGAGGCCGATTCATCCATCCAGGGGATCAGCGAGAAGGTGCCGCCGATATTGTAGAGCAGCAGCAGCAGCGCCAGCGGCAGGAGTTTCTGCGAGAAGCGGATGCCGGTGATCGCGAAGACGAAGACGGCCAGGAGGAACACGACCTCGTAGGGCGAGGGCTCGATCAGCGCGAGCCCGCTCGATGCGGTCAGCAGCCAGAGCGCCCCGCGCTTGAGCGCGGCATAGGAGATGCGCAAACCGCCACGGCGCGTCGGCTCCGCGCCGCCTCTGTCGGCGAGCGCGCTCAATAGGCGTTCTCACTCTTGGTCATCAGCGAGAAGGGCGTCTTCACCAGGATGTAGAGGTCGAGCAGCACCGACCAGTTCTCGATGTAGTAGAGGTCGTGCTCGACGCGGCGCTGGATCTTGTCCTCGGTGTCGGTCTCGCCGCGCCAGCCATTGACCTGCGCCCAGCCGGTGATGCCGGGCTTGACCTTGTGACGCGCGAAATAGCCGTCGACCACCTGCTCATAGGCGCGGTTCGAGGCGGTGGCATGCAGCGCATGCGGCCGCGGGCCGACCAGCGAGAGATTGCCCTTGAACACGACATTGAAGAGCTGGGGCAGCTCGTCGAGCGAGGTCTTGCGGATGAAGCGGCCGACGCGGGTGACGCGCGGATCGTCCTTGGTCACCTGCTTGGCGGCGGTGTAGTCCGTCATCTCGTGATAGAGCGAGCGGAACTTGAAGACCTCGATCTGCTCGTTGTTGAAGCCGTAGCGCTTCTGCCGGAACAGCACCGGCCCCTTCGAGTCGAGCTTGATCGCGATCGCGGTGGCCAGCATCACCGGCGAGAGGACGATCAGCGCCAGCGCCCCGACGACCTTGTCGAAGGCCCATTTGACGACGATGTCCCAGTCCGCAATCGGGCGGTCGAACACGTCGAGCACCGGCACCGCGCCGAAATAGGAATAGGAGCGCGGCCGGAAGCGCAGCTTCGACATATGCGCGGAGAGGCGGATGTCGATCGGCAGCACCCAGAGCTTGCGCAACATCGCGAGCAGGCGCGCCTCGGCCGAGATCGGCAGGGTGAAGATCACGAGATCGAGCTTGGTGCGCCGCGCGAACTCGACGAGGTCGTCGATCGTGCCGAGCTTGGGATAGCCGGCGACGAGGTCGGGCGAGCGGTCGTCGTTGCGGTCGTCGAAGACGCCGCAGATGCGCAGGCCCGTGTCGCGCTGCGCCTCCAGCGCCTTGATCAGCGCCTCGCCGCCTTCGCCGCCGCCGACGATGGCGGTGCGCCGTTCCAGCCGCCCGCTGCGCGTCAGGTGGCGCACGCCCAGCGTGACGATCAGGCGCTCGAGGAGCAGCGCCGCGCCGCCGACGCCGTAGAAGCCCAGCAGCCAGACACGCGAAACCTGGTCGCCGGTCTTGAGAAAGAAGAAGGTCGCGAGCGTGATCAGGAACAGCAACGTCCAGCCGCTGGCGAGCCGGACCGCCATGGCGATGAAGTTCCTGAGCGCGCCGACATGGTAGAGATGCAGCGCCTGGAAGACCGCCAGGGCTCCCACGGCCAGCGCCGGTATGGTGATCTGGTAGGGCAGGACGTTCTCGGCGTTGCCCGCGACATAAAGCCAGTAGACCAGCCCGCCGGCGCCGACCACGGCCAGGACGTCGAGCAGGCGCACCAGCCCCTCGATCATCACCGGCGAGAGCGTCGGCTTGACCGGTATCGCGGCGATCCGCTCCGCCAGCGGATGGAAGATGCGCGTCCCGCCGCCGGCCCGCCCGAACATCTCCGGCGTGGCGGAGGCGGCGGCGTCGGCCTTGATCAGATCGCGGACATCGAAGGCACCCATGACGTCACATCCCTGGTCTTCGCAACCGTGGTCGCTGTCGGCGCCGCCTGACGATTGGCCTTCGCCGGCCGCCGATCTTGCTGTGGAACTACCCGAAAATGCTCACGGAAGACTTAACCGGACGGGTCGCTGTTTCCGCAGGTTCCCCGACGCACCGGCGCGGAATCGACGGTCGACGTCGCCCACGAAAACGGCTGCTTGGAAAAGCCGGTTTTTCCTTGGCCGATCAACGTATTGTTGCAGATAAACGGCCATCGATTGCCTCGCTGGAAAAGCGTGCAAACTGTCACGGAAGTCGTTTCGGGTTGACGAAAAGAATAATTGAGGCTATATCGGACAACGATGAGTGTCTGAGAAGCACATTGCTGCGCGATCGCATGTCCGGCCCTGGCGGCCGGTTTATGATTGCATTGCTGCTTTCGCGGTGATCCCGCCGGAAGCCTGTTCGCTCCGGACTCTGATTTCAAACTCGAACATTTGCTGAGCCTCGTCGCATCGCCCCCGCGATGCCTTTCGTCGGCTTCGCCCCGTGTGCTCCATGTCTTCCCATTGGTTCTTCCTGCTCGCGGCCATCGCCGTCGAGATCGCCGCGACGGCCGCGCTGAAGTCGGTCGTCTCGGCCCCCTGGCTGGTGGCGCTTCTGCCGCTCGCCCTGATCGGCCTGTCCTTCGCCCTGCTCTCGATCGCGCTGCGCGTCATTCCGCTGGCGGTCGCCTATGCGGTTTGGGAGGGGCTCGGCATCGTCGGCATCGCCGTCATCGGCCATCTGCTCTTCGGCGAACATCTGACGCCCGAGCGCATCCTGGCGCTGGCGGCGATCCTGTCCGGCATTCTGCTGCTCGAACGCGGCGTCGGCGAGAAGCCGGCCCAGCGTGCGGCTGGCGGCTCGCATGAGGGGAGGCCGGCATGATCTCCCCCCTGCTTCCGCAGTCGCTCGCCATCGCCTGGCTGGCGCTGGCGGTGGTGCTCGAGGTTGCCGGCTCCTGCCTGCTGAAGCTCTCCGACGGCCTGCGGCACCGGCTCTACGGGCTTCTCGGGATCGTCCTGGTGATCGGCGCCTTCGCGGCGCTGGCCCAGGCGATCCGCGGCATGGACCTCTCGGTCGCCTACGCCGTCTGGGGCGGGGCCGGGCTGGTCATCACCGCCATCGTCGGCGCGCTCGCCTTCGGGCAGCGCATCCGGCCGAGCGGCTGGGCCGGCATCGGCCTGGTCATCGCCGGCGTCGTCGCGCTCAAGATGGTCTGATCGCAACGCGGCCTCTCAGGCCCCGGCGCGCCTGGCCATGGCATCGCGATAGGCGGTGAGGACACCATCGATCATCGCGTCGAGCTGGAAGTTCTCGCGCACATGCCGGGCGAGATCGGTCGCCTCCGCCGCGCGTTCGGCATCGGGCCGTGCGAGAATCGTGGCGATCGCTCCCGCGAGGACGACCGGGTCGTTGGTCGCGATCAGCCTGTCGCGATGGCGCGGCCCATAGATCTCGTTGATGCCGCCGACATCGGTGGAAACCAGCGGCTGGGCCGCCGCTGCCGCTTCCAGGATGACATAGGGCAGTGATTCCGCCCGCGAGGGCACCACCATGACATGGGCGCGCGACAGCGCCTTCCGGATCGGGCCCGGCGGTTCGAAGACGCATTGATCTGCGATGCCGCGCGACACCGTCAGCGCCCGCAGCGTCGCCTCGTCGGGGCCGGAGCCGACGATCAGGGTGCGCGGTGTCAGCCGGTCGCGGGTCTTGAGCAGGCTCAGTGCATCGATCAGCGTGTCGATGCCCTTCGCCGAGCGCAGTTCGCCGAGATAGACGAGGTCGAACGTCGCGCCGCTATGGTCGATCGGCTCGAATTCCGGCTCGGAGATGCCGTTCAGGACGATGCGGTGGTCGGTCTTCGGGACATGCCCGATATAGGCCTCGAAGCGGCCGGCAATGAAGCGGCTCTCGAACAGGAACATGTCGGTGGCCGGCTCGAGCAGACGCTCGACCGCCATGTAGACCTTATGCTCGGTGCCGCCGGGCTTGTAGTTGAAGCTGCCGCCATGGGGCGTATAGGCGGTGACATAGCGCCGTCCCGGGGTCAGCAGCGCCGGCAGCCGGCCGTAGAGCCCGCCCTTCGAGCCGTGGCAATGGACGATGTCGGGAGCGAGGCGCGCGCGCAGCGCGATCGCGCTCATCTGAGCCTTCGCATCCGTCAGGCTTGGATAGCGCGACATCGGCACGCGGGTGATGCCGAGCGCCAACTGGTTGGCGAGCTCCGCGAAGACATCTGCGGCGCGGGTTCCGCCGGTGGTGGAATCGCAGAAGATGCCGACCTCATGGCCGCGCTGCGCCTGGCCGCGGGCGAGGTCGAGCACATGCCGGAACAATCCGCCGAGCGGCGCCCGGAAGACATGCAGAATCCGCAGCCGCGGCGAGGCGTCCGTCATCGGGGTCCTCCCGCGTGGATCAGAACCAGCGTTCCTTGATGACGATCGTGTCGCCGGGCTGCACAGGGTAGGTGATCGGGACGCTGGCGGTGACGAGCTGGCCTTCGATCAGGCGGGTCACCTCGGCCGAGCTGCGCTGGCCGCGCGGGGTGAACCCGCCGGCGATGGCGACGGCCGTCTGCACGGTCATGCCGGGGACGAAGGGGAACTGGCCGGAACTCGTGACCTCGCCGAGGACGAAGAACGGCCGGTAGGTGTCGACCTCGACCGAAACCTTGGGCTCGCGCAGGAAGCCGGCGCGCAGCTTCGCCGCGATCGCCGCCTCGAGTTGCTGGGTTGTGCGGCCCTGCGCATCGACGGCGTCGATCAACGGCATCGAGATCCGCCCCGAGCCGTCGACGGTATAGATGTTAGAGAGATTGTCCTGTCCGAAGACGATGACGCGCAGGCGGTCGCCGCTGGCGAGGCGGTAGGGCCCGGTCGGCTGCGACAGCGCATAATCGGACGGCGCATAACGCGGCGCACAGGCACCGGCGGTCATGGCAACGGCCAGGACGAAAGAGGCGAGACGGCGACTCATCACAAGCGATACCCATGCGAAGCTTGGCGTGAGCATGGGCGCGACATGGTTAACAAAGACTTCAGCGCAAAACCCGACGCTCCGGATCGGCACGCCGGGCAGGCGGCCTCTTAACCCCACACTAACCTTACTGCGCTTTCATCAAGACTGCGTCCTGTTCAGGGCGCGAGAGTTTTGCGTGGATGGATGGATCATGACCGCTCAGACCGAGAGCCATGTCAGGGAGCAGTTCCGCGAGCCGGCGGCGCGCGATGACGGTCGCGGCGACATGCTTGACCTCTCGGCGCTCTGGCTTGCGATCAAGCGGCGCAAGGCCTGGATCATCGGGCCGACGCTGGCGGTGCTGGGCCTGTCCTTCGTCGCCGTCAACCTGGTGACGCCGCGCTACACGGGCGAGGCCCGCATCCTGCTGGAGAACCGCGGCACCTTCTTCACGCTGCCCGGCCAGTCCTCGACCGACAGCGTCGGACAGTTCGACTCGGAGGCGGTGCAGAGCCAAGTCCAGATCATCATGTCGCGCGACCTTGCCCGCGAGGCGATCAAGCGCATCGGGCTCGTCGGCAACGCCGAGTTCGATTCGGGCGCCGGCGCGCTCAACGCCCTGCGCAAGCTCGGCGTGCTGATCGGGTTCGGGGCCCATCCGGCCGACCGCTCGCCGGAAGATCGCGTGCTGGAGAAATACTACGACCGGCTCCTGGTCTATCCGGTCGGGCGCTCGCGCATTGTCGCGGTCGAATTCACCTCGCAGGATCCGGAGCTCGCCTCCCGCGGCGCCAACATCATCGCCAGCGCCTATCTGGAGCTGCAGGAGGCCGCCAAGCAGGATTCCGCCCGCAGCGCCTCGTCCTGGCTGTCCACCACCATCGAGCCGCTGCGCCAGCGCCTGGCCGACGCCGAAGCCAAGGTCGAGAACTTCCGCTCGCGCAACGGCCTGCTGGTTGGAGCCAACAACACCACGATCAACGCCCAGCAGCTCGGCGATCTCTCGACCCAGCTCTCCGCCGCGCGCAGCCAGCAGGCCGAGGCGCAGGCCAAGGCCGGCCTGATCCGCGACGCGATCAAGCAGGGCCGCACCTTCGAGATCCCCGACGTCGCCAACAACGAGCTCGTCCGCCGGCTGATCGAGCAGCGCGTCAATCTGCGCGCCCAGCTCGCGCTCGAATCGCGCAACCTCCTCTCCGAGCATCCGCGCATCAAGGAGCTCAACGCCCAGCTCGCCGATCTCGAAGGCCAGCTTCGCGCCGCCGCCGAGCGCACGGTCCGCACGCTGGAGAACGAGGCCAAGATCGCCGGCCAGCGCGTCGAGAGCTTCACCGCCGCCCTCGACGGCCAGAAGAAGAATGTCTCGACCGGCAATGACAGCGAGGTGCAGCTGCGCGCGCTGGAGCGCGAGGCGCGCACGCTGCGCGAGCAGCTCGAGCAGTACATGCTGCGCTATCGCGAGGCGGTCGCCCGCGACACCCAGAACGCGACGCCCGCCGACGCCCGCGTCATCTCGCGCGCCATCGAGCCGACCGAGCCGTCCTTCCCCAAGAAGCTGCCGACCGTGCTGGTGGCGACGCTGGCGACCTTCCTCGTCTCGCTGGCGACGGTGGTTTCGCGCGAGCTGCTCAACGGCCGCGGCGAGACGCCCGCTCCCCAGCCGCGCCGGGCGCCGGGCTGGGTCGGCGGCGGCGCTGCCGGTGCGCCGCGCGGTGACGAGACCGAGAGCAATCTGCGCCGCGAACGCGTCGCCGGGCTTTTGACCCATGGCGGCCGCCTCGGCCAGATCACGCTCGATCTCGCCCACCCCGAACAGACGCTGGCCGATCTCGCCGAGCGCATCGAGGAGCCCGCCCGCGGCATGGCGCCGATGGTGCTGGTGCTCGACGGTGCCGGCGAGGGCGCGACCACGCCCCAGGATCTGGCCGATCTGCTGTCGCAGCGCTGCCGCTGCATCATCGTCGATCTCGCGGCCGACGAGGGCCGCAGCCAGCCCGGCTTCTCCGAGCTGCTCGCCGGCGAGGCCCTGTTTTCCGACATCATCACCCGCGAGCCGGGCTCCCGGCTGCACCGCATCGGCCCCGGCCGCGCCGGCCGCGATGCCGTGCTGGCCGCGCCCGATCTGGTCGAGGTCGCGCTCGACGCGCTCTGCGAGACCTATGACTGGGTGCTGGTCGCCGCCGCCTCGAACGATGCCGCCCCGGTTCTCGCACCTCTGGCGAAACGCGCGCAGGGCGGTCTCGTGATGGCCGGCCAGCTCGGCAACGGCCATGCTGTCGAGGCCGCCTATCGCCTGGCCGATCTCGCCAAGGCGCCGGTGACGCTGATGCTGGACGCGCCCGAGACCATCCCGATGCGCGACCTGCGCGAGCGCGACCCCGCGCCGGTCTGACGCGCCCTAGTCGTCGCTGGCCCGGCCACGGCCGCGGTTGAGCCAACCAGAGACGCGGTGCGCGAGCCTTAGCGCCACCGGCGAGGCCTTGATGCGGCGCTTGGCCTCGCGCTTGGCCCGGCTGAACCAGGCGAAGGCATGCCCCTTCGCCGTCAGCGGCAGGAAGCTGTCGACCAGATCGTCGCGCTCGTTGCAGATCGTCGTCTTGTAGCGCGCCTCGCCGACGCCGAGATCGAAGATGGTGATCCCCTCGCGGCATTTCAGCTTGATCAGCTCGATCAGCAGGATCTCGCCCGGGCTCGTCTTGGCGACCTCGCTGTCCATCGCGAAGGACGTCGCCATGCCCGAGAAGCGCCCGCCCTGCACTGCACCGACATAGGTCGCGACCGACTGGCCTGCGACATCCAGCGAATACAGCTCCAGAACCGGCGGCCGGTCCGCGGTCCCTTGCGCGCCCTGTTCCAGGAAGCGCCGGACGGCAGGGAGCGCAAACGGGTCGGGCACGCCCATCATCGCGAAGCGCGCGGCCTTCTGGCGCAGGAACGCGTCGATCACCCGCGCGATTTCGCCAGGCGCACGGGCGCGGACCACCTCGGAGGGGCCGAACGTGGCGAATCGGTTGCGCTTGTTCTTGAGCTTCTTGTGCGCGTGGCTGCTCATCGAGCGCCGCAACGAGCCTTCGCCATCGCCGGGCTCGAGGGCGAGCTTGTAAGCCCCGCTGGGGCTCGGCCCCGCCGCCAGCGCTGCCAGCGGATTGGCGACGCCCTGCCAATGCGTCGGCTGGTTGACGAAGATGAAGGCGTCGAGCCCGCCGATCGCGGCGCCGATCTCGGCGAGCATGCGGCGGACCGCCTCGGCATCGAGCGCGGCCGCAAAACCGGGCGCATAGAGCCCCATATGGTAGTTGGCGTGCTTGCCGCCGACGAACTCGGCAAAGCGGATGCCGTTGCGGCGGGTGATGACCAGCGGCAGGATCGCCAGCGCCGCGCCCGACGCATCGCGCAGAACGGCATGGCGGAACACCATGCGCTGCGCCGCGCCGACGGTCTCGACGAGGGGCCGCACCCAGCCATAGGCCTGATAGGGCGTGACCAGCGCCTGGGCTTCGAGCCCGCGCCACTCGGCCTCGATCGTGGCGATGTCGGCGGTGACCGAGAGGCTGTGCCAGGCTGCGGCGCTCAGGCCGTCATCGCTTCGCGCGGGCGACGCGATGCGATTCGTTGCTTCAGAGCCGGACTCGGCAAGGGCTGACGACTCGGCAAGGGCTGACATGAAGGGCCGGACCTCGGATGGGCGACGATGCATGTCCTTAACCCGCTATTGTGAACGGACTGGGCAAGATCGCGGCGCTGCGAGGGCGGGATTACCCAACAGCGTTAGCGAGCGGTTGCCGCGGAACGGACAGATGAACCTGCGCCACCATGCCTTCTCGGCGATCTTCCAGGCGATCGCGGCCACCCGCGCCGATCGCTGGGGCAGGGGGCTTGCGCAAGGCGCGGGCGTGATCCTGACGCTGCACCATGTCAGGCCGCAGGGCGCGGGCGGATTCCGGCCCAATGGCCTGCTCGAAATCACGCCCGACTTCCTCGACCGCACGCTCGGCCTGATCCGTGCCGAGGGGTACGACCTCGTCTCGCTCGACGAGGCGCTCCTGCGCCTGTCGGCGCCGCGGACGGGCCGCTTCTTCGTCGCGCTGACCTTCGACGACGGCTATCGCGACAATGTCGAGCAGGCCTGGCCGGTGCTGGCGAAACATGGCGCGCCCTGGACGCTCTTCGTCACGCCGGGCTTCGCCGACCGCACGGCGCGGCTCTGGTGGCTGGAGCTGGAGGAGGCGATTCGCGCGTTGCCGGCGCTCTCGCTCGCCTTGCCGGACGGCCCCTTCACGGCGCGGACGGACAGCGACACCGACAAGCAGCGCGCTTTTGAGGCGCTCTACTGGCGTCTGCGCAAACAGCCGGAAGCGATTCTGCTGTCAGCCATTTCCGATCTGACGGCACAGGCCGGCATCGACCCCGCCGCCCTCGTGGAACGCGAATGCCTGCCTTGGGAGACGCTGCGGGCGCTGGCCGGCGCGCCGGGCGTGACGATTGGCGCGCACACGCTCAGCCACCCGATGCTGGCCAAGCACGACGAGGCCTTCGCACGGATGGAGATCGCCGAAAGCAAGGCGCGGCTGGAAGCCGAGCTCGGCGTCCCCATCCGGCACTTCGCCTATCCGGTCGGCGACCCGACCTCGGCCGGCCCGCGTGATTTCGCACTGGCGCGGGAGGCGGGCTTCGCCAGCGCGGTGACGACGCGGCCGGGCCATCTCTTCGCAGAGCATGCCGACCACCTCCACGCCTTGCCGCGCGTCTCGCTGAACGGCCTGCACCAGAGCGATGCGGCTGTGAAAGCGCTGCTCTCGGGCCTGCCGTTCTGGCTCTGGAACCGGGGCAGGCGGGTGAATGTGGGGTAGGTCAGCGCGTCATCCTCGGGGCTCGACCCGAGCATCATCTCCGGCAAGGGATTCTCGGGTCTCTGCTGCGCTCCGCCCTAAAATGACGGCAGATTTTCAGGCCCGGTCCTTCCGCTCCATCCACTTGATCAGCGGCAGCAGCGGCAGCACCCAGGCCAGCCCGAGTGCGATATAGGCGATGGTCTGGACGAGCTTCGGCGCCGTGGTGATGCGGCCCTGCGCCAGCGCCATCGCGACCAGCGCATAGACGCAGACGAAGACGAGGATGACGACGGCGCCGATCAGCTTGCGGTGGGTCTGTCTCATCGGGGCGGGATCATCCTGGCTGTCGGCGCGGGCGCCGGCCTGCGGCAATGCGGGCGTTGTCGGGCTGGGGCGCGCCGACTATCTGTCACCTGTCATCCCGCTTGTGAAGCGCAAGCTCTTGCGACCGAAGGCCCCGCTCCCGTGACGATCGCCCTCGACCGAGCCCGACCCGCCGCCCTGCCGGCCACCAGCCATGCCGGCATTCGCCGCTGGCTCTGGACCGTGGCCGCCCTCGTCTTCGTGATGGTGATCGTCGGCGGCGCGACGCGGCTGACCGGCTCGGGCCTCTCCATCACCGAATGGAAGCCGATCACCGGCGCGCTGCCGCCGCTCTCGTCCGAGGTGTGGGCCAGCGAATTCGCGAAATACCGCGCCAGCCCGCAATACCAGCTGCTGAACCAGGGCATGAGCCTGGGCGAATTCCAGTTCATCTACTGGTGGGAATGGGGCCACCGCCAGCTCGGCCGCTTCATCGGGCTGGTCTATCTCGGCGGTTTTCTCATCGTGGCGGCGCTGCGCCTGCTGCCCTGGCGCCAGACGCTGGTCCTGTTCGGCATGGGCCTGCTCTTGGCGCTGCAGGGGACGATCGGCTGGATCATGGTCGCCTCGGGCCTGCAGCCGGGCATGATCGCGGTCGCGCCGGTGAAGCTGACGCTGCACCTGACCTTTGCCGCCCTGTTCTTCGCCTCGGTCGTCGCCTTCGCCACCTGGATGACGCCGGCGCGGCGCATCGAGCCCGCACAGGGTCGCACCCTGGCCTGGGTGCTGCTGGCGCTGCTCTTCGGGCAGATCGCGCTCGGCGGGCTCGTCGCCGGTTCGCGCGCGGGATTCATCTACAACACCTGGCCGCTGATGGACGGCGTGCTGGTGCCGGGCGTCGAGACGCTGTTCGTGCGCCCGGCCTTCTGGGAGAACTTCGTCGACAACGCGGCGCTGGTGCAGTTCAACCACCGTATCGGCGCCTATCTGCTGCTGGCGCTGGCGCTCTGGCACATGGTCTCGCTGCGCAAGATCGCGCCGGGCTCGGGCGGCGCGAAGCGTGCCACCGCGATCCTCGGCCTGACGCTGAGCCAGGCCGTGCTCGGCATCGTCACGCTGCTGCTGGTGGTGCCGCTCTGGGCCGGCCTCGCCCACCAGGCGCTCGGCTTCCTGGTGCTGGCGATGGGCGTCGTCCATGTGACGCGCACGGAAGCCGCCGCGCGGGGGTGAAACGCGCCGTCATTCCGGGGCACGCCGCAGGCGTGAACCCGGAACCCACGACCGGGTGACCGCTCGTGGGTTCCCTGCCGACGCAGCGGTGTCGAAAACAGGCTCACCCGGTCGTGGGTTCCGGGTTCGTCGCTGCGCGACGCCCCGGAAAGACAGCGCTCAGACCAGCGCCTGATCCAGATCGTCGATCAGGTCAGCCACATCCTCCAGCCCGATCGACAGGCGGATCACCTGCGGGCCGGCGCCCGACGCCGTCTTCTGCGCGTCGCTGAGCTGGCGGTGCGTCGTCGAGGCCGGGTGGATCACCAGCGAGCGCGTGTCGCCGATATTGGCCAGATGCGAGAACAGCTTGAGCTCGGTGACGAGCTTGACGCCGGCGTCGTAGCCGCCCTTCAGCCCGAAGGTGAAGACAGCGCCGGCGCCCTTCGGCGAATAGCGCTTGGCGAGGTCGTGATACTTGTCGCCGGGCAGGCCGGGATAGCTGACCCACTCCACCGCGGGGTGCTTGGAGAGATGCGTCGCCACTGCCAGCGCGCTCTCGCAATGGCGCTGCATGCGCAGCGGCAGCGTCTCGATGCCGGTCAGGATCATGAAGGCGTTGAAGGGCGACAGCGCCGGGCCCATGTCGCGCAGGCCGAGCACGCGGGTCGCGATGGCGAAGGCGAAATTGCCGAAGGTCTCCGCCAGCACCATGCCGTTATACTCCGGCCGCGGCTTGGAGAGCATCGGGTAGCGATCGTCGCCGACCCAGTTGAACGAGCCGCCATCGACGATGATGCCGCCGATCGAATTGCCGTGGCCGCCGAGGAACTTGGTCAGCGAATGCACGACGATGTCGGCCCCGTGCTCGAAGGGGCGGATCAGGTAGGGCGTCGCCATGGTGTTGTCGACGATCAGCGGGATGTTGTGCTTGCGGGCGATCTTCGAGATGCCCGCGATGTCGACGACGACGCCGCCGGGATTGGCGATGGATTCGATGAAGATCGCCTTGGTCTTCGGCGTCACGGCGGCGGCAAACGCGTCCAGATCGTCCGAATCGGCCCAGATCACGTTCCAGCCGAAGTTCTTGTAGGAGTGGTTGAACTGGTTGATCGAGCCGCCATAGAGCTTCTTGGCGGCGACGAACTCGTCGCCCGGCTGCATCAGCGCGTGGAAGCAGAGGAACTCGGCGGCATGGCCCGAGGCGACGGCGAGCGCCGCCGTGCCGCCTTCTAGTGCCGCGACGCGCTCTTCCAGCACCGCATTGGTCGGGTTGCCGATGCGGGTATAGATGTTGCCGAAGGCCTGCAGCCCGAAAAGCGAGGCGGCATGGTCGACATCGTCGAAGACGAAGGACGTGGTCTGGTAGATCGGCGTGGCGCGCGCGCCGGTGGCCGCATCGGGCGCGGCGCCGGCATGGATGGCAAGCGTATGGAACCCTGGGGCGCGGTCGGTCATCGTCAACTCCCTGCGATCTTCTGAATGCGAGACATTGCGTTCGTTTTATCGAACGGTCCCGATGGCGTCAAACAGGATCCGGTGTTTCTCGAGCCCTTGATCTGGTTGGGGTGGACTTCGAACCGCATCGCCAGATCGGCCAGCGCTGTCTCGCCCTCGATGGCCGCCGGCGCGACCTTCGCCTCGAAAGCCGGGCTGTGGTTCCGGCGCATGCGTCGCGTCAGACCCGCTCCTGTCCACGGCAATCATGCCGCTTTCCGGCCGAAAATCCACCCATGCCCGATGTCCGAATTTTTCGAATCGGTCCTCGTCGAATCCGGAATGCATCACTATACAGTGTCGCCAGGGGGAGACGAGAGAACGATCAATGACTGTGTTAAAACGTAATAATGTCACGGTACATGGCGCTCAGGGGCCGTTCATGGTGTATGCGCATGGGTTCGGTTGCGATCATACCATGTGGAAACGTGTCGCGCAGCAGTTCAGTACGACCCATCGCGTGGTCCTGTTCGATTATGTCGGCAGCGGCAGGTCAGACATCAGGGATTTCGATGACGAACGTTACGGCACGTTGAATGGGTATGTGCAGGACCTCCTCGATGTCTGTGATGCGCTTGAGCTGACATCCGGCGTGTCGTTCGTCGGCCATTCCGTCAGCTGCAGCGTCGGGCTCCTGGCGTCGGTCAAGCGACCCTGCCTGTTCGATCGACTGATCCTGCTGGGGCCGTCGCCGAGCTTCCTCAACTATCGCCCTGAGTATGAGGGCGGCTTCGAGCGGGAGGATCTGGAAGGTTTGCTGGCGCTCATGGATCAGAATTACATGGGCTGGGCAAACTATCTCGCCCCTGTCGTGGCCGGTCCGGACGGCGCGGGCAGCGTATCGGCTGAACTGTCGGACAGCTTCTGTTCAACCGATCCGGTGACGGCACGGGTTTTTGCGCAGACGACGTTCTTCGCCGACAATCGAGCCGACCTTCAATATGTGACGACGCCGAGTCTTATTCTTCAGCATCGAAATGATGCTCTGGCTCCCCTGTCGGTTGGCGCGTATATGCACGATCGTCTCGTGGGCAGCGAACTCGAAATCCTCGATGTGGCCGGCCATTGCGCGCATATGACCCACCCGGATCTCGTCGTTGCGGCCATCAGACGCTATCTCGACTCCGACGATAAACAGCGCTTAAAAGAAGACAATCGGTGATCCTCGTCGATAAACTGCCCTGTTCCGTTCTGATAACCGATGTCAGCGGGACCATCCTCGGGCTGAACCGCCAGATGACAGCTGTGACCGGGCTCGATGCTTCGGATCTGCAGGGTCAGTCCATCGACAGGATCCTCCCGCCTGCCAGCCGGATCTTTCTGCAGACCCATGTTTTCCCGACATTGTTGCGGAATGGGACGATTTCTGAGAGCCCGTCCCGAAAGGGTTGAGCAGCTGGGGTGCTCGTGATTCCAAGGGGTTGTTCAGGCCATCTTGGAGCGAGCGATGTGGACCCCAGCCACTCGCCGGCAGCATAGTCGCGCGGGACTTCGAT
>JAESGV010000100.1_pt1 | contig 156942 bp, 140 predicted proteins | sample 9269781 | NCBI WGS metagenome assembly JAESGV01 (sample SAMN15741586, study PRJNA653496) | algae metagenome | isolation source: Tildeniella torsiva UHER 1998/13D and co-occurring heterotrophs from... | place: Slovakia: Slovak Paradise National Park, Hrabusice, Kosice Region | collected 2000-01-01 | reverse complement strand
AGCAGCGATGGCAGACCTGGAAAAGCAGTTCCGTCGTTTACCAGGGTTAGAAAAGTGGTTCGTCGAAATCACCCCACAGCCTGCCTAGTAAATGGATACTTTATTTGCTGGAGCACTCTAGGACAAAGCGCCCTAAAGCAAGGGCTTTTTGTCCATTGAACGAGCTGTGCAAGCGTAACCACACACCTAATCTACAGTTTTCCGGTCGAGATGCCGAGGATTAGTGCTGTTACTTTTGTTTATATCACTCTATTTTTGAGGGCGATAGGTTTCGCAATAAAGCCTTGATAAGTCTTTAAAGTGCCCTAAAGCAAGCAGGTGTCTTCCTCAGCCCAGAAGCATCGGCCCACCGCAGCGCGCAGCAGAGACCCTGCCTACCAAAAGGGTATGCGTTATGCACAGCACCAGTCCCTCTAGGAACATGGCCTCAGCAAAGCCCTGGCGGTTACGGCGTAGGTGAGGCCAGTTTCTGGTGTTGGTGGCAATGCCTTTGTTGAGGCTGGGCGCGGCTTCTGCGAGGGAATTCGGTTGCGGGCCAGATCTTTAAGCCGCGTCGCTAAAGATAACTTGGGAGCCTCGCAAGCGTTTGTAGGTGCGGTAGCGGTAATACAAGTCTCGATTAGAGAAAAAGAATAGGGAAACAGCTTCCCATAAAAATACCCAGCCACCAATAAATAAGCCCTCTGTCAAAACAGAGGTGACAACGTTGAATTCAGCGGGTTCTGCTATAAGTCTTGCGACTAGGAGCGTGCCTAGTCCGGCAAGGACATATCTAAAGGTGCGGGTGTTGATCAGCTTAATTTCTTTTTTGAGTAAGTAGATTTTGAAGTCGAGACTGTTTCCCAGGCCAGCCCTGACCTCCTGCTCCATCGCTTCATCGCGGGTGCCTGGGGGTAGGGTAAAGCAGACTTCAATTGAATGCTGAGTCGGAATTTCATCCGCACTATTTTCTAAGTAGAATTGCAGGTCTGAATCTAATTCTCGCCGCTTAAAGGGGGCCGGATCCCACTCACTGAAAATATCGGTGTAGCTGTCGAGGGAGACCTCGATCATGTAGGCATTGTTAGCCTGATCGATAGAATAAACTTGGTTGAAAAAATCATCTTTTTGCTTCATGGTGTTGCCGCTGAGTAAATCAGATGCATTATTCTTATGAGCTTATCTACAGTCCACAACTGTATCTAAATGTTGTAGGAAAGTAGTAGGAATAGCGGCGGCAGCAGTCGTTAAATTTGGGCAGGTCAAACCAGAGACTTCGGCACCGCCCAGCCCAAGGTCAGGGCGCGGGCCGCCATGAGGCCGACGAGGGCCAGCCACAGCAGGTGAGCGCTGCCTAGGAATTGAGCGACAAGGGCAAGGGGCAAAAAGCCCACGCCAGCAGCTAGCACGGTGGCGTTGCGCAAGACCTTGCCAGCAGTGATGCCAAGAAAGTAGCCGTCAAGCATATAGGCGATCGCCCCTAATCCCAAAACCGGAATTAACCACCCCACATAGGTTGTCACGATCGCAATCACCTCCTGATGCCCCGTCAGCAAACCAAACAGCGGGGCTGGGAACAGCACGAAAGCCAGGGCAAAGGTCAACCCTAATAGGATGCTGGTGCTGCCGCCTACCTTGAGCAGGCGGCGGAGATGGGTTCTGTCTCCGCCGCCGTAATAGCGGCCTGCAAAGCTTTCTGTGGCAAAGGCGATGCCATCGATAAAGTAGGCCGAGAGGGTCACCACCTGGAGCAGCAGCGTATTGGCGGCCAGGGTCTGGGTACCCAGAGCTGAGCTGAAGTTGGTAAACAGCGCAAAGCTCAGCACCAGGGCAAAGGTGCGCACCAAAATGTCGCGGTTCAGCAAAAACAGTCCTCTGATCGCCTGCGGATTCCATCCTTGGGGTAGCACCGCCCGGAGGTTGTGAAGGCCGCCATCCCTAACCAACAGCCCCAACCCCACCGCCAGGGTTACGTATTGGCTCAGCGCCGTGCCCAGCCCTGCGCCGGTACTGGCCCAGCCCAGCTGATAGATAAAAATGGTGTTAAACACCACGTTGCTGCCGTTACCCACCATCGACAGAGCAATCACCCGACGGCCCTTTTCGCGGCCCAAAAACCAGCCCATCAGCACCAAGTTAAGCAGCACCGCTGGGGCATCCCAAACGCGAGCGTTGTAGAACTCAATGCCCGCTGCCCTCACCGCCGGTTCGCCGCTGAGCAGGGTAAAGCCCAAGTCACGAATCGGGACTTGCAGCAGCAGAATGAGCAGGCCCAAGGTGAGGGCGATCGCGCCGTTGCGCAGCAAGATCAGCCACAATTCATCGCTGTCGCCGCGCCCTCGGGCCTGGGCCGTGGTGCCCGTGGTACCCATGCGCAAAAAGCCGAAGCTCCAATACACCACGTTAAAAATTACCGTGGCCAGGGCCACCCCGCCCAGGTGCCGAATGTCATCCAGGTGGCCGAGAAAGGCTGTATCCACCAGACCTGCCAGGGGCACCATCAGGTTCGAGATAATGTTGGCTGCCGCCAGCTTGAGAAAGCTGGGCAGAAAGGCTGGGGTGATTGGGTTGTCAGTAGTATTCCTGGCCATTTCAGGTAAAAGCTTGGCTTCCTATTGATATCAAGCTTCACCGACATCTCGCAGGATTTGGCGGTACAGGTCGGGATGAACTCGAAACTTAGCCTGATTAATCAACGTATCCAATAGTGGCTTCAGTTCAGTAATCAAATCACTCTGCTTGGCGGCAACCAACACCCCAAGCAGCCCTGTTACCTTCAGCCCAAAACGCTGGGCTACCCGTCTGCCCAGACGTTCGTCCATTAACAGGCGATCGCCGCCAACTTCAAGAGACAATGCGATCGCCTCAGCTTCCCCTAGATCAAGCTCATCCTTCAATGTTGCAACCAACAATTGATTCTGAACCGCTTGAACAACGATCCAGTTAGTCTCCAGTAGCAAGGATGTTTCAATCCCAAAGGCTTCTAACCCACTGATTTCTCGATAAACTCCCTCAGGAATGATTAATCTGCCATAAAGGGCTTTTAGCAGATGCAGTTGCTCAATTCTTAGTAGGTTACTAATCGGCGATGTGTCGCTGATAATAATCATCGCCAATGATTATTGCGAAGACTTTCAACATCAGCCTGATAATCCGCTAAATCGTAATGCAGGTTGATGCCGCGTTCAAACAAAAGTTCTTGAAAGGCTATCTGATGTATTCCAGCAATAGCACTGGCTGTGCCTAGGGTAATCAGCTCTTGCCGAAACAGCGCAATGGCAAACTCCCGTAACCAATCCGATTGAGAGATTGCCTGCGCTTGAAGCGCTTCGTCGGGAATATCCAGGGTAATTTTCACCGATCAAGCTCTCTCTACATGAGGTCATACGATACACCTTACTTTAGCGTAAGGCACCCTACCCAAAAAGCATTAGAGATAGCGTTAGATTTGCTGGGCGATGAGAATTAGTGACGTGGGTAAGTCAGAGCAATTCACATTATCGAAGGGCGATAGATTCGGCCAGATCGCTGGGGCTGAGGTGGTCGTTGAGAATTTCACCGTCCTTGAACCAGATGATGCGCTGGCTGGCGCGGGCCACGTCGGGCTCGTGGGTGACCATGACGACTGTGATGCCTGCGCTATGGAGGTCGGCAAAGATGCCGAGCACGTCCTCCGTCGTGCGCGTATCCAGAGCACCAGTCGGTTCATCGGCCAGCAAGAGCAAAGGATTGTTGACGATCGCCCGGGCGATCGCCACCCGCTGCTGCTGACCACCCGACAGCTGGGTAGGCTTATTGTTGATGCGATCGCCCAGACCCACCCGCACCAAAGCCTCCGTTGCTCGCTGGTGGCGCACCTCGCTGCGCACCCCGGCGTAGATCATCGGCAGCTCAACATTTTCTCGCGCGGTGAGCTGGGGCAGCAGGTGAAACTGCTGGAAGACAAAGCCAATTTTTTGGTTGCGAATGTGGGCTAGAACATCGTCTTCGAGGGTGGCGACGTTTTGGTTGTCAAAGAAATACTCTCCCGATGTCGGGCGATCGAGGCAGCCAATCATATTCATGGCGGTCGATTTGCCTGAGCCCGAAGGCCCCATGATGGCGCAGTATTCACCGGGGTAAATGGCCATATTCACGTTCCACAGCGCCCGCACCTCGGTGTTGCCTGTGCCGTAGATTTTTTGCAGCTGGCGAAATTCGATCAGGGGGGTGGGCATGGAGGTTAGGAAGATAGAGATGGGGAAGTTGGGGGAGATGGGGAGTAAGTGCCTAAACTCAGGTTAGCGTATGGGTCAGCAGGCCGTGAGGGAGGAGTTTGAGCAACACAGCCTAAGTATGAGCGGGGTATAACTGAAGAGTAGCCGTTCTAAGAACAGCCACAGTGAAGACAGCTATTTCAATTCCTGATGGGGTGTTTGAGGCGGCAGAGGCAATCGCCCAGCAGCTCGGGGTGTCGCGCAGTGAGTTTTATACCAAAGCGCTCCAGGCATATCTCGAAAAAAACAGCCGCAGCTAACGGCTGGCTAAGTTGAACGAGGTGTACGCTCAAGAGATCTCCGACGTTGACCCAGTGATGGCGAAAATGCAGGCTATGTCTTTGCTTTATAAGGAGTGGTAATGCATCATGCTAGAGTTTGAGCGACTGAAGCAGGATATTCTCACACTCCCTAACGATGCCCAGCGCTTAGTTAGCGATTTTGTCACCTTTCTAAAGCAACGGTATCCGACGCACGAACGGGAAAATCATCAAGCTCTTGATTTAGACCAGGAGCCTTTTGTCGGTATGTGGTGCGATCGCTCAGACATGGTTGACAGCAGCGCCTGGGTCAAGCAAGTTCGCCAACAGCATTGGCATCGTTAACATGGCCAGTGTGTTAGTCGACACTGATATTTTGATTGATGTCGCCAACAAAGACGCTAACGCAATTACTCGTCTCAAGCGCGAAAGTCAAACCGCACAGCTTGCCGTTTCCAGCATTACTGCTATGGAACTGGTCGTTGGATGTCGCAATAAGGCAGAGCAGCAGACACTAGAGCAGTTTCTGGCCAAGTTCCAGATTTTGCCCTTGAGCAGCGAAATCTCAGAGCGCGCTACCGTTTTATTGACAACTTATTATCTCAGTCACGGATTGCTAATTGCTGATGCTTTGATCGCTGCCACAGCGATCGCCCACAACGTTCCACTTCTGAGTAAGAATCAACGAGACTTCCGCTTTATCCAGGAGTTGACTCTCCTGCTTTATCCCTAACCATTGTCATTCCTTCATGCCTCGGCTTTGCCAAGCCTACGCCGAACCAAGGCAGCAGCGCAATGAGTTTCGGTCCTCATCGCAGGCCAGACTGAACTCGCCACAGGCTGGCGTAGATACCATTTAGCTCCAACAGATCTTCGTGGCGGCCCCGTTCAACAATTTCGCCGTGGGCCATCACGTAGATGCAGTGGCAGTGGCGAATGGTGGAAAGGCGGTGGGCGATCGCCAAAGTCGTCCTACCCTGGGTAATCACCGCCAGCGATCGCTGGATCGCCGCCTCGGTCTCGTTATCCACCGCCGAAGTCGCCTCATCAAGCACCAGAATCGGCGGGTCTTTGAGAATGGCGCGGGCGATCGCCAACCGCTGCCGCTGCCCCCCCGAGAGCTTCTGGCCCCGCTCGCCCACAACGGTGTCGTACCCCTGGGGCATCTGCACAATAAACTCGTGGGCCTCCGCCAGCTTAGCGGCATGGAGAATGTCGTCGAAGGTGGCGTCAAAACTGCCGTAGGCAATGTTCTCCGCCACGGTGCCCGAAAACAAAAATACATCCTGGCTGACCAGGCCAATGCAGCGGCGCAAATCTTGGGGCAGCAGGTCTTGAATTTCTTGCCCGTCCACTAAAATACGGCCCTGCTGGGGCTGATAGAAGCGCAGCAGCAGCTTCACCAGGGTGCTCTTGCCCGAGCCCGTCGCCCCCACCACCCCAATACTCTGCCCGGCAGGAATGTGTAGCGACAGGTTTTTTAGCACGGGCTGGCGGTTGGCGTAGGCAAAGCTAACGTTCTCGTAGCGCACTTCACCGCGCACCTGCTCCACTGGCAGCGGGTTAAGCCCCGGAACCAGCTCAATCGGCTCATCCATTATCCCCATGACGCGGCGTACCGACGCCATGGCCCGCTGGTACTCATCCATAATTTCGCTGAGCTGGGTAAAGGGCCACAGCAGCCGCTGCACGATGAACACCATAAAGCCGTAGGTGCCCGCCGACAGGGTGCCGTCGGCCACCGCCAGACCACCCAAATAGAGCATGGCGGTAAAGCCCACCAAAATCACAATGCGGATTAAGGGAATAAAGGCGGCACTGAGGGCGATCGCCCGACGGTTGCTGTAGCGGTAGGCATCGCTGTCTTGGGACACGCGATCGCGCTCGTACCCCTCCGCCGTAAAGCTCTTAATCGTCGCAATCCCCGAAAGATTATTGGCCAACCGCCCGCTAATCAGCCCCGCCTTATCGCGCACCTCAGCGTAGCGCGGAGCCAGCCGCCGCTGAAAGGCGATCGACCCCCACAGCACAAAAGGAATCGGCAGCATCGCCATCCACGACACCCCCGGTGCCAAAATCAAGAACGTGGCCCCCACCCACAGCACCGTGGTAAAAAACCGCAGCAGATTGTGCGCCCCCGTATTTAAAAACCGCTCTAGCTGATTGATGTCGTCATTGAGAATCGACAGCAAACTGCCCGTGCTGCGGTCTTCAAAATAGCTGAGATCCTGACTTTGCAAGTGGCTATAGGTATCAATGCGCAGGTCGTGCTGAAGATTTTGGGCCAGGTTGCGCCAGAGGGTAGCGTAGATGTACTCACTCAGCGACTCCAGACTCCAGATCAAAAACGTCAGCCCCGACAGCACCCCCAGCTGGCCCGGAATGCTGGTAATCCCCACGCGGCCAATCAGCGAGTTTTCGTTGTTGGTCACCACGTCGATGGCGATGCCGATTAAGTAGGGCGGAGCCAGGTCAAAGATGGTATTGAGGATGGAGTTGGTTACGGCCCCCCAAATCTGAGGCTGGTAGTTCCGCCCGTAGCGCAAGAGCCGCTGCAAGGGGTGTCGCACCGATTGAATACTGGCCATAGAGCAGAAAAAAGAAGGGCGAAGAGGAAGCTTGATAATCTTCAGGATAAGGACTGTGCCGCTGAGCTGTAACCCGCTTGTGGGAAATGCCCACCCTACGATCAGCCAAAGCACTTCATCAAAGCTGCTAGCAAGTCAATTTGCAGAGCAGAGGTTTAAACCGATGATCGACAATCCTTTCCGTGAGGTGCAGGACGACGAAACGTCCTGCTCGTAGGCTGGAGGACGCGCGGAGCCGGGGGTCTGGGGCCTGCGAAATGGCCCCAGCAGCAGATTTGGCTTTCACCCCCTATTGTGCGCCGCTCAACCTTGGCAGGATACCCAATCCGTGGGCGGTGTATTGTGGCCTCTAGAACGGTGCATTGCGGCCCGCAAACCTAGGACGCAGCAGAAGGGATGAGGGCCGCGAATGCACCCTACAGCACCCGCAGCACACTGGCTACGCTGTGAATCTCCGCATACTCCCGCAGCTCATCCAGCGCCGTCTGAAAATTCGCCTCCGTCACCTCGTGACTCACAATCACAATCTCCGCCCGCGTCTCGTGCTGCCCAATCTGCACAATCGACTCCAGACTCACCCGGTGACGGCCAAAACACGTCCCCAGCTTACCAATCACCCCCGGCGCATCCTCCGCCAGCAGCCGCACGTAAAAGCGGCTGACGATGTCGGCCATGGGGCTGACCTTGCAGTAGTGCTGGTGACTACAGGCCAGCAGCGGATTGGTGGCTTGGGGCGTCGTCCCCGATCGCAGGTTCGCCGCCAAGTTAAGCAGGTCAGACACCACCGCACTAGCAGTTGGCCCTTCCCCCGCCCCCGGCCCAAAGAACATCACCTGGCCAATCGGGTCGCCCTCGATCAAAATGGCGTTGTACACATCGTTCACCGAGGCCAGTGGATGGCTCACGGGCACCAGGGTCGGGTGCACCCGCAGCTGGAGCTGATCCAGCGCTTGGTCAGAGGTCTCGTCAAACTCCCCGTCGCGGCGGGCGATCGCCAGCAGTTTAATCACAAACCCCAGCCGCTCAGCGTAGGCAATATCCGCCGCCGTCACCTGGCGAATGCCCTCGCTGTAGACCTCCGACAGCTTAATACGCCCCCCAAAGGCCAGCGACGCCAAAATCGCAATCTTGTCCGCCGCATCCAGCCCGTCCACATCGGCGCTGGGGTCCGCCTCCGCGTAGCCCAGCCGCTGGGCATCCGCCAAGATCGCCTCAAAGTCGCCCCCCTCCCGCTGCATGCGGGTGAGAATGTAGTTGGTAGTGCCGTTGATGATCCCCGTCACCGCCCGAATCCGGTTCACCCCCAGCGCCTGCTTCAGCGGCTGAATGACCGGGATGCCCCCCGCCACCGCCGCCTCCAGCAGCACGTAGACCCCCGCCTCGTTAGCGGCGGTAAAAATCTCGTCGCCGTAGCGGGCAATCACCGCCTTGTTGGCGGTCACCACATGCTTGCCGTGGGCGATCGCCTTGAGAATCAGCGATCGCGCCGGTTCCAGCCCCCCCATCACCTCCACCACCGCGTCGATGGTGGGGTCAGCTACAATGCTCTCCAAGTCGGTGGTGAGGCGATCGCCCCCAATGTCCACCGACCGCGGCTTGTCCAAACTCCGCACCCCCACTCGGGCCAGCTCAATCTGCCCCACCAGGGGGTGGCGATGGGCCGGATCCAGCAAAATTTTGGCCGTCCCCGACCCTACCGTCCCCAGCCCCAGCAAACCGACACGCATAGCCTGACTTCCTTAACTGCGATCGCTATGCCCAATTGTAAAGGGATTGCAGCAAGCAAAAAAAAGAAGGGCCGAATCGGCCCTTCTTTTTTTTGCTTGCCCGTGGACTAGTAGGTCTCTACATGCCAGCGGTGCTCTTTCTTCATCTGCTTGCGGAACTCGATCCAATCGACGTTGTTCTTCTTGGCAGCCACAGTCATGCCTTCATCGATACCGTCTTCCATACCCTTCAAACCGCACATGTAGGTGTGGGTGTTAGGCTTCTGCATCAGATCCCACAGCTCATCGGCATGCTCAGCCACCCGGTGCTGAATGTACATGCGACCACCCTCGGCATTTTGCTGCTCGCGGCTGATGGCGTAGGTGAGCTTAAAGTTCTCGGCATACTCCTTCTCCATTTGCTCCAGCTCCTCTTTGTAGAGAATGTTGGGGGTATAGGGTACGCCAAAGATCAGCCAGGCCAAGCCCTTGAACTGATAATCGGGGTTGGCTTTGCGCTCAGCCTCTTTGAACATGCGCCACAGATAGGCGCGGAAGGGAGCAATACCCGTACCCGTCGCCAGCATGATGACGGTGGCGTCGGGGTCGTCGGGCAGCAGCATTTCCTTGCCCACCGGCCCAGTGATCTTCACATCGGCACCGGGCTCAATACCGCACAGGAAAGTAGAACAGGTACCGTAGACGGTCTCTCCCGATTCGGGGTGTTTGTACTCTAGCTGGCGCACGCAGAGCGACACGGTTTTGTCGTCCATGTCATCACCATGGCGAGTCGAGGCGATGGAGTACAAGCGCAGTTTGTGAGGCTTGCCCTTGTCATCGGTACCGTCGGGAATAATGCCAATGCTCTGGCCCTCCACGTAGTGAAGATTTCCACCAGACAGGTCAAACTTGATGTGCTGCACAATCCCTGAACCACCCTCTTGAACCAACGGTTCGTTCGACAAAACCTTGCCGACATAGGGGCTGTTGGGCTTATAGAGGTTAACGGGCACGCTGGCACCGGGCTTTGGCGCGGCTTGAGTCATGGGCTTACTGTTGGTTTGGGTGGGCGCGGTCTCGGCTGGGGCAACAGCTTCGGCAGGCACAACCACGGGAGCCGCAATGGGTGTAGGCTCGGCGTTACTAGCAGCACCCACCTCTTCAATGGGTCGAATGCTAACAATTTTGCCGCCCATGCGGGTAATCCGCTGCATCTCTTGATTCATACGGGCGTAGGGCACCGTGATGAATACACTGCCACTCTTGCGAATGGGGTTGTTCATCTGATCAGTTTCTGCGTTTTGGCGCAGACCCTGCACTTCGTATAAAAACAAACGGCTTCCGGCCACAGTACTGGCGTTGCCGCCGCTCACACTTGGATTGTACATATCTAAAATTCAGTGACTCTCTAGACCCAACTAAGTGCGACGGAGGCACACCGCCATCACCCGCCGCTTCTGTTCTAATGATCCGACTCAGATGACCCTAGGGTGACCCTGGGGCCAATCATAGGAGCGGTGGCACTAGAAATACATTTAGCTTAGGGTATCACTGTAAGACGGTGTAAAGCCGTGAGCGAAGAGATAGAGCACATTGCAACTAGCCCCATGCCCAGCCTATGCCCCAGTGAATGTTTGCACTCTAGTTACATCCTGAGGGAAAGACTGTGTTCTTTGCAGCAACGGGCGTTAAGTTAATCTAAAATCTCCCTTCGGCTAAAAATATTCCTGGGTTATCACCGAGCTGATCCCCCACTAAAAACTGTTGTGAAGGATACTAGCTTCTGATAGGATGAGACTAATTGCGGTAGAAATACTTATCCTCCAAGGCAGTTTGGTGCCTACGGCGATTTAGCTGCCCGGAGGATTATATAAACAGTCAGCGCTTGGGCTGCGGTTCGCCCTCAGCCATGCAGGTGGGATGTTCTGAACGCCAGGGAAGATTTCGCGACTCCCTCTAGGTCAGGATATCTGGGCTTCACTGGCGCGACGTTCGCAAGGCATTCACTCCCTTGGGCGGTGGTTCTGGGGTGTTGGGCAACGGCTAAACCAGATTCACGTCTAGGAATGGCTTTCTTCTGCTGCGCAGCAGCGCTGGGTTCTGTATATATACGATTGTTTTAGAGGGAACTTATGATCAGCAAGCCAGGTAAGGTAGTTTTAATCGGTGTCGCCGGCGATTCTGGGTGCGGCAAATCGACATTTCTACGGCGACTGAGCGATCTGTTTGGCGCTGAACTGATGACCGTCATTTGCCTAGATGACTACCACAGCCTCGATCGCAAGCAGCGCAAAGCCGCCGGGGTAACCGCCCTCGACCCCAAGGCCAACAACTTTGATCTGATGTACGAACAGATCAAAGCCCTCAAAGAAGGCAAGAGCATCGACAAGCCAATCTACAACCACGAGACCGGCGAACTTGACCCCCCCGAGCGGGTTGACCCCAACCGCATCATCGTGATTGAAGGTCTGCACCCCCTCTACGACGAGCGCGTGCGCGACCTAATCGACTTCAGCGTCTATCTCGACATCAGCGACGAAGTCAAAATCGCCTGGAAGATTCAGCGCGATATGGCCGAGCGGGGTCATACCTACGAAGACGTGCTGGCCTCCATCAATGCCCGCCGCCCCGACTTTGAAGCCTACATCGACATCCAAAAGCAGTATGCCGATGTGGTGATTCAAATTCTGCCCACCCAGCTCATCCCCAACGACGAAGAGAAGAAGGTGTTGCGGGTACGCCTCATGCAGCGCGAAGGCATTGAGGGCTTTGACCCCGTCTACCTGTTTGACGAAGGCTCCACCATCGACTGGATTCCCTGCGGGCGCAAGCTCACCTGCTCCTACCCCGGCATTCGCATGCACTACGGCCCCGATTCCTACTACGGGCACGAAGTGTCGGTGCTCGAGGTTGACGGCCAGTTCGATCGCCTCGAAGAGATGATCTACATTGAGAGCCACCTCAGCAACACCTCCACCAAGTACTACGGCGAAATGACCGAGCTGCTGCTCAAGCACCGCGAGTACCCCGGTTCGACCAATGGCAGCGGTCTGTTCCAGGTGCTGGTAGGTCTGAAAATGCGCGCCACCTACGAGCGCCTGATCGCCGCCGATCGCGAAGTAGCAGCGACCGTTTAGGGTGGAAAAGTTGGAAGGTTAGCAGGTTGAACCTTGCAACCTGCTAACCTTCCAACCTTCTAACTTGCATCAAGCTAGGGCCGGTCATAGGCGCCTTCAGATTTAATCTATCTGGCTTAATAGAGAGGGGATGCCGATCGGGATGTCCTCTCTTTTTTTTGCCATGGAACTCACTACCCCAGCCCTGCTGTTCCCCGCTATCTCGCTGCTGCTGCTGGCCTACACCAATCGTTTTTTGGTGCTGGCCCAGCTGATTCGGCAGCTCCACAGCTCTGAGCGCGACTATTTTCAAAGTATGGTGCAGCGCCAGATCTCTAACCTGCGCCAGCGCATTGCCCTGATTCGCCTGATGCAGGCCCTAGGGGTGTCGAGCTTTATTGTCTGCACGCTGTCGATGCTTGGGCTGTTTTTAGAGCAGCAGCAGCTGGCAGAGCTACTGTTTGGGCTGAGCCTGCTGTTGCTGGTGGCCTCGCTGCTGACCTCGCTCTACGAAATTGCCATTAGCACCCGCGCGATCGAGGCAGAACTGGCCGACATTGATGCGAAATGCCGCCATCCCAAGGGTTAGCTCAGCGAGCGGTGGCTGAGCGGAGTCGAAGCCCGCAGGGATCTAGGGACATGCTACTGCGATGACAGCATTAGGGTCTGATTGGGCTCAACCACGACTACCCGCTGAGCGGTGGTATTGCCAATAATCGCCCCAGCTGCCGCACCGCCGAGGATGCTGCCCACCGAGACCCGCCCAGTCAAAATGCCACCCACGGCAGCACCGCCCGCCGCCCCAATGCCCGCATCGGTGAGAATGGCTCCGGTGCTGGTTTGCCGAGGGTCTTTGATGTCGCGCAGCAGTTCAGAGATGGCATTGACGGCGTAGACCTGGTTGCCCACTTCAACGGCAGTGGCCACGTAGCGCACCCCGCCCTCGGCGGGCTCAAACCGACCGCGCACAATGGCCCCAGCCGGAATGCTGCGTCCGTTGAGATTGGTGGCGGCTCCGACCTGGAGAGTCTTCTCAACCGTAGCGTCGGTGTTGAGGTAGAGGGTTTCGCTGTTGGGGGTAATGGCCTGAATGGGCGACGATACAAATAGCTGGGCCTGGGCGATGGGGGCTTGCCCGAGGGCAACGACGGGCATAACCGTCAAGGTCAATGCGGCTAAGTGACTGATTTTCATCACAATCTCCAGAAACAGGCTTAAAAATGTGGGGATGCCCGCTTTGTGGGGCGATCGCAGGGGAGAGTGGTAGGGTAGCTGAGGTCTACTAGATCCAGGCTTACCGCTAGTTTTAGAGGACGAGCCGCCCCTTGAGATGTTCCTGCCGGCTGCTAGCCGCTGTCACCTATGGAATCTACCGCCGAGTACACCTGCGCCTTTTGCGGCGAGACCAGCACCACCTTTGTCGATCTCTCCGCTGGGCTCACCCAGGCCTACATCGAAGACTGCCAGGTGTGCTGTCGCTCCAATCAGTTCTATATCACCGTGGATGAGGTCTCATTGGCGATCGAAATTGCCACCGACTATGTCGAATAAGGGGCGATCGCCCTAAACAAAAAGCCCCACCGGTTGAGCGGCAGGGCCAGAGGGAAACGGTTCCCTGTCTGTGGGAAGGAAAAGTGGCCTAAAAGGTCAGCTGCGCCTGCATGTTGAAAATAAAAATATCAGGGTTAGTGCTGAAGTTGTTGGGGTTCATAATCCAGTAGACCGAGGGCATGAGGGCGATGTTTCGGTTGACCGGGTAGCGATAGACCAATTCAACCTCCTGCTGTCTGCCCCCGTCACCCCCGCCCGAGACCAAGAATTGGCGACCGTTGATCACGCTAAAGGGTACCAGGTAGGAGACGGTAGCCTGGGCCCCTTCTTTGAACAGGTTGGGGAAGGCAACGCCAAACTGAAGGGACTGGGCATCGATGCTGCCAATGCCAGCCTGGGTTGTGGCCGATGTCAGCCCAACGCTGCCGTAGCTATAGCGGCCAAACAGCCCGAGCCAGGTCAATGGCGTCCAGTCAAAGTTGACCAGAAACGTATCGGCGGGGGCGTTGTTGAGCCGTCCGCCTGCGCCGTCGTCGGCTAAGCCGTAAATGGGTTCGCCAAAGGTGCCGCCAATGCGACCCAGGGCGTCGGGCATGAGGTTTGAGCGGGTGTACAGCAGCCGCAGGTTGAAGTTGTTGAAGGGCCTCAGGCCAATCTGGCCAGTGAGGGTGCTGGTGCCGCCGAACAGACCAACACTGGGGTCAGTAGGGGCCTTAGGGCCACCGATAAACTCGGTGTCTTCGGCCAGGTAGCCGACCCGCACATCGAGCCAGTCGGTCACGTTCCAGACGGCGATCGCCCCTGCCCCCCGATCCACAGCGTTAACCTGGGTACCACCGCTGGAGTTAAAGCTGTTAGCCCCGGTCAAGAAGAAGGTATAACGGTTGTTGTCAAAGTAGCTATACCAGTTAACGCGGGGGCCAATGTCAACGGTCACGCTGCTACCGATCGGAAAAGCGTAGCTCAGCTCTCGCAGGTAAACACTGTAGGCGTTGCCAGCCGGTACCCCAGTCTGGAACTGAATCGGCGTGCCAAAGGTGTTAAACAGACCCGCAGAAGTCCAGAAGTTACCCTGCCCAGTACCGTTGCCGGTAACCAGCTGGAGCTTGAGGCGATCGGCCCCGCTAAAGGAGGTGTCAAAGTTCATCCACAGGTAGCTGCCCACGTTGACGGCGGGGTTGCCAGAAATACTGCGGGTGGCCGGTACCCCACCCACCCGAGTGCCCGTCTCGGCCAGCACCGTACCATTCGAGAAGCCCCCGCCCATATTAAAGAAAGCCTGACCCCGCAGTTTGGTCACCGTAGAAAACTGCTGGGCCCGCAGCTGGGCTGTTTCGGCCTCAAGCTGGTCAACTCGACCACCAAGGGTGGCTAGCTCAGCCGCAAACTCCTCTTGCAGACGGCGAATGGTGGCCAGATCTTCTTCAGAGATACCGGTGCCCAGGGTGCCAACGACCACATCTAGGCAGGCATTAAGCCCTGCCGCAAACTCAAAGCGGGTAATGCTGCGCTGCCCGCGGAAGGTGCTGTCGGGGTAGCCCTGGATGCAGCCGTAGGTCTCAACTAGATTGCTGAGTGCCTGAAAGGCCCAGTCAGAGGGCGACACATCAGCAAAATCGGTAACTCGGGTCACCTGGGCCAGGCCATCGACTGTCTCGGGTTGAACGACAGCGTCGGTATCTAGGGCCGCTTCCAGGTCGCCAAACCGCATCGTGGAGACGGCTTCTGCAGAGGGCTCCGTTGAAGCTTCTGCGATCACCTGACTAACCAAGGCAGGTTCAGCGATTGGATTGTGGGGCAAGGGGGCAAACGCCTCCGCCAGCGGCGGGAGTGGGGCAGACTCAGCCTCTGGCGATGCCTCTACTAGCGTAGTCTTTAGTTGTTCGATCTCAACCGCAGTCAAAGGCCCGCTTGCTGAGGGCTCGCTCAGGGTTTGAGAGCGTAGCGGTTCTGAGGCGACAGCTGGAGTAGCCGTCGCCAAGAGCGACGCTGCCACCACAAAGCAAAACCGTCGATTCAGCAGAATTAGAGAGTGCTTGAAAACACCCCAGCCAGAATTCTTCAACATATCGAACTCCTCACACCAAAAAATCTCATAATGAGAATTTATCAGTGTATTTAAGGCGACGTTATAGCCTAGACAACACTTTCTACGTGCCTTCTAGCGAGAAATGAAAGAGTATTCGAAGTAACAAAATGCCGCTGTCGCTGCCGTTAGGATGGGGCCATAGGGCGGTTGTTATACGCTGGGCTGATCCATAGGTACCGTCTTGAGGCGCTGGAAATCTATGGTCAAGAGTTTGAGGAAATTTCTAGGGGCGTGCTTGCTCTGCTGGCTGTGTTTGCCGCTGCTGAGTTCTCTGGCCTGGGCCGACAAGGTAACCGATAGCCATCTTTACCAGACTATTAAGGTCATTACTCCCAAGGCTGAGATATATGGCAAGGGGTAATACCGTATTTTTGTACATTTAGATACTTAACCATGGTTGCAAGTTCTCCTACTAAATCTGCATTTAGCTTGGGTAGCTACCTACTCAGCGACGGCCCGGCGGGGTTTATGCTGAGTTGGGTAGCTGGGTTTGTAGACACCTCTGCTTTTATCATTTTGTTCGGCATTTTTACCGCCCATGTGACGGGCAACATAGCCCTAGCTGGCTATGAATTTGTACAGTCCGATGAAGAGTCAACCATTACTCACCTGTTAATGTTTCCGGCGTTTATGGTGGCGGTGGCGGCCACCTCACTGCTAGCCCGCTATGCTCGCAAAAAGCAGTGGCCAGTATTTGCGGTATTGCTGACCGCAGAGGCGATCGCCCTGACCGTTTTCTTAATCGTAGGCGTCACTTTTTCTCCGGCGCTGATGTTTGATATTCAAGAAGAATACATTTTGCCCATCGGCATTGCTGGCGTCATTGCGATGGCCATTCAAAATGCTTTGATGAAAGAGGCCAAGGGTGTATTTAAGAGTTATATCCCAACCACCGTAATGACCGGCAATACAACTCAGCTCACTATCGACTTGGTGCAGATTGCAGTCTCAAAGCTGGCCCCAGCCGGTGACGAAAAAGCGGCCTTAGCCTCCGCTGAAGCGACAGAACGCCTGGGGCGCGTTGTGCCAATTTTGATAGGGTTTGCCCTTGGCGGTTTGGGGGCCACCTACTTTGTGTTAATTTCTGAAACCTGGTGGAGCCTAGTGATACCTGTAATCGTGATATCGTTTATGGCAGTTGTTGCCTTTTCTGAGCACTCCAAAACAGTTAGCAACGAAGGCTAGATAGCCCTAACTGGGCAAGCCAGTTCAATAACGTTTAACTTGCATTGTGTTAGCTAATACGGAGATTACCTAAGCATGTTACGAAAGTTGTTAGCCGTTGTGCTGTGCACCTTGATTGCCCTTTCTCTGGTGGCTCAACCCGCCAGCGCTAGTCCACTTCCGTTTTCGATACCATTTTTCAATGATATAGAGTTGACCTCTGGACAAGAGGCACTAATGGAAGAACTGAAGTCAAAATACGTGCCTGAAATTGAGAGCATACTCTTTCCTGAACAGCGAGAAAAATTTGAGCAGGCGATTCAGGATGGTCTAAGCTTACGCAAGGCTTTTAAGTCCATGGCGCTAACGCTTCAGCAAAAGTCAGAACTAGCAGCCACGATGAAGACTGCGCCCAAAGGGGCTCTGTTTGCTGCCCTCACCCCAGAGCAAAAAAAAGAAGTCTTCATGAACAAGAAGGAGATGTTCATACCCACTCCTGATGAAATTGCCGAGAAAATTAAGGCGGGCATGAAGAGTAAGAAAGCCTTTGCTCCCGATGCGCCTGGTTCTGAGATGGCCCTAACCCCTGAAGAAATTGCTGAAAAGGTGAAGCTGGGCCTTGAGAAGAAGAAAGAGTTTATGCCCAGTCTTGAGGAAATCAAAGAGAAAATTTCTGCGAAAATGGAGACTATGGCCGAGTAGCTTGGGTTACTATAATCCAAGTTTCTAGTTTAAAAAATCCCCTTAGAGCAGAGGCCCCTAGGCCTCTCTTTTTTTGCTCTCCTGGGAATTCAGCAGGGGCTGACGAGGTCGAGCAATACCCCGACTGAGCAGCAGTCTTTCAATTTGCTGCAACAGTTCAAAATCTGCCGCTGGCAGAGCCGGGCTGGCTTCGGAGGATGGGTCTAACCGCAAGAAATCAAACGCCTGTAGAAACTGCGCTGGAGTAGCCGTAATCGGAGCCTCTAAATGAGCGGGAATAATTTGCTCAAACTGCCAGGTAGCTACCCTTTTTGCCCAGTCTAAAACGGCCTCTGGTCCCCGGTTGAAGATCAGAGTTTTGAGAATTGGGGCTACCTGTAGCTGGCCACCCTGGTGCAGTGCCGCAAAGGACTGTGGCCAGTCGGGCCGCCAGCGAAAGGGATAGAAGCCGAAGTAGTGCTGGCGCGATCGCACCGGAGCCTGCTTCGCCTCTCGCCACATCTCCCCTGTAGTAGCCACATCCAGCGTACTGGGACGAAAATAAAAGGCAAACAGCGCAATCCGCTGCCAACCCTTGCGCCGATTGGCGGGGGTGTCCACTATGGTTTCAGCGGCGCTATCTCGGGCGTGAAACAGCAGCGGAAACGGGTCGATCTGCACAATGGCGGGCGGTTCTGCCGGAATCGCCACGATCGCATCGGTGAGCATCAGCGTGCGGCTGGCCCGATGGAAGCAGGCGGTCTCACCAAACGGTCCCAGCCCCAGATCGATCGGGCTCAGCAGAGCGTAGTCAACCTGGTCGGCAAAGGGAGCTTGGGCGCTTTCGGCAGGGAGCAGATGGGTGCGATCGCGCGGTAGCCCCAGCCAGGGCAGCGGTAAATTGAGCGGAAAGCTCCACTGATGCGGCGTCACATACACCTGGGCCCGAGGAAACTTGCGGGCAAAGGGGCCGACAAATACCTTATGCTCAATCCCCGTCACCGTGGACAGGACGATGTACTTCACCGGGCCGTAGCGATCTTCTAACTCCCGCAGCAGGGCCACACACTCGGGCGTTGGGGCCACGGGCGAGTACACCAGCAGGCCCGTGGGTTGCAGCCGCACCACCGTCATGCGAATGGGCACAACCACATAAAAAATGCCCTGGAACTGCTCAAAGGTCCACACCTGGTCTTTGACCACCTCCACCCGCTGGGTCGGCCGCTGCCCATAGGGATAGAGAGGCACCACCGGCCAAAAGGGCCAGGCCTGGTCGCGACGACGCAGTGAGGGAGCAGAGGTGACGGTTGGCATAGGGGCGCGGCGGCAATCCCTGAGGGTAAAGCAATAGTAGTCATAGCCTACTAAAGAAAGCGGGTTCAGGGGAATCGAACCAAATTCTCAGGGGGCTATCAGCGGGGCTGCGGGCAGATACGTTAAGTTAAATAAAACGAGGCTCTGCCACCCGCACGATTGGCAATTGTCAGACCTCACGATCCCCTACTGTTACCGCAATGAAGCGACGCAGGCTACTGGAAGCGGGCACCGCCGTTGTAGGCGGCACCTGGCTTTTGAGCAATTTCACCGCTGAAGTTTTCTCCAACCAACTCGATACTATGGCCACTACCAACGAGCAATTTACCGTCAACAAAACCGAAGACCAGTGGCGCGAGCAGCTCACCCCCGAGCAGTTTCGCGTGCTGCGCAAGCACGGCACCGAGCGGGCCGGTTCTAGCCCCCTCGACAAAGTCTACGAACCCGGCACCTTTAAATGCTCGGGCTGCGGCACCCCTTTGTTCACCTCTGACACTAAGTTCAACAGCGGCACTGGCTGGCCCAGCTTCTATGCGCCAATTGAGGGGGCGATCGCCACTACCACCGACCGCTCCTTCTTTATGACCCGCGTAGAAGTCCACTGCGCCACCTGCGGCGGTCACCTTGGCCACGTCTTCCCCGACGGCCCCGCCCCCACCAGCCAGCGCTACTGCATGAACGGTGTCTCCCTAGAGTTTGTGCCCGAGCAAGCTTAGACATTCTCAAGACTATCTCTGCCCCCGCTGTGGCCTAGGCCACAGCGGGGGCTTGCTGTTGCAAATCTCGTAACCCGGTGTGGTGGCGATCTTGCCCCTGCCTAAAATGGGGCAACAGCTCAAGGAAATAGCCATGATTACACAAAAGATTTTGCGGCGGTGGGTGGGCCTAGCGGCTGGGGTTGGGGTATGGGTGTTTGGGGCAGCACTGGCCCCGCGAGTTATCCAAGCCGAGACTACCCAGGCCCAAGCGTCCGCCGAGACTGCCCTACCTGAGGTGTGGCAACCCGCCAGCGAAGACGACCAGGCGCTGATCTGGCACTTTGTGCTGCAAAGCCCGATGGGGGTAGCGGCGCTGAACCAGCTCGCCATTGAAGGGTTCATCAGCCCCGTGTGCGAAAAGACCCTGTACACCCACACCGAGTACGAATCATTTCAAACGTTGCTCCAGGTGCAGTGCCCCACTCCAGGCGGTGTCTCCACCGCTCGAGCCTACGACGAAATGCGCATCACGTTTAACCGCTTCGAAGACACGATCAACGATTTCTCGGTAGAGCGCATCTACACTGACTGAGAGTGTTCCAACTAAATTATCCTCAATCGCATCGCAACCGGTCTAACAAGCCGAGTTCAGGTAATAGCAGGATTGAGATTTAATCACTGCACTACTGCAAGCCACGCTATAGACATAGCGTCATCCTAACCGGGCTAAATGTTCCTGCCCCTTCAAAAACTCGTCCCCCGACTCACCCTAAACCGCAGCAGGCCTCATTACAATAAGTAACGTGAGGCGGGTCTACTATTTCCGTTCTCAAATCCCCTGGCTGCAAAGTCGAGGGGTGTTTGTGCATTCCAATTTCCCCGTAGCGCTTCTATGGCTTTCTCTTCGATTACCCGTGCCCTGCAACGCTCTCCTCTCACAAGCGAGCTATTGGGCAAGCTCGACCAGACAGGAAAGCTGGTGCTTAACGGGGTAGCCCGCCTGCCTAAAGGATTGGTGTCCTCTGCGTTAGCGCTGGCCCAGCAGCGACCTCTTCTCGTCATCACCGCCACCCTCGAAGAAGCCGGACGCTGGGCCACCCAACTCGAAGCCATGGGCTGGGACACGGTGCATTTTTACCCCACCTCCGAAGCCTCCCCCTACGACCCCTTTGATCAAGAGTCAGAAATGACCTGGGGCCAGCTCCAGGTGCTGGCGGATTTGCTGGCGCTGAGAGCCTCTGGGGAAGAGGGTTCCAGAAAGCTAGCAGTAGTGGCGACAGAACGCGCCCTGCAACCTCACCTGCCGCCCGTTTCAGCCCTAGAACCCTATTGCCTGCGGCTGGAGCTAAAGCAGGAAATCAACTTCAAAGCGCTAGGCCAGCGGCTGGCCACCCTCGGCTACGAGCGGGTTACGGTGGTGGAAACCGAGGGTCAGTGGGCGCAGCGGGGCGACATTATCGACGTGTATCCGGTCGCGTCGGAGCTGCCGGTACGGCTGGAGCTGTTTGGCGACGACCTGGAGCGCCTGCGGGAATTTGACCCGGCGACCCAGCGATCGCTCGATGCCATTGACCACCTAGTACTCACCCCCACCCAGTACGGCTCGGTGATCGTCGAACATCTTCGTCAGCAGGGCAAGCTGGATGACCTGCTTTCAGAAGCTGCCCAAGAAGGCTTAGCCAGCGGCATAATTCCCGAAGGCACCCGCCGCTGGCTGGGGCTAGCCTTCTCAAACCCGGCCTCGCTGCTGGATTACTTGCCCGAAAACACCCTGATGGCGGTGGATGAGGTCGATCAGTGCCAGGCCCACAGCGATCGCTGGCTAGAGCATGTGGAAGACCATTGGCAAGAGGTCAATAACGCCAGTCCGGCAGAGGGCGATTCTACTGTTCAGCTTCCTAAGATTCACCGTGCTTTTCTAAATACCCTCAGCGACGCTGAGGTCTTCCCCCGCATTGACCTGTCTGAAATTGCCGAGGCCAACAATGGCCTCAACCTGTCCAGCCGCCCGGTGCAGGCGATTCCACACCAGTTTGGCAAGCTGGCGGAGACGATTCGCAGCGAAACCAAGCGCAAATACTCGGTCTGGCTGGCCTCAGCCCAGCCCTCGCGATCGGTATCGCTGCTGCAAGAGCACGACTGCCCGGCGCAGTTCATCCCCAACCCAAGGGACTTTAACGCGATCGACAAGCTGCACACCCAGCACGTCCCCGTGGCGGTCAAGTATTCGGGATTGGCGGAACTGGAGGGCTTTGTGCTGCCCACCTTCCGCATTGTGGTGGTAACAGACCGCGAGTTCTTTGGTCAGCACACCCTGGCCACCGGGGGCTACGTGCGCAAGCGCCGCCGCGCCGCTTCCAAACAGGTCGACCCCAACAAGATGAAGCCGGGGGATTTTGTCGTCCACCGCAGCCACGGCATCGGCAAATTCATCAAGCTCGAAAGCCTGGTGCTCAACAATGAAACCCGCGACTACCTGGTGATTCAGTACGCCGATGGGCTGCTGCGGGTGGCCGCTGACCAGGTGGGCTCCCTCTCCCGCTACCGGGCTGCCAGCGGCCAGGCCCCGGTGCTCAACAAAATGACCAGCACCGCCTGGGAAAAAACCAAGGGCCGGGCCAAAAAAGCGATTCAAAAAGTAGCGGTGGATCTGCTCAGGCTCTACGCCCAGCGGGCCAAAATGGAGGGGTTTTCTTACCCTGCCGACATGCCCTGGCAGCAAGAGCTAGAAGATTCTTTCCCCTACCAGGCCACCCCCGACCAGCTCAAGGCCGTGCAGGATGTCAAGCGCGACATGGAGAGCGATCGCCCCATGGACCGCCTGGTCTGCGGCGACGTCGGCTTTGGTAAAACCGAGGTAGCCCTGCGCGCCATCTTCAAAGCCGTTACCGCTGGGCAGCAGGTAGCTCTGCTGGCTCCCACCACCATCCTCACCCAGCAGCACTACCACACTCTTAAAGAGCGCTTCGCTCCCTACCCCATCCAGGTGGGCCTGCTCAACCGCTTTCGCAGCCTGACCGAGAAAAAAGACATTCTGCAACGGTTAAAGACTGGGGAACTCGACGTGGTCGTGGGCACCCACCAGCTGCTCGGCAAAGGCGTCGCCTTCAAAAGCCTGGGCCTGTTAGTGGTCGATGAAGAACAGCGTTTTGGCGTTAACCAAAAAGAGCGGATCAAATCCCTCAAAACCCAGGTGGATGTGCTCACCCTCAGCGCTACTCCCATTCCCCGCACCCTCTATATGGCCCTGTCGGGGGTGCGCGAAATGAGCCTGATCACCACGCCCCCTCCCTCCCGCCGACCGATTAAAACCCACCTGTCGCCCATGGATCCTGAGGCGATCCGCACCGCCATTCGCCAGGAGCTAGATCGCGGCGGTCAAGTGTTCTACGTGGTGCCCAGGGTGGAGGGTATTGAGGAAACCTCTGCCAAAATTCGCGAGATGGTTCCTACCGCGAGGATTGCGATCGCCCACGGCCAGATGGACGAAGGCGAACTAGAATCGACCATGCTCACCTTCAGTAACGGCGACGCTGAAGTGCTGCTCTGCACCACCATCATCGAGTCGGGACTCGACATTCCTCGGGTCAACACCATTTTGATCGAAGACGCCCACCGCTTTGGCCTCTCCCAGCTCTACCAGCTCAGGGGGCGAGTTGGGCGGGCGGGCATCCAGGCTCACGCCTGGCTGTTTTACCCCAAAAAATCCCTCACCGACAAAGCCCGCCAGCGCCTCCGCGCCATTCAAGAATTTACTCAGCTCGGCTCCGGCTACCAGTTGGCCATGCGCGACATGGAAATTCGCGGCGTCGGGAATTTGCTGGGGGCCGAGCAGTCGGGCCAGATGGATGCGATCGGCTTCGACCTCTATATGGACATGCTCGAAGAGGAAATTGCCGAAATTCGCGGCCAGGATATTCCCAAAGTGGAAGACACCCAGGTGGATCTCAACGTCACCGCCTTTGTGCCCAACGACTACATCCCCGACCTAGAGCAGAAGATGGGGGCTTACCGCAGTCTCGCGGCGGCCAATAGCAAGGTCGAGCTGATGCAGATTGCGGCGGATTTGAGCGATCGCTTTGGCCCCATCCCCTACTCCACTGCCCAGCTGGTGCGCATGCTAGAACTCAAGCTGGTGGCTAAAGCCGCAGGCTTCTCGCGCATCAAGCCCGAAGGCAAACAGCACGTGGTGATGGAAACCCCAATGGAAGAACCCGCCTGGAAGAAGATCAGCGAGAACCTGCCCAGCCACCTGAAGTCGCGTTTTGTCTACAGCGGCGGCAAGGTTGTGGTGCGCGGGTTGGGCGTGCTCAAACCCGAAAAGCAGCTTGAGAGCCTGACGGAGTGGTTGGGATATTTGCAGGGGGCCGTTCCAGAGCCGCTGGCTAGCTAAACTAGAGCTGCCTTATCGTGAGATTGCAGGCGCTTGGCCTGGGTCATACCGTAGATGTCCAGCCCGCTGCGGGATCTACGGTGGGTAGTACGCCACCTCGGCCGAAGGTAAAGTCGTCCATCAGCCAGACTACATTTTCTCCCGTGGTGCGGTTCTGCCAGAGAATATCTAATTCGCCATCTTGATTAAAGTCAGCCGCACCTTGAGCCTGCCACTCGGCCGGGGCGGCGGTGGCTGCGATACCCTCGATGAGGCTTGTGCTATCCATTCTCCAAAACACATTGGTGCCGGCGGTGCGGTGCCGCCAGAAAATATCTACATCGCCGTCGTTAGAGAAATCTCCCACTGCTCCTACTTCCCAATTTAGGTCAGCGACGGGAGTAATTAGTTCGCCGGAGATGCGCTCAGTACCATTCATTAGCCAGACGGCATTTTCACCGGAGATGGCATGTCGCCATAAAAGGTCGTCCTTACCATCGTTATTAAAATCGCCGGCTTCAACTACCTTCCAGTCTGGGCCAACATCGTCTAATACTTCACCCGATAAAAGATTTATTCCATCCATGAGCCAAACAGCGGCTTGGTTAGAAAATTTGTGTTGCCAAACCAGGTCGGGGTTGCCGTCACTATTTAAATCACCTACGGCTTTGATGTCCCACGCTGCTTCAACTTCAGGGCTAATGAAATCCACGCTGGAAACAACGTTGCTGGAAACGTTAGTGCCGATCATCAACCAGAGGCCGACTTTTCCTCCCGCTTGGTTGCGCCAGACAATATCGGCGACTTCATTGCCGTCAAAGTCTGGAGAACTGGGCACAAGGGGAGGGGTAATAATGGCAACTCTGCCTAGGGTGAAGTCGGCATAGCCTTGGTCAGTGTTATCACCGAAGAAGAGAAAATTCTCGGTTTCGTAGGGGTTAATTGAAGCGGGAAAGGGAGGATTACTGCTAGTCGGATCAAAGCTGTAGTCACGCAGTAACCCCGTCAGTAGAGTTACATCGTTTACCGCTAGCGAATAGCGATCGCCTTTAAAGGTAACTCGGTATTGGTTTTTGTCGCTGATTTCTAAGGCAACTGTGCTCTTTTCACCCTCGCTAGCCGTGTTGAGGTTAGCGTTTTGAATAAAAATATAGTCGCTGTTAACACCAGCTTCTTTAAAGCCAAATTCAGCCCCTTTGTCGAGCTCGTTACTGATTAAAGTGAAGCTAAACCCGGCTCGATTGGGATTGCTCTGCTCGTAGGCAATGGCTAAATCAAACTCAATGCTAAAGCCCTGATCTGGGTTTAAAGTTGGAAACGATTGACTAACCGATACTAAGCTGGCCGAGTCAAGGTTAAAGTTGAAAATATCAACGTTTTCGAAGTCAAGGTCGATGCTGTAGTTAGTGAATCCAGCGTAGCCCTGGTTGGCAGTAGGCGTTAAAAACCGTCCGGTGGGGATTTTAGTCACCCCGTCTGAGAGATAGTAGGCCATGGGATTGTAGCCCGGCGAAATTGCCAGCCGCGTTCCTCTAGTGTTGAGTTGAACCCCTGCACTGCTAAGGACTCGGCTGAGAGGTGCGACCTCAAAGACATCGGTGATATCTGAGATGCTGCTGGGCGGAAATGCCTGCACAAAAACTGGAAAGGTCGGCAGCTGGCCGTAGGTCAAAAAACCGCCTGCCAAGGGGTCAGGATTGATGGCAGGGTCATAAATAGTAGATGAAAAGCGAAACGGGCCTGTAGTATATGACATGCGAGTCTCTCCTAAAACAGCTGCTGGTCCAGCAAGGGCGCTAGTTATAAGGTCGATCGCAGACAGGGCTATGCTTTATCTGAGGGGCTAAACGGTGGAGCGATCGCAGCCAAGTAGCGCTTTTCAACCTGTAGAAAATCTGCCAGATACAGGGCGACTAAGAATCGTTCTTTCAGTAAATTTACGATAGCTTCAGTTATTAGTGAACTTTGCTCCGTAGAATGCTGGTATGAAATTCAAGCCTTTACTGGCGAGATGGTCTGTTGTGGTGGGTTTAACTTGTCAGTCACAGACGAAGGTGTATTGCCAGACGTGGCTCGCTTACTTTGACTATATTTGCCTAGTTAAGCCTGCCTACTAGCCATTCGCGGATGTGAGCTAGTTGAGCCTGAAGACATACTTAGGCTAGAGCCAGCGGGTCTTTAACGTCCTTTAGCCTAAAAGAAATGCCGGACCAGCGCGTTAATTGCCGGTGGGCAAAATCTAATTTGCCCGATCCAAAACCTGAATGGCTACAACCTCGCCTCCTCTCGTTGATGGTGCAGCCCCCACTCTGGCGTTGTCCTCGGTAACTGTTGAGGAACCAGCTCAGTCGGCTCGGGTTGCTGGGCTGCGCTACATCTGCAACGATCGCCCCGGTTGGGGCCGGCGGCGCAGCGGTAAGGGGGTCGTCTACTTTGACAAGAGGGGCGATCGCATCTCCGACCCCGACCAGCTGAAGCGAATTAAGACCCTGGTGATTCACCCACTTGGGAGACGGTATGGATCTGCCCCTCCCCCAACGGTCATCTGCTGGCTACGGGGCGCGACGCCAAAGGTCGCAAGCAGTATCGCTACTATCCCAACTGGCGCACCGTTCGTAACCAGACCAAGTTTGATCGGCTGATTCCCTTTGCCTACGCCTGCCCCCTAATTCGCGAGGTTACCGATAGACACCTGCGCCAGCGCGGCCTGTCGCGAGAAAAGCTGCTGGCGGTTGTCGTGCGGCTGCTCGACGCCACCGTGATTCGCATTGGCAACGACAAGTGCCGAGAGCAAAACCAGTTCTTTGGGCTGACTACCCTGCGAAATCACCATGTGGAGGTGGGGTCTAGCAAAATCTGCTTCCATTTCGTCGGCAAAAGCGGTGTTGAGCACGAGATTGAACTTAGCAATCTCTCCGCCAGCGACCACCACCTCAGCGAAGCCCTCCGCCGCTGCCGCGCCATCAACCTGGTTGATCAAGAAGCCGATATCCTGATCGACCTCGTCCGCCTTCGCCGCGACCAGGGCGATCTCCCCGAAGCCCGCCGCATGGCGGAGGAAGCCCGCGCCGTTGCGGCTCGCAGTGCTACGTCCTGCAAGGGGCCGATCGGCATTGAAACACGAGGCCATCCCCATAGTTATAGGCATTGCTCCAGAAAGCCTGGTCACAACCTTTTAATACTTCTTGCGCCTAACCCTCAGACACGCTTGATCAACGTTTTGAAAGCCTTCCCAACAGATCAATCATCAGCAGTGCGCCACCGCTGGCAAAAACGCCGCCGAACATACCTTGAGCCACCCGAACCTTGGGCGCTTCGGTGAGGCAGTGTCCAGGCAGTGTTTCTGATGTGATACAGGCTTGGTTTTCAACCCGCGCCGCGCCGCCGCCCAAGAGAATGCCCATCCCGAGCACCAGGGTGGCTCCCCATACCAAGCTATTTTTTTCGCGTTGAATAAACATTTCGGTAGTTGACAAATGGTGAATTTAGAGTGCCCAATTATGTCAACTCTGATAACGTGCAAATAGCCACTACCCGTTCTGGATTGAGCCTGAGCGTTGGGGTCAACTCAGGATTGGCCGGTAGGCAGGGGAGCATGCCACTCCTACAGCTGTTACGGAACCATCCTCAGGCTAGAGCCAACCCATTGAGCGCCCCTTCTAGACTGTGGATATTGCCGAATCAGTGCGGTTATAGCTGGTGGGCAATGTCTATTTGCCCGGCTCAAAACCTCAATGGTTACCGTTTCACATCAGCTTGTAGAGAGTGCAGATTCCGAGTTGGCATTGCCTTCGGTAACGATTGAAGAACCGGCCCAGGCGGCTCGTTCGGCTGGGTTGCGCTACGTGTGCGACGATCGCCCCGGTTTTGGGCGGCGGCGCAGCGGCAAGGGGTTTACCTACTTTGATGAGAGGGGCGATCGCATCTCAGACGCCGCCGAACTTAAACGGCTCAAAGCCCTGGTCATTCCCCCCGCCTGGGAAGACGTGTGGATTTGCCCCTTCCCCAACGGTCACCTGCTAGCTACCGGTCGCGATGCCAAAGGTCGTAAGGTCTACCGCTACCATCCCGACTGGCGCACCGTGCGCAACCAGAACAAATTTGACCGGCTGATTCCCTTCGGCTATGCCCGCCCCCACATTCGCGAGGTTACCGATGGCCATCTGCGCCAGCGCGGCCTATCGCGAGAAAAGCTGCTAGCGGTTGTCGTGCGGCTGCTCGACGCCACCGTGATTCGCATTGGCAACGACGAGTACCGAGAGCAGAACCAGTCCTTTGGGCTAACCACCCTGCAAAGCCGCCATGTGGAGGTGGGGGCCAGCAAAATTTGCTTCAATTTTGTCGGCAAAAGCGGGGTTGAGCATGAGATTGAACTCAGCGATCGCCGCCTGGCTCGCGCCATCAAGCTTTGCCAAGACCTACCTGGCCAACAGCTGTTTCAGTACCTAGATGAGGCAGGTCAGCGCCAGGCCATCAGCTCCGACGATGTCAACGGCTACCTGCAAGCCATTACCGGTGAAGACTTCACCTCTAAAGATTTTCGCACCTGGGCCGGTACCGCCTGCACCGCCCAAATTCTCAACGAACTGGGGGAGCCCACATCAAAAACCCAGGCCCAGGCCAACATTCGCGAGGCCATCAAAGGGGCGGCCCAACACCTGGGCAACCGGGTCGCTACCTGCCGCAACTTTTACGTACACCCCACTGTCACTCAAGCCTATGAGGCTGACTGGCTGCTAGACGTCTGGCGCGAGGCAGCAGAGTCTCCCAGCAATCTCGATTTAACGGCTGAAGAAAAAGCCTTAGTAGCGGTGCTGAGACATAGCCAACAACCAAAATAAAAAGGGGGGAACAGCGAGGGGGCTTGAAAGCCCCCTTTTTAAGGGGCTGCGTAGCGGGGGATCTTCGCCCTGCGGCGTGGTAGAGATCCCCCCTGCCCCCATTAAAGGGCGTTTGAAAAGTGAGTCGCTGTAGCTTGAGTAACCGGCTGATCCCCCCTGCCCCCTTAAAAAGGGGGGGGTAAGAGTGGTTAAATTAGCCGCTGCAAGACCATGAGCGATCGCGCCGCTACCGGAGTAATGTTATCGCCCATAACCAGCCGTTTCTCAGTAGCAAACCGTGGCTCTGTGGTATCAATCACTACTGACCACTCATAGGGTTGAAATAGCTCAGCCAGCTTAAAGTCAATCGCCTCGTAGTGGGCATTGAAAAACATTAAAAAGTCGTTGTCGCTGATGCGCTCCCCTTGTTTTCCAGGGCTGGGGATCTTATCGCCGTTGAGAAAAACTGCGATCGATTTGATGTAGCCAATTTCCCACTGTTCCTGGGTCATGTCGTTGCCGTCGGGGTTGTGCCAGCTAATATCGGTCACCCCAGAGCCGTGAATAGCCTGCCCCTGAAACCACTTACGCCGCCGAAACACCGGGTGCTGCCGTCGGAAAAAGATCAGCTCTCGGCAAAAATTGATCAGATCTTCGTTGCCCTTGGGCAGGTTCCAGTCAAACCAGGAGACGTCATTATCTTGGCAGTAGGCGTTGTTGTTGCCCCCCTGGGTGCGGCCAATTTCGTCGCCGCCCAAAATCATCGGTACTCCCTGCGACAGCATCAGGGTAGTCAAAAAGTTGCGGCGCTGCTGCTCGCGCAGTTGCAAAACCTCCGGGTCATCGGTTGGCCCTTCCACGCCACAGTTCCAGGAAGAGTTGTTGCTTTCCCCGTCCTGGCTGTTTTCGCCGTTAGCTTCGTTGTGCTTGTCGTTGTAGCTCACCAGGTCGTTGAGCGTAAACCCGTCGTGGGCGGTAATGAAGTTAATGCTGGCGTTGGGCTGCCGCCCATTCATTTGAAAGTAGAGATCGGGGCTGCCAGTGAGGCGATAGGCAAACTCGCCCAGCGTTTCATCCTGACCGCGCCAAAAATCGCGCACCGTATCGCGGTAGATGCCATTCCATTCCGACCAGTTGACAGGGAAGTTGCCCACCTGGTAGCCGCCCATGCCCACATCCCAGGGTTCAGCAATCAGCTTGACTCCCGCTAGCAGCGGGTCTTGGTGAATCAGGTCAAAAAAGGCCGATAGGCGATCGACGTCGTACAGTTCTCGCGCCAGGGCCGACGCCAAATCAAACCGAAAGCCATCCACATGCATTTCGCCCACCCAGTAGCGCAGGCTGTCCATAATCAGCTTTAGCACCTGGGGGCTGCGCATGTGCAGCGAGTTGCCGCAACCGGTGAAATCCATGTAGTAGCGCGGGTCGTCTTCTACCAGACGGTAGTAGCTGACGTTGTCAACCCCGCGCAGCGAAAGAGTTGGCCCCATGTGGTTGCCCTCTCCGGTGTGGTTATACACCACGTCGAGAATTACCTCAATGCCCGCCTTGTGAAGGGCTTTCACCATTTCTTTGAATTCTCTGACCTCATCCCCCAAAGCATCGCCAGAGCTGTAGCCGGAGAAGGGCGCGAAGAAGTTGATCGAGTCGTAGCCCCAGTAGTTGCGCAGGTTTTTATCAACCAGGTGGCCAGGGCGCGAGAGAAAGTGGTGAATCGGCATCAGCTCAACGGCGCTGATGCCCAGCCGCTGCAAATGCTCAATGGCAACGGGGTGAGCCATGCCTGCATAGGTACCCCGCAGTTCCTCAGGGATATCGGGATGCTGTTTGGTAAACCCTTTGACATGCACTTCGTAGATGACGGTTTCGTGCCAGGGGGTGCGCAGTAGGGTATCGTCTTCCCAGTCAAAGGTTTCATCGACGACAACCGACTTGGGCATTAGGGCCGCACTGTCCAGGTCTGAAAAGGAGAGATCTTCATCGGGGCTTTCCCAGTCGTAGCCAAAGATTTCTGGCCCGCTCCCTACTTCCCCCGAAATCGCTTTGGCGTAGGGGTCGATCAGCAGTTTGTTGGGGTTGAAGCGGTGGCCTTCTTCGGGGGCATAGGGGCCGTGTACCCGGTAGCCATACTCTTGGCCGGGGCCAATACCGGGCAGGTAGCCGTGCCAGACAAAATTGCTGACCTCGGTGAGGGGAATGCGGGTTTCAGTGCCGTCTTTATCGAAGAGGCAAAGCTCAACCGCTGTTGCATGCTCAGAGAATAAGGCGAAGTTGGTGCCTTTGTAGTCCCAATGGGCACCCAGGGGGTAAACATCGCCGGGCCAAACTGCAACGTGCATAGGGGAAGAACGGTATGGAGCAGAACTCAGGTTTTTGGACATAGCCAAGCAGCCTCTTCCCCATACGTTTAATTGGGGACCAGGCTATCTCAAGCTGACTTCTTAACAATGTATTAGAAGATGCTAAAAAAGTAGCAAAGTCTTTGCCGCTGGGAATCTATCTAGGGAAGGACAACAAGCCGATGGCCTTAAGCTACGCAAAACGCTTGGAGCTATAGCTTTAATGAGTTACTGCACGACCTGCCGCATGTAGTTGCCCCACACCGCCGCCGCCTGGCCGCTGCTGCCCGCCGTGGAGGTGTTGTCGTCATTGCCCAGCCACACGCCTGTAGTGAGATCGCGCCCTGGCACAAAGCCTATAAACCAGAGATCGCGGTTGTCGTCAGTGGTGCCGGTTTTGCCCGCTTCCCCCAGGCCCAAAAAGGCGCTGCGGCCTGTGCCGCCCTGCACCACGCCCTGCATCAGCCCAGTGAGAGTACTGGCAATGCTGGGGTCGATCGCTCGGCGATCGGCGTCTCCGGCCTGGCCAAACTCATAGATCACGCGGCAGGTGTTGATGTCGCTGGGGTCGGTGCAGTCGCTGCTGTCGAGCACCCGCAAAACACCATGGGGTCGGTTCCACACGCCGTTGTTGCCCACGGCAGCAAAGGAGCCGGTGATTTCCATCGGGGTGACGACACTTTCGCCCAGGGTGAGCCCCGGCGAGGCCACCAGCTCAGACTCGATGCCCAGGCGCTGGGCGACGTTGATGACGTTGCGCAGCCCCGCCTCCTGGGCAATGCGCAGGGCCACCACGTTCTCAGAGCGGGCCATCCCGGCATACATATCCAGCGGGGCCGAGCCCGATCGGCAACCCGCAAACTGCTGGCCGTTCCAGTTCATGGGCGCACATGAGAACGATTGCCCTGGAGAAATGCTCTGCTCTAGGGCGGCTCCGTAGGCAAACAGCTTAAAGGTTGAGCCGGGCTGGCGCAGCGCCTGGGAGGCTCGATTGAACTGGCTCTGGGCGTAGTCTACGCCCCCCACCAGGGCGCGAATGGCCCCGGTGCTGGTTTCGAGGGTAACCACCGCCCCTTGGGAATAGGCCAGGGCGGCTCCCTGGGTGGCGACATCCTGACTGAGGGCCTCTTCTGCCGCCGTCTGAAGATCTAAGTCAACGCTGGTTTCCACATAAAAGTTGCCCTCCCGCGCCAGGGAGGTGCCCAGCACGTTGTCGAGTTCTTCAAAGACGTAGCTGTAGAAGTAGGGGGCGCGGGTGCTCTGAAGCTGGCGGGTGGCATCGGGGCTAATCTCAATGCGCGATCGCCGCGCCCGCCGTGCCTCTTCTTGGCTAACCATGCCCAGAGCCACCATGCGATCGAGGACGCGATCGCGGTAAGACACCGCCGCATCGTAGTTTTGCACCGGGTTAAAGGCGTTGGGGCCAGGCAAAATGCCTACCAGCGTCGCCGATTCCGACAGGGTAAGCTCGCTGGCGGGCTTGTCGAAGTAAAACTGAGCGGCATCCTCAAAGCCGTAGAGGTTTTCGCCCAAGTAAACCCGGTTGAGGTAGGTGAGCAGCAGGTAATTTTTGCTGTAAAACGTCTCCAGCTTAAGGGCCGTAATCGCCTCGCGAATTTTGCGCCCCGCCGAATCGTCGGTGCCGGTATACTCGCGGTAGACGCTGCGGGCCAGCTGCTGGGTAATCGTGCTGCCCCCCTGGCGAATCGACCCATCCTGCACATTGATCAGCACGGCGCGCGCAATGCCGAGGGGGTCCACCCCCAGGTGCCAGTAGTAGCGCGTATCTTCAGACGCAATTAGCGCCTGGGGCAGGTAGGGCGAAAAGTCGCCCATGCGGCGCAGTTCTTGGTGAGTTTGGGTTTGCTGCTCGCGCAGGGGCACGGCGGCACCATTCTCTTCGCCGTAGACGACGACCGGCCCCTGCACCGAGTCGGGCAGAGGCCGCATGGGGATCTTGGGCCACTCTACCCCAACGATCCAGGCACCCACGGCTAGCGAGAGGCCGGTGAAGCCGTAGAGGGTATAACGGGCGGTTTTGACGTACCAGGGGGGCGGCTCGCTAAACCGCAGCTTGACGGCATCCTCTAGCTCCGGCGGGCCGAGGGTGTAGACATCGCCGTGGTTCATCACCGCCTGGGTGAGCCGCTTTTTGCCCCGGTAAATGCCGTTGGTAGAGTTGCGATCCTTCATGACGAAGGGCTGACTGGGGCGGTTGGTGTCGCGGGTGAGAGTGGCGTGCACCTGGCTGACGATGGGGCTGGGGGCCACAATATCGCACTGGGAGGTGCTGCGCCCCATGATGTAGTGCTCGCCCAGCAGGGGATAGGTGGTGGGTTTGCCGTTGACCGTGACCTCTAGCTCGGCAGCGCGAGCGCCTGGCTTGACCGCCAGCTTGCCAAAGTCAACCTTGGCTTGCACGGCCTGAAAGGCCTGGGTAACGGTTTTGAGCAGAGTGCGCGGCGGAGATGGAGGTGAGGGCGACATGGCAAGCGGCAATAAGCCCAACCGAAATACTGCCCTATTGTAGTCATAAGCTTCGCGATCGCTCTGACAGATAGACCACTTTTAGCGATGGCCCCTCAGATTGACCACTCCGCTCTGGGGTCTTCGTAACTCACTGAATTGCTGTATCTCAGGGTATTGCGCGTTGTCTGGTATTCACACAATTAAGCTCTTTGTCGGACGCTGTGTGCGACAGTACTGCACTAGGGCAATGAAGATGACTATTCCTGCAATGTATTTGAACTCGTTAGGGATCCAGGTCTGGGGAGAGAAAAACCCTTCAATTAGCCCCGCAATCACCAGCATAGGGATGATACCGTAGAGCAGTTGAGCGGCCTGCAGCCCGTATAATTTCAGCGCATCAATGCGGCGGTAGGGGCCGGGCAGCAAAATGCCTCGGGCCAGCAGCAGCCCGCCGCCCCCAGCCATAAAAATAGCCGGTAGCTCTAGCGCCCCGTGGGGGAACACAAAGGCCCAGAGGTCGTAGGCTAGGTTGGCCTGGGCCACCAGCACGCCGACGCAGCCAATCATCACCCCGTTAAACACCAGCATAAATACCGTAAACGCCCCTGGCGGCGTCACTAGCGGTACCTCAGGCATAAACATTGTGACGCCCCCCACCAGCGCCCGCAGGGAAACGCCGATGTTGTTGATCATGATGCCGCTAGAGGCCACAGGCTCAATGCCCATGATGGAAACCGTCCACAACTCCTGGCTGGTTTTGACCTCTTCGACAAACTCCTGGCCCAGCACCAGCGTTAAAAAAGCCGGATCTTGCCAGGCAAACCACCACCCCACCAGCCCACCGATCGCAAACAACCCCGTCGCCACGGCTATATAGGCCCAACTCCGCTGCACCACCGACGGAAAGCCGTAGCGGTAGAAATCCCAGAGTGCTTGCCACTCTTGGCGGCGAGAGCCTTGGTAAATTTGGCTGTAGCTGCGGCTGGTGAGTCGCTGCAAATCTTTGATGACAGCCTGACCCACGCCATGTCCCTTGGCCCGAGCCAAATCTGCCGAAACTGACCGGTAGAGGCTGGCCATCTGCCGCACCTCGATCGCAGAGAGCGACCTAAGCCCGCTTTTCTCAGCCTGGGTGAGCAGGGTTTCGAGCTGTCGCCAGCTGGCTTCTCGCCGGGCCATCCAACGCTGAATATTCATGAAGCAAAGCCAGAAAAACGGGCATTCTATTCAGAAGTGTAGGCTAACCTCGAAATGAACGCACACCGTTTTAGAACCTCTAGGAGACGGAGCCGATGACCCCATCTGCACAGCAGGGTAGCCAGCTCGGCCCCCTCAATCCTGGTGACGTAGTGAGCGCGGCGCTGCGGCTCTACAAAGATCGATTCAAGACGTTCTTTAATCTGGCAGCGCTGGCCACCCTGTGGTTTGTGGCTGGCATTTTGGGCATGGGTCTGGCGATCGCAATTTTGGCCGGCATCGGCGCTGGGGTCGGCAATGATGTGGGTGCCGTGATTGGCGGCCTGGTCGGGGCGCTGGTGGGGTTTGCGCCGCTGCTCTACGGCTCTGCCAAGTATTACGCCCTCTCCAGCGTCATCGGCAGACTGTCGTTTCGAGAGTTGATTGACCAGCCCGAAACAGCGTTGGATGCCCGTCGCCAGGTGGCTCCACGCCTGGGGCAGTTCTTACTTCTAGGCTTTTTGCTGCTGCTGGCCTATGTGGCTGCCTACCTGGGGGCGGCACTGCTGGCGCTAATCGCCGGAGGCAGCATTGGGTTTTTAACAGCAGGTATTTTATCGGCGCTGATCAATGAAACGGTCGGCGGCGTCATGGGCATTTTATTGGGGGTGCTGATTGGCCTAGGAATTTTGCTGATCGCGCTGATTTGGATCGCCTCCCGGCTGTTTATCTCTGAGGTGGTACTCGCCATCGAGCCCCAATCCGATGCGGGCGGCAGCATGGGCCGCAGTTGGGAACTCACTAAAGATTCAATTCTGCGTATTCAGGTCGTGTTTCTGGCCACGTTTTTAATTCAGCTGCCGATTCTTTCGGTGACCAACTACGTCCCCAGCATCTTGCTGGAGCTGCTGCCCGCCGACGGTGTGGTCTATGGCATTACCGCTGTACTCAGCCTGGTGCTAAGTCTAGTAGGCAGCATATTTGTACTCCCCCTTTGGCAAGCGGTCAAAGGCGTCCTCTACTACGACCTGCGCAGCCGCCGCGAAGGCCTAGATCTTGCTCTGCGCCACGATGACGGGCTGGGGCTTGATGAGGGGATATAAACGTGCAGCGACTTCCCAACGGGTGAGGACGGGGAGTGGATGAATTCAAAATTCAAAATTGAGAATTCAAAACTTTGAATCTTGCATTTTGAAATTTTGAACTTTACACTCCCACTCACCCTCCCCACCTACCTCACCCTCCTCACCTTCCCCATCCCCCACTCCCCATGCCCCTCTTCAACACCGTCACCATTCGCACCCCCGAGAGCGTTGAGCTAGAGTTTGTGCTTGCCGGGGTGGGCAGTCGTGCAGTGGCGATCGCCCTCGACTACCTGTGTTTAGGGGCGGGGCTGACGGGGCTAGCCGTGGTCTACAGTTTTTTGCTGGTGCGGCTGCTGGCAATGGATACGCTGCTGACGATTCCGAGTGAGACGGTGCAGCTGTGGATAACGGCGATCGCAGCCGTCCTCGCCTTTGCCCTCTACATCGGCTACTTTGCGCTGTTTGAAACCTGGTGGTACGGCCAGACCCCCGGCAAGCGCTACGCCAAAATTCGCGTCATTCGCGACGACGGCCAGCCCGAGCGATTGCCCCAAGCAACCCTGCGATCGCTGCTGCGCCCCATCGACGACATTCTCTTTGTCGGCTTCTTTTGCGTGCTGCTGAGCAAAACCGAGAAGCGGGTGGGCGACTGGCTGGCCGGTACCCTGGTGGTGCAGACCGACCCAGTGACCCACGGTGAGGTCGGGGTGGCAGAGCGATCGCAGGCGATCGGCAAAGACCTGCTGGCCCTAGTCGATATCACCCGCCTCTCCCCCGATGACTGTGCCACCGTGCGCGAGTTTTTGCAGCGGCGACAGGCCATGAGCCCAAAAGCCAAAGCCCTAGTCAGCGACCAGCTCGCCCGCCGATTCAAAGATCAGCTCGCCCTAGAGGCACTGCCAACAGAGATGACCGCCGATACGTTTTTAGAAGCGCTCTATTTTGCGTATCAGCAAAAGAATTGAGGGTAGGGGGGTAGGGGGTAGGGAACTTACCCCCTACCCCCCTACCCTCACTCCCTACCCCTCACTCCCTTACTCCCCCACCCCTCACCCCCAATCCTTAGGAGCACCTTAAAGCTTAGAGAATCCTTATAACCCGGCTGCTATCATTCCCAAAATACGGTTTGTCAGTCACCCTTACTCTGGCCAGGTCATGTTCTTCGACCCCATTTACATTCTGCTGGTTGCCATCCCTACGGCCATTCTCACCTTTTGGGCGCAGAACAAGGTCAAGGGCACCTATCGCAAGTACTCCAAAGTGCAGTCCACCATGGGGATGACGGGAGCCCAGGTGGCCCAAACCATTTTGGCCAAAAAGGGTGTGCGCGACGTCAAAGTTGAGCCTGTGGCGGGTGAACTCACCGACCACTACGACCCCCGAGCCAAGGCCGTGCGCCTTTCCGAGGGGATCTACGGTTCAGGTTCTCTATCGGCGGCGGCGGTGGCGGCCCACGAGTGCGGCCACGTGCTGCAAGATGTCGAGGGCTACAAGTTTATGAACCTGCGGGCAGCCCTGGTACCTGTGGTCAATCTGGGCTCTCGCATGGGGCCAATGCTGATTATGGCAGGGCTAATTTTCAACATTCTCAACCTGGCCTGGCTGGGGGTGCTTTTCTTTGCCACGGTGCTGCTGTTTCACGTGGTCACGCTACCTGTGGAGTTCGATGCCTCTCGCCGGGCTCTGCGTTTGGTCGATGAACTGGGTATTCTTCAGGGAGAAGAGCATAAGGGGGCGAGAGCCGTGCTCGGTGCCGCCGCTCTGACCTATGTAGCCACAGCGTTTACCGCGTTTCTCAATTTGCTGTACTACATCATTTTGATCAACCGCCGCCGCTAGACCCGTGCTGCCATGACCCATCAGCATCAGCATCCCACCGTTGAATTTTATGAGGGCATTGTCGAAACCATTGACAACATCAGCTTAAGGCGAGATCCGGCGATGGGAACCCGCACAATGCTGTTGACCTTCAATCACCTGCGGGCGATCGAGAAGTTTCAGAGCTTTCGCAGCCGCTTTGCCAAGGCCCTCAAACTGGTAGATGAGGAAGGGGCGATCGCCATCGAACCAGAAGGGATTCGATTTATTTTTGGTGGCCCCGAGGGCGACGACCTGAAACGGGTAGAATGCATTCTGGTCATCGATCGCGACGATCACTGGGATCGCCTCATGCGATTTATGGAGCGTTACGCCGAGGCTAACAGCATGGCCTATGGTGAATCGCCCCAGGCAGATGGTTTATCCTAGACCAAGCCCGCTTTTAGGGCAGGGCATGCAGTGACCGACCGGATGCTGTTGTCAGACTGAGCCGCAGGCAACGGCAAGCCTACGCCTGTTCAGCTTTGGGCAGCAATGCCCGTTTGCGCCCCGAGCCAGCGAGCCAGACCTATCGTTACCCAGAATCAGGTGCCCATGAAAATTGCAATTACTGGAGCCACGGGTTTTGTTGGCAGCCGCCTGGTAGAACGGCTCCAGGCCGATGGCCACACCGTGGTGGTGCTCACCCGCAGCGTTGACCATGGCCGCCGGGTATTTCCTGAAAACGCTTTTCCCAAGGTGGCGGTGGTGGGCTATAGCCCGCTAGAGTCGGGCACTTGGCAAACAGGGGTGCTCTCCGGCTGCGATGGGGTGGTCAACCTGGCCGGGGCACCCATCTCAGAGCGCTGGAGCGATGAGCACAAGCAGGCCATTCTAGACAGTCGCAAGGTAGGCACCGAAAAGCTAGTCGAGGCTCTGGCTAAGGCCGATCCTAAACCGACGGTGTGGGTAAACGCTTCGGCCATTGGCTACTACGGCACCAGCGACAGCGCCACCTTTGACGAAACCAGCACCCCCATCGCAGACGACTTTCTCTCCCAGGTGTGCCAGGCCTGGGAAGGGGCGGCCCAGTCAGTCAAAGACTACGGTACCCGCCTGGTGATTTTGCGCTTTGGTATTGTGCTGGGCATGGGCGGGGCCGTGGCTAAAATGCTGACCCCCTTTCGCATGTTTGCCGGGGGGCCAATCGGCAGCGGCCACCAGTGGTTCTCGTGGATTCACCGCGACGACTTAGTGAACCTGATCGTGCAGGCCCTCAACGACTCACAGATGGAGGGCGTTTACAACGCGACCGCCCCCAACCCGGTACGCATGGCCGAGTTTTGCAAGACCCTGGGTAAGGTGCTCAACCGTCCCTCCTGGCTACCGGTGCCTGACTTTGTGCTCGAAACCATTTTGGGCGACGGGGCTCAGGTGGTATTAGAAGGACAGCAGGTGTTGCCCAAGCGCACTGAAGCCAGTGGGTTTACCTATCACTACGCCAAGGTCAAAGATGCCCTGGACGAAATTGTTTAAGTCAGAAATTCAAAATTCAAAATCCCAACCACGCCATGGATATTGGTGAACTGCGCCGCGACTACAGCCAGCGGGGATTAGACCTGACCGATCTCGATCCTGACCCCTTTGCTCAGTTTGAGCTGTGGTTTCAGCAGGCCCGCGAGGCTGAGCTACTGGAGCCCAACGCGCTGGTGCTGTCTACAGTGTCTTCGGCGGGGGCGCCCTACCAGCGCACGGTGCTGCTCAAGTATTTCGATCGCGACGGCTTTGTCTTCTTTACCAATTACGGCAGTCGCAAGGCCCAGCATATGGCCGAGAATGCCCAGGTTTCGATGCTGTTTCCCTGGTACCCATTAGAGCGGCAGTTGGCGATCGCAGGCACCGCCAGCAAAATCTCGGCGGCGGAGTCACTGCGCTACTTTTCGTCGCGCCCCCGAGGCAGCCAGCTCGGGGCCTGGGTATCGCAGCAGAGCAGTGTTGTCTCCTCGCGACAGCTGCTAGAGATACAGTTTGAGAAAATGAAGGAAAAATTTCTCCACCAGGAAGTGCCCCTGCCCGACTTTTGGGGGGGCTACCGGGTAAAGCCCACTAGCTTTGAGTTTTGGCAGGGACGGCCCAGCCGCCTCCACGATCGCTTTTTGTACAGCTGGAAAGAGGATGAGTGGGCGATTGCCCGCCTATCCCCCTGAAGCAACAGGCCCCCTAGACCAGCAGGCTAAAATCTACCCGCTCATAGATATCCATCATGGGCAGGCGGGCATCGGTAATCGCCAGTTCTACCACCGAGTCGAGCCCACTCTGGGCCGTCATGCCCCACAGATGCTCCTCCGCCCGGTAAAACTGCTCTACCCGGGCCTCGGTTTGATGCACAAACACGTAGGCCTGTAGGTAAGGAATCGCCCGGCAGTGGCGAAACATGCCGCCGCGTTGGCCTTTGGCCAGTCGTTGACTATCGTCCAGAGTAGCGGCCTCCGGTTTGTAGCTGGCGGTAGGGCCTGACAAAATTTCGAAGATGACGCAGGGGTTGAGCAATTTGTCTTCCTGACCGTCGTGGAGCAGGGATTCGCCAGCCACCACCACCAGGTCAGGGGAAACTCCCACACCCTGCTCTGGTAGCCAGATCTGTACTCGGGGCAGCACTTCGTAGAGGCTGTGGCCGCAGGTAACATCCATCAGGCGCATCAGATTGCGTAAGATGCGCCCCTGGTTTACGGAACTATCACTCATACCCGGCTTCGGCCTCGCCCCCCACCACCACCTTGCGGATGCGTAGGCTGGGGCCGCCACAGCCTACGGGCAGCCCATTCTGCCCGCCCTTGCCGCAGCCCCCCGACTCATCCCAGTAGAAATCGTCGCCGATCGCTTCAATATCGGCCAGGGTGCGAAACACATTGCCCGACAGGGTGACATCGCGCACGGGTTCCGCCAGCTTGCCGTTGCGAATCATCCAGGCTTCCCCGGCAGTAAAAGTAAACATTTCGCCATTGGTCATGCCCTCTAGCCAGTTGCGGGCATAGACCCCTTCTTTGATGTCAGCGAACATGTCGTCAACGGGGGTAGTGCCCCGCTCAATCCAGGTGTTGGTCATGCGCACCAGGGGCGAGTAATGATAGTTGAGGCAGCGGGCATTGCCCGTGGGCTGTTCCCCCAGTTTGCCAGCCGTTTCGCGGGAGTGCAGCCGCCCCACCAAGACGCCATTCTCAATCAGCTGAGTAGTAGTGGCAGGGGTGCCCTCGTCGTCATAGAAATAGCTGCCTCGGTGGCCCTGGGGTGCCGCCCCATCAAAAATTTGTAGGTTGTCGGGGCCGAACCGGCGGCCTAAGCTCATTGACTCTAGCAGGTCGGGGTTTTCGTAGGCCATGTCAGCCTCCGATAGGTGGCCAAAGGCCTCATGCACAAACAGCCCGGTCAAAATGGGGTCGATCACTACGTCATAGGATCCTCCTCGCACGGGAGGCAGATCTAGCGCCGCCACGGCCCGCTGGGCCGCCCCCATCACCTGGTCATTCAGGTTTTCTAGATCCTCGTAGGCTTTACGCGAGCCGGTGGTTTCGCGCCCGGTCTGGACGGTGTCGCCGTCGCGGGCGGTGGCGGCAAACCGCATTTCCATATCCGACCAGGCTTGATCGATCAGGGTGCCTTCGGAGGTGGCCAGCAGCACCCGCTGAGCCACATCGTTGTAGCGCACTGAGGTAGTAGCAATCCGGTTGTCTATACTCTGGAGCAGGTCAGCGTAGTGGCTGCACAGGGCCTTTTTGCGGGCCAGGGAGATTTGGCGGGGGTCGGTGCCCGTCAGGGGCAAGTGGCGGGTAATTTGCACCGGTGCCACGGGGGCCAGCAGAGTTTCGTCATGGCCAACCAGGCGAGCGGCGGCGACGGCAGCTTCCACAGAGGGCACTAGGCTCTCCAGATCATTGAAACTCGCAAAGCCCCAGCCACCCCGATAGCAGGCCCGCACATGCCCTCCGATCGCGATCGCCTCGCTGAGGGTCTCCGCCTGGCCGCCCCGTAAGAAAATATCGGTGCCCTCCGACTGCTCTAGGCGAATAGCCAGGTAGTCTACGCGCGGCCCCCAGCGATCGCATAGTTCCTGCACACGGGCCTTTGCCTGGTCAATCGCTTCTGCCATACCCATACCCCCAGACCATTCCTCAAATGTATCATTCAGAAGACCCTGACCCCAGGTTGAGATCACAGGCTAAAATCACAGGTATGACTACAGACTTCGACTACACCCTACCCCCCGCCGTACGGCGCATCTCAGGCTCCTTTCGCATAGTGGGCTGGATCAGCTTTTGGGTACAGATCGTATTAGCGGCAATCTCCAGTCTGGTGCTGATGTTTGCCCTGGTTAATTTGGGGGCGCGATCGGGTACGGGAGGCACAAATCCTGGCACGGGCGTGGGGCTGCTGTTCGCCGCCCTAGGGTTGGTGGCGGTCTACCTCAGCGCCTTTTGGGCCTTTCGCTACACGCAGCTAGGGCGACGATTGCGCAGCCGCGACATTGCCAAGCGCCCTAGCCCCAAAGATGCACTCCAGGCCTTGCGGCTGGGCACCGTGGTCAGCATGGTTGGCATGCTCATTACTTTATTTGGCAGCCAGGCATTAATTGGTTCGCTGTTGGGCAAGGCCCTGGCCCAGCCGCAGGGGGGCACGGTGTTTGTGCCCGGCAACGTCAGCCAGTACGTCGAAGCCTTCGATATTTTTGTGGTGCAGGCCAACACCAATACCTTACTGGCCCACTTTGTCTCGCTGTCTGCCACCCTATGGCTACTAAGAACCGTAAATCGAGCGTAAGTCCTTAAGTTTTGAGTTCTTAGGGTTGAGTTTTGAATTTGGGTGGCAATTCAAAACTCAACATTTCTCCTTTGGAGACGCTTCGCGAACAAAACTCTCTATCTAGGCCATCACCATACCGCCATCCACGTTAAACACCTGGCCAGTAATGTAGGATGCTGCCGGGTCTGCCGCTAAGAACCGCACCATGCCCGCAATGTCTTCAGGCTGACCAAACCGCCCCAGGGGAATGAATTTGCGGATATCGTCGGTGTTGGAAAGGTCGCCAGTCATGTCGGTTTCAATAAAGCCTGGAGCCACGGCGTTAACGGTGATGCCCCGGCTGGCCAGTTCTTTCGCCACCGTTTTGGTAAACCCAATCACACCAGCCTTGGCCGCGCTGTAGTTGGCCTGGCCGGGGTTGCCCATCTGGCCCGCCACCGAAGCAATGTTGATAATTCGCCCCGATCGCTGCTTTAGCATAATCTTCGCCACGGCCCGAGTGCATAAAAACACCCCGGTCAGATTGAGGTCAATAACGGCCTGCCAGTCTTCCAGTTTCATGCGCAGCAGCAGGGTGTCGCGGGTAATGCCAGCGTTGTTAACCAAAATATCGACGCGGCCAAATTTCTCTAGGGTGCCGCTGATCAAAGCATCTACCTGATCTATCTGGGAGACATCGGATTGAAGGGCGATCGCACTCCCCCCGCCAGCGATAATCTCAGCCACCACCTCATCGGCAGCCGCGCTGGAGCGGGCGTAGTTGACGACAACTTGAGCTCCTGATGCCGCTAGGGCGATCGCCACGGCCTTACCAATACCCCGTGATGCCCCCGTAACTACAGCAACCTGGCCTTCCAGAGATGGGGATGATGCACTCATGGGATACCTCACTTAGCTCGCAAAACACGCCCACTGTTTTTATCACAAAATGGGGGTCAGACGGGAGCGGGCAAGCAAACACAAGATGGCCCAAGGGCAGTTATCCCAAGACGGGTTTTTAGCTAGTTGAGGCCGACCCTAGGATTGTCGCACTCTGTGCTGTTGGCGGTCTTCAGACTGCCCAGCAGGTTTGCCACGATCACGCACTGCTGGATAGTGCCCGGCCCGCCTTTAATATTGATAACAAAGGGTAGATTGTCTCGTTCGATAGGGAGGCCCTGGTGATTAAAGGTGATGCTATTGACCGCTGGGGTCTTTTTACTTCCATTGGGCAGCACAGTATATGCTTCAACCGTGATTTGGCCAGTGCTATTAGCTGTACCGCCCAGCACCTGTTCTCTGCCGCTAAATACTGCGGTGCCGGTACTAAAGTCTAACGAGCCAATTCTCAGGGTGGGGTTGGCCGCAGTTGTAACGACCTCTATCCGTCTAGCCTGCCGCAGCTGGATGGCATCTTGTTGAGCGTTTCTAACCGCTTGGATAACATCACTGCGGACTGCGATCGCCCTCTGGCGGCTTGAAAAGGCAAACCAGCTCGGTGCCGCAATGCCAGCGAGTACCGCAGCAATAACAATCACCACCAGCAGCTCAATGAGGGTAAACCCCGCCTCAGGCTGTTTGGCTAGTATGTGCAGGCGTTTCATAGCAGCTACCAAAGTAAAACAACTCAACTCAAACTAACTTTGAACTGCACCGTACCAACTACAATCCAGGCTGCTTATCTAAAACGCCCCGAATCAGCACTTCAGACCTCAACGTAGGCAAGCGCCCGGCCTGGGAAAACGCCCCAAGAGCCGAGTTTTCAGTAGCAGTATTGCCTCGTAAAAACACAATTAGGGTTTGGTTGCTGCCAACAGTTAAATTCGCATCATCAGGGTTAACCTGTGTGGTGTCTTCTAGCACACAAGCATAGAAATTATTGGCATTGGCTGGAGTTTGTAGATAACCCGCTGGGCAGAGACCAGTAGTATCTTGGCCTGTATCATTATTGTCTACAAAATCGGTAAGCACCGACAGGTTTCGGGGGGTAGTTCCTGTTCCCTTAGTCCAATTTGCAAAGGTATTGGTACCACCTGTCGGTTCTGCATAACCAGGTGTGATGGTCAAGGTAGCTAGCCCAGTGGCCGTGTATTTGGGCAGCTCGTAGCGCACGATTCTAGACTTGCCACCCCAGATGTCACTGCCAGTATTTTGTTGCTGGGCATAGACCACAAGAGTATAGTAGCCCTGGCGAAGTCTTAAGGTATTGCACTCATTAAGTTTTGCCCCCGAAAACGCTGAGGAACACGTGCTGTTAAAAAAGGTGCGCACGTTAGCATTATTTGGGTCTAGCGGGTCTAGCCGCCAAAAGGCCAGCACTGGCACTTCACCGCCAGTGGGAAACCCATTGATCTGAGTAAGCACCGCAGCAGGGCTGGAGTAGATATAGACGGCTTCACCCGCATCGCGAGTAATGTAGTCGATGGCACGACGCATGTCCTGCTGAGTTTGGGTAAGTATTTCTTCGCGGCGGTTGATTCTCAGCATCTCAACCACCAAATACAGCATGGTGCCAACGATGAGCGACCCAACCACGATCGCGACCAGCAGTTCAACCAGGGTAAAGCCCCGTCTGCTAGTTGGTTTAGCCCGTAGCAGCCAGGCCAGCATAAAATTCATATCGGCTTTATTAGCCATGGGGTGTCACCCTCAAGAGATGATAATCGTAGACCGCACAGTTAGTTACAGCCGGTGGGCACCGAAGCCGTAGCATTGAGATGCTGAATGTATTGACACAGCGAAGTACCGCCCTCCCCTACTGAGACATTGGTGTAAAGAGCAACCAAAGGGCGCTGGCCCCGCTGCCCTACACCATTGACCATGCGCAGAGCAGCCGGGTCTTTAGATAAGTTACCGCTGCCTGTCAGCACGGCATCGTAGTCATAGACTCGCACGCCCATGCCAAAGGTAACGGGCACACTGCCGACAAATCGACCCGGCGTACGATAGACCTGCACTGCAAACTGGTTGCCATTGAGGGTAGCGGCGCGGGTCTGAAAGGCCGTAGTGGGAGCAGCCACGGGGGCACCGTAGGTTGGCCCTGCCACCTCGGCCACCCTGCTGTCTGGGTTAGCACCTGTGATGGCCGTAGAGGGTGGCAGATTACCAGTATTGGCCTCAGAGCGCTCGACGAGTAGGCGCACCCGATCAATTTCAGATTGAGCTAGCTCTAGAGCCTGCTCAGCCTTTTGGCTCTGCACCCGAGTGGCTACCGAGATAATGAGGGCAGGCGCAATGGCGCTGCTGACGAGACCCACAATAATAATCGCGACTAGACATTCGATCAGAGTTAAACCCTGCTGCCTCTGAGCTGGGGAGCCCTCCCCAGCCCAGTAAAGATAGCGTTTGAGTCGATTTGTAATCACGGTTTGTGGCCTCCTGGTATCACAGTGCGAGTGCAGTTTTTAGCTAGGCTTTTGTACAGAGATTAGGCATTAGCCTTGTACCAGAAGCATTTGCTGCGCAGCGCAGGTTGACAATGTACGGGTCGTCGGACGGCAACTCGCGGTAGTACTCGCTGCGGGGGGCACCAATGTTGACAAAGCGTCGGGCAGCGGGTGCCGGAGGCACGTAGAGCAGAGCCACATCGTAGCCCCAGCGACGGTTAGGAGGCCGATAATAGCCAAGATTTTCATCAGCCACAGGATCTTGGGTGGGTTGCCAAGCATCGGGTTCAAAGGGCCCCGTGGCATTGGTTGAGAAGTTGAGCTGAATCAGTGACCCAGCAACGTGTAAATCAACCGTATCCCAGTCCTCTAAAAAGCGGGGGAAGTTATGGAGACCGCCATAACCCTGCTGGTACCGTTGGGGCACTAGCCCGCTTACAACGGTGGCATTGACGAATGTCGTAGAAGCACTCTGGAGGTTGCGGTGTCTGTCACTAGAGGAAGTATTAAAACCTGTCCACGTACTGTCGCTGTTATAGAGGCTATAAAACGGCTGAATCGCGGGGGAACTAGCATTATTGCGGTAGTAGGTGCCGTTGCGGTCAATCCATACTGGAGCGCCTGTAGCCGTACTCTCGCGCACCCAGCCAGTTTGTGCAGCAGTAAGCGTAGGACGGTTTTGGTTCATGTACGACGAGTCAGCACCACCAGCACTTCCCGGTCTAACCTTCACAAAGCCATCTTCCAGAGCGCCGTCTCTAAAGGTGCCAGAGAGAATAGTAACGGCATCGGCCAAAATTTCTACCGGGCGCCAGTGATCTGCGGTGAGTGTGGCAAAAGTATTGGTGTTAGGGGTAGTGCGGCTATTGTAGAACGGCAAGCCAAAGGCTGTAGCCAGGTTCTTATCGTAAAGGGTCTGGGTAAACTCTTCGATAATGTTGTTAGTGCTACCCGTGGTGCTGTGGGGGTTGAAATTTCCTTGAATGTAAACGGTGTTGTCGGTGACAAGGGTCATACCCACCCTGCGCGCAAAGCCAGTGCCGCTAAAGTCGGCTGGGTTGCCGCTGAAGGTGCGCAACCTAAACCCGTGGGGCTGGCGCTGGGGGTCAGCAAAAAAGTCTACAGGCTTAAGGCTAATTAATTCAGTGGTCAGAGGAGGGTCTTGGAGAGTTGCTCCAGGCTCAGCCTGCATGCGGCAGTTGGCCTGGGTTTCTATGTTGAACCGCTTAGGGGCCGAGCCAGTGATGGTCTGGCAGTAGTCAGCGGTGACTGTTGCCGAGGAGTTCTTTGGCCGAGTAATTTCATCTTCGCGTACGGCGTCTTCTCTAAAGGCAAAGACAACGCCCTCGCCCCGGTTGTCTGGGTTGGTCGATAGCCAGAGGTCGCCGCCAGAAATTGCCCTGCGAGTGGTTAATGCCTCAATGTCGAGATCTAACACCCGAGTATTGAGCTGCTCGCGACCGTTGTAGACGCCCTTATCTAAGAAGGGAACCCGAATAACAGCACCGCCAGGTCCAAGAATCTTAAACGCTTGGGCTTGATTGTCAATATAGTTTGCGTTGCCTACTGTTGTATTGGGTGCCCCTGAGGTAGTAGCAGCAGGCACAGTCCAGCTAGTGACTGTAGCTGAGCTGGGTACAGCCGCAAGGTTATCGACATCAACAACGGGGTCGCTACCAGCGCCTACCCGGCGGAAGATCACCGTAGCAGAGTCAGGGGGGTTAACTGACTTGACGTAGCTATTAGCGATGTACTCTTCGGCGGCAGGCTGCTCGGTGCGGGTACCGTTAGCGCCATCAATATCGTGTTGCGCTATTGGAAATAGATAGTACAGCGACGGGTGGCGAATAGGCATTTGACTGATTTGACTACAGCCGATGTAGCCAAAAACAGCCACATCATCTGTACCGCCACCACCCTGAGCAACGGTAGGGCTAAAGAGGTTTGGATCACATCTGAGGAGAAACTTAGCGTCAAAACTTGCAAGGGATATGGGGTTGGAAGTGTATCCATTTGGATCTCGGGCTACAAAGTTGGCCGGAGTTCCATTGGGGCCGAGACTGGCCTGCGGAAAACCTGCTCTAAAGCCCAGTTCGCGATCGCGAATGGTGCTGGTTAAGTAGTTAACTTGGTTAACCAGAGTCGTAATGTTAGTAACGTCTGTGGCTGTAACACTGGGCAGGTTATTCAGAATTGTGATCCAGTCATTCAGGCTGTACTCGGCAAAGTATTCGCCAAAGTCACAATTTTCTTGATAGCCTGCGATATCGGTAGCACCGTTTTGACAAACGCTGCTGTCAATGTTGTTGTCTACCCAAGCCCTGGTTTTGCCTAGGAGAGCAAAGAACTCAGAAACTCTTCTGCCTGAGCCAGAAATAATTGGATCGTTGGGGCCAACCATGTAGTTGTTGGTGCGCAATAAGAAATTTCTCAGTTGCGAACCAACGTTTTGAAATCTGATGTTTCTGTCTCCCGAGCTTAATGCGCGTGCTTCTAGGTAGTCGCTTTGGATGTTGTAGGCTAGTAGGCTAACAGTGCAGGCGGCGCTGTGGAGAGTGGCCTTGTCGGCGGGGCTGAGGTTGGCGTAGGAAACAGGCGTTGCCGCATCGAGATATTCGGCAAACACGCGCCGCAGGGGTGAGAAGTCGCCCCACATGCTGAGATAGGGAGCTGGATGCACATCGCCATCTTGCACAGGCTTAAAGGATGGAGCACCCCCTTTGGGATCGCCTGCAAAGTAGGCCAGGTTTCTAAGGGCGCTGCCCAAAGGCTGACCAGAGGCAATAGCTGAGGCAAACTCGCCTTCGGTGTCGTAGGCGGCGGGGAACTTAAACTCCCAGCCGTTGGTGCCGGTACCAGTTAAGAAATCGGCTCGCAGGCGGGTAGTGGCGGTCGGGTAGTTGGTGAAGGTGCGGCTATTGAGAATGGTTTGAGCCGTACCGGGGTGAGCTGTTGTGGCCATACAGGCGGCGGGGAAGGCACCACTGTTGATTTGGTAGTGGTATACGGCCATGCCCTGGACTGCGGCCAGGTTATCGCGCAGGCTCTTGCGCTGCAAGTACTCGTGGGCTAAACCAAAGCGAGTATTGATGGCAGTAGTGTTTGTAGGGCTAGTATATGGCTTGAGTTTGGCTGGGTACAGCGGGTCACCTTGGGTACTTGCAGTATCCCAAGTGCTACCCGCGATGGGGCTAGAGTTCCACCCGTTGGCGTTACCTAACTCAAGACGCTGGCCCACAACTAGGCGCATGCCGGTTGCAACGGCCTGGCGCTCCCAATAACCGTCTAGACCATTGGTTTCGTCGGTGAGTCGACCGAGGCCGTTGATGCGATCGCCAATAGTAGCTGCGTTATTGGTGACATCTAAAGTGGTATCGCGGCTGTCGTAGCGAGGTTTTGGCCCCCAGCGGTTATCGGCACGGTAGAAGTCGTCTACAAAGGGGCGCGCTACTTCATCATTGATAATGCGTCCACGAGTTTTAAAGCCATCAGCAGCACCGTTATCCCAAGTAGGATCATGCTGCCAAGCTCCAGGGTTGATATGCTCAGTGACATCACGGGTAAATAAGGCTAGGGGGTTCATCGCAACATCTGAAGGACGCACGTTGTTATTTGAACCACTAGTTCTTACGGAGTCGTTGGTGTTACCCAGGGTAAGGTTAATTTTGGCTGCCACCCCAGCACCATTCCAAACGTGAATAACTGAAGGGCTGCCACTGGTGGTGTCGTCAAACCGCATAGTGCCCCTAACGGCCTGCCCTTGAAATTCCTGCTTACCATCAACAACTTCACGGGGGTTTGCACCGTTGCCATTGAGGTCAACTTCGGATAGTGAAATTTCAGAGGCTTCCTGGCTGTAGAGGCAGGAGTTGTGGGAGCTGACCATGTGCGCTCTGTAGCCATCACTTCCGGTAAAGGTAAAGAAGTTGCCGTCGGTGTGCATGGCCCCGTTCCAGTTAAATTCTGGACCAGGGGATACATCTAGGTCGTAGCGGAACCAAGCACCCCACTTATTGGCTCGGGCGGCGGTACGCGCCTGCTGAAACTCTAGAGTCTCGAAGGTGCGGTTGGCATCGTTGAGGTTGGCGACAAAGGCGTTGACCTGGAAATTCTTTTGCAGGGTAGAGTTGTTGCCCTGCTGTACTACTTGCCAACCGCCTTCGGCCAGCGCACCGGCACAGGTTGCGCTAGCTTCGGTAGTAGCTAGTGGGCCTGTGCGGGTTACCAACGCATCGGCCTTAGCCTGGTTTACGGGGCCATCAATACGTCTGGTAACAGCAGCTTGAGGACCTGCATCGTCGACCAGAATGGAATAAACGACTATTTCGTTAGCGCTAACTGTGCCATCGCCATTGATGTCGGTATTAAACGACCAGGCGTTGTCTAATACGTTATCGCCGTTGATGCTAACCCGAGTTTCGTCGGGGAGGGTGTAGGGGTCGTTGGCACCTGGCAGGCGGGTAACGCGGCCTGTATAGCCCGCATAGGTGTTGGTAACGAGCATGAGGTCGGCCAGAATATCGCTGGCGGGCACCCCACTGGGAAATCGGTTATCGGTCTGAAACAAAAACTCGATTTTGGCCTTGGCCCGGTCAACCGCAGGGGTCGCCGCATTGGAGATAACCTGCTGCTCGCGCTGGGAGATAGCCATATCGCTGCGGGTGAAAGAGCGATAGGTGAGGGCCGTAGCCGTCAGCACCACCATGAGCACCAGCAATACCGTGGTCGGCAGCACAAACCCCGACCGGGCTAAGCGGGCCGGTCGGTTGGCTAAAAGTACGAGCTGTAGTAGCCCTGTAACCAATCGCTTGATTGCTGCTTGAGGAAGCCGCAAAGCCTGTCGCAGTAGATGACGACTCATGTTTCTAAGACCGATATGCCAAACAACAAAACCGATAACTCACGTGGGGTAAGGTCCAGTCGGGAGACATGAACCTTACAGCAGCAAAGATGATGAACCTAAAGCGTAATTACACGCCCAGCTAGGGCCATTACGCCCAGGACGAAAACGGGGGTGCTCCATTGGCCTTGAGTTAATAGCCAGTCAACGCCGAGATCGCTTCTGAAGAAGTGACCAGCGTTTACCTACTAAAATACCCAGCTATTGTAGCCAAGCGATCACGGTTGTAAAGTCGTTGGTGACGACTGCGGCGATCGCTGGTTGTGTTTTTGACTCTACTATCCCAGGTGTGCCGGGGGCAGACGGGTGAGCCTGGGGGTGTGCACCTCAGGTTTCTATCTTAGTGAGAACTTTATATTGTGTACTGAGTATTTTTTCGATACTTAATCGAATTTAGGTAACTTTTTTATGCCGAGATCAGCAAGGTACTTAGACGGTTGATGGCATTGGCTTATATCTGCAATATCGGCCAAGGCATGGGCATAGGCTTCGAGCCCGCTTCTAAGGTCGCTGAGTTCTTGGCGCAGGGTGGGTTCTAGCTCCCACCCCTTCTCGTGGGCGACAGCGCTAACACCCTGGGGCTTTTGGGCTTCCCAATCAAATTTAGGCATGGGGCTAGGGCAATGTTTGGCCCTAATTATAGAGCGCTGAGTTAAAGACTGAGATTTTTGCGACCCGGCTGGGGAGTACGGCCATCCTCCATGAAAGGTCGTAGGCACCGTATAGCTGGGATTTGGCCCTTCGGTAACCACTGCTAGCTTGGGGCGTTTCCCCCTCTGGGAGGGCGAGGACGGGTGCCGCAAAATCAAGGAAGTGAGCGGTCAGCGGGGAGCTTCCCCAGCGCCTCGCACCTTGAAGTTGGCCCCTATAGGATTTGCCCCATGAAAACGGAAACCCCCATGCAAGCGGTCTACAGCACTTTTGTAGAACAGGTCAATAACGCCCAGGTGCAGCGGGTGACGCTCGGACGCAATCGCATCGACTACACCCTCAAGCCCGAGTTTGGCCACCGCCGTTATACTACGCAACCGATTGGTTCTACGGACGAGGTGGTGAGTAAGCTCAAAAGCCAGGGAGTGCGGATGACACTTGCGCCTGAGCCCCTACCCCCAGCCAGCATTGCCGGACTCATTATTTCGTCAGGAATGTTGGTCGGAGCGCTGGCTTTAGCCGCCAAGTTCAGCAGCGCGGGTGGCGGGGTAGGTACCGCCGTGGGTATGGGCAAGAGCAAGGCCCGCAGCTATAGCAAAAGCAAAACTGGGGTTACCTTCGCCGATGTGGCCGGGGTCGATGAGGCCAAGCAGGAGCTGCAAGAGGTGGTCGATTTTTTGGCCAACGGCGAGAAGTACCGCAAGCTAGGGGCCAAAATTCCTAAGGGGGTGCTGCTGGTGGGGCCGCCCGGAACGGGGAAGACGCTGCTGGCCAAGGCGATCGCCGGAGAAGCCGGGGTGCCCTTCTTGAGCATGGCAGGCTCGGAGTTCGTGGAGATGTTTGTGGGGGTAGGGGCCTCGCGGGTGCGCGACCTGTTCAATAAGGCCAAGCGCCAGGCCCCCTGCATTGTGTTTATTGATGAGCTAGACGCAGTGGGCAAGACTCGCGGCGGCAACCCTACCGGCGGCAACGATGAGCGTGAGCAAACCCTCAACCAGCTGCTGACCGAAATGGATGGCTTTGACGGCACCGATGGTGTGATCGTGATTGCGGCCACCAACCGCCCCGAAACCCTAGACCCCGCCCTGCGTCGTCCGGGCCGCTTCGACCGCCAGGTGTTGGTCGATCGCCCCGACAAGAGCGGCAGGCTAGAGATTCTACAGGTGCATGGCCGGGGGGTGGCCCTGGGCGAAGATGTGAACCTGGGGGAAATTGCTGCGCAAACCGCTGGCTTTGCCGGTGCCGATCTGGCCAACCTGGTCAACGAAGCGGCGCTGATGGCCGCCCGCCACAACCGACAGGCGGTGCTGATGACTGACTTTATGGAGGCGATCGAGCGGGTCATTGCCGGGCTGGAGAAGCGCTCTAGGGTGCTCACCCCGATGGAGCGGCAGACGGTGGCTTACCACGAAGTGGGCCACGCTCTGGTGGGGGCACTGATGCCCGGCGGCAACCGAGTGACCAAAATTTCCATCGTGCCGCGCGGGCTGGGGGCGCTGGGCTACACCTTGCAAATGCCGGAGAATGACCGCTACCTGATGCTCGAAGACGAGTTGCGGGGTCAGTTGGCGACCCTGCTGGGGGGCCGAGTCGCCGAAGAAATTGTCTTTGGCAAGGTTTCCACTGGAGCCAGCGACGATATCCAGAAAGCTACCGACCTGGCGGAGAAGGCGGTGACCCAGTACGGCATGAGCGCCAGCCTTGGCCCGGTAGCCTTTGCCAAAGCCTCGGCCCAGTTTTTGGATGGGGGCAATGAGCGGCGGACGACCAGCCCCGAAGTGGCAACCGAGATCGATCGCCAGGTGAAGCTGCTGCTCAACAATGCTCGCTCTATGGCGATCGAAATTCTGCGGCTAAACCAGGGGCTGCTAGAGTCGGCCACCCAGGCCTTACTTGAGACTGAGGTGCTGGATGGAGACCAGCTCAAAACCATGCTGGCCCAGGCTCAGGCTCCTGCCGAGCTACAGACCTGGTTGGCCGGGGGCTACAGCCTGGTATAGCCCTGCCTCGATAGGTTTAGTTTGAATTTGGGAGGACGCTGCGATCGCGGCGTCCTTATTTTTGCCTGGGCTAGTCGGGCAGCTTGTACTGGCTGACGATGCGCTTAGCAAACTCGGGCACGTGGGCGGCCAGCTTTTGCGGGTAGTTGCGCTTGACGTACAGATAGTTGCGGGTGAAGTGAGAGTCAATGGAAAAGCGGGCGTACTCCAGCCCCTTGGGGCCGATGCGCTCGATCACCACACCCATCAGTTTGGCAGCCCACATGGGCAGGGTAACGGCCTTGTCGTAGGCAGGGATGCTCTGCTGTACGGCGGCCTTGCGATCGCCCTGGGACGCTACCGGCTGGGTATCGAGCTGATCCATGACGGTGTCGAGCATGGTTTGGCCGCGATCGTTGCGCACTACAATCCACTGCCAGCCAAAGGGGGCACCCATGTAGCCCACAACTAAATCAGCTAGTCCATTTACGTAGTCAAAACAGCTCATGCAGGAGGGGGCAAACACATCCTTGAGCTGATTGGTCTTGAGGCCAAAGAAGGGCACCGTTTCGGTGGAGCCATCTTCGTGCTTGAAGTGGACGCGAAAATCCTGCATGAACTCGTAGTGGACTACGGTATCCGGCGATCGGCTGGTGGTTTCGAGAAACTTCTGTAACCCAGCGCGGCTGACGTTATCAACACAGGGGGTGCCCAGCACGTAGAGCTGCTCTAGGCCCAGCTGCTTTTCGACCGCCCGCAGCGCCTGAATCTGGCAGCCGACGCCAATCACTAGCAGGCGCTTCATGCCCGATCGCTCCACCTGTTCCAAGACGGATAGATTAGGCGACAGGGTGGGCTTGTTGACCCGCGCCGCCAGGATTTCTTCGGGGGTGGTAGCGAGGATGGGCTGGGGCTGGAAGCGATCGCTCTCGGTATTCTGAACGCACACCACCCCTTCTACTAGGCCCTTGGTCAGCATTTCAATGGCAATCGAGCTGACAATGCCCGTCCACTGCGCCCCCTCAATGGGCTGCTGCTTGCGGGCGGCCATCATATCTTGGTGAACGCCGAAATAGACGTCGTTTTCAGCCTCTAGATCGCGGCTACGCCCGTGGGTCTGCTGCTCTAGGGTGGGGAACTGCTGATTGAGAAAGGCGCAGGCCTCTTTGACGTAGTGGATATAGTAGGTATCGCAAAAGCCGCACTCGCTACAGAGTTCTTTGGCGGGGCGGGTGGCCCCAGGGCGCAGGGCTTTGGCTTTGTTATGGGGAGGCTGGGCCAGGGTCATAGGGACGGGGGTGGATTGCTCAGTAACAGCTGTTCTTCACCATACCGCACGGGTTTGGGCCGATTGGCGCGATCGCTCCAATTGTTACGAAATATAGCGCTGCCTACACCGCTCAGCGACGGAGGGAAGGCCACAGCGCCGGAGCAGATGCGGAGCTTGAGACGGCGATCGCGCTACAGCCTTTTGTTTAAGCTAGAGATTACCCAGCGTCTTTCCTGGTCTACAGTCTTCCCGACCCAAATTGACGTGCCTTTTTACCTATCCGCTGGCTGGCTGGGCAAAATCCCCCCTCCCCGACCGATTACAGGTTAAATGGAAGTAAGCATAAGCAAAAGCTATGCCTCCGCTCCCTGGGTTTACCGTTGTGATGATCTGCTGCCTCAACCCTCACTGCACCCAGCCCAATCACGCTACCCAGGCCGCGGTTTGCCCTACCTGTGGCAATCCCTTTGAGCCGCGTCTGCGGGGCCGCTATCGCCCACTGAAGCTGATTGGCCGGGGCGGCTTTGGCCGCACCTACTTTGCCCTCGATGCCGATCGCCTCAATACCCGCTGCGTGATCAAGCAGTTTGCGCCCCAAACCCAGGGCACCAAGTCTTTCTTGAAGGCGGTGCAGCTATTTGAGCAGGAAGCCGTGCGGCTGCACGAACTGGGGGAGCACCCCCAGATTCCGACCCTGCTGGCCTACTTTGAGCAAAACAAGTACCTCTACCTGGTGCAGCAGATGATACAGGGCCGCACCCTGTATCAAGAAATTGCCGCCCAAGCGGCCTATAGCGAGGGCAGCCTGCGCCAGCTGCTAGAAGATCTGCTGCCGGTGCTGCACTTTATTCACGAGCACGGCGTCATTCACCGCGACATTACTCCATCTAACATCATTCGCCGCAAGATTGACCAAAAGCCTGTGCTGATTGACTTTGGCGTAGCCAAACAGTTTAGCGAAGCCATTCGCTACGAGCCAGGCACCCGCATTGGCACCGAGGGCTATGCCCCGATCGAACAACTGCGCAGCGGCCAGGCTTACCCCTCTAGCGATCTCTACAGTTTGGGAGCCACCTGCCTACACCTCCTCACTGGCTGCAAACCAGAAGACCTATACAGCCCTCAGGAAGGCCGCTGGCTGTGGCAAGAGCACCTGCAAAAGCAGGGGCGCACCATTCACCCCGACCTGGCAGCAGTGCTGAACTACATGACCAAAGACCTGGTTAGCGAACGCTACCAGACCGCCCAAGATGTACTGGAGGATGTGCAGCGACTGCCCAAACTCGAAGGTGCGGTGCCGGGCTGGGTTTCCAATCAGTCTGACCAAAGTCTCTTCACCGGGATTAATCGCCCCCCCCTCAGCGGGCCAGGCCGTTCGGCGGGCCTGGTCATGCCCACGACCTCGCTGCCTTCGATGGCTGATCCCCAAATACCGCTAGCCAACCCCACCCTGGGGCCTAAATCTGGGCCCATGTCAGGGCCAGCGGCGGGGCCAATTTCGGGCAGGCCTACCTCCAGCCCGCTCAAACCTGTAAGCCTCCAGCCGGTCAGCAAAGGCTCCAGTTCCAGTCCACCTAGTTCTGGCTTGGGCTGGCAGCCCAGGACTAGCTTGAAGGGGCACCAGTCGTGGGTAACGGCCCTGGCGTTTAACGCTCAACAGCCCATGCTAGTGAGTGGCAGCCTAGATGACAGCATCCGCATTTGGAACTGGCAGACGGGAGATTTGCTCCACACCCTTAAGGGCCACGCTCGGGGCGTTAATGCTGTAGCCGTTGACCGGCGAGGGCAACTGCTGGTTAGCTGTGGCGACGATGCGACCGTCAAAATTTGGCAGCTGAGCGATGGATCGCTGCGCCACACCCTCAAAGGCCATCTGCGGGATGTGAATGCGATCGCCCTCAGCCACAGCGGCAACATGATCGCCAGCGCCAGTGAAGACGGCACCCTCAAACTGTGGCACCTGAGCCAGGGCACCCTGCTCAAAACACTCCCAGGCTCGGCGGGCATGCTCAAAACCGTCGCCTTTGCTGCTGCTGACCAGCGGCTAGTCAGCGGCGGTCTCGATAACACCGTGCGCATTTGGGATGCACAAACCGCCACCACGCTCAACGTGCTCACCGGCCATACCAATACCGTTAACCAGGTAGCAGTTAGCCCAGACGGTCGCCTGATCGCCAGCGCCAGCAAAGACCGCACCGTGCGCCTCTGGGATTTAGCGGCGGGTACTCTGCTGCACACTCTCCAGGGCCATAGCCAGGAGGTCAATACCGTGGCCTTTTTCCCCGACGGGCAGCGCCTGGTCAGCGGCAGTACCGACGGCACGCTGCGGTTTTGGCGCAGCAAAGACGGCACCCTCAAAGAAACGCTCTCGGCCCACGTCAACCCTGTGCATCAGGTGGCGGTGCAAGCGGGCGGTAAAGTATTGGCCAGCGCCAGTGCCGATAAGACTATTAAGCTGTGGCAGTGGCAGGGGTAGGGGAGTGGATGGGTAGGGGGTGAGGGAGTAGAGGGTGAGGCCAAACGGTTCTACTATCACCGAGAGCACTGACCTAGGGCTAGATGGGTTTGGAGGTGAGTACCAGGCGCAGTTTGGCGTGGATGAGGTTGAGCTGCGCCATGCCCAGGTCAACGTCGCCTTCGACGACAACGCCAGTATCGAGGAGGCGATCGAGCAGCTCCAAAATAGTCGGGTTCTGATTTTTTTGACCGGGGTAGTAGTTCCCTTCCTTAGGCAGTAGGGTACCGATTTCCCCCAGGTCAATGTTGAGGTCGGCGGGGTCTACATCAAAGATTTCGCACATCGACACCACCTGCTCTTCTAGCTTGCGCAGGCTGTCAGCGGCCCGTTCTAGGTCGTCATCGTTGAGATCGCCCGACTCCATGCGGCGAATGACCTGGGCTTCCATCAGCTGGCGTACCAGTTCAATGACGGTGAGCAGCAGGGGCGCTAGGCCCGCATCGGTTTTGGCAGGGGGCTGTAGCGCCAGGCTCGGCAACAGGTCTGGCTCGGCGTTTTCAGAGGTCATAGCCACAGTCTAGTGCATCTCAAGGAGGGCAATTCTGCCGCCATAGCCCCTACCACGTGGAACTATGGGCGATTTTGCCACTGCTGTTGGAGCCACTGACGGCGGGCTTCTTCAGCTTGGGCGCGGCTTTGGTGGTGGCCAATACGGCCCTGGTCGAGGGCACGCAGTCGGTTGCCCTGACTGCGGCTAGGGGCTGAACGAAAGCTAGGAATGGTGCGGCTGGTCGCAAGTTGTCGGAGGGTACGGAGCATCAGCATGAGGGTATTCAAAAACAATAGTGAATGGGAAACCCCTGGATTCCAAGAACCCAGGGGTTTTTTGAACCAAATCGACCGGGTTTCTGGCCTAGCTCACGGCTTCGGCGGGCCGCAGAGCCTTGAGTTCGGCCTCTAGGGTTTCTAAACGAGTCTGGAGCTGTTGATTAGCCTCTAGCAGCTCATTGGTGCGGCTGCTGAGGTAGGGGTCGCTTTCCCACCAGTTAATGCCAATTTCGCGGGCCTTATCGACCGAGGAAATGATCAGGCGAATGCGAATGCTCAACAGTTCGGTAGAACCAACGGAGACCGAAATATCTCCGGCAATCACAATGCCTTTGTCGAGCACCCGCTCAATCACATCCACCAGAGAAGAGCCTTGGGTGGCGGTAGCCATGCTGCGACCGGGTTGGGGGCGGGTCGTGGGGGTAGAGGGGGTCACGGCAGATTACCTTCAGTTAGAACTCAGCTGGTAGCCGGTGGGCTGTCCATCGGTTTCTTGTTTTTCGATCAGCGACTGATCGAGCATCGATCTAAGGGCGTTAACCATCTGAAAGCGGTTTAAGCCCAGAGCTGCCTCGATAGTAGCGAGAGATGCGGTACCTGTCGCGTCGAGATAGTCAAAAATGCGGGTTTCAATATCATCGTTAAAGCTGGCATCGCTGACGCTGGCTTCGGCCTGGGGAGCCTCCTCCACTAGAGCCTCGGGCTCAGCCGGTAATTTCACCACGGTTTCGCTCTGAACCTCCGGGATGACAGGCACAGCGGGTTCTTCGACTTGAAGGACTTGGGCCTCAGGCTCATCATCAACTACAACCTCTTGAGAGACAGTCTCGATCAAATCCTCAAGGGGTGGGGCCGGGGCATCATCCTCTTCTTCACCGTGGAAACGAGCCGTAGGCGGGGCCTCGGGCTTGAGGGTGAGATCGTTGACCAGTTCGGCCTGGGAAACCACAAATCGATTGAACAGGTTCCACAGGTGGCGAGTGGCATCGGGGGCGGGCTCTTTGGAGCGGGCCAGCAGAATGTCGCTGCACAGGTCGCGGAAGTCAGCGTTTTCGGCCAGGGGCAGAATGCCGTGGTCGTGGCAGATGGTGGCAATCATTAGGCTAGGGCGCAGGCTCGAGACCATGTCTGGCGCAACCGCCGACTGAAATGCCTTGACCAACTGCACAATTTGCAGCGCCGCTGAGCCGTCGATGCCGACCTTTTGCACCAAAATTTGCTGCTGAGCCAGTTCATCGGGCTCGGGCATGTTGATGGTGATCAGGCGATCTTGCAGGGCATCTTGGGTGCCGTGGACGCCGCAGTATTCTTCGGGGTTGGAGGTGAGAATGGCGCGGAAGTGGGGGCTGACGCGAATGTATTCGGCCCGGTTGTTGCTGGGGGGCAGCACCAGGAGTTTTTCCTCTAGTGCTGAGAGCAGCACGTTGTTGACTTCGGGGCGGGAGCGGTTGAACTCGTCGTACACCATGGTGAAGCCTTCGCGGCAGGCCAGGGTGAGGCGCGAGTCAATCCAGTTGTGGCGCAGCTCGTCTTCCACCTTCATAACGCTGTGGATGTAGTTATCGACCACCTTCTTGCGGGTGTAGCCCGACTGGTTGCCGATCAGGTCTGAGGTTTTGAACTCGTCATCGCCAAACAGCAGCATGATGGGGCGAGCCAGCAGGTCGGCCAGGTGCAGGGCCAGGGTGGTTTTGCCGGTGCCAGCGGGGCCTTTGAGGTGGATTGAGTACCCCGATTGCAGATACCGCAGGGCCCTGAGGGTAGTGCGCTCTAGGGTGGGAGTGGAGACGAAGTTGCGGGGGCGGGCTTGGAGAACGGTGTTCACAGAACGGCTTCCTCTTGCACGAGATAGGTACGGTCTTGCTTGACGACGAGGTCTTTTTGGATGAGCGATCGCAGCGCGTCTACGGCCTGAAATCGGTTGATGCCAAGCTCGGTCTCAATTTCGCTGAGGCGGGCACCCTGGGCCAGGTGCAGGTAGTTGTACACCACCTCTTCGAGGGACGGGGGCTCAGGAGCGGGCGATGCCACCGCCACCGCTGCCGGGGCCACTGGTGCCACGGCGGTGGCAACTGGAGCCGAGCGGGTTGCGGCAGCAGCAGGGGCTACCTTGGCTGGGGTAGATCGGGCGGGTACGATTTTTGCGGCTGGTGCTGCCTTGGCAGGAACTACCCTAGCGGATACAGCTTTTGCCGCCACAGGTTTGGGCGCAGCTTTAGGGGCCGTTTTGCCTGGCGCTGCCGCGCGAGCCGGTACTGAAGTGACAGCGGGCCGAGTTGCTACCGGGCGAGGGGCTGGAGCAGCCTGAGCCACGGCAGCGCCACCCCAGACAACGTGGGAGAGCTGAGCCCGCTGGGCCTGGAGCTGGTGGCGAAAGTCGGCCAGTTCGGTGAACATGGCATCGACGGAATCGGTGAGGGCGGCGCGATCGCTCTGCCTCTGCTCCTGGTTTACCACGGCGGCCTGCTGGCGCACAGCGGTCAGGTCTTTGAGGGTGGCCTGCACCTGCACCTGGAGGTCTTCGACGTAGGCGGTGAGCTGGGGCAGCAGTTCGGCCCGCACCATGGCCTGCTCTTGGCGATAGCCCGCCAGATCAACAGCCGTTTGGGCCTGAATGTTGGCGACCTGCTGCTGCACCTGGCGCAGCTCTTGGGCGATTTCTAGGCGCAGTTCGCTGACAGTGGCTTGCAGCACTTGGCAGTCGTACTCTAGCTGCTGGCGCACTTCGGCGGCGCTAATTTCGCGATCGCCCTGGTAGTTGGCGAGCAATAATTCAGTGTCGGCCTGGAGCTGCTGAATATAGTCTTGGCGGGCCTGCTGCCGGGGCAAAATCTGGGCGGCGCGATCGGCGGTGGTTTGGGCCAGCCATAGGGTGGTGTTGGCGCGCAGATCGGCCATCAGCTGGTCGAGGTCTTGGCGCAACTGCACGGCATGGGCCAGCCGGTCAGCCTGCCAGCGCTCCAGGTCTGTCGAGACCTGATCGCGCCGGTCAACCACCTCGCTCTGGCGCAGCTGTCGTGCGGCTTGCCACTGGTCATAAAGTGCTGTCACAGGACGGCTCTCCCTTTAGTAAAAATGAAACGGGGTGAATAATTTGGAGAATCTTTTAGGGCGGCAAGGAGAGAAAATAGCGCGGGGAGAAGAACGTTTACGAGACTCTAAAACCTAGCTGTGTTTGAGTGTCTTAATGGGATAATAAGGCGCTGTTCTGGAGCTTGCCGACGACAGACTTGCGGTTAATAGTTGCTATGAAAGATATCCGTTTTAACCCAGCTTATGGGGCAGCTAAACAGTGGTTTGACCAGCGTTCTGCTGCCCCATTGGTGTAAAGAGCAGAGGCACTCTTAGGCAGCGGGTACAGCAGCTTGGGCAGTCAGGCCAACGGCTTCAGCGTACTTGAGGTAGGTGTCAACGGAAGCGATGACAACACGGGCTTCGATAGCCAGCAGTTCAATACCTACGAGAGAAACCCGAACCCAAGCATCAATGACAATGCCCTTGTCCAGAATACGGTCAACAACTTCAGCCAAGCTAGAGGAAGAGTTTACTTTTTCAACAGCCATGATTTTGAACCCCTAAACAATTAATGTGTTCAATGAAATTGCAAGGATAATTTCCTCAAATACACCTAACTGCTACTGCAAAGAAGCGGTAGAAACAGACTCAGTGCGTAGGGCTTGTTCCTTGCACATTTGTATTCTGCCCATCCGCCTAGAACAGCTCACAACTTTAGAAAAATCAGTTCACTAATTGTTACCTGAAGGGCAGCAAGTCCCGGCTCTCAAAGGCCAAAACGCCTTTGGGCAGCCAATCTCAGCCGAATGCTTGATAATAAAAGGCGCAAGCTACGGTTTAGGCAATGGCATGATGGATGACTCGACGCTGGAAGTGCTGCTGCAAAGCCTAAAGCAGGAGGATGAGTACCAGCGGGAGTTGGCAACCGCCGCCCTGTGGCAGCGCTGGTTTTACCAAAAGGGAGAGTTGGGCAACCAGCAACTGCAAGAGGCCCAGGCGTTGGTAGATAGCGATCGCATGGATGCAGCGGAGCAGCTGCTCTCAACCCTAGTGAATGAACTGCCAGATTTTGCCGAGGCCTGGAATCGGCGGGCCGTGCTCTATTACGTTCAGCACCGGTATCGAGAGGCGATGGCTGACTGCGAGCAGGTGATTGAGCTGGTGCCCTACCACTTTGGAGCGCTGCACGGCCTGGGACTGTGCCATGCGGCCCTAGGGCAGTATGCTGCGGCAATTCAGTCGTTTCGGCGGGCGCTGGTGGTGCAGCCCTACGCCCTGGTCAACCAGCGGCTGATTTTAGAATGTACGGCGCAGTTGAGCTAGCGACAATTTTATGCAAGAGAGGATGCCAGACAGGTCTATGCCAGAGAATGCCTCGACGATTTTGACCCGGCTGCGGGAGGGCAAGGTGCGTTTTGTGCGGGTGGTGTGGTGCGACAACGGCAACGTCATTCGCGGCAAGGCCATTCACATTGATGCGCTGACGCGGCAATTTGAAGGGGGAGAAGCGGTTGCTGTGGGACTCTCGGCGGCGCAGCAGGCGATTCCAGTGGTGGCCGATGCAGTAGCCCCCGGCAGCGGGCTAGGGCCAGTGGGGGAGGTGTGGCTGGTGCCCGCCTGGGAGACCTTGCAGATGCTACCCTACGCGCCAGGCCAGGCACGGGTGCTGGGGGAGATGGTAAAAGACGATCAGCCCTGGCCCTGGTGTGCGCGGCAGTTTCTCAAGCGCATGGTGCAGCGGGCTGCCGATCAAGGAATTACCATCAAAGCGGCCTTTGAGCCGGAGTTTTACTTGCTTAGGCGAGGCGACAACAATAGTCTCCCTGCCGACAACGCGCCCTTTGCCGCTACGCTGGCGATGGACCTACATCAGGAGGTGGTGATGGCGATCGCCGCTGCCCTCAGCGCCCAGGGCATCGCGGTAGAGCAGTATTACCCCGAATCGGGGCCAGGCCAGCAGGAAATTTCGGTGCGCTACACCGATGCCCTAGCCGCCGCCGATCAGCATGTGGTCTACCGCGAGACGGTAAAGGCGATCGCCCACCAGCAAGGCCTCGTAGCCTCTTTTGTGCCTAAAGTGTTTGAGTCCCACGCAGGCAGCGGGTGTCACCTGCACTTGAGCCTGTGGCAGGGGGAGAAAAATCTCATGCCCGATGGGGCGGGCGGTCTATCCGATGTCGCCAGATCCTTTATGGCGGGGCTGTTGCACCATCTGCCTGCCCTGATGTCCATCACCGCCCCTAGCCCCAACTCGTACCGGCGGCTGCGACCCCATAGCTGGAGCGGAGCCTACGCTGCCTGGGGGATGGATAACCGGGAGGCGGCACTGCGGGTGCCGAGCAATTTCTCGTCGCCCAGCCCAACTCATGTAGAGCTGAAGACGGTGGATGGGGCAGCAAACCCGTACTTGGCGCTGGGAGGGGCGATCGCCGCTGGTCTCGACGGCATGGCCCAGGGCTATGCACTGCCGGAACCGGTGCAGTGCGATCCAGGAGCGTTGTTGGAGGCGGAGAGGGGCGATCGCGGCATTGCCCTGCTGCCCCAGTCCCTAGCGGAATCCTTGGCGGCCTTCGATGGCGATGCCGTGCTGTTAGACGCGCTTGGCGAACCCCTCGCCAAAACCTATCGGGCGGTGCGTCAGGCTGAACTGGCGGCCATGGAGGGGATGACGCTGGCCGCAGAGGTTGACCTGCTGCTAGAGCGCTATTAGCCACTAGTCCTCCACCGATAGCTCATGGACGTTCCAGAGCGCACCGCCGAGGGCGGTAAATTTCACCCCCTGCACTCGGTTGCGCACGGCGGTGAGCGACAGGTTGTTGATCAAATACATGAACGGCAGATATTCCTGGGTGAGCTGCTGGGTTTCTTTGTACAGCTCAAAGCGCTCGTCTTCGTCAATTACCTGGGCCGCCTGGATGTAGAGATCGGCGATGCGACGCTCCCAGTCGGCGGCCTGCCAACCCTCCAGTGGGTCTTGGCCAGGACCAGCGTTTTGGTTAAAAGCGTGGAGGGCACCGTCGAGCAGCCACACGTTAGCGCCGCCGTTGGGTTCTGGGCCACCAGTCAGCCCTAGCACCATGGCTTCCCAATCCAGACTGTCGGTGAGGCGATCGACTAGGGAATTAAAGGCCAGGGGTTGAAAATCGACCTGAATGCCCAGCTTGGCCAAGTCGTTCTTAATCTGCGCCCCGATCGATTCCCGGATTTTGTTGCCCGAGTTGGTAATCAGGGTAAACCGCACCCGATTGCCCTCGGCATCGAGCAGGTCATTCGCCGCATTGTACTGAAACCCATCGGCCAGCAGCAGCTGCTTGGCTTTTTCGGGGTCGTAGTCGTAGGTGCGAATGCCCATTTCGGGCGGGGCAAAGAAGGGGCTGGGCACCGAGATGGGCGAGGTCTGGGGTTGCCCTAGGCCCTGAAAGATATTGTTCACCATAGTCTGGCGATCGATGCCGTAGGAGACCGCCTGGCGAAAGGCCACGCTATTAAACCAGGCCGACTTGACGGGGCTGACCAAGGGTTTACCGTCGCGGCTGGCGCGATTGAGGTTGAAGGCAAAAAAGTTGGTGCCCAGCCCAGGGCCGCCGTTGTAGATGGTGAAATCACCCCGCTCTTCTTCGCGCTTGAGCAGTGAGAAAAAGTCGGGCTGCACGCTCTCTAGGTCTAACCCGCCGGAGCGAAACTGGAAGAAGGCGGTATCGGTAGAGCCGACAATTTGCCAGACAATCTGCTCAATGTAGGGCTGGGGGTTGCCCTGGTCGTCTTTTTGCCAGTAGTAGGGGTTGCGCTCGAACATTATCCGCTCGCCGGGGACGTACTGAGCTAAGCGGTAGGGGCCGTTGCCCACAATTTTGCCGGGGGCCGTATCGGTGCCCCAGGTAGAAAGAAACAGGGGGTTGCCCTGGGCGTCAGTGCTCTCTACCATGGGCCGCAGAATATGGGCTGGGATAATTTCTAGGGACGTGTTTTCGAGCATGGGGGCGAAGGGCTCGGGCAGCGTAAATTGCACCCGGCGATCATCTACCTTGCTGATCTGGGGAAAGCGGCCTTCGGTGCCAATGCGAAACCCGTCGCGGCTGTTGGTGGGAATGGCAGGGTTAAACAGCACGTCGTAGGTGAAGATCACATCGTCTACGGTGAGAGGTTCGCCATCTGACCAGCGCAACTCGTCGCGCAGGGTAAACACCAAGATGGTGCCGTCGTCAGAGATCTCCCAGCTTTCGGCCAGAGCGGGCACGGTTTCGCCACTGACGCCATCGGTGGTAGTCAGCCCTTCAAAGGTAAAGCTAAAAATATTGGGCGACTCTTGGCTGAGAATGGGGTTGAAGGTTTTAGGATCGCTCAGGGCGCTGAGCACCAGGCGGGGCACATCGGCACTGGCCTGGGCAAACCGGGTGGGGTCGCAGCCCGCACTGGCCAAGCCCACTGCGATCGCCAGCAGTAGAGCCACAAAGCGCCTACCCTGGCTATGCCAGAACCCCAGCCGTTGCCAGACCCTGGCTGTCCCCAATGCCGTTGCCATGGTTGTAACCCTCCTGCCGCCAAGACAATGCCTCAAACACTATAGCGAGTTACCTCTAGGGATTTGCATTCTCAGCCCGTGAGGATGGCAATGTCTCCCAAGCGCAGGCTCACGCAGGGAGTGGATCGGCGGAGGCGATCGCCCCCTGTCGAAGACGCTCAGGGTTTAGGGCACCCTAGGGGCATCCCCCAAGAGACTGTCCTATGGCTGATCGCTACTATCTATACGGTATTTTTCCTGCCCCTGGCCCCGCTGAGCTGCCCCTGATGGGCCTAGACGACCAGGTGGTGCAGGCTCAACAGCTGGGCGACTTTACCTTTCTCTATTCCCTAGCGTGCCAAAAGCGCTACCTGTCGAGCCGCAAAAATCTGCTGGGCCACGAGAAGGTGCTAGAAGCTGCCATGGAGCAGGGCCACCGCACGCTGCTGCCGCTTCAGTTTGGCCTGATTGTCGAAAGCTGGGAGCAGGTGCAAGACGATTTGGTAACACCCTACGCCGAAGACTTAACTCAGCTATTTAAGCGGCTCAACGGCTGCCGGGAGGTAAGCATTAAAGTGCAGTGGGAGCCCTCCACCGAGCTGGAGATGATGATGGCCGAAAATACCGACTTGCGGGCCCAGCGCGACCAGCTAGAGGGCACCCAGCTGGGTATGGAGCAGGTGATTTTTATCGGTCAGCAGATTGAGGCGGCCCTGGAGGAGCGCAAGCAGGGGATTATTGACCAGTTTCGCCAGGCGCTGTCTCCCCTAGCCAAAGACGTGCTCGAAAACGCGCCCCAAACTGACGTGATGATCTATAACGCCGCCTTCCTGATTCCCTGGGAGAGCGAGGAGGAGTTTAGCCAGGCGGTAGATGCCATCGACGGTACCTTCGGCGATCGCCTGCGGATTCGCTACAACAATTTCACCGCTCCCTACAACTTCGCCCAGCTCAACTAGCCGCCTCCCAAGCCCCTAAATCTATGCTGTTTAAACTTCTCTTTGCCCCCGTGCTCGGCCCGATTGAGGGCGTTAGCTGGGTCGCCAACAAACTGCTAGAGCAGGCTGATGTGGCCACCAACGACCTCGAAAGCCTGCAAAAGCAGCTGCTCGCCCTCCAGCTCGCCTTTGACATGGGGGAGGTGGCTGAAGCCGACTTCGAAATTCAGGAAGAAGAAATTCTCCTCGCCATCCAGGCTATTGAGGATGAAGAGAACGACGAAGATGAGTGACCTAAAACTGGGGTGCTAGGATTCGAACCTAGGAATGCCGGGACCAAAACCCGGTGCCTTACCACTTGGCGACACCCCATTGCTTTCGCTTTGATAATATAGCAGGTTGCGCCGCGCTACTGTCAAGACTGCTGGAAAACTTAGAACTGAAAACCTATGCTATCTCTGGGGAAGCGAAGCTGATACCTGCAATCCTACGCTTTGAGCACAGTATACAAAGATATGGTGTTGCTTCAGACAGGCCTTCTAAGGTCGTCAATTAAGGCTTCACAATAGTAGAAACAGGTCGTCTACCTGGGGTGCTTTTAATCGTTACTGCAAGGTTTTGGGCCTGCCTCTCCATGGCTTCTGATACGTTCTACGCCAATCTGCCGCCCCTCGAACAGTTTTTAGAATTAGCCAACCCCGGCAACTACGTCGATGCGCCGACCGATTGGTATGCCCTAATTACCGACGTGGTTGACTCGACCCAGGCGATCGCGCGCGGCCAGTACAAAGAGGTCAACGTGCTGGGGGCCAGCTCGATCATGGCGGTGCTCAACGCCGTGGCTCCGCTGGATGTGCCCTTTGTGTTTGGGGGCGACGGAGCAGTGCTGCTAGTGCCTCCCACAGCCGTGCATGGAGCGAGGGAGGCGCTGCTGGGCATTCGGGCGCTGGCCCGCGAGTCGTTTGGGCTAGATTTGCGGGTGGGTATTGTGCCGCTAGAGGCGATCGCGCTCCACCAGCGCCCGGTGCGGGTGGCAAAAATTCGCCTCAGCCCCAGCTACTGCCAGGCCAACTTTATCGGCGGCGGCCTCACCTACGCTACTGAACTGATCAAAACCAATGCGACCTATCGGCTGGATGTGCCGGGCGATAGGTCAGTCACCAACCTGACTGGGCTAGAGTGCCGCTGGCAAGATATTCCCAGCCCCCAGGGTCACACCCTGAGCCTGATTGTGGCGGCGCTGCCCAGCGGTGGCTACGTCAACGAATATCTGTATCGGGAAATTCTGGAAACCCTTGGCGACATCTACGGCGAGGGGGAAAGCTACCACCCCGTGGCCCCATCGGCCCTCAATCTATCGATCAACCCTGGGCGGCTGCGGGCGGAGGCTAAAGCCAGAGCCAAAAGTGCTAAGTGGAGCGATCGCGCTACCTATACCGCCCGCGCCTATCTAGAAAGTCTGCTGGGCCTGGGCCTGATGCGGTTCGACGTGGACGCAGGGGGCATTGACTGGGGCAGCTATAAAGCCTCGGTGCGAGCCGCCTCAGATTACCAAAAAATTGACGATATGTTGCGCATGGTAATTGCTGGCAGCCCTGCCCAGACCGACCAGATTGTCGCCTACCTGGAGAGCCGCCTCGCCCAGGGGCACCTGGTCTACGGGGTGCATGTGTCAGACCGAGCGCTGATGACCTGCCTGATTATGGATCGGCGCGATCGCCACTTCCACCTGATCGACGGGGCCGATGGCGGCTACGCCCTAGCCGCCCAGCAGCTCAAGGCTAGGCTTCAGGGCAAAGCCCAAAACTGGCAGGCCTACTCGCGTCTGGCCCACCGCCGTCAGACCGTGGGGATCAGAGCGCGAAAGCAAGCTTAGGGATAGCGCTTTTAGCTGTTCAGCTAAGGCTCAAAGGGTGTTCCCAAAACAGGCAAAAACACCGCTGGACTAGGTGGTGTATTCAGCGTTGATTTTGACGTAGTCGTAGCTCAGATCGCAGCCCCAGGCCTGCCCGCTGCCGGGGCCATCGCCAATGCTAACCTGGATGGCGACGGTGTCGGTTTTGAGGTAGTCGCCCTGGGTGGCTGCCGTCAGGTAGGCGCTGGCAGCGGGGCGATCGAAGGTTAGGGGTTGACCGTGCTCCATCAGTAAAATGTCGCCTAGCTGAATCCGCAGGTCGCTTTGGTCAAAGGTGACACCGGCTCGGCCAGCGGCAGCGGCAATGCGGCCCCAGTTGGGGTCGTGGCCAAAAATGGCCGATTTCACCAGAGATGACCCGGCGATCGCCTTAGCCACCTGACCTGCAGCGGCAGCGGTCACCGCCCCAGCGACAGTGACTTCAATTAGACAGGTGGCCCCTTCGCCGTCGCGGGCGACGCATTTGGCCAGGTATTGGCAGACGGCGGTGAGCATGGCTTCGAGCTGATCGGCCTCGGCCCCTTCGTCGGTGATGGCGGGGGTGCGAGACTCGCCGTTGGCCAGGGCAATGAGGGTGTCGTTGGTGCTGCTGTCGCCATCTACGGTGATCTGGTTAAAGCTGCGATCGGCGGCGCGGCGCAGCATATCCTGCCACAGGGTGGGCGACACAGTGGCGTCGCAGGTAACAAAGGCCAGCATGGTGGCCATGTTGGGGTGAATCATGCCCGAGCCCTTAGCGATGCCGCCAATGCGCACGGGGCGATCGCTGATCGTGGTTTCCATCGCCACCGATTTAGTCACCAGGTCGGTGGTAATAATTGCCCCAGCGGCGGCATCGGAGCCTTCCGGCGACAGACTTTCGACCAGCTTGGGGATGCCCGCCTTGAGCTGGTCCATTTTGATCCGCTGGCCAATCACACCGGTTGAGGCAATCAGCACAGCCTCGGGGGGCAGGTTGAGGGCAGAGCCGAGGGAGGCGGCGCTTTCAACCGTATCGACCCAGCCCTGGTTGCCGGTGCAGGCGTTGGCCTGACCGGCGTTAATGAGAACGGCGCGGGCGCTGGGGCGAGCTTCGAGGCGCTGGCGGCAGTAGTCAACACAGGCAGCGCGCACGTGGCTGGTGGTAAAGACCCCCGCTGCGATCGCCTCACAGTCTGAATAGATTAGCGCCAAATCCGGTGCCCCCGAGGGTTTGAGCCCTGCGGTAATCCCTGCGGCCTGAAATCCTTTGGGTGCTGTAATGCCCCCCTCAATCACCCGCCAGTCTGCCATGCTGTTGTTACCCCATTAGGTCTGCCGGGGATTATACCAAGCTTCTGCGGGAATGCTGCTGGCCGTTCAAACACCAAATCATGCAATCGACCGTCATCACCATCTGTGCAGAAAGTCAGCTGCAATCTATCCAGCATCTGGTTGAAGAAAGCCAATCTGAAAGCTTTCGGTTTGTACAAGGGCTGATGGAGGAGTATCGCAGTGGCCTGAATCGCTTTGACAAGCCGGGGGAGGTATTGCTGATCGCCTCTGTACAAGGCGCAATTGTTGGCCTTGGCGGACTGAATCATGACCCATATTTCAATGATCTAGCCGTGGGGCGCTTACGGCATGTCTATGTTGAAGCGGCTTGGCGCAGACGTGGTGTTGGGCGAGTTCTGGTTACTGCTCTCATGAATGTAGCCAAGCCGCATTACCAGCTTTTGACCCTGCGCACGGATACAGCTGCCGCTGATGCGTTTTATCAAACCCTAGGTTTTAAAGCTGAGCCGCACTGGCCCCACACCACCCATCATCTACAGCTCAGGGATGCGGGCAATTACGTTCCTGGTGCTGTTAGCTAACGCGATCGCAGCCCTCAAGGCTCCAGCACAGTAGGCAGAGGATGCTGCAAAAAAGCGAAGTCTTCGACGACCTGACCGCCGATCAGGTGCTCTTGAATGATGCGCTCGATTACTGCTGGGGTGGCGCTGTGGTACCAGACACCGTCGGGATAGACCAACAAGATAGGCCCTTTGTGGCAGACCCGTAGGCAGTTGGCCTTGGTGCGAAAAACAGAGGTTGGGCGCTCGGCGGTGGGCCGATCTAACCCCAGTTCCTTTAAACGGTTCTTGAGATAATCCCAGGCGACGATGCTCTCGGCTTTGTCGCAGCACTTGGGCTTGGTCTGGTCGGCACAGATCAACACGTGGCGCTGGATGGTGCTGAGCGCCAAGGCTTCTGCACAAGCAGCCAGAGAAGCGCTGGCGTCGGGAGCGTTACTCATCGGGGGTGGCAGCAGGGTTGGTCGGGTCAGTGGCCGCCTGAGATGCTGTGGATGCTGTGGGCTCAGGGGACGCGGCGGGCTCCACAGCGTTTGCAGGCTCGGTTGTAGCAGGCTCAGTTCCAGAGGGCTCCACGCTGGTGGCAACGGCCTCAACCCCAAGCGCAGGTTCGGCGGCAGATTCTGGGGCAGCGGTAGGAGAGACTAATTCTTCGAGGGGAGGCTGCTCAGGGCGCACCCGGCGAATGGGCAGGTTGGCGATCAGCGCTGTCATGCGCTGGTCGCTTTCGAGGGTGAATTCTAAATGTTCTTGGTCAAGCTCAACGTAGCGAGAGACTACTGCAAGAATCTCTTTACGCATTTTTTCGACCACTTCGGGGGTGAGGTCGGCGCGATCGTGGGCCAGCACAAACTGTAGCCGCTGCTTGACCTCGGCTCTGGGGGTCAGGGTGCGGCTGCGGTTAAACAGCTTATCGAGAAGTTCGCTTAGCATTGGCGCTGGGTAGAGAAAACATCAAACACCGTGGCAATAAACGGCCTAGCCCCTAAAAAAGCGGCGCAGGCGGCTGAACAAGTCGTCGTGGGTGGCATTGAGATCGATCAGGGGCACCTCTTCGCCCAGCAGGCGGCGGGCCACGTTGTTAAAGGCGACCCCAGCCAGGGAAAGCTGCTTGTCGAGCACCAGGGGTTCGCCCCGGTTCGAGGAGACAATCACTCGCTCGTCGTCGGGCACTACCCCCAGCAGGGGCACAGCGAGAATATCGAGCACGTCGCGCACCGACATCATCTGGTCTTCTTGCACCATCTTGGGCTTGATGCGGTTGATCAGCAGCTTGGTGAACTTCACATCATTGGCTTCGAGCAGGCCGATGACGCGGTCGGCGTCGCGCACGGCAGAAATTTCGGGGGTGGTGACGACGATCGCCTCTTTGGCCGGGGCGATCGCATTCTGAAACCCCATCTCAATGCCCGCCGGGCAGTCGATCAAAATAAAGTCATGGCTGGGGGCTAGCCCTGCCACCAGCTGCTTCATCTGCTCGGGGGTGATGGCCTCTTTGTTGCGGTTTTGGGCGGCGGCCAGCAGGCCGAGGGTGGGCTGGCGCTTGTCTTTGACCAGGGCTTTTTCCACGGTGCAGTCGCCCGCCAGCACATCCAGAGCGGTGTAGACAATGCGGTTTTCTAGGCCCAGCAGCAGGTCGAGGTTGCGCAGGCCAAAGTCGGCATCGACGACGGCGACCCGCTGGTTACGCTGGGCCAGGGCCATGCCCAGGTTGGCGGTGCAGGTGCTCTTGCCAACGCCCCCTTTGCCCGAGGTCATTACGATAATGCGAGTCATGGACGAACCCAACTTTCCTTAAAGAACCAACTAACTGCCCGACGAAAACAACCGTTAATAATACGCCATGGGTGCAGGCGGCGGACTGCGAATTTAGTCGATACGACACTACGACCCTCCGGAGCCTAAACCTTAAACGCATCCGTCAGCTGCGCTCCCTGGCCCAGGGTGGCGTCGAAATTTTGCTGGGCAAAGGCCTGGGCCTGGGCAATGCGAATGCCGTTGTCGCCGATGTAGGCCACCTCGGGCAGATATTGGCTGGTGGGGCCATCGGGGGCGCGGGCCACCAGATCGGCCAGGCGCAGCTGGGTGGGGTGCATTTGCAGGGCCATGATGCAGCGGCTGCGATCGCCCCCCGACCCCGCATGAGCCGTCCCACGCAGCCTGCCCCACACCAAAATGTCGCCCTCCGCCACCAGCGAGCTGCCGGGGTTGACATCCCCCAGCACAACGATGGTGCCGGGATGGCGAATTTCAACGCCGCCCCGCACAGTGGTTTGCAAATATAGCGGTTCGGCCAGGGGCTTGCCGGGGGCCGGGGGTGACTGCACCAGGGTATCTTCCGCTTCGAGCTGATCGACCGAGTAGCCTGCGGCCACGGCGGCCATGGCGGTCTGGCGGCGACTGGTGGCCACCCGCTTGAGGGTGAGCTGAGCCGAAGTCAGAATTTCCTCTAGGGCCTGAAGCTGGCGGGCATCGAGCAGGCGATCGCGGGCAGCCAGGTGCACCACCGTGTTGGGCTGCCAAAAGGGCTCCCCGCCGTTGAGCCGCTGCTTGAAGTGCTGCAACAGCTCGCCCCACGATAGGGCACCCCCTTCGGCCTCAATCTGGGGGCCGTTAGGCATCAGCAGCACCAGGCGATCGCCGTCATTGCGCAGCCGCAGCTGGGTGCGAGGGTCAATCGGCGGCGCAGGCACTGGGGGGGCAGAGTCCGCCGTGGCCTCTGGATTCTCTGGGCTATCAAGGTTGCCCAAATCAGAGGCCGCCAAGGTGTCGGAATCGGCCTGGGCAGAGGCTTCGACCGGAGACGTATCTGGGTCGGCGGCAGCCTCGGTTATGGCCAGGGAAGCAGAGTCGTCAGGAACCATAGGGGTTGGAGGAGGTTGAAAACACTGGGCCAAGCCCGGTGCTGCCTATAGTAGATCACGGCGGTCGAGATAGCCGGTCGGTCAAGATCGGTTTTCCCCTTGCGGTTTGTCCAGGGCTGTTGGTTATAGTAGAGGAGGTCTCACTACGGCGTTGGTGACTACCAACAATGTTTGTCGATCTATGTTTGTTCCGAACGGGAGCCAAGTTGCACCGGCGGCAGTAAACCGAGCTTGTACTCGGAAACTTTAAGCCAAATGCCACGGCACCCCCCTGGTTTTCCCAGGTCGGAAACTGAGGTAAGACGGCGTTGCGGTGAGGCCTTTAAGATTTTCGGCATTCCCCTGTCTCTGGTAGATGGGGGAATTGTTTTTGAAATGTGATTTAGCTTACTTGAGCGCTAGTATTGACAACATAGCTAGCCTCAAATCCCGATACTGCGATAGTTTGGCAGGTCAGTTTCAAGGTGGCTTGGTGGTTTCTTGTAGGGCCTGCGCCGTTGAATTCGGTTGATTTTCCCGCCAGTGTAATTCGTTTGGAGAATGGGCTGACCCTGATCCACCAGGAGATTGCGGCCACGCCCGTAGTGGTGGCCGATGTGTGGGTCAAGGCCGGGGCCATTACCGAACCGACGGAGTGGGCGGGCATGGCCCACTTTTTAGAGCACATGATTTTTAAGGGCACCGACCAGCTGCCGCCGGGGGTGTTTGACTACGCGATTGAAACCCAGGGGGGCATGACAAACGCGGCCACCAGCCACGACTACGCCCACTTTTACATCACCATCGCCGCCGATATGCTGCCCCAGACGCTGCCCTACCTGGCCGATCTGCTGCTGCACGCGGCAATTCCGGCCGACGAGTTTAGCCGGGAGCGACAGGTGGTGCTCGAAGAAATTCGCCAGGCCCAGGATGACCCCGACTGGCTGGGCTACCAGGCGATGTCGGAGCTGGTCTACCAAGACCATCCCTACGGTCGCCCGGTGCTGGGCACGGCGGAGATTTTGCAGCAGCGATCGCCCGAAGAGATGCGCTGCTTTCACCAGGCCCACTACCAGCCCGACAAGATGACGGTGGTGATTGCGGGCGGCATTCCCCTAGAGCCGACGGTGGCGATGGTGAAGCACGCCTTTCGGGGCTTTGCGTCGCCGCCGCCCTGCCCTGTCGCGGCGATCGCCCCGGTGCCCACCCTGCCGGGGGTGCGCCGCGAAATCCTGCACCTGCCGCGCCTAGAGCAGTCGCGCCTGACCATGGCCTGGCTGGCCCCCGGCATCGACCAGCTCGAAACCGCCTACGGCCTAGATCTGCTGGCGGCCATTCTAGCGGAGGGGCGCAGCTCGCGCCTGGTGCGCGAGCTGCGAGAAGACCGCCAGCTAGTACAGGACATCAGCGCTGGGTTCTCGCTCCAGCGCGATTGTAGCCTGTTCACCATCCAGGCCTGGCTTGACGGTAAGGATGTGGATCGGGTGGAGGCCATTGTGTGCGATCGCATCAGCGAACTGGTGGCCAACCCCATCACCGAGGCGGAGCTGGCCCGCGCCAAACGCCTGCTGTGCAACGACTATGCCTTTTCCACCGAGGCTCCGGGGCAGCTGGCGGGGCTCTACGGCTACTACGGCACCATCGCCAACGCCGATCGCTGCCTGAGCTACGTCCCCACCCTCCAGCGCTACACGAGCGCCCAACTGCAATCGCTAGCCCATCAGTACCTCACGCCCCTGCGCTATGTGTCCACCATTTTGCGCCCGGCCTGATGCCGCCTGGGCAGACTATAGTTAAACTGGCGATCGCCCCAATGATTAAGGCCATCCCTGCCGGTGCCACCCACTGTTCTCTTCGTTACCAACCTCTTGCCCTGTGACAGCCTCCCTCCTTCAAGCGCCGCGCCTGCATCGCACTGTTTTAGCCAATGGCCTGACGGTTCTGGTTTTAGAAAACCCCGTGGCCGACATTGTGTCTGCCCGGCTGTTTATTCGCGCTGGCGGTGCCTTTGAGGCCCCCCACCAGGCGGGGCTGGTGAGCTTTTTGATGGGGTTGCTGACCAAGGGCACCGAGACGCTGTCGTCGATGGCGATCGCCGAAACCGTTGAGTCGGTGGGGGCCAGCCTGGGCACCGATGCCGCCGCCGACTATAGCGTCATCAGCCTCAAAACCGTCTCCGCCGACTTTCCCGAAATTTTTGCCCTGGCCGCTACCCTGCTGCGCCAGCCCAGCTTTCCCCACGACGAAATTGACCTAGAGCGGCGGCTCACCCTCCAGCAAATTCGATCGATGCAGGAGCAGCCTTTCACCATCGCCTTCAACCGCCTCCGCCAGGATATGTACGGTGAGCATCCCTACGCCCTGCCCGGCATTGGCACCGAGGCCTCGGTGTCCGCCATTACTCAGCAGGCCCTAGTAGACTTTCATCGCCAGCACATGCGGCCCGACAACGTCGTCGTTACCATTGTCGGTCGCATTGGCCCCGAAGCCGCCCTGGCCCAGGTCGAACAGGCGCTGGGAGATTGGCAGGTTCCGGCAATGCCGCCCCCGGCACTCACCCTGCCCTCAGTGACAACCACCGCCACCTGCTCAATGGTGGCCCAGGACACCAACCAGGCGATCGTGATGGTGGGCTACCCGGCGGCCCCGGTGAAGCATCCTGCCTACGCCGCCCTCAAGCTGATCAACACCTACCTGGGCAACGGCCTCTCTAGCCGTCTCTTCGTCGAACTGCGCGAAAAGAGAGGCCTGGCCTACGATGTGTCGGCCTTTTACCCCACGCGCCTGGGTCTGTCGCAGTTTGTCGCCTACATTGGCACTGCCCCAGAGAATACCGCCACCGCCCTAGAGAGCCTGCGCTTTGAGGTGGAACGACTGCAAGAGACGGTGCTCTCCGACGATGAGCTACAGGCGGCTAAGAACAAGCTGCTGGGCCAGTACGCCCTGGGCAAGCAAACCAATGCCCAAATCGCACAACTGCTGGGCTGGTACGAAATTTTGGGACTGGGGGTTGAGTACGACCAGCAGTTTCAGGACATGGTGGCAGCGGTGACGGTGCTCGACGCCGAAGCCGTCGCCCAGGAATTTTTCCACACCCCCTGCATTTCACTGCTGGGGCCAGAGGAATTTGTCGCTCCCGTGGCCCAGGCCCAAGCCTGAGCTAAAGTCTAAGATGTAGCGACCAGCTAACAGATAACGGTTTAGGTCAGCGGTTGTCTTGGTCTTAGCAACTCACCTAGGCAGCTTCAGTTAATCCGCTGCATCTAAATCGTTAGCCCTCACGTCGCTGAGTCCTAATTCAAGACTAAATCCTGGGCTATAAATTGCTTTCTCCCAATTCTGGGCTGTTTTAACTTGCTCAGCAGTCAATCCCTTTGCTTCACTAAGAACTGCCGCTTGAATATTTGCCCCTTTCAAGTTAGATCCTTCTAAATTCGCATCTCGAAATTTTGCTCCTTGAAGATTTGCTTCTTCAAGATCCGCATTTTGCAACTGAACACCGTGAAATTTTGCCTCGGCAAGGTTTGCTCTTTGCAGGTTCGCGTGCTGCAAATTAGCACCCCACAATATAGCTTTTGGCAATTGCACTTCTGCAAGAGATGTATAGGGAGCGATGAGATAAGCCCCTGACTGCTCAAGCTTAAAGTTTGTGGGGAACAACGTTTGCTTATTGTATAGAGCTCTTCGTAGGTCTGCCCCCTCCAGGTTGGCACCTAGCAAACTCGCGCCATACAGTCGCGCCCGATAAAGGTTAGCCTTGGATAAATCAGCACGATTGAGGATGGCACCCGTTAAATCTGATTCTAAAAAACGTGCTCCTACCAAATCTGCTCCTGTCAAGTTTATCCGTCGTAGTTCTGCTTCTGGAAGATCAACATTTCGCAACGAAGCCCCTTCACTGGCCAAATTCTCTAAAGCAATTTTTCGGGCATTACTTGTAGGAGTTCCTGCGGCAGCAGCGGCATCAATCACACGCCAGTATTCAAAATGTGCTCGTTTACGCTCAGCTTGAAGGTTTTCTTCTCGTTTAGGAATTTCTACGAGGAAAGCAATAACTGCAATGAGAACTCCTAATTTGCTGGCAGCATCGAGAATTTCAATGAACGCCCATTGCTCTAACCACTTCGCGATCGCTTCTGCAAAGCCTAAAATAACTGCTAAGACAATCAAAGCAAAAAAGAAAACTGTGAATTGTACCTTTGTCCACTCCCGCATGTTCTCATCGCTTCAATACTATTTGGTATCATATTCCACCGACAACTTCACGGCTACGTCTCCATTGATAAGCTATAAGGGCTCACTATAGTATGAAATGTCAGAACTACCTGATAAGGCTCTGCGCATTCCAGATTATCCGACAGTTCTATATGAACGAGATTCAGTTTTTAAGAAGTGAAACAAAATATTTGCTGATTGAGTTGTAAGTTTCAGGGTGCTATTCGGCGAATCTAATTGATAGTTCTAAAGCTTAAGGGTGTTCTTCGTCAAGAATACGGATAACATTACTCAGAACTAGGCAGCCAGGGAGGGTGCAGTGGGAAGTGGACTAGTGTTGGCCCTAGCGGGGCTGCTCGCCGGGGTGCTAGCAGGTTTTTTGGGCATTGGCGGCGGCACGGTGATGGTGCCGGTGATGGTGGCCCTGGGGCTATCGGGGGTGCAGGCGGTGGGGACGAGCACCCTGGCGATCGCCCTGATTTCCCTAGTCGGCAGCGTCCAGAACTGGCGCATGGGCTTTCTCAACCTCAGCAATGTAGCCATGCTGGGGCTGCCCGCCCTGGTCACCGCCTACCTGGGCCAAAAGCTGGCCACCGCCCTGCCCGAATATGCCCTACTGGGAATTTTTGGCCTGTTTCTGCTACTCAATATCTACCTGATTGGCATCAAAAAGCAGGTCATCCGTCAGGCCCAAAAGGCTGAAACCGGGGAGGCGGCTGCGGTGCCCAAGGCGCGATCGCCGCAAATCTCGCCCACCGTATTTCGCCTGGGCATTGGCGGGCTGGCGGGGTTCTTGGCTGGGCTGTTTGGCGTCGGCGGCGGCGTGGTGATGGTGCCGCTGCAAATTTTGCTGCTGCAAGAGCCGATTAAGGTGGCGGTGCAGACCAGCCTGGGGGCGATCGTGATTACCGGGCTGTGGGCCTGTCTATGGCATGCCCAGGCCGGTAACGTGCTGCTGGTTACCGGCCTGATTTTGGGGGCGGCAGGGGCGATCGGGGTGCAGGTGAGCACCCGCTATCTGCCCCGCCTGCCCGACCAGACGGTAAATGTCATGTTTCGCCTGCTGCTAGCCCTGCTATCTGGATATTTCTTCTTCAAAGCCTGGGCCAGCTACACAGCCCTCTCTGCCTAGTCCTCCCCAAGCGCGAAGCTAATGGTTCGGCGGTAGGCGAGTTTGATAAAGCTCGCTGAAAAATATCCCAGGCCCGTGGCAACTGGCAGATAAACGGGCTAGCGTGCGGATGATGCGTCTTCACTGCCCATGCGACCTCTGCTGACCGGCCCCCTGACCGTTGAAACCGTTACCGTCTCCATCCACGACCTGCCCCAGCGGCTAGAGGGGTGCCGCATTGTGCAACTCTCTGACTTTCACTACGATGGGCAGCGGCTCTCGCCCCGGCTGTTGCAGCAGGTGGTCGATCGCGTCAATGAACTAGCCCCCGACCTGATTGCCCTCACAGGCGACTACGTCACCCGCGACCCCACCCCGATTTTTGAATTGGTGACTTACCTCAGCCAGATGAAAAGCCGCTTTGGCACGGTGGCAGTGCTGGGCAACCACGACAACGTTACCCTAGAGGGGCGCAAAACGATTCTGCGATCGCTCCAGCAGGCCGGCATTTGCGCCCTGTGGAACGACATCGCCTACCCGCTGGGCGACGATCTGCCGGTGGTGGGCCTGGCCGATTTTTGGTCGCGAGAGTTTCACCCAGCACTGCTGCTCAACTCGCTGCCGCCAGCCCAACCCCGGCTGGTGCTCTCCCACAACCCTGACACAGCAGAACGCTTAGCCGCCTGGCGGGTCGATCTTCAACTCTCTGGGCATACCCACGGCGGGCAGATTGTGCTGCCGATAATTGGGCCTGTGGCTGCTCTCATCCAGTCGTCACGACTGTCGGTGCTGGCGAAACTGCCCTACCTCAAGCGCAACCGCTTCAAAGTTGTGCGCCACTGGGAATGGGTTTCAGGACTGCACCGCGTCGGGCAAAACCAGCTATACGTGAACCGGGGGCTAGGCAGCTATGCGCCCGGGCGATGGGGATGCCCGCCGGAGGTGACGGTGGTGGAGTTGGTGGGAGGGGGGTGATGGGGGTGATGTAGGTGATGGGGGTGGGGGTGGGGGAGGTTGAAAGCTTCGTGGTTTCATGCACTGAATTGGTATGTCCATTCACCCAACCACCCACTCACCCACCTATCCACTAGGACGCAACCGACGCGGGCCGAATCTCTTCGGCTGACGATTCCGTAGTAATCGCACCCTTGGGCGCATCTTCGGGCAAAAACCCCACCGCGCCCATAATGGCCCCTAGGTTGACGCCGTCTTCGAGCAGGCTAGCGTGACCACTGTGGGGCAAGGGATAGATGCGGGGATTAGGCAGCAGAGTGGCGAGGCGCTGGGCTTCTTCAAGGGAGGGCAGCAGGCGATCGCCTAGGGATGCCACTAGCAGAGTCGGGGCGGTAACCCGATGCAGGCGCAGTGGCTCCAGGCGAAATTGCGACAGCAGCGCTAGTCGCCAGGCGGCACTGCTCTGGGTTACCGCCGCCATCGCCCGAATTAGAGCCTGCCGATTGACCTCCCCAATGCGGCTAAGGTTGGCCAGTACGGGCAGGCTGATCATATTAGAACCCTGGTACAGGGGTGGGGCCACCCAGGGAGTGAGGTTAGCCACCCAGTGCAGCCACGGAAAACGGTGGAACGACGAGGCCGAGTTAATCAAAATTAGGTGGCTGGCCAGGGCCGGGGCTAGAGCCACGGTTCGCAGGGCCAGGCAGGCCCCAAACGATTCGCCACAGAGATAGACGGGCGTGCTGCCTGCCTCCTGGCGAATGAGTTGGACAATCTGATGGGCCAGGCTTTCCCAGGACGACATGTCATCCCCCGGAATTACCAGGCAGCGAATGTCAAAGTGGGACTTGAGACCGGCGCTTTGTAAGGCAAAGAGTTCGCCGCTGCCATCCATGCCGGGTAGATAAATAAAGAGCGGCCGCTGGGGGTCTTTGCCAGCGGGGGCGTAGAGCTTGAGGGTAGCAGGTTCAGGCATGGAACATGGTGATGACAGCGGGCCTATGGACAAGCCAAAACACAGGGTTACAACCCCTAGGATTTCAGCAAAAGCTTAGTAGAACCCCTGCTTGAGCAATGTAGCAATCTCATCTTGGCAGCACTGGGCGATCTCAGCGGCTAGGGCGTTAGTGCCTTTGCTGCGGTAGTGCGATCGCAGTCGGTCATCCACCCGTACCGGGCGACCAATCATCACATCCACCTCTTGGTAAAACACCGCCGGATGCCACCCCGGCTGCTGAAACAGCGGCTCTGAGGCATCAAACAGGCTAAGCAACCGCAGGGGCACCACCGAGTTGTTGGTCTCGCGGTGGGCGGCGATCGCCACCGGCACAATTGCCAGCTCATCCACCGGAGCCCGCATAGCCAAGTGAGCAAACCCGCGATGAAATGCGTTGAGGTTGTCTGGGGCAGTCTTACTCACCATTGGAGCAGCCCCCTCTGGGAAAATGCCCACCGCTTCCCCATCCCCTAGCGCCTTCCTGGCCCGGCGAAAGAAAGCGGTCTGCCCCTTGTCAGGCGCATCCAGCGGCAGGCAGCCCAGGGCATTGATGACATTGCGTAACCCAGGCACCTGGCTCATGTAGTGGTGGCAGGCAAACCGCACCGGGCGACCCACCGCACTCATCAACAGGGGCGCATCCATGATGCTGCGGTGGTTGCTCACCACCACCATGGGCTGGTGAGGCGGCAGGCGATCGCGCCCGTGCACCGACATCCGCACCCGCGACAGGGTCAGCAACCAGTTAGACACATCTAAGGGGTCAGCGGTGAGCGACGTAAGCGGCGGTATAGGAGCGAGGGCCATTCAAACCTGCAAAAATGAGGACAGCTCAGCCCCCTTTAGCATGGGGCAGCAAAGCCTTATGTTTCATAACTTAACAAAATATCAGGCCGTCAGAAGTGTAGAAACCCACCGATTTAGGCGAGATCTCCCCATCGGCATAGCTCTATCGCTGGGAGGCCCGCAGCTGACCGCAGGCGGCGTTTTCTTCTAGCCCACGCGAGTAGCGCACGGTAACGGCGATCCGACGGTCTTCTAAGTCGGCGACAAAATTGCGAATGTTGGCTTCGCTGGGTCGCTGGTAATCGGCCTCGTCAATGGGGTTGTAGGGAATCAGGTTGACATGGCTCTGAAAGCCGCGCAGGTGCTGGGCCAGCTCAGCAGCGTTGGCGGGCTGGTCGTTGAGCCCCGCCAGCAGAATGTACTCAAAGGTCACCCGGCGACCCGTCAGCTGCACATACTCGCGGCACTCCTCCAGCAGCACTTCTAAGGGGTAGGCTCCAGCGCTGGGGATGAGCTGGAGCCGCTGGGCCTGGTTGGAGGCGTGCAGGCTCACCGCCAGGGTGACCTGGAGCTGCTCCGCCGCCAGGGCGCGAATGCGGCCCGGCACACCCACCGTAGAAAGGGTCATAGCCCGCTGGCCAATGCCCACATCCCGATTGAGGCAGCGGATAGCGGCCACGGTGTTGGCCGCATTCAACAGCGGTTCACCCATGCCCATGAACACAATATTGCTCACCCGCTGGCCAAAGTCTTCCTGTACCGTCAGCACCTGATCCACAATTTCGTGGGTGGCCAGGTTGCGCATAAAGCCGCCCTTGCCCGTGGCGCAAAAGTCGCAGGCCATGGGGCAACCCACCTGCGACGACACGCACACCGTCAGCCGCTTGGCCGAGGGAATGCCCACGGTTTCAATAATTTGGCCGTCGGCCAGCTTGAGTAAATACTTCACCGTGCCGTCGCTGGCCACCACCCGGTGGTGCAGGGTCGAGCGGCCCAGGTCAACGTGGGCCACAGTTTGACGCCAGGCTTTAGAGAAGACGGTGATATCTTGGAGCGATCGCGCCCCCTGTTGATAGATCCACTGGTAGAGCTGCTTACCCCGATAGCTCGGCTGCCCCTGGGCCTGCACCCACTCAGTCAGCTCCTCTAAGGATTTCCCTAGCAGAGGCGTTGGCAAACTCCCCTCGGCTAAAGGGATTGCCTGGGCGACAGCGTCTACGAGAGGTGAGTCAGTGGAAAACAGGGGAGAAACAGCCATGGCCGCAGGGAATGCACAGTCCTCTATAGTAGCGATGTTTTGAACCTTAAGGGGCTACCGACGGCGGCTGGGGAAGTCGTCAGAGTCCCTTTTGGGGGTGACGGTGTCTGTGTTCATGATCTCCACCAGACCCTCCGTCAGCATTTTAGGATCCATGAAGACCACCTTGGAGTTTTCACTCTCGCTGAGCTTTTGGTTGGCGTCTACGTAGCGCTGGGCCAGCAGATAGTTGAGAATTTCGCTAGTGTCGCTGCGATCGGCTAGTGCTTTAGAAAGCATTTGAATTGACTGCACCGTGGCCTCGGCCCGCTTAATGGCAGCCTCCTGTTCCCCCTGGGCTTCGAGCACCATGGCTCGGCTTTTCAGCTCTGCGGCCTGCTGCAACTGCATCGAGCGCCTCACCTCTTCAGGGGGAATAATTTCCTGCAGTTCGACCCGTGTGACCTTCACGCCCCAGGGTTCAGTAGCTTCGTCAAGCTGAGATAACAGCTGCCGATTGATCTCGTCTCGGGAAGAAAATGTTTTCTCAAACTCCATCTTGCCGATTTCCGATCGCAGCGTCGTAATCACCAGCTCTTCAATCGCCTGCTCGACGTTCTCAATAGCGTAATAGGTCAGCTCTAGCTCTAGAATGCGCCAGTACACCACCGCGTCAACTTCCAGCGACACGTTGTCTTTGGTGATCGCCCCCTGCTTGGCCACATCGAGAATCTGCTCGCGCACGCTGTCGCGCAGCACAATATAGTCGAGCACCGGCACAATAAAGTTTAGCCCCGGCTTGAGCTTGCGGTTGTAGCGCCCCAGCCGCTCTACCAGAGCCTCGGTACCTTGATTGATAATGCGCACCGAGCCAACGGTGTAGCCGATAATGATCAACGCCAGAATCCCAATGATTGACGGCACGGCCAGCTCCCGGAGCTAAAGAGTTGAGTAAGCCTGTTCTACTGACCAGTGTACCGATTTCTCTCCAAAATGAGCTAAAACTCCGCCTGATACCCAATCCTGCTTGACTAACCCCAGACTTGGTCAAACGGTGGCATCTGCCCCTACAGACGGGCGGTTGCGGCGTTGAAATTGTGAGAGTCAACCTGGGAGCACGCTGTAGATCATAACGATTCAGTCATCCGTCGCTGGGCATGCTCAACGGCCAAAATGCAAACCAGGCCCCCAGAGACTCTTGCTAGGGACGGTCAGTCTTTTCAGGGCAGGCCACCTGTTGGAGAATGGTCATCGGGCCAAGGGCTTTGAGCAGATCAAATTGCTCCAGGTTTTTAACCAGCAGCGACCCCGCAAACCCTAGCGAATTCACCGGAATCGACTGGTAGTGATCCTGCTGGCGGGCCACCATTATCATCCACTCGCGGGTGACTAACAGATTGTAGGGAAACGCCTCAGGCGGCTCGCTGCCGTCGATCCCCAAGTGGGTCAACAGGGTTTGATAGGCTCTCAATAGCGCTTTACCGGCTGGAGACGGGCCGCTGCCCAGGGGCAAAATGGCGTGGCGAAAGGGGAGCCGGGGCGAGGCTACCGGTTTGGGGGAACCGGGGTTGAGGGCTAGATCAGCGATCACCGTAGCTAGGGGTAGGGGGCTGCGATCGGGGCAGAGGGGCGGCGGCACGAGCTGGAGGTGTTTGTGGCGCTGGCTGGCCCCTGCTAGGCGACCGCCGTTATAAAACGCCAGTCCGTCAATGTCGGCCATGCAGGTGGCCAGGGCCTCAAAGTCGGTCAGGGTCAGCCAGCTGTCTTGATCTTCATAGGCGCGGGTGACGATCAAAATGTGGTGATCGACCACGTTGTATTTGTTCAGCAGGCAGAGGTGAGTGGCCGACAGGTTGACCACAAATAGATCTGGGTCGTAGGGCAAAAACGGATTGGCGGGCTTGCCCAGCCGCTGCTGACTCTGCTGGGCCAGGTCAGCTTTTTCTTTGCGGGCTAAGTTGGCCAAAATTCTGACCAAAAACCGCATGCCCCCCTGCTCTAAAAACTCGTAGCGGGTGTCGATGGGTTGAAGGGCACCGCAGCGCTGGGCGTGGCGCGTCTGCTGCTGAATTTTGCTCCAGAGGGCACCGGGCGCTAGCTCGACCTCAGAAGAATGCTCCATAGGGAAGGGAATGGGGAGAGGGTTGCCTTCCCGACTGTAGCAAACCGTTGCCTGAGCAGCACCAGAACAAGGCTACAGAAATAGTCTAGAAAAACGTTGAGAAATTGGTTTGTTTAAAACAACAACACCCATTCTCTTGATCAAAGAACTTCCCATTTTAGATCGAGCTTTCGTGGAGATAAGGGACAAGACTTACGCCTCACGGGAGGAGAAATCTGTCGGGCTTAAAACTCCCATTTGCTACTGAAGGAAGGGTTGACCTGAGCGTTGGGTGTTGCTGCTTGAACGAGACAGATTAAGAGCTAACAGCGGTTCACTCCTTTTTCTGTGTGGACTTTTGGCTGTTTTATCTGCCAGGGGAGCCTGATCAGCTCCACATTCAATATAGTTCCTGGGTCGGCGGATTCCCGCCGATGAAACGATAGTTAACAGTGGCCTAAGGGTGAGCCTTTTTAGCAAAAACTTCCTTAACAAAGACCGTTATTTACTGGGAGTTAAAACAGTCTTTTTGTTTCACCAAAAAATATAGGTCAGTGGCATTCTGCCGCAAGTTGCTTTGGAGAAACAGCGGTTAGACCTGGCGGGTAGCAGGTCTAGCTTTCGGTGGGGCTGTCAAAGCCACGGGTGCTTAAGATTTGTCGGCCGCGCTGACGGGCCAGCTTTTGCAGATCAATGCTGCGATCGGTCTCATCGACAATTTCGCCAGTCAGCACTTCTAATACATCTTCGAGGGTGACCACCCCCGACACGCCACCGTACTCATCGACCACCACGGCCAGGTGCTCGCGGGCGGTTTGAAAGTCTTGCAGCAGCTTGTCGGCCCGTTCGGCCTCGGCTACGAAGCGCACCGGGCGGGCCACCTGGCTGAGCAGCTGATCCCCCTGACCGCGAATCAGGGCGGTGAGCAGCTCGTTTTTGAGCACTAGGCCGACAATGCGATCGATGTCGTTGTCGCTGATTAGAATGCGGCTGTGCTGGGAGTTGAGAATTTGGGCTTCGGCTTCGGCAATGGTGAGGTCGCCGGGCAGGTGTGTGACGGCCACGCGGGGGGTCATGATGTTGACCGACTTCATATCGTTGAGGCGGAAGACCCGGAGAATCATCTCGGCTTCGTCGGCTTCGATGATGCCTTCTTGGTGGCCGATGGTGGCCAGCAGCTTGATCTCAGCCTCGTTGGTGCTGGGGCGAATGCCGTCGCCCACGAGGGGGGCTGTCACTTTCTCAAGCAGCAGCACTATTGGCGTAAACAGCCAGGTTACCCACCGCACCGGCACAGCCACAGCCAGGGCAACGGGGATAGCGTAGCGCTCGCCCAAAACCTTGGGAAAGATTTCCCCAAACAAGATGACGAGTAGGGTCAACACCCCGGTAAACAGCCCCAGCAGTGCATCGTTAAAAACCGTAGCGGCAATGCCCCCGGCTAGAACGCTGCCCACAATGTTGAACAGGTTGTTGAGGATCACGATCGTGGCGATGGGCCGGTTGATCTTCCGGCGAATGGCCAAAAGGGTTATGGCCGCAGGTTTCTTAGATTCAGCTAGCTGCTGGGCCTTAAGGACGGGCACCGACAGCAGCGCCGCCTCGCTACAGGAGCACAGAGCGGAGCCGAGCAGCATGGTCACAATGGCGATCGCAAGGGTCAGCATGGGTGAATTAGGGGCGAACGAAACCGGTAGGGGGGACGCTGTTATGATTCATCTACTATGATCCATTGACGAGATTAAGTTCTCTCGTACCCGATTCAGTATGACATTGGAGGTCTGCTCCAGGTCATCAACTCTGGGCGGGGCCGCCCAGAGAGGTTTCCTGTTCTGATCGTCTGCCTGTAAGCAAACCAATGAGCGACACCATTCTCGACGTTAAGCACCTCACCGTTCATTTTGAGGTCGATGGCCAGCTCATTCAGGCCGTGAATGATATTTCATTTCAGGTGCAGCGGGGGCAGACCCTGGGCATTGTGGGGGAGTCGGGGTCGGGGAAGTCGGTGACATCCCTGGCGGTGATGGGGCTGGTGCCGAACCCGCCGGGCAAGGTGGTCAATGGCGAAATCTGGTTTAACTCGGGCACTGGCACCCCGGTGGATCTCGCGACGCTGAGCGAGACGCAACTTCAGGGCTATCGGGGGGGGCAGGTGTCGATGATTTTTCAGGAGCCGATGAGCTCGCTGAACCCGGTGTATACCGTGGGGTTTCAGATGGTGGAGGCGATTCGCCAGCACCAGGATATTTCTAAGGAGGCGGCCCGTCAGCAGGCGATCGCCCGGCTGCAAGAGGTCAAACTGCTGCCCACCGATGCCGCTCTGGCGACCACCATCAAAACCGAAAAGCCCCGCCTCGACGATGAATCGCTGAAGGAAGAGGTCGATCGCCGTCAGCAGGCGATTCTCGATCGCTACCCCCACGAGCTGTCGGGGGGCCAGATTCAGCGGGTGATGATTGCCATGGCAATCTCCTGCAACCCGGCCCTGCTGATTGCCGACGAGCCCACTACGGCGCTGGATGTGACCGTGCAGGCGACGATTCTCGACCTGCTGCGCGAACTGCGCGATCGCCGGGGCATGTCGCTAATTTTCATCACCCACGACCTGGGCATCATTGCCGAGATCGCCGACCAGGTGGCGGTAATGTACCAGGGCAAAATTGTTGAAGCTGGGCCGGTGTGGGATATTTTTGCCCAGCCCCAGCACCCCTATACCAAGGGGCTGCTGGCCTGCCGCCCCCAGCCCAACCAGCGGCTGCGGCTATTGCCCACGGTGGCCGACTTTATGGCTGTGGAGCTGGCGGGCACAGAAATTAGCGCCGCAGCGGCCAACGGCGGCCTGCCGGTAGACGGTGCCGCTCCCATCATTCGCGAGCGGGTGCTCGATGCCGACGCCCAGGCCCGCTTTGCCCCCCTAACGGAGGAGGAGCTGACGACGCGGGCGGCAGCCCTGGCGGCCAACGGCCCCCTGCTGGCGGTGGAAAATTTACAGGTGGGCTACCCGGTGCGGGGCATCTTTGGCAAAACCCGCAGCCACATCATGGCCGTGCAGGATGTGTCGTTTCAAATTCAAAAGGGCGAGACCTTTGGCCTGGTGGGTGAGTCGGGCTGCGGCAAAACCACCCTGGGCCGCGCCCTGCTGCGGCTGGTGCCCGCCATGGGCGGCAAAATTTGGTTTGAGGGGCGCGACGTGCTGGGGCTGGGCTCATCGCCGCTGCGGCAGCTGCGCCGCGATATGCAGATTGTCTTTCAAGACCCCTACAGCTCGTTAGATCCGAGGATGAGTGTGGGGGCAGCGATCGCCGAACCGCTCAAAATTCACGGCGTGATCAAAAGCAGGCGTAACCAGCAGGAGCGAGTATCTTACCTGCTCGATCGCGTCGGTCTGCCCGCCAGCGCCATGAACCGCTACCCCCACGAATTCTCGGGTGGGCAGCGCCAGCGGGTGTGCATTGCCCGCGCCCTGGCCCTCAACCCCAAGTTCATCATCTGCGACGAGTCGGTGTCGGCACTGGATGTGTCGGTGCAGGCCCAGGTGCTCAACCTGCTAAAAGAACTCCAGGCGGAGTTTGACCTCACCTATATCTTTATTTCTCACGACTTGGCGGTGGTGAAGTTTATGAGCGATCGCATTATGGTGATGAACCAAGGCCGGGTGGAAGAAATTGGCCCCGCCGAGCAGGTCTACCGCCAACCCCAGACCGCCTACACCCAGGCGCTAATCAACGCGATTCCGATCGGCAGCCTCGACCGCATTCAGGAGTTGCAGCGCGATCGGGCCTCGGTGGCGTAGATCATTTACAAGCGCACTTGAGCGATCAAGTCTCTCTAAAACAGCTCCCAATCTCTGGGTATTGAGGAAACAAACTGTCAAGGCTGGCAAGCTGCCCCTTGGGCAAATGGCGGTACCGCAAATTCTGGCACATCGATCGCACCATCTAAGCGTGCCCGTGGCTACCCTGGGGTAGCTTTGCACACCGAGATCATTCGCCATGAAACGCGCCCTTGCCTTTTCCCTGGCCCCGCTTTGCCTAGGTCTTGCAACCACCCTGCCGCTGCCGGCGTTAAACGGCTGCTCAATGCTGGCCTGGGCGCAAGAGACCCGCACCTACGGCAGCGACGGCAGCGATGGCCGCAGCGGGCGATCGGGGCGCGATGGCACCGCTGGAGCCAGCCAAACTACCGTAGCCGACGGCACCTCCGCCAACTTTAGCCTCACTGGCAGCGATGGCGAAGACGGCGAGAATGGCGAAAACGGCTACCGTCCCCGCTGTGGCGGTCAGCCCCGCAACGTTGACTACAACCTGCGCGCCCCCGACGGTGGCGACGGCGGTAGCGGCGGCAGTGGCGGCAGCGGGGGTAGCGGCGGCGATTTGACGGTGTATTCTGGCGATCGCACGGCTCTGCAACGGCTCTCGGTAGACGCTCGCGGTGGGCGATCGGGGCGCGGTGGGCGCGGCGGCAGTGGCACCATCGGCTGTCGCTGCGACCTGCGCGATTGGGAAATTCAAACCTGTACTGGCACCCCTGGACAGCCCGACTATCGCTGCCAGGCAAACCGCTACCGCTGCTACGACGGCAGCAGCGGTAACAACGGTTCCTTTGGCCGCGACGGTGCCCCCGGTGCCGACGGCCAGCTGTGGATTGTCAACCAGCTTGAGCCGCTACTGCCTGAAACCCCGGCGATCGCAGTTGGGCTGCAAACCCTGGCCAGCCAACCTGTGCGTCTTTCTCGCAATCTGTGGGTCGAGAAATCTGGAGCCAACACCCTGCTGGCCCCTGGGTCGCGGGTCAACGACATTTACCGCGAATATACCGGGCGGGTGGAAGGCGATGTCAGCCTTAATTGGCAAGCCCCCCGGCCCCTGGGCAGCTTTGCGGGCGGCGATGTGCGCACCGAGATTCAGCCCGACGGGGCGCTGACCGCCACCTTCCCCGACAGTCTCTGGGCTGACTACACCACCAGCCGCGAAGCTGACCAACTCACCATCACCGTCACCAATGCGGTGCGGGCGAGCGACGTTACCCGTCTGGCTTCGGGAGGAGTGCAGGGCAGCGGTGCCAACCTCAAGGCTGTGGTGCTCGATTTGGCCGGTGAATCGGCCTACCTAACGACCCAGTTTCGCCTGACGCTGAGAACCACCGATGGCGACCCCAGGGACGATCGCCGCCCGCGCTACGTCACCGTTTACGACGATGTGGTGCCAGCGGAACTGGTGAGTCTGGGGGGCAACCGCTTTGAGCTGGCCCTAGGTCGTTTGCCTATCGATCGCGGCCCCCTGACCCGTGGAAAGTACGCTCAGATTGAGATTACCGCCGTGCGATCGCTGGGAACCAATAGCGCTGAGCAGTCGATTTCGTGGCAGGGGCAGTTTTAGGGGAGTGGGAGGTAGGGAGTAAGGGGGTAGGGAGTGGGGGGTGAGTTCAAGGGATTCGAAGAAATCTCTGTAAAGCTTTGCAGTGGAGGGTGTAATCGCCCTTTAGGTAGCAGTGCGACCTGCCGCAGGTTGGCTATAGTAGCGGCGAGTAAACATCCTCGCTGGCAAAACACGGGTGGATAACGTATGACTATTTCTTTGGGGCGTCACCTGTGCGGCAATGCGGCGATCGCCACTCAGCAGGAATGGCTGATTACTAATGGTGTCGGCGGCTATGGCTCCGGCACGGTGGCTGGGGTGCTCACTCGCCACTATCACGGGCTGCTGGTGGCGGCGCTCAAGCCACCGCTGGAGCGCACTCTGTTAGTGACTAAGATTGACGAAACCGCGACTTATCTGGGCGAGGCTCATGCGCTGTACTGCGATCGCTGGACTGATGGCGCGCTGCAACCCGAGGGCTACCTGTACCTAGAGTCGTTTCGGCTGGAGGGCACGATTCCAATCTGGGTCTATGCGATCGCCGATGCCCGGCTCGAAAAGCGCGTCTGGATGGAGCCGGGGGCTAACACCACCTACGTGCGCTACACCCTCAGCCGCGCCAGCGCTCCTGTAGAACTCACGCTGAAGGTCTTGGTCAACCATCGCCACCACCACCACAGCACCCAGGGCCAGGGCTGGCAAATGGCGATCGCCGACTGCCCCCAAGGCCTGCGCATTCAGGCCAAAGGAAACGTTGAGCCCTTCTATTTGCTCAGCGAAACCGCCCCAGCTATACCCGCCCACACTTGGTACAAGGGCTACAGCCTCGCGGTCGAAACCTACCGGGGCATTCACCCCTACGACGACCACCTGCACGCGGCTACCTTTGCTCCTACTCTGGGTCAGGGCCAGTCGTTTACCCTGGTGGCCACCACCGAGGCCGGGGCCGATCGCTCAGGGCAAAGTGCCCTGCTCCGTCGCCTGGCCTACGAGCAGCATTTGACTACTCAGGGCAAGCAGGCCCAACCCGATGACTCGCCACCCACCTGGGTGAGCCAGCTAGTTTTGGCCGCCGATCAGTTCATCGTCAGCCGCCCTATCACGGTGCTGGAAGCCAGCGACTCCATCGGGGCCGTGGATCTCGAAGGCACCCCCACCCCCCTCACGTTGGGAGACTTTGCTCCAGACCCCAGTCCGCAGGATGAGGTGAGTCCGGAGATTCCTACTGCTGTTCTACCGGTAGATAAGGCAGCAGCATGGTCTGACCTAATGCCTCTCACCCCCGCCAACCCAGGCAAAACCGTGATCGCAGGCTACCCCTGGTTTGGCGACTGGGGCCGCGACACCATGATTGCCCTGCCGGGGTTGACCCTAACCACCGGACGTCCGGCCCTGGCCCGGCTGATTTTGCAGACCTTTGCCCGCTTTCTTGACCGGGGCATGCTGCCTAACGCCTTCCCTGAAAATGGCCAAGTGCCCTACTACAACACCGTAGATGCCACCCTCTGGTACTTTGAGGCTCTGCGCGCCTACCACCAGGCCACCGCTGATACGGCACTAATCGAAGACCTCTTTCCTCAGCTCCAGGAGGTGATTACCTGGCACTGCAAAGGTACCCGCCACGGCATTCAGGTCGATGCCACCGATGGGCTGCTTTCTGCTGGAGAGCCGGGGGTGCAGCTCACCTGGATGGATGCCAAGGTGGGCGATTGGGTGGTCACCCCCCGCATCGGCAAGCCGGTGGAGGTCAACGCCCTATGGTACAACGCTCTGCTGGTAATGGCCGATTTTGCGGGAATTTTGGGTCAGCCCGTCGGGCAGTTTCAGGAGTTGGCCTCCCAAACCCGCCAGGGATTTCAGCGGTTTTGGAGCGACGATCTGGGCTATTGCTACGACCTGCTGGATGGCCCTGACGGCGCGGACGCAGCCCTGCGGCCCAACCAAATTTTTGCTGTTTCCCTACCCGATGCCGCCCTGGGAGAACCCTGCCTCAGTGCCGAGCAGCAGCGGGCGGTGGTGAATGTGGTGGCCCAGCGACTGCTGACCTCCCATGGGTTGCGATCGCTCGACCCGGCCCACCCGGATTACCAGGGCCACTACGGCGGCGATCTGGTGCAGCGCGACGGAGCCTACCACCAGGGCACCGTCTGGAGCTGGCTGATCGGGCCTTTTGTACAGGCCCACTGGCAGGTCTACCAGGATGCCGATCTGGCCCACAGCTTTCTCGACCCGCTGATTCACCATCTGTATGGCGGAGGCTGCCTGGGCACCATCAGCGAAATTTTTGACGGCGACGCCCCGATGGAGCCGCGCGGCACGTTTGCCCAGGCTTGGTCTGTGGCCGAGGTGCTGCGGGTGAGTGCTCTGCTCAGGCCGTTAATGAAGGAGTAGGGGCGAACGGCGTTCGCCCTGCCAACCCGAGGGAGAGCATCAGGCTTTTGCAGCCGCAGGGGATTCGCAATCGTTAGAGCGGGGCGTTGGCGCGATCGCAGCTGCCCCCTAGCGCCTCGACCACCACGCAGGTATTCATCACCAGCACATCCTGCATGGTTTCGGCAGCACTGCCGGGGCCACCCGGCCCTTCCACAAAGAGGGGCTGTTCCGCGACGGTCACGCCCGCATCCTTGGCGACGGTTTCAATCAGCTGGGGGTTGGTAGTGGTTTCGGCAAAAATGGCGGGCACCTGGGCGGCCTTGACCTGTTCGACCAGGGCCGTGAGCGCACCGGGCGTTGGCTTTTGGTCGGTGCTGAGGCCGCTGAGCGCCCCCTTGACCTCAAAGCCGTAGGCATCGGCAAAGTAGCCAAAGGAATTGTGGGTGGTGACGAGCTGGCGCTGGTCGGCGGGTACGGTGGCCACCTGGGTTTGAATCCAGCGATCGATCGCTTCGAACTGCGTGATCAGGCGACTGGCATTCTCGGCGTAGAGGTCGGCTTGGTCGGGGTTGACTTCAGCCAGGCGATCGGCAATCACCGAGGCCATGGCGGCGTTGTGAGTAGCGCTGTGCCAAATGTGTGGATCGGGCGCTGCACCTCCATCAGCGGTGGCGCTGGGCTCCTCGTCGTGCTCTTGGTCTTCGGTGTGGCTGTCTCCATCGCCGTCAGCATGTGCTGCCTCAGCGTCATGGTCGTGGGCCTCACTCATCAACGGGTTCGGTACCGCCTGTTCGTACACAGCTACTCTTGTTCCCTCAGTGCTACTTCCTTCCACCATCTCGATTAGGGTGGGGGCAGAGCCGTAGCCGTCGTAGAGAACCAGGTCGGCTTGCTCAAGGGCCTGGCGATCGGAGGGTTTGACCTGATAGGTGTGGGGGTCAGTGCCGGGGTCGAGCAGGCAGGTGAGGGCGACGGTGGTCTCTGCGATTTGCTGGGTGAGATCGCAGAGCACGCTGGTTGTGGCGACAACCACTGGACTGTCGGCCTCTGCCGGAGCGTCAGCTTCGGATTCTGCTACCGGGGTGCTGTTGCCGCTGCACCCAACTAGCCCCACTGTCAGAGCGATCGCAGCACCCCACCGCTGCCGCCGCCAAGATCGTGACCGGGCAACTGCATGTAAAAACATTGCCTACTTCTCCCAGAAATGGATAACTGATTTATTATGATAGTGATAATGGTTATCATTTCATGGGTGCCATGCTAGAGGTTCAAAACCTGTCTGTCAACTACCGGGGCATGTCGGCCTTAGAGAACATTTCTCTGTCCCTGGGGGCGGGGGAGCTGGTGGGGTTGATCGGCCCCAACGGTGCAGGCAAAAGCACTCTGATTCAAGCGATGCTGGGGCTGGTGCCCTGTCGAGGGCAGGTGCTCTTTCAGGGCGCACCGCTGCGGCGACGGCGACGGTCGGTGGCCTACGTGCCCCAGCGATCGCGCATCGACTGGGACTACCCGATCACCGCTGGGCAGGTGGCGATGATGGGCCAGGCGGCCCTGGCGGGATGGTTTCGGCGGCCCAGCCAGCGGGCAAAGCAGCGGGTTACGGTGGCGCTAGAACGGGTGGATATACTGCATTTGTGCGATCGCCCCATCGGCCAACTCTCTGGCGGTCAGCAGCAGCGCGTGTTTTTGGCCCGTGCCCTGGCTCAGGATGCCGACCTGCTGCTGCTCGATGAACCCTTCACCGGCATCGACAAAAAGACCGAATCCCTGATGCTGGCCATCTTTGCCGAACTCCAGGCCGAGGGCAAAACCCTGGTGGTGTGCAGCCACGAGTGGGGCGACGCCCTGCACCGCTACGATCGCCTGCTGCTGCTCAACCGCCGCCTGCTGGCCGACGACACCCCCCAAGCCGTGATGACCTTCGACAACATTCAGCGGGCCTACGGTCAGGGGCCAGAACCTGGCGGGGCGATCGCCTCCTATGCCGATTTCTTTTGCTGACGCGGCAGCGGCAGGGGTATTGAGGGTTGCTAATAAAATAAGCAAATCTTTTGGCGGCGATCACCCGCACATTGTCGAGGCCGACAGGGGTGCGATCGCCGTCTGTAGCACTGTTAGCCAGGGATCAACCGTCACCGTCACCCTGCCGCTGAGCCAGGTCCCCATCGCTCAAGCCACAGCCCAAGCGACTGACGGTGCGGCGAAGCCGAGCGTTGACCGTCGCAGCCAAACGACGAATACCCGTGTGTAACTAATCGGCGGGTTGCGGCCCCAACCTTAAGGTCAGGGTCAAAGATGGGCAAGCTATAGGGGTACGTTTCCGTAAATGCCCCCTGGCCGCTGGCCCCCGTTTGGCTCCGTAGAACCATGCTCGACCACCGCCCCAAACCCGCCGCTGAGTTCCCCACCGAGGCCCTGGGGAGGCAGCCCAGAATTTCGATTGTTGTAAGCGATTTGTCGAGCCAGGGTGCCGGGCGCTGGGGCGGCGCAGTGCGGCCCTTTTTGCTGGGGCAGGCCCTGCAAACCATGGGCTACCCGGTGGAGATGGTCGGGTTTTCAACGGAGGGCGAGGGTTCCAGACTAGGCCCAGCCCCCTCCCACGCCGCCGAAATTTCTCTCCACACGATTCCCATCCCCTCGCCTTACCTGGGGCCAAGGGCGATCGGCCAACTATTCGAGCGCCTCAGCGGCGACATCATCTACGCCTACAAGCTCAAGCCCAGCAGCTTTGGCCTGGCCCTGGCCTACCGACTGCGCCACCACCGCCCGGTCATACTCGATATCGACGACTGGGAACTGAGCTGGCACGGGGGCGATCGCTACCGCTACCGTCCGTCTGCCCAGCAGCTAGCGCGGGATGTGCTGAAGTCCAACGGTGCTCTGCGCAACCTCGATCATCCCCTCTATTTACAGTGGATAGAACGGCTAGTGGCTCAGGCCGACTTAGTGACCACCCACAACAGCTTCTTGCAGCAGCGCTTTGGCGGCACGATCATCCCCAACGGCAAAGATACCGAGCTATTCAACCCCGATCGCTACTCCCCTGACGCCAGCCGCGCCGCCTACGGTCTGGCCGACTATCGGGTGCTGATGTTTCCCGGTGCGCCGCGCCCCTACAAAGGCGTAGAAGATCTGCTGACGGCGATGGACATTTTGGATGAGCCTGACCTGAAGCTGGTGATTGTCGGCGGCAGCCCCTACGACGACTACGATCGCACCCTGCTCGACCGCTGGCCCCAGCACATTATTCACCTGGGCAAGCAGCCCTACGCCGACATGCCTAAGGTGATCGCCGCCGCCCACCTCATCGTCGTGCCCCAGCGCCAGACCCCTGCCGCCCAGGCCCAGTTTCCCCTCAAGCTGACGGACGGTATGGCGATGGCCAAACCAATTCTGGCCACGCGGGTAGGCGACATTCCCACCATTCTCAACGGCTGTGGCTATTTAGTGGATGCCGACGCCCCAGAGCAGTTGGCGGCACAGATTACAGCGATTTTTGCCAACTACGACCAGGCCCTTGAGTTGGGGAGGCGGGCGCGCGATCGCACCCTCACCCACTACAGCCTGGCCGCCATGGGCACCGCCCTCCACCAGGCCATTCAGCAGAACATCGTTGCCAAGATGCATTGGCGAAACCATGTCCTAGAACATCCCACCTCACCCTGACTGCCACAATTCCTAGACTTGGTGCATTGGCGGAGCTACATTCTGGGGCAACCCACCCGACTCTGACCGCCGAATGCACCCTACGCGTCCACTCCCTACCCCCTACTCCCTCACCCCCTACTCCATCACTCCTCATGTCCGCCCAAAAGCTGCTCTTCAACTACGCAAAACGCTACCCCTGGCGCATTCTGGCCGCCATCGGGCTGGGCTTTTCAGGGGCAGTGTTTAACGGGGTAGGCACCACGCTAATTGTGCCAGCGGTGTTTGAGCTGCTGGGTACTGGGGTAGGCAGTGCAGGGGCGATCGCACTCCCTCCCCTGCTAGAAAAGCTGCTAGAGCCGGTTTTGGGCATCCCTGGGCCAGGGCGAGCGGTGCTGATGCTGAGCTTTATTGTGCTGACCATTCTGCTCAAAAACTTAGCCAACTACCTCAGCAGCGTCACCAGCGAGGGGCTCACCCGCCGCCTCACCTGCGATCTGCGCCGAGACGGGCTCGACCTACTGCTCAGCGTCGATATCGACTACCACAACACCATGCGCACTGGGGATATCATCCAGCGGCTGAATGACCAGATTGGCCGGGCGGTGACCTCCATCAACGCGGTGATCAACCTGCTGCGGGCGTCGCTGAATATTTTGTTTTTTGGGGTGGTGCTGCTGTCGATCTCGGGGTCGCTCACCCTGGCCGCCGTAGTGCTGATGGCCGGGGTTCTGCTGCTCAACCGCTACGTCATCGCCCGCGCCCGCGAGTACGGCAAAGCCCTGGCCGATGCCTCTAAAGACTATTCGGTGCGCACCTTAGAAATGCTCAACGGCATGCGGTTAGTGAAAGCCACGGCCAACGAAGCAGCAGAATTTGCCCAGGTAGAAGCCTTGATCGAGCAGCGCGAGCAGGCCGCCCTGCGATCGCAGATGAACACCGCCATCATTGGCCCGCTGAACGAAATTCTCAGTATTTTGGCCCTGGTGGCGATCATTCTCATCAGCCAGTTTTGGCTGGGCAGCGGCTCGGCGGCCTCGGCCACCCTGCTGCTGACGTTTTTGTTTGTGCTGTCGCGGGTGGTTCAGTTTGTGGGGCAACTCAACTCGGCCCGTAGCCAGTTGGCCAACAGCGCCGCCAGTGTTGACCTGGTCTACGACTTTTTGCGCCGCGACAACAAAGCGTTTATGCCCCAGGGCAGCCGCCCCCTCACCACCCTCAGCCAGGGCATCACCTTCGAGGGCATTGCCTTCAAATATCCCACCGCGAAAGATTGGTCGCTGCACGACATCACCCTGTCGCTGCCCAAGGGCACCACCCTGGCCCTGGTGGGGGCCTCCGGAGCAGGCAAATCTACCCTGGCCGATCTGCTGCCCCGCTTTTACGACCCGGTAGCAGGCCGCATCGCCATCGACGGCGTAGATCTGCGCGAGTTTGAACTAGTCAGCCTGCGGCGAGCCATGGGCATTGTCAGCCAAGACACGTTTTTGTTTAACGCCACCGTGCGCGACAACATCGCCTACGCCCAGCCGACAGCCACTGATGATGAAGTGATACAGGCCGCCCAGCGGGCCAACGCCTACGAGTTTATTAGCCAGCTGCCCCAGGGCTTTAACACGGTGGTGGGCGATCGCGGCGTCATGCTGTCGGGCGGCCAGCGCCAGCGCATCGCCATTGCCCGCGCCCTGCTGCAAAACCCGCCGATTCTCATTCTCGATGAAGCCACCAGTGCTTTAGATACGGTGTCAGAGCAGCTGGTGCAAGAAGCTCTGGAGGATCTGAGCCGCGATCGCACCACCCTGGTGATCGCCCACCGCCTCTCGACCATTCGCAAAGCCCACCAAATCGCCGTGCTCGACCAGGGCCGCGTCGTCGAACTCGGCACCCACGAAGAACTGCTGCAAAAACAGGGCCGCTACACCTACCTCTACACCGTACAGTTCACTCAAGAAACCGGCTCCTGCCCCATTCCCCCCGCTATTACCGGCACCGCCTCCTACGACCTGCGATCGGGCCTCAACGTCGTTCTCGGCTCCCTCCAGATCCTCGCCGATGGCCTGGTTGAAGACGACTCCGAAGCAGAAGAACTGATTCAAGAAGCCTACCGCGCCGCCCTCAATCTGCTCCCCACCCTCGAAACCGTCGAGAAACAGTCCGCCGTCACCGACCAACCACTCCAGCCCCCATCGCCGTTACCCCTCCCTAGCTCCCTCATCTCCTCATCTAATTCAAAATTCAAAATTCAAAATTAAGCTCCTACTCCCCCACGCCCTCACTCCCCACCCATGCCCCGCCCCTACCTCTTCTTCATTCGCGACACGCTACCCCAGCCAGCGGCCCACCTGATTCAAACCGTGCAGTGCGCCAATGCCGCCGCCAATCTGGGTTACCCCACCCGGCTCGCCTTTGTCGATCGCGGCAGAACGGCTTGGCAACCCTGGCGCTGGGTCAACCCGCAGCCCCAACCAGTGGATGACGCCTTCGCCCGATTTTTCAACATTCAAAATCGGCTAGAACTGCTTCCCCTAGCCATGCCCTGGCCCATTGACCGCATTAAGCACAAGCTCACCAACGCCAGCACCGTAGCCTGCAAATACTACTGGCCCCGGCACCTGGCCGCCCACACAGCCCTCGTCCACACCCGCGACTGGAACTTTGCCAAGGCCGCCCTAAAACGAGGAGTGCCCGTGGTGTTTGAGTGCCACCACCACACCGAAAAACCCTTCGAGCCCGAGATGGCGACCCATCCCCTGTTGCAGGTGGTGGTCACCGTCATCGACACGGTGAGAGAAAGCATTGTGCGTAACGGGGTGCCCGAGAAAAAGGTGGTTACGGTGCCCAACGGGTTTAACCCGCAGTTTTTGGCGCGGCATCCAAAGGCGGCGCAGGGGTGGCGCGATCGCCTCCTCACCCCACCCTTTACCCAGCTCGTCGTCTACGCCGGAGCGCTGCACGAGTTCAAGGGCGTCGATTTACTGCTAGAAATCGCCCCCCAGTTTCCCCAGGTGAAGTTTGCCCTGGCCGGTGGCCCCACTGAGCAGCAGCAGCACTACCGCGATCGCATCGCAACTCTAGGCTTAGCGAATGTGGCTGTGCTCGGATTTTTAGACCAGCACGACCTCGCCCACCTACTGCAAGCCGCCGATGCCCTGACCCATCCCCACCTGCTAGGCCAGGCCGCCACCTTTACCTCGCCCCTCAAGCTGTTTGACTACCTGGCCTCAGGCACTCCGGTTGTGGCCACCCGCATTCCATCGCTGGAGAACTGGCCTCTGGCTACCCAGATTGCCGCCTGGTGCGACCCCAACCAGCCCCTAGCCTTTGCCGATGGTCTGCGGCAGGTGCTCACCCACCATCCTCGCCCCGACCAAGGCTTTACCCCAGACCACCAGGTGCTTCAGCCTTACTCCTGGGAAGCCCGCATTGAGAAAATTCTGTCCCACGTCGATGCTCAATACCGACCCCAGCAGGGAGGAACCCCATGACTCGCCCCATCGTCGGCATGCTGTCGAGTTACGGTGGCCTCACCCAGTGCGACTGGTTGTGGAAGCAAACGCCCGAGCCCTTTGGGGTATGGGGCAACATGCAGCTGCAATCGCAGGATCTACAGCCCGACTATCTGTTGCTCTACCAGTTCAACTTTCACGAACGGTTGGCCCCCAAGCCCCAGTCGAAGTCGCAGCGGTTGCTCAGCGCCTTGCCCTTTACCAGGCCCGCCGTTCCCTTAGACGCACTGAGCCAGTTACCGCCGCAGTTTAGCAAGGTGCCGAAGGAGCGCACTGCCTTTTTGCTGCGCGAGCCGCCGTTGCCAGAGGTGAGGCACCAAAACCTGCTCAACTACGCCTATGCCCGCGACCACTGCGGCTACGTCTCCGGCCCCGACGACTCGGCCCCAACCCCGGCCTACATGCCCGCCATTTGGTACGTGAATGTCTCCTTCCGCGAGCTGAACGAAGCGCCACCCCCCGAAAAGCACAGCCCCTGTAGCTGGATTACCTCCGGCATTAACCGCACCGAGAGCCATCGCCAGCGCCTCGCCTTTTTACAGAATCTCCAAGAGAGCGGCGTACCCGTAGATATCTATGGTCGCGACCTGCCCCCCGGCACCCGCACGGCAGGGGAACTCAGCAACAAATGGTCGGGCATGGCGCCCTACACCTACAACCTGGCGATCGAGAACTACGCCGACAACGACTGGTACGCCAGTGAGAAACTGTGGGACGCGCTGTTGGCCTGGTGTTTGCCCATCTACTACGGCGGCGGTGCAGCGGATAAACTGTTGCCCCCCGGCAGCTTTTTGCGCCTGCCCAGCCTAGATGAGAAAGGGATCGAGTACATCCGCGAGGTGACAGCGAGCCCCGATGCGTGGCTAGAGGCAAAGGATGCGATCGCCGAAGCCCGCCAGGTGATTCTCCACAAGCTGAACTTGATGAACTGGCTGTCGGAGTGGGTAGGGAGTGGGAGGTAGGGGAGTGAGGAAGAATTTTGAATTTTGAATTGTAGGTTGGGGCAAAGAAAGTAGGGTGGGCACTGCCCACCATTGAGGTAACTTGAATGGACGGCATTTGTACCCTCGGCAACGATCGCGTCTACGACCAAATCGTCGCTTTAATCAACAGCATTGAAGTCTTTGCCCCGGGGATGCCGGTGTGCATTTACCCCTACGACGACCAAGTGGAGCGTTTAAGGGAACTGGTGCGATCGCGCCCCAACATCACCCTCTACGACGACACCACCTCCATTCAGCGGTGGGATACCTGGGTGGAGAAAATCTGGGCCACCCATCCCACCGCTCGGCAGCAGTGGGCTGCGATTGGCAGCACGGGCATTCACCGTATGGGTACCCACCGTCGCTTCTGCGCCTTCGACGGCCCCTTCGATCGCTTCCTCTATATGGATGCCGACACCCTACTGCTCAGCAATCCAATCCCGGTGTTCAACGCGCTAAATGAGTACGACTGGGTCACCTACGACTTTCAGCACAAAGACCTCAGCCATGTGTATGACATAAACTCTGCCTGGATGGAGCAATTGTTTCCGGCGGAGCAGGTGCAGCGGCAGGCGTTTTGCTCGGGATTCTACGCAAGTCGCCGGGGGCTGTTTGATCCCGATCGGGGCCAAGACATTCTGAATTGGCTGACATCTGGGGAAGCGGCGGTGCTGTATCCCATGGCCCCCGACCAGACCATTCTCAACTACCTGGTGATGCGCTGCGGCATCAACTCCTGCAACCTGGCGCTGACGCTGCCAAACGATCAACGCACCGGCAACTCTGTCACCTCTAGCCACTTCACTACTGAGCATCATCGCGTCTATGACAAAGGCGTACCGCTGCTGTATTTGCACTACATTGGCCTATCGTCCAAACTCTTTGCCCGTCTCTGCAACGGCGAGAACGTTGACCTTCCCTACCGCGATTTGTTCTTGCACTACCGCTATCTGCACAATCCTGAGACCCGCCCGCCTCTGCTGGGAAAACTAGTGACAGCCAAGCCCCAGGGCTGGCGACGGTATCTGAAACCCCTGACCCAGTTGCTCCCCTGAGGATTGCTATGACCACGCGCGGCATTTACATCACAGCCAACGACAAGGTGCTCGACCACGCGATCGCCTGTCTCAACAGCATTCGCGCCCACGACCCCAGCATCCCCGTCATGCTGATTCCTTACAATGACGACTATCACCAGGTGGCTGAGGTGCTGGGCCGCGACTACGGCGTGGAGGTCTACCCCGACCTGGCGTTCATCCAGCGGCTGTCAGAAAATTTGCACGGCATCTTTGGCGAAGGGTTCTTTGCCCGGCCCAACCAATTTCGCAAGCAGGCCTGCTGGTTTGGCCCCTTCGATCGCTTCCTCTACATCGATACCGATGTGGTGGTGTTTAGCGCGATCGCCAAAGTCCTCGACGCTCTAGATGACCACGACTTCATCAGCTACGACTACCAGCACCGGAGCGGCATTCGCAACGTGTTTGCCCCTGCTGTCATCGAGCAGGGCATTTTCACCGCCGCCGAGCTAGAGGATATGTTTAACTGCGGCTTCTGGGGTTCTAAGAAAGGCTTAGTTAGCGAGCAAGATCTCTACGACATATTTGCTGAATGCGCCGCCCACCCCGACTACTTTGACTTTTCAGAAAAAACCTCTGATCAGCCGATCATCAACTACCTGATTCTCAAGCGAGTGGCGCGGCGGTTTAACCTGGTGCGCCAGCCCGGCGGCGGCCCCGGCAACTGGGCGGGCAGCCCCCACTTTGTGCAAGAGGGCATGACGCTGATAGATCCAAATGTGAACAAGCCCCTCGACTATCTGCACTGGGCTGGCTACCGCATTCAACCGGGCTGCCCCTACTGGGATATTTGGGCTCACTACCGCTACCTCCGCGATCCCGACAGCCGCCCGGTAGAAGTGCCCACCGTCGCCCCATCTCCAATGAAAACCCTTAGTCGTAAAGCAGGAAAGCTGCTGAGCCGTTTGGGGCGCTAGCCATGGCTGAATAGATGACGCGCTATTGATAAAGAGTAAAATGGCGCTATCAATTCATTGGGTCTTCAGTGGGTATGAACATCCAAGATCCCCAAGCTCACCGGATGGCGCAAGAGCTGGCAGAACTGACCGGACAAAGTCTAACCGATGCTGTCAAAATGGCGCTTCAACAGACTTTGGCCAAATTTAAGGCTAGCAAAACCGCTCCGCAACCGCGCCCCTTAGCCGATCGCCTCAATGAAATTGCGCTGCGCTGTGCTGCCCTGCCTGATTATGACAACCGCAGCGCCGAAGAAATTTTGGGTTACGACGAGCACGGGCTACCCAGCTAATGGTGATCGATACTTCAGCGATCGTAGCTATTCTTTTTGCCGAAGCTGAGCGGGAAACCTTTAACCAAAAGATTGCTAACGCCACAACTCGCCTCATCTCAGCCCCTAATTTGGTGGAATGCAGTCTGGTAGTTGAATCTCGCAAGCAGGCTTTGGGCCGCGCTGAGCTAGAACTATTTGTCTACGAAGCAGAACTAACCGTAGTGGCATTCGACCGACTGCAAGCTGACTTGGCTGCAACGGCCTGGCGTACCTACGGTAAAGGGCGACATCCGGCAGACCTCAACTTTGGCGATTGCTTTGCCTATGCTCTGGCCAAGTCTAGAGATGAACCTCTGCTGTTTAAGGGGAACGACTTTTCTCAAACGGATATTACTCAGGCCTAACGCTTTTTATATATCGCTTTATCCCATTCGATCTAAAACAATCGGCCCTGCTGAACTTCTCCCAGGGCCGATCGCGCCGTGCCGGAAGAGGCGAGGCGATCGGCGTAGCGGGTGGTTTCGGGCAGGCGGTATTTTGTGCTGCATCGCAACACTAGATCGATGGCGGTTTCTAGCGTTGTGTAGTGGCCAGGGGAAATGTACAGCGGTTTGGTATTGGCGCGGTTGCGCAGCACGGCTCCAATGCGATCGCCCCGATCCATCAGCGGTACCCAGGTACCTTTATCAGGCGGCACCTCAATGTGGGTGCCCACCAGGCGCGACTTGGCCACGCCAACGGTGGGGCGATCGCATAACAACCCCAAATGCGATGCAATTCCTAACCGCCGGGGATGCGCGATCCCCTGGCCATCGCAGAGAATCACATCCGGCTCGGTTTTGAGCTGCGCCAGCGCCGCCAGCACCGCAGGAACTTCTCGAAACGACAGCAGCCCCGGCACATAGGGAAAGACGGTAGGATGCCGCACCAGCACCTCATCCACCGGGGTCAGATCGGGGAACGACAGCACCACCACGGCGGCACGGGTAGTTTCGCCATCATCCTCAAACCCAGCATCGACCCCGGCAACGTAGCGAATGGGTTTGGGGATGCGGTCTTGAAGGACGACTTGAGGCGCGAGGGTCTGCTGAAGGGCGATCGCCTCGGCGGGCGTGGTCGGCCAGCTCTCTGGAAACTGAATCTGCATGGTACTGTGCTTTGCCGATCCTAAATAAATAAGTGCTTGTAAACGTTTTGTACCCTTGCCCTCAATCTCAAACCCTAGACCGTAAACCCTCCAACTACTGCCATGCTAGGGTGATCATGCCCTTCACTGCCTCACTTTTATGACTAATCGTCTGGCAGATTCTTCCAGTCTGTATTTGCGTAAGCACGCCGAAAACCCGATCGACTGGTGGTCCTGGTGTGATGAGGCGCTGGAGAGGGCCAGGCAGGATGACAAGCCAATTTTTCTGTCGATTGGCTATTCGAGCTGCCACTGGTGCACGGTGATGGAGGGAGAGGCGTTTTCGGATGATGCGATCGCCACCTACCTCAACGCCAACTTCATCCCCATCAAGGTTGATCGCGAAGAGCGTCCCGACATTGACAGCATCTATATGCAGGCGCTGCAAATGCTCACCGGGCAAGGGGGCTGGCCGCTTAACGTAATGCTGCACCCCGAAACGCGGGTGCCGTTTTATGGCGGCACCTACTTTCCGCTAGAGCAGAAGTACGGGCGACCTGGGTTTTTGCAGGTGCTCACGGCCCTGCGCCAGTTCTACGACACCGAAAAAGCTCGTCTGGCGGAGATCACCGAGGCGGTGATGGGCAATTTGCACCAGGGGGCGCAGTTGCCAGAATCTCCCACGATTCCATCGGCGGAGGTGCTCTATGCGGGGTTGACCACCAACGCCAAAATCCTGATTCCCTCGGGCCAGGGCACCTGCTTTCCGATGATTCCCTACGCGGCAGCGGTGCTGGGCGGGCGGCGGTTTGACCTGGAGCTGGATGTCGCCCACCTCTGCGGCCAGCGGGGGCAAGACATGGCCCTGGGCGGCATTTATGATCACGTGGGCGGCGGCTTTCACCGCTACACCGTAGACCCAAGCTGGACGGTGCCCCACTTTGAGAAGATGCTCTACGACAACGGCATGATCGTGGAGTATCTGGCTGACCTATGGGCTAGCGGACAGCAAGAACCGGCCTTTGAGCGGGCGATCGCCCTCACCCACACCTGGCTCTTGCGCGAAATGACCGCCCCTGGAGGCTATTTCTATGCCGCCCAAGATGCCGACAGCTTTGTCACCGCCAACGATGTTGAACCAGAGGAAGGCGCATTCTACGCCTGGCCCTACAAGACGCTGGAATCGGCGCTGACGGACGACCAGATGCAGGCGTTGGCCAATGCCTTTGCGGTGACCCCGGAGGGCAACTTTGAGGGGCAAATTGTGCTGCAAAGGTTTGACCTCGGCCCCCTCCCCAGTGAGGTGGAATCGGCCCTCGATCAGCTCTTTACGCTGCGCTACGGCACCCCAGCAGCAGAGCTAGAGACCTTTCCCCCGGCGATTGACAACCAGGCGGCTAAAACCCAGACCTGGCCGGGGCGCATTCCCCCGGTGACCGACACTAAGCTGATTGTGGCGTGGAATAGTTTGATGATTTCGGGACTGGCACGGGCGGCGATCGCGTTCCACAACCCCGACTATCTTGCTACCGCCATCACTGCCGCCGAGTACATTCGCCAGCACCAGTGGATTGGCAGTCAGCTACACCGTCTAGGCTACGACGGCACACCCCAGGTGCCCGCCCAGTCAGAAGACTACGCCCTGCTGATCAAGGCCTTCATTGACCTGCACCAGGCCACCTTGGTACTGACCAACTCTGCCACCGACACCGACTGGCTAACGCTGGCGATCTCGACTCAGCAGGAGTTTGATCACCACCTGTGGAGTGCTGACCAGGGGGGCTATTTCAGCACCGCCGCTGGCGAAGATTTGCTGGTGCAGGAACGTCCCTACCAAGACAGCGCGACTCCGGCGGCGAATGGAGTCGCTGTGGCCAACCTCGTGCGTCTCTCGCTGCTCACCGACAATTTGGACTATTTAGATCGCGCCGATCGCACCCTGCAAGCCTTTGGCACCGTCATGGAGCAAATTCCTCGCGCCTGCCCCAGCTTGCTGGCGGGCCTCAACTGGTTTCGCAACGGCACCGTGGTCAAAGCTGTAGCAGAAATCATTCCTGAACTGGCGGCAGAATATTGGCCAACAACTGTTTTCGCGGTTTCCCATGATCTGTCCGCTGACGCGGTGGGCATGGTGTGCCGAGGCACCACCTGTTTGGCCGTGGCCGACTCTGTGGATAAACTACGGCAGCAGTTACAAACTCTTCGGCCTCGATAAGCCATGCCCCACAACCCAGATTTGTACCAGGTGCTGTGCGATCGCATCCACCAATCGCCCCAGGGCCGTATCTCCTTTGCCGAGTTTATGGAGCTGGCCCTCTACCATCCCCAGGGCGGCTACTACACCACTAAAGAGGCCATCCTGGGCTTTGAGGGAGACTTCGTTACCTCCGCCCACCTGGGCCACGACTTTGGCGAACTGTTGGCTACCCAATTCGCCGAAATCTGGGAGCATCTGGGCCGTCCTCAGCCTTTTTCGCTAGTAGAAATGGGCGCTGGACAGGGATTGATCGCCGCCGATGCGCTGGGCACCTTACAAAACCATTTCACCGACTGCTTTGCGGCTCTAAGTTACCAAATCGTCGAAAAGTCTGACCGACTGCGGGCCGCCCAAGAGCAGCGCCTGTCACCCTGGGCCGAACGAGTCACCTGGCTGAATCTAGAAGACATTCCTGACGACAGCATCACCGGCTGTTTTTTCACCAACGAACTGGTCGATGCCCTGCCCGTGCACCAGGTCGTGATGACAGCATCGGGTTTGCAAGAAGTCTACATCACCCTAGCCGACGGCCCAGACACCCCCGTAGTAGAAGTCTTGGATGCTCCATCAACCCCGCGTCTAGCCGACTACTTTGCCTTTGTCGGCATCGACCTGGCCGACCCTCAATACGCCCCTGGCTACCGCACCGAAGTTCATCTCGCCGCGCTTGACTGGATGAAAACCGTTGCGGCCAAACTGCACCGGGGCTATGTGCTCACCGTCGACTACGGCTACCCCGCCAGCCGCTACTACAGTCGGGCGCGTTCCCAGGGCACGATCCAGTGCTACTACCAGCACGCCCACCACGATAATCCCTACAGCCACCTGGGCCACCAAGACATTACCGCCCACGTCAACTTCACGGCGCTAGAGCGCCAGGGCGAATACTGCGGCCTAGAAACCTTAGGAGCAACACAGCAGGGCATGTTTTTGATGGCGCTGGGCTTGGGCGATCGCCTTGCCGACCTGGGCCAAATTCAGGCTAGCGACCCCGTTACCGTCAACCTTGCCATTCAGCGGCGCGAGAAACTGCACCAGTTGATCAACCCCATGGGTCTGGGAAATTTTGTGGTGCTGGTGCAGGGCAAGGGGCTAATGGCCGCTGCCAAAACGCTGAAAGGGCTGACGGTGCCGCCGCTGATGTAGGGCGCGATCGCCTCCACTCAACCTTCCAAACTAAGCCTCAAAGCCAAGACTTCCCTAAGCCTCTACGGGCTCCAGCGGTTTAGCCTGCTGCTGCTCAACCCGGCGGGGCTGGCCCCAGAGCACCGTTTCGTGTTTGTAGATCACCATGCCGGGGCGAGCCCCCTTGGGCTTGTAGACATGGCGGGGCTGGGTGTAGATCACCGGCACCTGGTCGGCCTGGCGAGCGCGGCTGAAGTAGGCGGCTAAGTCGGCTACATAGGCTAGATCGCGATCGCTCGGCACATCCCCCGCCCCCAGCCGCAGCAGCACGTGGCTACCGGGAATCTCCTGGGTGTGGAACCAGAGGTCGTAGTCGGTGGCCACCGTCGAGATCAACAGATCGTTTTGGCGGTTGTTGCGGCCCACCAGCACCGGCAGACCATCGGGGGTCTGGAGGCGACGGAAGCCTTCATCGTTAGCCTTGCGATCGGTTGGGCGGTAGTCGGGCGAGGTCATATAGCCCTGCTGAATCAGCTCGTTGCGAATGTCGATCAACGCCTCTAGATCCGCCGGTTCGTCGTAGGTGGGGAGCTGGGTCAGGGCCGCCTCAACCTGCTCTAGATAGGCCAGTTCGCCCTGTACCTCGGCCAGCAGCGGAGCCACTGCATCCTTCGCCCGCTTTAGCTTTTGGTGCTGTTTGTACAGGCGCTGGGCCTGCTGAATTGCCGTTTTGTCGGGGTCAATAGCGAGGGTGACGGGCGCTCCGGTGTCAAAATCTTCCACCGTGAGCTGGGTGAGGCCCGGCTGCCACTGGTGGCTGTAGGTCATCAGCAGGTCGGCCTGCTGGCGATACTGGTCGGCCTGGGCCGACTGATCGAGCCGCTGCTCAAAAGTATTGGCCTTGAGCCGCAGCTTGTCGAGCACGCCCTTGAGCCGCTGCTGAATCTGGTTTTTGAGGCGATCGAACTGCTGTAGGGCAATCTCGCGGCCATAGTACTGGTTGAGCAGGGTATTGATATCCGCCACCGGGGCCACCCCCTCCCAGTCGAGCACGGTGTAGCCACCCTCGGCCCAGCCAGGATAAAACTCGCCCTTCTCAAGACAGACTAGCCAGCGCTGCCACGCCTCAAACAGCCGATTCCAGTCGGTCTGGGTCAAGGTATCGGCGGCTTGGTCGGGGACTAGGTGGGCGGCGGAGAGGAGCGATCGCACCAGCGACGAACTCAGCCCCCCATAGCTTTGCATCAGCATTTTTTTGAGCGTCGTGGGCACCAGCGTCACCCGCTCCTGCCAAGAGGTTTGGGATTCCTTGACGCTGGGCAGTGTGTTCATGAGGGCTGGGGGCAGCACGTAGGGGTCGCCGGTTTGAATGGGCCGCACCCGCGACTGCTGATCGCTCACCTGGTGGGCAGCGGTAACGATCTGGTTCTGGGCATTGGCCAAAATCACGTTACTGTACTTGCCCATGATCTCAATGTACAGGTGCCACTGGGGCGGGTCACCGGGGCGCGGGCCAAACTGCAAATCGATCGCCCGCTCCCAGGGGGCCACCGGGGCGATCGCCACCAGCGCCAGCTGGCTAATCTGGTGCTTCAACTGCTGGCTAAACGTAAACGTATCCTGCCCCTTGGGCGGCGCATCACCTAGGTGCAGCCGCGCGGCCTGGGGATGCCATGAAATGGTCAGCCAGCTGCGGCGATCGAGAGTTCTAAGCGCTAGTGCCAAGGTAGTCGTGTCAATTTGCACTACCGTCTCGCAGCGGGCAGGCACCCAGTCGGCCTCAAGGCTCTGACACAGGGCCATTAGAGTAGTAAAGTCAACCGGTTGCACGACACAATCCTCCAGGCTGAGACAAAGTAAGTGGGGAAATCCCAGGGATAGGACAGCCCGAGAACCCCGATAAAGGGCTAAGAAGACCCGATTGGGCTGCCCTTAGGCCGAAAGGTGTAGCCCAGGGAACGAAAACGCCAGAAATCTGAAATTTTGCCGGATATTAACCCTCAGCGCCAAACGGATTCGTTAGTATGGCAATAAGTCTGATCTGGGCTCAAATGTAGAGCATAGTGCCAAAAAGCCTCGGTTTTCTGGCCAGTCGGGGATAACCCTGGCGTTAGCACTGGCACCTCCCGTTATCGCCCTTCTATATATTATGGACATCAAGCTTATCAATATCGGCTTTGGCAATATCGTATCGGCCAATCGGGTGATTGCCATCGTTAGTCCCGAGTCTGCCCCCATCAAGCGCATTATCTCCGACGCCCGCGAGCGGGGGCAGCTGGTTGATGCCACCTACGGTCGCCGCACCCGTGCCGTCATCATTACCGACTCAGGCCACACCATTCTGTCTGCCATTCAGCCCGAGACCGTGGCTCATCGCTTTGTCAGCGGCAAAGACGGCGATGGGAAAGGGTAGAAGAGAGTAGGGAGTAGGGACGCTGGATCAACCCATCAAATAGCTAGAGAGAATTCATGCGTTTGGCACTTCCATACCCCTCACCCCTTACTCCCCACCCCATCACCCCCGCTTGGTAGACTACTAGGAGGCCGTTACCCCACCCACGCCATGTCCGCCGATCGCCCCGAGTCTATCGAAAAAATTGTGGCCCGCTTTCAAAAGGTCGCTGACCCCAAGCGTCGCTACGAGCAGCTGCTGTGGTTTGCCAAGAAACTCGACCCCCTGCCCGAGGAGTACAAAACTCCCGAAAACAAGGTGCCGGGCTGCGTCTCCCAAGTGTTTGTGGTGGCTGATTTGATCGAGGGCAAAGTGGTCTACCAGGCCGACTCCGACGCTCAGATTACCAAAGGGCTGGTGGCGCTGCTGATCAAAGCCCTCAACGGTCTTACCCCCGATGAAATCGTCACCCTCACCCCCGATTTCATTAAAGACACCCAGCTCGACGTCAGCCTCACCCCGTCGCGGGCTAACGGCTTCTACAACATTTTTAAGACCATGCAGCAAAAGGCTCGGGGACTGCACGATGGGGCGGCACCGGGGGCGCTGTTGAGCTAAGTTCAGCCCTGCCATTCCTAAGGGCAGGTAATCTACAGCTCTGGCACTTCGTCAAACTTTGGTAAACTTTGGAATGCGATTCAGCCTCGGTTGAATTTTGCCTGCATTCCTTCTGCTACTGGTTGGGCCTAATTCCATGAGCGAGTACAGTATTTTCACCTCTGAGTCGGTGTCTGAAGGCCATCCCGACAAAATGGCCGACCAGATCTCCGACGCCGTTTTAGACGCCATTCTCAAAGAAGACCTGCATGCCCGAGTCGCGGTCGAAACCCTGGTTAAAACCGGCATGGCCGTGATCGCTGGGGAGGTGCGCACCAACACCTACGTCGATCTAGAAGACATTGTGCGCAACGTGATTTTGGCCATTGGCTACGACAGCTCTGACGTGGGCTTTGACGGGGCCTCCTGCGCGGTGCTCAATGCCATTGGCAAGCAGTCGTCAGACATTGCCATGGGCGTCGATGTGGCCACCGACAAAGACCTGGGCGCAGGCGACCAGGGGCTGATGTTTGGCTACGCCACCAGCGAAACCGATACCCTCATGCCCGCCCCCATCTACTACGCCCACCGGCTGGTCGAGCGGCAGGCCCACCTGCGCAAGCACGGCGTGCTGCCCTGGCTGCGCCCCGACGCCAAGAGCCAAGTGACCCTGCGCTACGAGAATTTGAAGCCGGTGGCGGTGGAAGCAGTGGTGCTCTCTACCCAGCACGACCCCGATATTTCTCAGGCCGACATCCGCGAAGCGGTGATGGAGGAAATCATCAAGCCGGTGCTGCCCAACGGCTGGCTCCACGCCGATACCCAGTACCACATCAACCCCACCGGGCAGTTCATTATCGGCGGCCCCGTCGGAGACTGCGGCCTCACCGGGCGCAAAATCATTGTCGATACCTACGGCGGCATGGCCCGCCACGGCGGTGGTGCCTTCTCGGGTAAAGACCCCACCAAGGTCGATCGCTCGGCGGCCTACGCGGGGCGCTACGTGGCCAAAAACATCGTGGCGGCGGGTCTGGCCGATCGCTGCGAAATTCAGGTTTCCTATGCCATTGGGGTGGCTCAGCCCACGTCGATCTCGATCAATACCTTTGGTACGGGCAAGATTGCCGATGGGGCGATCGCAGAACTAGTGCGCAAGCACTTTGATCTACGCCCCCAGGGCCTGATCGACATGCTCGATCTGCGCCGCCCCATCTACCAACAGACGGCCACCTACGGCCACTTTGGCCGCGAGCTACCCGACTTCACCTGGGAAAAAACCGATAAAGCCGATCTACTGAAGACAGCCCTCTAGGCAGCCTGAGTCAAGCGGGTTCACTCAATCAAAAAGCGGGCGGTTAGCTTATCGCTGACCGCCCGCTGGGCTTGTCAGCCCACCAAACCGTTCTGCCCTAGGGATTGATGACGGTAGTTTGATGGGGTAAAACGCTCTCGTCCCTGTGGGGTTCGCTCTGGGTGCCGTGGTCTAGATCTTTGGCGTCTTCGATGCGGCGACGGCTCAGCAGCTCCTTGAGGGGATCGCGCTTTTCTTCGGACATGTGAATTTGAATATTGGGCCCCGATCGCGCCAGGCGAATGACAATGCCGTCTTCTACAGTGACCTCAGAAATGCGCCGACCGTCGAGGTAGGTGCCGTTGGTGCCAATACTTTTAACCTCCCAGCCTGTGTCGGTGCGGTGAATCTCAACGTGGTGGCGAGAGACCACAGCGCTGTACAGAACCACGTTGTTGTCGGTCGATCGACCAATGCGAATCACCGATTCTTGATCAAAAGACCAGCTTTGCACCGGAGTTTTGTGGAGAGGATGGAGCAGCGAGAGGGTAATCACATTACTCAATCAAAAACGATCCCTGTAGTGTCTAATCATAGAAGAGTCTGACGGAGCCCAACCCCCAGTTTAGGATTCCAGCCGCTAACGGTCGGTAGGTGCCATCTAGTCCCAGGACTGTCGAGCAGCCTGCTTAGATAATAGTTCAGTGCTGCGGCAATTCGGAGAGGAGTGCAACCCCTACTTCAAAGCTTTAGCTGGTGGACATTGAGGCCAGGTCGAGGTCGCCCACCGCTGAGCGGTCGAGCAACCAGCGCAGCTCACCCTGGGGACGCACCAGTCGGGAGGGGTAGGCCGCGTCGTCGCCGTTGGGGGTAAACACCTGGGTGAGAGCAGCTTGCTTGTCGGCCCCAGCGACCAAAAATATCACCCGGTGGCTGTGGTTAATGAGCGGCACAGTAAAGGTTAGGCGGGGGTCGCTGCCCTTGTAGCCTACGGTAACCAGGTGGTCGTCTACCCCTAGGGCATCGGTTTGGGGAAAGAGGGACGCGGTGTGGCCGTCATCGCCCATGCCCAGCAAAATTAGGTCAAAGCGGGGCACCTGACTGGGGCCAAGGCCCTGGAGTCCGCCAAAAATTGACTTGACCATTGCCTCATACTGGCGGGCCGAGGCCGCTGGGTCGCCCTCCAGTGTAGGAGCATAGAGCAGGTGGTCGGGCGGAATGGGCACCCGGTCGAGCCAGGCGGCCTTGGCCATGCCCCCGTTGCTGTCGGGGTGGTCGAGGGGCACGTAGCGCTCGTCGCCCCAAAAAATGTAGAGCTTTTCCCAGGGCAGGTCTTGCTCGGCCAGGCCGCTGTAGAGAGGCTTGGGGGTGCTGCCACCGGCCAGGGCCAGGGTGCAGTAGTCGTGGTCGGCTACGGCGCTGTGGATGGCCTCGACCACCAGGGTCAGGGCCCGCTGCACCAGGGCAGGCTTGTCGGCTAAGATCTCAAGCTGCGGCGCGGTCATAGGCAGGGGGTACCAAGTGGGGGACTAGCGGGTCTCGGGGCTAGACAGTCAGAACGTTTTGATTGTTGCTCACCAGCAGGCTAACGTAGTTATTACCCTAGCGCCGATGGCTTAAGCTTTAATTTTGAAGCCAGAACTCAGTCGGGCTAGAACTCAGTCAGATGAGGGCATTGGTTGACAAGCCGCCCAAAACCTTGAAAGCTTACGGTTAGCTCTGTACCCTGCGATCGCATCTCGCCCCATGCAACTGACCCCCCAGGAAAAAGACAAGCTGCTGATTTTTACCGCTGCCCTGGTGGCTGAACGCCGCAAAGACCGAGGGCTGAAGCTCAACCACCCCGAAGCCGTCGCCTATATTTCTGCGGCCATTCTCGAGGGCGCGCGGGATGGCCGCACCGTAGCCGACCTGATGAGCTACGGCACCACCCTGCTGAGCCGGGCCGATGTGATGGACGGGGTGGCGGAGATGATTCACGATGTGCAGGTGGAAGCCACCTTCCCCGACGGCACCAAACTGGTTACGGTTCACGAACCCATTCGGTAGGGCGACCCATGGCTGTTTCTGGCTCTAACCCAGGGGATATTGTGCTGGATGCTGATGCGATCGAGGCCGTACTGGGAGCCCTGGTCACCCAGCTTGATGCCTATGTGTTTCCAGAGGTGGCCGAAAAAATTCAGGCCGACCTTGAGCAGCGCCTGGAGTCGGGCGGCTACGGCGATATTCAGGGCGGGCAGCAGCTGGCGGATACGCTGACGGCCCAGCTGCAAGAGATGAGCGGCGATCGCAACCTGAGACTGCACTTTAGCCCCGCCCCCCTGCCCCACATTGAGCCTGATCTAACTCCTAGCGCTGAGGAAATCGAGCGCCAGCATCAGGCCAGCCGCCGCCGCAATTTTGACTTGAACAAGGTTGAGCGCCTACCGGGCAACGTTGGATATATCCAGCTGTTTAGCTTTGAGCCGCCGGAGTTTGCGGGCGATGCCCTAGCGGCTGCCATGACCCTGGTGGCCCACACCGACGCCCTGATCTTTGATCTGCGCCACAACCAGGGGGGCTCTCCGGCCATGGTGACGCTGCTGTGCAGCTACCTACTCCCCGCCCACCCACCCGTTCACCTCAACGACCTGTACTGGAGCGAGACCGACGAAACCCACCAGTGGTGGACGGTGCCCTACGTGCCGGGGCAACGCTACCTCGACAAGCCTGTCTTTGCCCTCACCAGCCCTGAAACCTTCTCAGCGGCGGAGGAGTTTGCCTACAACCTGCAAGTGCTGAAGCGCGGGGCCGTAGTGGGCGAAACCACGCGCGGTGGGGCCAATCCGGGGCGTGGTTTCCGCCTGCACGACCACTTTTGGGTGTTTATGCCCACAGGTCAGGCGATCAACCCTGTCACCGGAAAAAACTGGGATGGTACGGGGGTGCTCCCCACCGTTAAGGTGCCAGCGGAAACGGCCCTCGATACAGCCCATCTGATGGCCCTCAACCATCTGCTGGAAGCAGGAGCTGAGGGGGTGGCCCGCCGCGAGCTGGAGGAAACCCTGCCCAGAGTTGAGCGATCGCTCCAGCAAAAGCGCCAAGATCTGATTGCCAACCTAGGAGGCCCCACATGATTCCCGGAGAACTGCTGCCCGCTGAGGGTGAGATCGAGCTAAATGCCGGTAAGGAAACAGTGACGCTGGCGGTGGCCAATACGGGCGATCGCCCCATTCAAGTTGGCTCCCACTTTCACTTTTTTGAGGTCAACGCGGCGCTGAGCTTCGACCGTAACCAGACGCGAGGTATGCGGCTGGATATACCAGCGGGGACTGCGGTGCGGTTTGAGCCGGGCGATGAGCGTGACGTAACTTTGGTGCCGTTAGCGGGGGAGCGACGGGTGTACGGGTTTAATGCCCAAGTCGAAGGGGCGCTGTAGCCCAGATTTTATAGCCCTACGGCAATGGACGACACTGGCCTCGACGACGCCAACTAGGCTCCCCTAAGCCTAATGATTTTCGGCGTTGCTGAATAGTAGTATGAACTTGTGGAATTCTAAATGAGTCCTCAATGCGTTTAGCCCTTGCTTCATACCTAGAATCAGCAACGCCTGATTTTCCATGAAGGCAAGGTGCTGGCGATTTGAGGAAGAATTAACGATTGAGATCAGCGGCGATAGGCAGCTTTGGGAACACATCAACGTTGTGCGTCCGTAACTACGCAGTGTTAGCTGGAGAAATTAATCCAAGCACTGAAATCCTCTTTCTCCCCTCAATTTACCGTCGAAGCTGACGGTTTCTGTGCAACCCGCTTGCCGAGAAATAGCCCCAATCAGGTAATCAGAAAGATCTGCTTTGCCCTGTTTGTATTGCTGAAGAGCTTGATCAAGTGTTGAGCGGCTCTCAAATTCAAAAGCAGCGCTGTGGAGCATGGCTTCTATAATGCCGATCACCTCAGCTTTTTGAAAGCGATAGTTGGCACCTCTGAGCACCCAAACCAGTTCGCACAAGACGATGTTGGCAATAAAGCAGGGTTGATTTTGCTGAATTACCTCAGAGGCTTGCTGCCATTGCGGCTCGTCGTCGCGGGTGAGATAGCGAACCAGGATGTTGGTATCAAGCCCAATCATTAGCTCCCTCGGAGATGGCGACATCCATGTCATCTTGGGTGGAGGGGGAAATGTTGGGCCGATGCAGGATGCCTGACAAGGTTTCTACGGCAACGGTGAGGGGCAAGATTTTGACTTGTCCACTTTCGTCAATGACAAACTCGACCCGACTGCCGCTGACGAGTTTGAGATGCTGACGGATCTCGTCAGGCAACGTGATTTGCCCGTTGTCGGTGACGATGATGCTAAACATAGCTAAAAGATGGAGGGGGGCTGCCTGCCATTTTAGTTGACCTGAGAATTAAACTTCTTAGACAGTGTTGACAATCAAACTTCAGGAAATGTCCTCTCCTCTAAACAAATAGCTATATTTCGTCAAATTCGAGATCGAAATTACCACCTTGTATCTCAACTTCTCCAAAGTCACCATACACTCGGATCATTTTTTCTTCCTGACTTAAGGCATCGATATTACCGTAGTCAACTGTATTATCTAGATCTACAGTTGGCCTTACATCGCTCATTGCGTGTAGTCCAGAAATCTTCTCATAACCTCGAAATATGAGCCGGGCAGTTCTGTAGCAAGTATATTCATTTGGTTTTGGCGTTCTGTAAAACTGTGATTCAGGCCATACACTTACATCTAGCTCAAAAACTAACTGTGTTGGCTCTACTTCCCAGCTCAAAACACAACTATCGTTGAGGTCTATGCCACGAAACAGCTCCATATCTCGCCATTGAATCATAGAGAGTGTTTGGCAATGCTTCAGTTATGTACAAGTGAGTAGTGAATAGTTCTAATCCCTCACGACTTTGCCTCGGATGCGGCGGTAGATTTTTTCGGCTTCAACCCAGACAAATAGCAGGGTGCTAAAGCCAAAGCAGATCAGCAGTTCCTTTGAGCTGAGCAGGTGGGTGCCAAAGAAATTTCGCAGGGGCTCGACGTAGATCAGCATGAGCTGGAGCACGCACGTTAGAATCACCGCCCCCAGCACAAAGGGGTTTGACCAGGGCGACATTTCTACCGTGAGGCGAGTGTTTGAGCGTACGGCGATCGCATGGCCCATCTGGGCCAAACAGAGGGTAGTAAACACCATCGTCTTCCAGCGATCGGGGTCGCCGCCCTGCTGGGCGTGCTGGTAAGCCCACACCATCATCGACACCGAGATAATGGCAAACACAATGCCGATGCGCAGCATGTAGGCTCCCAGCCCACGGGCAAAAATCCCCTCCTGGGGGTCGTGGGGAGGCCGCTCCATCACGTCGGGTTCAGCGGGTTCTACCGCCAGGGCCAGCGCCGGGAAACCGTCGGTGACCAGGTTCATCCACAAAATTTGCAGCGGGCTGAGGGGCACGTCTAAAATCGGCAAAATCAGCGGCGAGAGGGCAATGGTGAGCAGTTCACCAATGTTGGAGCCAAGAATGTATTTCACAAACCGGCGAATGTTGGTGTAGACCACCCGGCCCTCTTCGGTGGCGGCGACGATGGTGGCAAAGTTGTCGTCGAGCAGCACCATATCGCTGGCCTCTTTGCTCACGTCGGTGCCGGTAATGCCCATGGCAATGCCAATCTCGGCCTGTTTGAGGGCGGGGGCATCGTTGACGCCGTCGCCGGTCATGGCGACGATCTGGTGATCTTTTTGCAGGGCTTTGACAATACGGAGCTTGTGCTCGGGGGAAACTCGGGCGTAGATATTGACCTCCTTCACCGCCGCCTCTAGCTCGGCCTGGCCCATGGCCTCTAGGTCAGCACCGCTGAGGGATTTAGCATCGGCATCGGCAATGCCCAGGTCTTGGGCGATCGCCATCGCAGTCAACTGGTGGTCACCAGTAATCATCATGGGGCGAATGCCAGCAGTCCGGCAGCGCTGCACCGCGACCCGCACCTCGGGTCGCAGGGCGTCAATCATGCCCACTAGGCCTAGCCACACCAGATCGCGCTCGGCCAGATCGGGGTCGCCCTCGTCGGGCACGGTGGTAACGGGGCGGTAGGCAAAGCCCAGCACCCGCAATCCTTGGGCGGCCAAGGCGGCGCTGCTCTCTAAAATGCGCGATCGCGTCTCCTGATCGAGCTCAAACTGCTCTGTCCCCTTCAGGCCGTGAGTGCAGCATTCTAAAAGCATCTCGGGCGACCCCTTGGCCAGCATGAGGTTGGGGGCGCTGGCCAGGGCTTCGGGCAGCGTCAGATCGGCGGCCAGGGCATCCACGCCGCTAAACACCACGCTCATGCGCTTGCGCTCTGAGGAAAAGGGAAACTCTACAACCCGCTGCAATTCGTGGCCCAGACGATGGCGATCGAGGCCGCTTTTGGCCGCCATCACCACCAGGGCACCCTCGGTAGGGTCGCCCATAATAGCCCAGTCGCCCGCTTCCTTTTGCAGCACAGAATCGTTGCACAGCAGGCCATCCACCAGTAGCAGACCGACGTCGGGTACCTGGCGAGGGTCCACAGGCTGCCCTTCGCTAACAAATTCTCCCTCGGGGGCATAGCCATCCCCTGTCACTTGCAGCGTTTGGGAGAGGGTGCGCACCTGTTGCACCACCATTTTGTTTTGGGTGAGGGTGCCGGTTTTGTCAGAGCAAATGGTGGTGACGGAGCCCAGGGTTTCGACCGCAGGCAAGCGGCGAATTAAGGCCTGGCGGCGCACCATGCGCTGGGTGCCAATGGCCAGGGTGACGGTAATTACCGCCGGCAGACCTTCGGGCACCACCGCCACGGCCATGCTCAGGGCCACCTCCAGCAGACGTTCGAAGGCTCCCCAGCCGCCAAAGAACACGCCAGCACCCACTACGATGGCCACCAGGGTCAGCGACCCAGTGACCAGCACGTTGCCCAGCTGGGTCATGCGCTGCTGAAGCGGTGTTGGTTCGGTTTCAACCCCTTGCAGCATGGCAGCAATGCGGCCCAGCTCAGTTTTCATGCCGGTGCCGGTCACCAACACGCGACCTCGACCCTGTACTACCTCAGTGCCCTGAAACACTAAGTTCTTGCGATCGGCCAGCCCCGTATCAGCGGCCAGGGTGCGGGTGGCCTGTTTGTTAACCCCCTGGGCTTCGCCAGTTAGAGCCGACTCGCGCAGCTGAAGATTGCTGGCCTCTAGCAGGCGACCGTCGGCGGCCACTTGATCGCCCGCTTCGAGCAACATAATATCGCCGGGCACCAGGTCTTGGGAGGGCACTTCTTGCAGACGACCGTCGCGCTGCACCCGCACGCTGGGCGACGCCATCTGCTTGAGGGCAGCCAGGGCTTTTTCGGCCCGGCTCTCTTGCAGATAGCCCAGCACGCCATTGAGAATGACGATCGCAAAAATCGCGATCGCATCCTTAGGAAATTCTTGATTTCGATAGGAGAGCACTCCGGACACCACCGCCACCGCAATCAGCATCAGCAGCATGATGTTGGTGAACTGGTCGAGCAAAATGCGCCAGGCGGGACGACCGCCGACTTCCTCTAGCTCGTTGGGGCCGTACTTTTGACGGCGATCGAGCACCGCTTGCGCCGTGAGGCCTGTGTCGTCATTGGTGTCTAGCTGGCTGAGGGCTTCGTCAATGCCAACCGTATGCCAGGCGGTCGTAGAATTTGGAGAGGAGTCATTCATGCAACGCTACCGGCTACCGTTGGATCTACCGCTCTAATGGTATAGCCTTGGCCAGAGCTACGGAACTGCCCACAAAGATTGATATTTTGGAGTGATTTTGGCACAGCACGCTGGGGTTAACCGCAAGCCAATGCAATTTGTTCGCCAGCTGCTGAGGCGATTCGCGCAGCGTAAAGCCTACGGCATCCCAGAAACGGGTACCGATTCAAAACGAGTATTCCTCCGGAAAACGCTGCTGCTGCTGGCCCTGCCCCTGCTGCTGAGCGGCTGCCTGCGCTACGACCTCACCTTGCGCTTTGACCACCAGAGCCACGGCCAAATTTCCCAGACGATTGATTTGAGCGATCGCGGTGCCGCCCTAGCCCAGCCCACCCTCGAACCCTGGCTAGAGGAGCTAAAGGTGCGATCGCGCCCCCTCGGTGGCCAGCTCAGCCAAACCCCCCAGACCGTCACCCTCACCGTGCCCTTTGGTACGGCGGCTGACCTGGGCGATCGCTTTCGCCAGCTCTTTGCTAGTGCCGCCTCAGACATCAAATCCGTCACCGCCGAGGAACCACCCCCCGCAGACCGCCCCACCTACCTACAACTACCCGGCTGGGAACCCGTCCCTTTTGCTTTAGACATCGACCAAACCAACTGGCTGCTGGCCAGCCGCACCCACCTCACCTATACCCTCGACCTGCACCAGCTCCCTACCAACGAGGATGATTCAACCGATCTAGCCCCCTGGGCAGACCTGCGCTTTCGCCTGCAAGTGCCCTGGGGGCTAGCCAGCCTTGCCCCCACCGCCACACCGCCCCTGACCCAGGACGCCACCGGAGCCATCTGGTCGCTTGAACCTGGAAAGATCACGACTATAGATGCCACCTTCTGGCTGCCCAACGCGATCGCCCTCGGCACCCTCGGCATCGCCGCCCTAGTGCTGGCAGGCTACAGCCTCCGCTACCGCATCTTCAAACCCAAGTCCCCCACCCCATGATCGGGTTCCCCATCTCCCTCACCTCCCGCACTCCCCTACTCCCCACCCCCTCACTCCCTACTCCCCTTTCCTAAAAACCTTTCCCCAAAATAAAACCCAGCCTGGTTAAATAACCTTATCTAAGTCCAGAAGTGGAGTTCTACCTGTAGGGAACCATAGATTCCGAGCTGGACTTAGCATAGACCTAGCGATTTTGACCAGCGATGGGAGGCCCAGAGCCATGAGGCAGATAAATTTCGTCGTTATTTTTGTGATTGCCCTAGCCCTGGTGCTATTTGGCATTGAGAATACTGAGCGGGTGCTAATTCACGTTGCGCCGGGTATGGATATAGAAGCACCCCTCTGTGTCGAGCTGATTATTGCCATGGGCATTGGGGCGGTGTTTGCCTGGGTGTTTAGCGTCTGGGCGCAGGTACAGGGCTACATGTCCTTCGGCAAGCAGGTGCAGCAGCGCGAAGTTCGCATTCAGGAGCTGGAGCAGGATGTACAGCGCTACCAGGTTAAGCTCGAAGAGCAAAGCTTAATGTTGCCCGCTGCTCAGGTCGAAGACGGTGAGGTCGTGGCCTAATAGCGATCGCACCAGCCGGTTTGACGAATGGATGGAGGATAGTTCGTTAAGATAGGGCAAATTCTACCGTCTCAAGCAACAACCCTCTTCAGGCGGTCCATCCACCAGCCCATGTCGTCATCCCTGGCACAAACTGCGATCGCATTTCTCATCGACCTGGCCGATCAGGGCGAAATCGACCCTTGGGATGTCAAGGTGATCGACGTGATCGATCGCTTTTTGTCGCTGCTCAAGAGCCAGGCCGAGGCTTTAGCCAGCCAGGGCCGCACCCCCTACGAGGCCAACCTGTCAGAGTCGGGCCAGGGGTTTCTCTACGCCTCCATGCTGGTGCTGCTCAAGGCCGACACCATGGTGCGGGCCGAAGCCGAGGCCGAGGCCGAAGCCAACCCCGAAGAAGCCTGGGAAGAAGACATTCCTGACCTGGTGCCCCTGCCCCGCAACCTGGAGCGGCACCTACACCGCCGCGCCGTCGCCCCCATTCCCCAGCGGCGGCAGGTCACCCTCCACGAGCTAATTCAGCAGCTCGAAACCATGGCCACGGTGATGGCCGACCACACTCCTCGCCTGCGGGCGCGCCGGGCCAGGCCCCAGCCCCAGCGCCAGGCGGTACGGGCGATCGCTCAGCTCGCCCACCAGGAAAATCTCTCCGAAATTGCCGCCGCCCTCGAAGCCTTCCTCGACCAGTACTGGGACGAGTTGGGGAGCGACACTCTGTGGATCGACTTTGAGCTGCTGCTGGAGCACTGGCCCCAGTTTAAGCCCGCCGATCTCGAAGACGCCCATGACTTTGAAACCCCCCACGCCGCTGCGGTACACGAGAAGGTGGGCGTGTTTTGGGGCCTTCTGTTTCTCTCAGCCCAGTCAAAGGTAGAGCTGGGTCAAGACCAGTTCTACGGCGATTTGCGGGTCAGAAACCTTAACCGCGCCCCCCTTACCGCAGCAGAGGCCGAACTGCCGGCCTTTATTCTGCCTGACTGAGGCAGCGAGAGACTGATGCAGGCTACCGTTTCCAGGTTGGCCGGGGTATTTTAAAGAGAGTGTAATAACTCCTTGAAGGCCAATGGGTTAGCGGTGCTCTGGTTGGAGACGCTGTTAGCATGGCCGAGTGCGATAGTCAAAGACCGGCCCGAGAGACTCATTGGTTTGGATAGACGTTGTTTCCAGCCTTTTCTGGGTAGGCTGGCCATGGTCTCAATGCGCAATCTGCTCTGCTACAGATCTAACCCCATAAATTAAGGATCCTATTTGTATGAAAGCCATGATCTTGGCTGCCGGTAAAGGCACCCGTGTGCGGCCGATCACCTACACCATTCCCAAACCCATGATTCCGATCATGCAGAAGCCGGTAATGGAGTTTTTGCTCGAACTGCTTCGCCAGCACGGGTTTGACCAGATTATGGTCAACGTCAGCCACCTGGCCAACGAAATTGAGGGGTATTTTCGCGATGGTCAGCGCTTTGGCGTCGAACTCGCCTATTCCTTTGAGGGCCGCATTGAAGAAAATGGCGAACTGGTGGGCGACGCCATCGGCTCCGCCGGTGGGATGCGCAAGATTCAAGACTTCTCGCCCTTTTTTGACGACACCTTTGTGGTGCTCTGCGGCGACGCACTGATCGACCTCGACCTGACGGAGGCCGTGCGTCGCCACCGCGAGAAGGGCTCGATCGCCACCATTATCACCAAGACCGTGCCTCTCAAGCAGGTGCCCAGCTATGGGGTAGTGGTCACCGACCCCGAAGGGCGCGTCAAGTCGTTCCAAGAAAAGCCCTCGGTAGAAGAGGCCCTCAGCACCGAAATCAACACCGGCATCTACATCTTTGAGCCCGAGGTGTTTGACTACATTCCCTCGGGGGTGTCGTTCGACATTGGCGGCGACCTGCTGCCCAGTCTAGTCGCCAACGGCGCACCGTTTTACGGCATTCCCATGGAGTTCGAGTGGGTCGATATCGGCAAGGTGCCCGACTACTGGCGCGCCATTCAAGACGTGCTCACCGGGGTAGTCAACCTGGTGGATATTCCTGGGCAGGAAATTCGCCCCGGCGTCTACGTGGGTCTCAACGTCAAGGCCAATTGGGACAAGGTCAACATCGAAGGGCCGGTCTACATCGGCGGCATGACCCACATCGAAGACGGGGCCACCATCATTGGCCCCAGCGCTATCGGCAACAACTGTTCGATCTGCCGGGGGGCGATCGTTGACAGGAGCGTAATCTTCGAATATTCGCGCATTGGCCCCGGTGTGCGCCTGGTGGACAAGCTGGTGTTTGGCCGCTACTGCGTAGATAAAACCGGCGCTTCCATCGACATGAAGGCCGCCGCCCTCGACTGGCTGATTACCGACACCCGCCAGGAGTTTCCGCTGGTGCCGCCCGTGGAGCACCGAGCGATCGCAGAACTATTAGAGCAGCACATCTAGGGTCGCCTAGCATTCAACTCGACCTGAACCCCAAAACCCCAGAGTTATGTCACTTTGGGGTTTTGGTTTGGCCAATCTCTACCCTGGGATAGTGGCGGGCAACTTGGCAAAGTGTCGTTTCCGATACAACTACTTCGAGGGCTTTTACCAATTCTTAGGAGGATGGTGTAAAAGCTTAAGGACAGCCATAGCGAATCGAGCCGCCGTAACGAGCGAGCCGATTGGCAGGTAGAGCTGTAATGCTGACACTCGGAATTAGTCTGCCTCTGTATTTGAGAGAGTTGTAACCACAATGAGCGATCGCAACCGTTCTTTTCGCCTATCGCGACGGCAAGTGGTGCGGGGGCTGTTGGCCTCCTCTGCCTTTGGGCTGACGGCCAAATTTGGTACCGGCTGCGCCCAGTCGCCCAGCACCGAGGGCGGCGCGGCCACCGATGGGTCTGCCCCAGAAGAACTGGTCGTAGGCTTCATCTACGTCGGGCCTAAGGATGACTTTGGCTATAACCAGGCCCACGCCCAGGGGGCCGCCGCCATGGCCGCCAACGTGCCCGGCATTCGCCTGGTAGAAGAGGCCAGCGTGCCCGAAACCACAGCGGTGGCCGAAGCCATGCGCAGCATGATCGAGATCGACGGGGCCAAGGTGCTGTTCCCCACCTCCTTTGGCTACTTTGATCCCCACATTCTCGCCCTGGCGGGCGAGTTTCCCGACGTGCAATTTTTCCACGCCGGAGGGCTCTACCAGGAAGGTGTACACCCCAAAAACGTCTGTAGCTACTTCGGCTTTATCGACGAGGCCCAGTACGTAGCCGGGGTAGTAGCCGCCCACATGAGCCCAGCGGGCAAGCTGGGGTTTGTGGCAGCCAAGCCCATTCCGCAGCTGCTGCGCAACGTCAACAGCTTTACCCTAGGGGCCAGGTCGGTCAACCCCGATGCCACCACCCAGGTAATCTTTACCGGCGACTGGTCAGTGCCAGTAAAAGAGGCCGAGGCCACCAACAGCATGGCCGACCAGGGCATTGAAGTGATCACCTGCCACGTGGATAGCCCCAAGGTGGTAATGGAAACCGCTGAGCGGCGCGGAGTAATGACCTCGGGCTACCACGCCGACCAAAGCCCCTTGGCCCCCAAAGGCTACCTCACCGGGGCCGAGTGGGATTGGTCGAGCATTTACACGGCTGTGGGCAAAGACCTAATGGCGGGCAAAACCCTCATGGCGGGCGATATTCCCCACATTTTGCGGGGCGGGTTGGCCGACAACTTCTGCAAAATGTCGGCCTACGGCCCCGCCGTCAGCGATGAGGCCAAGGCCGCTGGTGATGCCGCCATAGCGGGCATTAAATCGGGCGAGGTCATCATCTACCAGGGACCGCTGAAGAACAACACTGGGGGCGAAATTTTGCCCGCTGACCAGCAGCTCAAAACCGACAATATTGAGCTGGAAAAAATGGACTACTTTGTCGAGGGTGTGATTGGGTCCATTAGCTAAAACATCACCATGGCGTCTACAACAACCTGGCGGCGATCCTTAGAATCGGTGGCGCTGCCCATGGGGGCAGTGCTGTCGGCCCTGGTTATCTTTGGGGTATTTTGTGCCCTGGCTGGGGCCAACCCCCTGGCAGTGTATGCCTCTATCTATCGAGCTGCCTTTGGCAGCTGGAGCGCTTGGCAAAACACTCTGCTGCGCGCTTCCCCGCTGATGCTTACGGCCCTGTGCACAGCCCTACCGGCTCGGCTGGGGCTGGTCATTATCGGCAATGAGGGTGCCCTAGTGCTGGGGGGTCTGGCGGCGGTGATGGTAGGTCTGGCCCTGGGGTCGAGCCTACCCGGCGGACTGGTGCTGCTGGCCATGGCCCTGGGCAGCCTGGTGGCGGGCGGCCTGTGGATTATGGCGGCGGGAGCCCTACGCCACTACCGAGGGGTAAATGAAACCATCAGCAGCCTGCTGCTGAACTACATTGCGATCGCCCTGATGAACCACCTCGTGCAAGGCCCCCTGCGCGACCCCGCCTTTGTCAGCAAGCCCTCCAGCTTTGAGATTGCCCCGGCCGCCTGGCTGGGCAATCTGCCCGCTACCCGCGTTCACTGGGGGCTGATCTACGGCCTGGTGGCCTCGGCTTTGGCCTATATCTTGATTCAGCGCACTACCTTTGGCTTTGCCGCCCGCACCGCCGGAGGCAACGTACGCGCCGCCCGCATTGCCGGGCTGCCGGTGGGCAAGCTCACCCTAGCGGTGTGCTTTCTAGCGGGTTCCTGCGCCGGGCTAGCGGGCATGGTGGAGGTCGCCGCCGTGCAGAAGCGCCTGAACGAGTCGATTGTCTCAAACTACGGCTACGCCGGAATTTTGGTGGCCTTTGTGGCCCGCCACAACCCCCTGGCGACGGTGCTGGTATCGGTGCTGCTGGGGGGTATTTTGGCGGCGGGGGGCATTTTGCAGCGATCGCACAATCTCCCCGATGCCACCGTGATGGTCTTTCAGGGCATCGTGTTTCTCTGTGTGCTCTATAGTGAATCGCTCTACGGGCGCTTCGCGGTGTTTCAGGAGCGGGAGGCTCAGGCTGAAGGTGCGGTTGTGGCTGGGTAGGTAGGTAGGTGGGTGGATGGGTTAGGCACTCATCACCCGTAGGATGAGCGGCGGGAAGCTTACCGATCATGGCCTAAATCATCAATACGTGAGGGGAAGCGATGGCGACGGAAGCACTGGGCTGGTGGGGGGTGCCCCTGGGCATTTTGGCCGGTACCCTGCGGGGGAGCGTGCCCTTTCTGCTAGTCAGTTTGGGCGAATGCCTGACGGAGAAAAGCGGCAAGATCAACCTGGGTCTAGAGGGCACCCTGCTGATGGGGGCAATGAGCGCCTATGCCGTCTCCTACCTCAGCTCTGGCATTGTTGGCCCCACCCTTGCCCCCTGGCTGGGGGTGCTGACGGCGGGGATAGCGGGCATGGGGCTGGGGGCAATCCACGGCTGGCTGTCGCAGCAGCCCCGCGTCAACGATGTGGCGGTGGGCATCGCCATGATTATCTTTGGCGGCGGGTTGGCCAACTTTTTTGGCAAGCCCTTCATTCAGCCCCAGGCTCCCCAGTTGCCCACCCTGGCAGCGGGGGGCTGGAGCAGCCTGCCCCAGGTGCAGTCGGCGCTGCAAATTAGCCCACTGTTTTTGCTGGGCTTGGCGATCGTGCCGCTGATGAGCTGGTTTTTTAAGTCAACCCGCTGGGGGCTCTATGTGCGGGCCGTGGGCGATAGCCCCGATGCGGCTCTGGCGATGGGAATTTCAATTTTTTGGGTGCGGATGGCGGCGATTGTGGCGGGCAGCTTTTTGGCGGGCATTGGCGGGGCTAGTCTGTCGCTGTTTTACCCCGGCGTGTGGACGGAGCGCATCTCTAGCGGCCAGGGTTTGATGGCGGTGGCGCTGGTAATTTTTGCCCGATGGCAGCCCTGGCAGTGCCTGTGGGCCTCGCTGCTGTTTGGCGGGGCACAGGCGCTAGGGCCAGCGTTTCAGTCGGTGGGCATTGACTCGTACTACTACCTGTTTAATGCGGCTCCGTATATTCTCACGCTGGTGATTATGATCATCACCTGTTCGCCGCAGCGAACGCTGACGGGCGCGCCGGGGGCTCTGGGCAAGGATAGTTGACTTGTGGAGGTGGGCGGGTGGTGCATTGCGCTGTGCGCGAATGCACCCTACGGGTCGTCGCTGAGGAGGGCTTGGAGGGTAGTGGGGTCGGCGATGCCCTGGAGGATGGCGCTGACGATCATGGAGTCTTCGGTGTCGAGAGGTTCAACGAGGGAGTCTTCATCCCGTTCGCCGTTGAGAATGCGGCGAATGGCGGCGACCAGGTCTGTCCAACCGTGGGATTCTTGCTGGTGCAGAATGGGCTCTAGCTGCGCCTGTAGGTCTGGTTGCAGGGCAGCCATGGAGACTGCCCCAATCAGTTGCCCGTGGCGTTGCAGCTCGTACTGGGTACCGGCAAAGGCGGCTTTGGCCTGCCGCGCCTGCTGCCGATAGGCCCGCGCCGGGTCGGCTTGCCCCTGCTTGTCGGCAATAGCACCTAGCAATCCGTAGGTTTTCCAAATTTCGGCGGCGGCGGGGTCGAGGGTTTGCTTAATGGCTAGGGCGGCTTCGGCGTGGTGGCGGGCGGTGGCGAGGTCGGCAGCGCTGGGGTGGGGTTTGCTTTGCAGCAGGTTGGCGAGGTTGCTGAGCCGCACGGAGACTCCTAGAGAATCACCCGCCGCTTTACCGCCTGCGATCGCTTTCTCGTACCAGGCGATTGCCCCCTCCACCCGACCAGCGAGTTGGTTCAAATTCGCCAACTGATTCCAGGTAGTGACGGCTCCATTACTTCCTCCAATCATGCCCTGCTCTTCTTTAAGCCGCGCCGATTCCCGGTAGTGTCGCTCGGCCTCATCCCACTGCCGCGCCTCTTGGTACACCATGCCCAACTGGTGCCACACCACGGCTTCGCTAGCGGGTTCCCTCAGCCCCTGAAAGGTTTTTAGCGCTGCCTGGTACCGGGTCGCCGCTTCAGCCAAATCCTTCTGCACTAGGAACAGGGAGCCCAGTTGTATTTGATTGACGGCTGCTCCACGCGCATCATCTAAAATCTCACACACTCGCAGGGACTCTTCATAGGCATCTTTTGCGCCTGCATAGTTGCCCATCTCTCTCAACACATCCCCCAGGTCAGTGTGTAAAAATCCCCGCTGCCGCGTTACGCTGTCGCCCGGCTCTAGCTGCTCAGCCAAGGCAATCCCCGCCCGGTAGCACTCCGCCGCCTGCGCCGCCTGCCCCTGAAACCTGAAACAGCGCCCAATTCTAGTCAGGGTCACGCACTGCTCATAGCTGGGGGCCTCGCCCAGGCCCTGCAAAACCTCTGTAAACAGGGCCAGCGCCTCACCATAGCGCCCCGCACTCAATAGCGTCTCTCCCTGGTTGCTGCGGGCTAGATACCAGTTGCGCGAGCCTGCCTCCCCTTGCAGCAACCCTAGCTTTTGGGCCAGCGCCGCCCGGTCCTGGCCCAGGCCAAAGACTTCGAGAAACCTGTTGACGTTATCCCCAAAGTCCACGGCGTCGGGGTCGGCGGCGGCGATGGCCTGGTTTACTGCCTGCATCAGGTTGGGCAGCTCTCGGCGGGCAATGGCCCGCGCCGCCAGCGGGTTTTGACGGTCTTGCTGGTACAGGTAGCCCGAGAGCTGGTAGTAGCGCTGGCGGTGGCGAATTTGCAGGTCGGCCTGGGCAGCGGCGGGCACCTGCGCCCACAGCACCGGGGCCAGGGTGGGGTGAAACTTCAGGTAGGGCACCCCAATGCCGGGAATATATTCGGCCTGGATTAACCCTGTGCTTTCCAACGCCTGTCGTAGCGCAGGCCAGGTGGTTTCGTTGGCACCTTCGGCAAACTCTCGAATATCAGGGAGCTGGGCGAGTTGATCATGCAAAAAATTAGGCGTTTCCTGAATAGCTTGCCGAATCTGCTGGAGCTGTTCTGTGGATAGTCCAGTGTTATCCGGTGTCCAATCCCTAGGGTCAATGGAGAGCAACTGCTCGATCACTCGCCGAGTTTGCAGTGCCTGAGATTCTTGCTCTGTCAGCCCCAGCCCGGTAATCGCCAGCAGATCATCCTCAAAGGCACCGCCCTGAAACACGCCTAGCCTAGGCAACCACTGCCGCGCCTGATCATCCAGACGATCTAGCGACAGCATTAGCGAGGCCACCAGGGGGTTGGGGGCCTCCCCGGCCCGCACCGGGCTGGCCTGCAAAAGTTCCGCCAGCCGCTGCCCCACCTCGGCAATGCGCCGGGTCTTGAGCTGCCGCCCCAGCAGACCCATCGACAGCGGGTGAAAATCGACCAGGGCAAACAGCTTCACCAGGGCGGCTCGGTCTGGCGGGGGCGTGGCGGGGGCCGGGGGCAAGGCCCGCAGCGCCGCAAAATAGTCGAGGGCATCGTTGGGGTAGATCTCGCTGCCCAGCCCCCGCAGCGGCAGGCAAATGTGCTGGCGGCTGCCCTCAGTTTTGTAGTCGGGGTGGGCCAGGTCGGGCTGGCGCGTGGTCAGCAGCACCCGGCTGTGGCCTGCCTCTGACCAGGGCTTGGCGGCATCCAGCAGGGCGCGCTGCGGCCCTGGCTCCAGCGCCTCCAGATTGTCTAAAATCACCAGCGTCGCGGTTTGACGCAGCTGCGCCGTGGCGGCACTGGCGTCGATCAGGCTCTGCCCCAGCACCGTGGCCAGGGTGCTAACGGCATAGCTCACCGGGTCTTGGCCCTGGTAGGCGGCATAGTCTACAAAGCACACCCGCTCAAACAGGCCAGTCTGGTGCAGCCAGCGGCCCGCTTCCTGGGCCAGGTAAGTTTTGCCCTGGCCGCCAAAACCCGAAATTGTCAGGCGGCGGGTGCCCTGCACAAAGGCCCGCTCGATCTGCCACAGCTCCCGGCTGCGGCCCCAAAACCCCGCTTCTTGCATTTCAGGCAGGTTGCCCCCTTCGGCTTCGCTCCCTTCGGCCCCGCTCAGGGAGCGGGATGGTGTGCCCTGAGCGGAGTCGAAGGGCAGCAGCAGCGGCGTATCGGTCCCGGCCTGGTAGAGGGCGGGCAAAAACCAGTCTTGCAGACGCAGGGTAATGGCGGCTTGCGACTGGCCCCGCAGGCGGGTGCCCCGTTCGGGATGGCGGTACAGGTAGCGGCGGGCGTTGTCGAGGGCTTCGCCCATGCCCTGGCCCCGGCCCAGGTTTTGGTAAAACTGGCCAAACAACGCCTCCGTGGCGGCGACCAGCACCGAGTGGGTCATCGCCAGCACGGCGGGAATGCCCGCATGGGTGAGCCGCGCCGCCAGGCTACCCATCACACCGGGGGAGTCGGTGCTGCTGTCGTCGTTGGTGCCGCTGCCCACCGCTGCCGACTGGCAGGCCGACAGCACCATCAGGCCAATCTGCTGGCGGTGCAGCATGTCGCCCAGGGTTTCGGCGCTGATCAGGGCCTGGGTGCCCTCGGCGGTTTCAAACAGCAGGTAGCCCACATCCTGAGCCTCCTGGCGGCTGCCCTTGGTGAGCATGAGGCGATCGCTGAGCTTGGCATCTTCCCAGTGGCGACCGTCGGCATCGTAGACGCCGTGGCCGTCGAAGTGCAGAATATCGACCCTGGGCCGGGTGGTATCTTCGAGCCGCTGCACCAGAGCATCGAGGGTGGCGGGGCGCAGAAACTCGACATCGACTCGGCCTGCTGCCTCGGCGGCAATGGCCCGCATAATCGCCTGGGCCTCGCTGCGGGGGTTAATAAACCCGGCATCGCTGGGGCGGCTGATGACAAACAAAATGCGGGCGCTAGCCTGGGGCCGAAACCGAAACGCCGAGCGACCGCCCCCGGCCCCGGCCAGCCGTCGCCGTACCGAAATGCGCGGGGTCTCGTGCAGCAGGTAGGTGCCAGCGGGGTCGCGCAGCAGCTCCCAGGGCAGGCCCAAAATGGCCGGGTGGCGGGCGCTGATGGTGATCAGTCGCCCCGTTTCGTCGCTGTCTTGAAAGGTGTTGAGCAGGCGCTGGGCAGCGCGATCGCTAAAGACGGCCTCAAATAGGGCTGCACCCCAGGTGCTGAGGTTGGCTGCGATCGCCTCCGCCCGCTGGTCATCTACATCGGCGGTGTACTGGGCCGAGTAGACCTCCAGGTACCAGCGAATGTCTTCGAGTACGTTGGCACTGAGGGGTGAGGCGAAGTCGAGTCGGTCAGACTCGACTTCGCCCAGCTTGATCACCACCTGGCTAGGGTCGGGGAAGCGTAGATTTAGTTCTAGCGCCATGGGCCAATATCCTCAAATGAGCTTGTTAATAGGTGGTCAAAACCTATCGGGCAGCGGGCGGGGTGGGAGTCGTTTGACCTTGCCGCTGCTGCAAAAACTCGGCGAAGTCTTGCACCTCTGCCAGCAGAGAGGCTGGCATTTCATCCAGCAGGCGAAACAGGTCACTTTTCACCGGGCTGTAGCGATGCAGGAGAGTAATCTGGGACGTTTTCACTACCTCCACCCCCAGGGTTTCTCGAAATGCGGTGGAGCGATCGTGGGTAGAGCGCACCAGCCCTGTCCCAACCTCCAGGCTGACCCAGTCGCCAAACAGCTCCACCAAGTACGCCTCGCCCGGCTCCAGCACCTCCACAACGGTGCCGATAGTGCCCACTGGGGCCACCTCTAGCGGTTCCAGAGCATTGCTCATCTCTCCGCTGAGAGCAACGGCCTCCGCCAACTGCACCTGATCGAATAGCTCAAACTGCGCCATCAGTTCTCTCCTCTCCGTTCTGGAATAGCGGTAATAAACCGAGCGGTAGTCTCCCCTGGGCGGACGATCCAACCCGTTCTAACCCACCAAATCAAACCTGTCTCTCCCCGGATGCGGCTGATAGCCTGGTAGCGATCGCCATACTGATCCTGCCTTTGAAATGCCAGGTCTGCCACGGTCATAGCACTCAAGACAGCGGCACGGATGGCAGTAGGTGACTCGAACCCCATCACGGTCTGCCAAAACTTCTGCTTGTCACCGCCCTGACCCGGCACCGTTTCCCGCGTGAAGAGATAAACGGCCTTCTCGATGGGTATGTCTAGTGCTGTTGGCGGCGGCATGGTTGTGCGATCGCAGCTTTACCCATTTCCTTCTCCAAACTCTTCGCAAAACGCTTTGAGACCGATGTGGATGACAATCACCCCCGTGGCCACTACCAGGGTTTCTAGCAGCACGCCGGTAAACCCCATGGCCACCAGAATCGGGCCGAAGTTTTTGACCACGTCGCCGCTGGCCAGGTCTTTCCACTGCTGCCACTGAGCATTGAGCACGCCCCCCTCGTCGCAGAGGTCGGCTTTGGCTGCCGCTCTAAACTTCTTCAAGAATGAAATGGAGTTTTCTTGAGTGACGCGCTCAATTGCTGAAGCTTGTTGCGCCAGGGGGGCATTGGGTTCCTCTAGGCTACGCTGCACAGAGGTGGAGCGCATTTGCTCGATATTGGCCAGCTGCTGGTCGATCGCAGCGGCCAGAGACTGCACATCGGCATCAGAAAATGGGGGCACCATGGTTAAATTGGGAGAATTTCCCCTAAGCTAGCCGATCAGGCTCAATACAGCAGCTGCGCGATCGCAACAAAACCCTGCGTGCCCTCAAGGAAGAACTAGCTAAAGCCCTGCTTTAGCCGAGGAAATGAAGATCGCTACAGTGAGATAATGCCTAGGGAAGCGTTTTCGCATCCCCTTGACCTCAATTCGGACAAGCCCCTATGACCCAAGCTGAGCAGCTCATTCGCATGGCAAAAGACGAGCTGACAGAGTACAGCACCGACGCCCGCAAGATTGAGAAACTGCGCCGCAAGTTTAGCTTTGCCGTACCCTACCCCCAGCAGCAGGCCGTGCGGGAGGAAGTGGCCGCCAGCATTCCCAACAACTTTGTCGCCAAGCTGATTGAAAAAAACCGCCAGACCGTGGCCCTGCCCTTTTGGGGCATTGGTGGGCTGGGGCTGCTGCTGGGTATTTCGGGGCAGCAGCCGCTGGATTTGATCGCCACAGGCATTGGGTTTTACGTGGCCTTTCAGGTGCAAAAGCTGGGCTGGGAGTTGCAGGCCAAGCGACTGGTGCTGCAAACTCTCGATGAAATCGATGCCAGCGTGAAGAATCCAGAACCAGAAACGGCACCTTAAAAGGGTTCGGGGACTCAGCCCTACTCGCTTAGGCGTACACCTGTGCCCTCGCGAGACGACCCAACCCTCGGGTATTTTCGCGTCTAGAAATTATTCCCGCAGGCGATCGCACGGGGAGACTGCACCGAGACCTGGGTCGGATGCGTTACTGCTGGCGCGAGAGCGCATCCTACGCAACCTTAGAACGCCCCTGGGAGTCACTCCTCTGATTCAGGGTTGGGGTTGTCGCCGAGGCGGCATAGACTATTGGCATTTATTTTTTCTCTGCTATGGCTGCATCGATCGCAAATCAAACCGTTCTCATTACCGGCGCTAGCAGCGGCATTGGGGCCGCCTGCGCCCGCCAGCTCGCGGCCACTGGCGCGCGGCTAATTTTGGCCGCCCGACGATTGGAACCGCTGCAAACCCTAGCCGCCGAACTTCAGCAGCAGCATGGCACCGAGGTACTCACTGTGGGGCTAGATGTGCGCCAGCCGGAGGCCGTGGGTGAGGCGATCGCAACCTTGCCCGACTCTTGGCAGGCGATCGACATTTTGATCAACAACGCCGGGCTCAGCCGGGGGCTCGACAAACAGTACGAAGCTCCCCTAGACGACTGGGAAGCCATGATCGACACCAACATCAAAGGGTTGCTCTACGTGACGCGGGCGGTAGTGCCGGGTATGGTGGCGCGGGGCCGGGGCCACGTGGTGAATGTGGGCTCGATCGCCGGACGGCAGACCTACCCCGGCGGCAGCGTCTACTGTGCCACCAAAGCCGCCGTCCGATCCCTCTCCGAGGGGCTGAAGCTCGACCTGCTGGGCACCCCGGTGCGGGTCACCAACATCGACCCTGGCCTGGTAGAAACTGAGTTCAGTGTGGTGCGCTTTGGCGGCGATCGCGATCGCGCCCAGGGCGTCTACCAGGGCATGACACCCCTGACCGGCGACGACGTAGCCGATGTGATTGTCTTTGCCGTTACTCGCCCGCCCCACGTCAACATCAGCGACCTGCTGCTGCTGCCGACGGATCAATCGTCCGTTTTCCACATCCATCGGCAGGCTGAATAATTCTTTTGCGTAAGCGGTAAGCACCTGAGCCGCTAACCTCCGCTATACAATTAGCGATGGCACGAATCGTCCCTTCATTCGCAATATCAACTATGACCCTTTCCGTTGGCGACCCTGCCCCCGACTTTAGCCTGCTCGATGCTACCGGCAAAACCTATAGCCTGGCCGACCTCAAGGGTCAGCGAGTGGTCCTGTACTTTTACCCCCGAGACAACACCCCCGGCTGTACCAAAGAAGCCTGTGGGTTCCGCGATCGCTACGCCGACTATCAGGGCAAAGATGCGATCGTGCTGGGGGTTAGTACCGATGATGCCAAGTCCCACAGCAAATTTATCGACAAGTTCAGCCTGCCCTTTCCGCTGCTGGTGGATGAGGGTGGCGAAGTGGCCAGCCGCTACGGCGTTTATGGCCTGAAAAAGTTCATGGGCAAAGAATATATGGGTATCACCCGCAGCACCTTCATCATCGGCCCCGACGGCAACCTGGAGAAAACCTACCTCAAGGTCAAAGCCGAAACCCACGCCGACGAGGTGCTTGCCGACCTGGACACCCTCTAGCCCATGGCCTACTTCGCCCATATTTTACGTACCCTGATGGGGCTGCTGCTGCGCCGCCCCATTCTCGGTACCTGCGTCATTCCGCTGCTGGCCAATGGCACCATTGTGCTGGTGCGTCGCCGCGACAACGGCCTGTGGAGCCTGCCCGGCGGCATTGTTGACTGGGGCGAGGATGTGCTCGCTGCCGCCGCCCGCGAGCTGAAAGAAGAGGCCGGGCTCCAAACCGTGGGGCTAGAGCGTCTGGTGGGGGTCTACTCCCAGCCGGGGCGCGACCCTCGGTTTCATTCGGTGTGCGTGACGGTGGCGGTGCGGGTGACGGGCAAGCCCTACCCGGCTGATCCCCGTGAAATTCTGGAGGCGTCTTCCTTTAGCCGTGACGAGCTGCCGTGGGATCGCCTTTCCCACGACCACCGCCAGCATTTGCAAGATTTCTTTAAGGGAGAAACGGTTTTAGCCTAAGCTTTTGGGTAAGTTTGCCGGGTTTGCCGGATTGGGCACCGCCCTCCGGTTACCCTGGTGCCATCTACCCATTGAGTCGCTATGCCGTTACCCGCCGAGATTCCCATTCGCACTGGCCGCATGAAGCTCCCCAGCGGCAACGTGTTTTGGCACGAGGGCGGCAAACCCCAGGCAGAAACGGTGATTTTCTTGCACGGGTCGTGGCACGACAGCACCCAATGGCTACCGGCCATGCAGTGGTTGGGTCCTCGATACCACTGTCTGGCCCCGGATCTTCTGGGGTTTGGCGAATCGTGGCGCGAGGGCAAAACGACCTACTCGGTGGCCCTTCAGGTAGAGGTGCTGCACAGTCTGTTGAGCGCTCTGCGCATTCAGCGATTTCGGCTGGTGGGCCACTCGCTGGGTGCCTGGGTGGCGGGTCAATACGCCCTCACCTACCCCGACCAGGTGCAGAGCCTGGCGGTGCTGGCCCCCGAGGGGGTGACCGATCGCACCCTCCGAGGCCGCTGGCGGCGCGATCGCTGGCTGATTGCCCCCTGGTCACCCCTACCGCTGGTGCTGCCCTGGCTGGGTAAAGCCTCCTGGGCTAGAGCGATGCGCGATCGCCGCCGCTGCCTGCGCGAGGCCCCCGCCGCCTGCAAAATGCTCTTTCAGCGCCGCACCGCCGCTATCCATGGCGAACTGCTCAACCCAAGTTTGGGGCAGCTGTGGCTGCCAACCCTGGTGCTAGACTCTGCCGCCGCTGACCCCGTCACCCATCAGCTCAGCCGCACCTGGCTGCGCCTGCTGCCCGATGCCCAGCACCGCGAACTCGCCGCCGTCGATACGTCCCTGGGGGTGGACGAGGCAGACTTTGCGGCGGCCCTAGACCAACTTAAGCGTCCCGATCTACCAATCCAGAAGCGCTTGAAGACGACCCAAGCACCAGCCCAGCCCAGCTCAACCGCGCTCTAGCTCTGCGCTGGGCTAGTTGCCAGGGTCGCCATCAGCAGCTGAGACAGCTCTTCGGCCCGGTTGAGCACCATCAGGTGGCCACCGTCGGGCACCACCACATCGGCACTGCGGTCGCCAAAGGGAAAGACGCGATCGCTCCCCCCGTGAATATGCACCAGATGCTCGGGCAGCACCTGGTTGCGCCAGCCCACGACCCGATTGATCGCCCACTTCAGGAAAAACGGGTCGGTATCGACCAAAACCTGCTTAAACAGTGAGCAGTCGTCGCGATCGCTGAGGCCAAACAGCCAGTTCAGCAGCCAGTGCACCGCCCACAGCAGTTGCTTAAAGGGCACCACCAGCTGCACCGGCAGCCAGCGAAACACCTTGAAATAGGCCGGAATTTGTGCACCTGTCGTGGCGCTAGAGATCACAATCACCTGGGCTGGGTCGCACAGCTTGGCCATTTCGATTGCCATCAGCCCACCAAAAGAAAGCCCCACAAAGATAGGGTTTTCTGTGGTCACTTGCTTCAGCAGTCGCTGGGCGTAATGCTCAATGGTCTCTCGACGCTGAGGGCGCTGCCAGAGAATATGCACAGGCCGGTAGCCCTCCAGCTGCAAGCGCTGAAACACTCGCCAGTCGGCACCGAGGCCGCTGACAAAATAGATCGCGCGCTCGGCGATCGCAAGGTCGCCATCGACTGCGATCGCCGAATCTTCAGCTTTGCTCTCCGAGGGAAATGGGGCAGTGCCTACCATGCTTGCCTTAGCCCTTGAGCGCCTCGATCTCGCGGCGAATGGCCGCTAGCTCTAGGGTCAGCGACTCCAGATCGCTCTGCACGGCATTGTTAACTACAGGGCTAGCCACGGTGGTAATGGTGGTCTCACCAGCCCCTGGGCTAGAGGCTCCAAAAGGATTTGGCACCTGGCTGAGCAACCCATCAACAAACTGCCGGGCCTCGCGCTCGGTGGTCTCGCCCTTAATCTCTAGCTCTTCAGTGAGTCGGTTGACATCGCTGCCCAGGGCAGAAAATTTTTGGCTCGAGGTTTCAGGATCCTGGAGGGCCTCAATCAGTGATGCGGTGGCCCCCAGGGTAACGCGAATTCCCTTCTGCAAGGTTTGAGTCAGGTCATCAGGGTACATAGCTTGCTACCTTAGAAACTCCAAAATCAAGCGCTCGACGATCAGACGAAGAAATGCAGAACGTCTTTAAGCACAACCAACGCCGCTCTAGCGGTACTTTGGCGCTCACATTCTATCGCGCTGGCCCTTAGAGGTGTGGCATCTCAAGCTACTATCCCGCTGGGGGAAGAGAAGTGGCAGGTGGCGACCCTAGCCCAGGTAGGTAATGATATCGTCGTAGATCTGCGACAGCTCGGCCTCGGTGGTCACGCGAATGCGATCGTCACGCAGGGTCAGCAGCACCTTGGCCGCAAAGGGGCTAGGCCAAATGTTGGGGTTGCAGAACACCTCCAAAAACACCTCTCCGCTGTGGCGGTATTCCATCGAAGGCTGCGGCGTCCGACGACCGGCATCTCCCCCCTGGGCAGCCGCACCTTTCAGCGCAGTCATCAGCTCGTCTAGGGAAGCCTTGAGGGATTGGGCCGCTTCTACAGAAAAGGTAAAGCGAACAGATCCCTGGGACAGGTTGAGGGTGAGAGGGGCGCTCATGGGGGCAGTGCTCGTTGCGATCGGTTAGAGAGAGAAGCCAGTTTAGCCCTGCCGCTCAGTCACGAGTTCTCATGACAGGGGGCTATCCAGGCAAAGGCAACCCTATTGTGTCATTTGGCGACCCGCCTAGGGCAATCCTACCGGCGATCGCCATCTCCTTACCTAGGCAACCGTCGCCAAAGGTAACAATAGATTACGTTGTGTGTCTTGCTACGGCACAGCTCCAGCTTTTGTATAGCCTCCTAGAGCCCCATCCAAATCCCAAAGAAAACCCTAAAGCTTTGTCAGATCAGGGGTTTCCCTCTCTAAAGTGGTAAGCAACAACTCAAGTATGAGAGCTAGGGTTTCTGTTTAGTTCTGTAATCATACGTCTGAGTGTTTACTCCCAACGGGTCTTCTACTGGCTCAGCGCCGTGGGGCCAACACCCCGCGCCGCCGACCGAAGCCCGTTCCCAAGACTGCACTGCTCAACGCTGGAGAAGGCATGGCCGCAAATTTCCCCTCGTTTTTATCCCCGGCTACGGCCCGTGAAGCGCTGTGGCCCACCGCCACCGCGCCCACCCCGGTCGATCGCATTCGACGCCTGGTCTGGAAAATTGCCTTTGCCACCCTTGCCCTAATGGCGGTAGGCAGCGCCACCCGAGTGATGAATGCGGGGCTGGCCTGCCCCGACTGGCCCCTGTGCTACGGCCAGCTGGTGCCCCAGCAGCAAATGAACCTCCAGGTATTCCTAGAGTGGTTTCACCGACTGGATGCCGCTCTGATTGGCCTCAGCACCCTGTGGCTGGTCGCCCTCAGCCTGTGGTACCGACGCCAGGTGCCCGGCTGGCTACCCTGGGCATCGGTAGGGGCAGTGGCTCTGATTGGCGTGCAGGGAGCGCTCGGCGGCCTAACGGTGACCCAGCTACTGCGCTTCGACATTGTCACGGCCCACCTGGGTACGGCGCTGCTGTTCTTTAGCGCCATGCTGAGCCTCGCCTGCTGTCTGCTGCCCTACCGCAGCACGGGCACTGTCGGTCGCCTGCCCTGGCTAGGGCTGGGAGCCGTTGCCGTAGTCTACGTTCAGTGTTTGCTGGGCGGCCTGGTAGGGTCGCGCTGGGCAGCCCACCAGTGCCTGGGTCTCAAGGAACTGTGTCAGGTGATGAACAGCCATCTGGTGGGCATTTTGCCCACCACCGCAATGGTGCTGGCGCTGACCTGGACAGTGTGGCGCACCCCGGCGCTCACCTATCCCCTGCGACGGCTGGGCAGCCTGGCCAGCGTGCTGTTGGCATTTCAGCTCGTCATGGGCATTGCCACCTTTCGGCTGCGGCTTCAGATTGAACCCTTAACCGTAGCCCACCACACCCTGGGAGCAGCGCTGGTAGGTACTCTGGTCTGTTTTGCGGTGCTGGCCTGGCGCGATTGCCTGGGCCCGATTCCCAGTGAGCCCCGATTCGGTGCTGCCGAGACGCTGCCCTCTCCTGCGGCTTCTGCCGCTGAGGTATAGCGGCAAATTTTGCCGTTACTAAGGACTACCTCCACTTTTTAAGCCTATTCAGCTGACGGCTACGGGTTTTAGAACCATTTAGGATTTTTTGCATGAATCAGACCACCACATGGAATGCCCCCACTCGGCACCACGAGTCTTTTAAGGCTGTTGTGCAGAGCTATGTGCAGCTCACTAAGCCCCGCATCATCCCCCTCCTGCTAATTGAAACAGCGGCGGCGATGTGGGTGGCGAGCCAGGGCGAGGTCGACCCGGTGCTGCTGATGGTGACGCTACTGAGCGGCACCCTGGCCGCAGCTTCAGCCCAGGCCATTAACTGCGTCTACGATCGCGACATTGACTACGACATGGAGCGCACGCGCCACCGCCCTATTCCCGCCGGGCGCATTCAGGTGCGCGACGCGCTGGTGTTTGCCGGGGTGCTCGCCGCGCTGTCCTTTAGCCTGCAAGCCCTGGTGGCTAACCTGCTCAGTGCCGGCCTGGCGATGCTGGGCATTGCTATCTATGTAGGGGTCTACACCCACTGGTTGAAGCGGTCTTCGCCCCAGAATATAGTAATTGGCGGCGCGGCTGGGGCAATTCCACCCCTGGTGGGCTGGGCGGCGGTGACTGGCGATCTGCCCCTGGCGGCGTGGCTGTTCTTTGCCATTGTGTTTATTTGGACGCCGCCTCACTTCTGGGGGCTGGCCATGCTGATTCAAGATGACTACGCCAAGGTCAATGTGCCGATGATGCCGGTGGTGGCAGGCGACGAGGCGACGGCGCAGCAAATTTGGTACTACACCCTGGTGCTGGTGCCGCTGACGCTGATGATGACCTTCCCCTTAGGAGCCACCGGGGCGGTGTATGCGGCGATCGCCCTGGTGCTAGGAATCATGTTTATGCAGCGGGCCTGGGCCTTGTTGCAAGAGCCGAGCGATCGCGACCTGGCCAAGGGGCTATTCAAGTTCTCGATTCTCTACATGATGCTGCTGTCGGCAGGCATGGTGGTCGATAGCTGGCCGGTGACGCGATCGGCGGTGGCGAATGTTTCAGGTCACCTGGAGCCTCTAGCCAGCATGCTGCCGTTTTAGCCAAGGAGGATTGCTTGGGGGATGCCAATCTTAGTCAAGCCAAAATCCCAATCAATCCCAAATCTAAAATCCGCCTTTCTGCCGCCGCCCAGTGGAGTTCTGTAGAATAACCAAAGTAGGAACCAGTTCGTTTGGGGTTAGCTCTACAGATGGCCGCGGCGGTAACGATTCAAAATCTGAAGAAGTCCTACGGGGCGGTGGAGGCGGTGCGCGATGTGTCGCTCACCATCGAGCCCGGTGAAATTTTTGGCCTGCTGGGGCCAAACGGGGCGGGCAAAACCACCACCATTCGCTGCCTCTGCACCCTGGCCACCCCCGACAGCGGCACCCTTGAAGTCATGGGCGTCTCGGTGGTTGAGCAGCCTCGGCTGGTGCGCCAGTACCTGGGCTACATCGCCCAAGAGGTTGCTTTAGATAAGGTGCTCACCGGGCGCGAGCTGCTTCAGCTTCAGGCCGATATTTACCACATGCCCAAGGGTGTCTCGGGCCGACGCATTGACCAAATGATTGAGCTGCTCGATCTGGGGGACTGGGCCGACCAAAAAACCGGCAACTACTCGGGCGGATTGAGAAAGCGCCTCGATTTGGCGTTAGGTCTCCTCCACCAGCCCGATCTGCTCGTGCTCGATGAACCCACCGTGGGCCTCGACATTGAAACCCGCGCAGCCGTGTGGGCGTTCCTTCGCCAGCTCAAAGCTGCGGGCACCACCATTCTGATTACCAGCCATTACTTAGAAGAAGTCGATGCCTTAGCCGATCGCGTCGCCATTATCGATCGCGGTCAGGTCATCGCCTCGGGCACCCCCAGCGATCTGAAGGACAAGATTGGGGGCGATCGCATTACCCTACGCATTCGCGAATTCACCTCTGACGCCGAGGCTGCCAACGCCCGCACCATGCTGGCCGAGCTGCCCTTTGTGCGCGAGGTGATCGTCAACACCGCCCAGGGCAACTCGTTAAACCTGGTGGTAGACCGCCAGCCCGACGTGTTGCTGACGGTGCAGCAAGCGCTCAAAGCCGCCGACCTGCCGGTCTTTGGCATTGCCCAGTCACGCCCCAGCCTCGACGACGTGTACCTGGCCGCCACGGGCCGCACCCTGATGGATGCGGAGCTGGCCGCTGTCGGGCAGCGCGACCTCAAGAAAGAAAAGAAACAGGCCATGCAGGGACGTTAGGATAACACCATGAGCACCACTATCCCCACCCCATCCCCAATCCGTGAGGCTGCCCCCAGCCTTGAAAATTCAGAGCTAAAAGCCTGGAAGACCGAGCTGATCAAATCTCAAGGGCTGGTCTCCGGGGCCTTTGTGCAAGAGACCTTAGCCATGACCCGGCGGCTGTTTATCCAGCTCCAGCGCCGCCCTACAACCCTGGTGGCGGGGGTAATTCAGCCCTTGATCTGGCTAGTGCTGTTTGGGGCACTGTTTCAAAATGTGCCCGCTGGGCTGTTTGGCGAGAGCCACAACTATGGGCAGTTTTTGGGGGCGGGCATCATTGTGTTTACCGCCTTTGGCGGAGCGCTCAACGCCGGGCTGCCGGTGATGTTTGACCGCGAGTTTGGCTTTTTAAACCGGTTTTTGGTAGCCCCGTTGGCCTCGCGCTACTCCATTGTGGTGGCGTCGGCACTGTTTATAGCCGCCCTGAGCCTGGTGCAAACGGCGGCTATTTTAGCCCTTAGCGCCGTGCTTGGCGCAGGGTTGCCCAGCCTGCCGGGGCTGCTGCTGGTGCTATTTATCGTTATGACTCTGGTGCTGGGCGTGACGGCGCTTAGCTTAGGGCTAACCTTCGCGCTCCCTGGCCACATTGAGCTGATTGGGGTGATTTTTGTCACCAACCTGCCCCTGCTGTTTTCAAGTACGGCTCTGGTGCCGTTAGAATTTATGCCCCAGTGGCTACGGGTGGTGGCTAGCTTAAATCCTTTAACCTACGCCATCGAGCCTATTCGCTACGTCTACCTGCACCCTGCTTGGGGTTTAGGTGACACAGTGCTGCAAACCCCTTTTGCGGCAGTTTCACTGGGGGCTTGTCTGGCTGTTCTGGTGGTTTTTTGCGGGTTGGCGCTGGGGTTAATCCAGCCTCTGCTGCGTCGCCGCATTGCCTAGAAACAGGCCCTAATGAGCCAGTCTTAGAGCTGGTATAGAGGGTATCCTCAGCTTACAAGTTAACCGTTACAATAGTGGGCATAGATGGCACGACTGCCCCGTATCTAAGAATTTAGTAGTTATGGTGTCAAGGATCAATCCTATGGCTTACCCAATTTTTACCTCTCGACCCCTGGCAGCCGCGATCGCAGCCGCTAGCCTGCTGGTTATGGCTCCAGCGGCCTTGGCCCAGTCCACGGCTACCGACCCCAGCCGTACCCCCCGCGTTGACACCAACGAAGGGTTTGGCGACAGCGACGCCAACGGCGGCATCTTTGGCGAGAGCAGCAGCCCCTTCGATCTAATTCACCGGGCCGTGCTGATGAACGATCGCACCCCCAGCGACTTTAGCCGCCAGCATCGCGGCCGCATCAGCAATGAGGCCTCCAACTTCCGCACCCTACAGCAGGACGCTCTACGCCGTCAGCAGACGCAACCGGAAGCGGCTGACGTTACCGCCCCCGCAACAGGAGAAGAGTAAGCCGCTATTCTCTAGACAGCAGGCATGGATCAACGCCCTTGGAAAAACCTGGCTTACGCCAGCCCTTTAAAGACCGTCTCCCTGAGATTTAGCGAGACGGTCTTTAGATCTTTAAAGAACTCTCTCTGGCAAACCAATGGGATGGCAGGCAAAACGCCTTGCGGCCCAAAAGCTTTCTGAACTGTCCACAGGTTGCTACAGCTCGCAGGTAAATAGGCGGCTTAGAAAATAGTTAACCATTTTGGCTCCGTAGGGAGAATTCCACCAGATTATGGGGTAGCAACCTACAGGATCATTTAAGTCGTAGTGAACTTGGTCAATAGTTTTCCACTGTTCGTTTTGGTGCCAGCCCACCTGTTCGCCCAGTCGGTTGAGGATGGCGGTGTCTTGAATCAGCGCTGTTTCAAGGGTGCCGCCTAGGGATTGGTAGATCTGGAGCTGTACGCTAAAGCCAAATCGCCCACCTGTATAGGTTGTCCACAGGCGATCTACCACTCGCAGCACGCTGCACGAAAACAGGCGAATGGCATCGGGGGTCAAATCTTCGCGATCGGGGGTGCCGGCCTCCTGTAAGATCACTCGCACCGTTTCTTCGTCCGCCTCCCTCAGCTTGCCAGTTTTAAGCAGCCGTTGCAGGGGCTGGTAGCGTTCCACATCGGTAACCAGAGTCAGGGCATCTTCAAGGCGGGCAATGCGCTCCGTGAGTCCCTGCTGGAGAAATCCCTCTACTCTGGCCTCTAACGCCTCCAGCCGAGCGGCTAAATCCGTCTGTGCCCCTTCCCCATCCATAGCGACTCCTTATAGGTAATGTCAGCTAAACACCTCCTCACCAGCTGAAGCCATCTAATCGCTTAGGCACAGAGTTAAATCTAGCTAACGTTCTAAATTCTAATACTGAGCCGACAACGGCGACAGCACGCCTAGCCCTAGGTGGGGTTTTCGCCCTGGGAACGCAGGGGGGCTAAGGCCTCGTCGTTTTCTAGGGCGGCGCGATCGAGGCTGGTTGAGGTTGTCACAGTCGGGGGTGCCCCTGGCCCACCGTAAAACAGGCGATCTTCTAAACCCTTAAGCAGCACGTAGAGCACCGGCACCACCAACAGGCTCAGCACCGTCGCCACCAGCAGCCCCCCAAACACCGTGTAGCCCACCGACCAGCGGCTGGCGCTACCCGCCCCGGTAGCAATCAGCAGGGGAAAGAACCCTACCAGCGACGAAATCGCCGTCATAATGATGGGGCGAAATCGCTGCTCGGCGGCGGCAATGGCCGCAGGCACCAGCCCCAAACCCTGGCTCCTGGCTTGGTTGGCAAACTCCACAATCAGAATGGCATTTTTGCTGGCGAGGCCAATCAGCATGACCATCCCCACCTGGGCGTAGACATTGAGCTCAAGGCCCCGGAAGAACAGGAACGTCAGCGCCCCCAGTACCGCCAGGGGCACCGTCAGCAGAATGATGATGGGATCGACGTAATTTTCGTACTGGGCCGCCAGCACCAAAAACACCACCAGCACCCCAAGCCCAAAGATAAGGATCGAGAGACCGCCGGAGGCCAGCTCTTCCCGAGCTGTGCCCTGCCAGGCCTGCCCTACCACCGGCAGAGCGGCCTGGGCATGGGCCGCAGTCATGTCTGCAATCAGCTGGCCCGAGCTAGCTCCCGGTGCGGGCAACCCCTCCAGCTTGATCGCCCGCAGCAGGTTGAAGTGATTGATGGTAGACGGCCCAACGATTTCTTTAAGTGTGACGACTTCCCCGAGAGATACCATGGTGCCCTGGCGCGATCGCACATAAATAGCGTTGATATCGCCGGGCTCATTGCGGAAGCCTTCGTCGGCCTGTACGTAGACGCGGTAGTTGCGCCCGCCAGAGGTGTAGTCGTTGACGTAGCGGGAGCCCAGGTAGGTGCTAACGGTGGTAAGCGCCTCGCTGATATCTACATCTAGAGCTTTGAGGCGATCGCGGTTAAGCTCCACCTGCACCTGGGGCGAACTGGCCGTAAACTGCGTAAACACCCCCGCTGAGGCAGGCGACTGATTAGCTGCCCCCATAATCTCGTAGGCGTTAGCCAAAAACTGGTCGATGGTCATCTGGCTACCGCTGCGATCTTGAAGCTGCATCTCTAGCGAGCCGGTAGGGCTAAAGCCGGGCACTGGCGGGGCATTAAAGGCAATCACCAGCGCCTCCTGAATTGCCGAAAGCCCACCGTTAACCTTGGGCAACAGCCCTGCTATCGTCGCCTCAGGGGCGCGCCGCTCCTCCCACGGAGCCAGGGTGACAAAAAACACCCCCCGGTTGGGCGAGGGGCCGTCAAAACCAAACCCCGACAGCATAAAGGTGCTGGTCACCTCCGGAAACTGGGAAAGGATCGTATCGGCCTTGGCCATCACCGCTTTGGTGTATTCCAGCGACACCCCATCAGGGGCCTGCACAATGCCCAGGAAGTAGCCCTGGTCTTCTTCGGGCACAAAGCCCGTCGGGACGAGGCGAAACATGAACACCATGAGCATTAGCCCCACCACAAACAGGGCCACAACACCGTAGCGCAGACGAATCAGCATCCGCACGGCCCGTCGATAGCGCTCCACAATCCACGCCAGCATCTGGTTAAAGCGATCAAAGAAGCCTGCCAGGGGGCCACCCCGCCCTGGAGCCGATGGGCGCAGCAGCAAGGCCGACATAGCGGGCGAAAAACTGAGGGCGTTAAAGGTTGAAATTATGATGGTAAACGCAATGGTGAGGGCAAACTGCTGGTAAATCTTGCCGGTACTGCCCGGAAAAAACGCCACCGGAACAAACACCGCAACGAGAACCAGCGAGGTGGCGATTACCGCCCCCGAGAGCTCCTGCATCGTGTCCAAGGCGGCCAGGCGCGGGCGCATGCCCTGGTCAATCTTGGCGGCAATGGCTTCCACCACAATGATCGCATCGTCGACCACGAGACCCGTGGCTAGAATGCAGCCAAACAGGGTCAAGGTATTGATCGAAAACCCAAACAGCAGCAGGAAGGCCATGGCCCCAATCAGCGAGACTGGGATCGCGATCGCCGGGATAATGGTTGACCGCCAGTCTTGCAAAAACAAGAACAAAATCAGCAGCACCAGACCAATGGCTATGGCTAGGGTGATCAACACCTCTTCTAGCGACACCTTCACAAATTCAGTGGTGTCAAACACCAGTTCCGCCCGATAGCCCGGTGGAAACGATTGCTGGAGTTCAGTGATGCGATCGCGCACTGCCTCAGCCACCTGCAGGGCGTTGCTGCCCGGCAGCTGGTAGATAATCAAACCTGCTGCCACCTTGCCCTGGGTCTTGGCATCAAAGCTGTAGTCTTGGGCCCCAACTTCAGCTCGCCCCAAATCACGCAGCCGCACCAGGTTGCCGTTGGCCCCCACCTTGACCACCAGGTTCTCAAACTCTTCTGCCTCCTCCAGACGCCCCGGCAGTCGCACGGTGTACTGATAGGCTTGATCAACGCTGGTAGGGGAAGCTCCGACCGACCCGGCCCCCACCTGAATGTTTTGCTCTTGCAGGGCCGCCACCACATCGCCTGGGGTGATCGACTGACTGGCCAAGGCGGTAGGATCGAGCCAGAGCCGCATGGCGTAGCGACCCGACCCAAAGATCTCGGCGCTACCGACGCCGTCGATCTGCTTCATCTCGTCGAGAATGAACAGGTCGGCGTAGTTGCTCAGGAACAGTGCGTCGTAGCGATCGTCATCGGTAAAGAAGCGGTACACCAGCAAAATGCTCGGCGACTGAGCCGTCACCGTGACCCCCAGCTGACTGACCTCCGGCGGCAGTAGGGGGGTCGCTCGCGAAACCCGGTTTTGCACATTGACCTGGGAAATATCCTTGTCTTGCCCAGGGCCAAACACTACGTTAATGGTGCTCTGGCCGGTGTTAGTGCTGCTGGAAGTAACATATTGCATACCTTCCACACCGTTGATTTCGCGCTCCAGCACCGTGGTGACGTTGCTCTCTACGGTTTCGGCATCGGCCCCGTTATAGTTAGCTGCCACCGAGATCTGCAGCGGCGCAATCTCCGGCAGTTGCTCAATCGGCAGCTGCGGAATGGCGATCGCCCCCGCCAGCACAATCAGCAGGGTGCACACGGTAGTGAGCACCGGGCGACGAATAAAGTTGTCGGCAATGGAGAACAGCGCCATGGGTGAGATACCGGGGGCTTAGGGGAGTAAAAGGCTGCGATTTTCGTCGGAATTACGTTGCGAACCGGGTCGTGCCCACGCAAAGCAATAAATGGGCTAGGGCGTTGCTGAAGCCTGGGCCTCAGGGTCAATAGGCCTACCGTCTTGCAGCTGTAGAATGTTGGTCACAATCACCTCATCTCCAGCTTTTAGACCGTCAATTACCTGGTAGCTTCCTCCCTGAATTGGCCCAAGCTGCACCGGTCGCTGGGTGGCCACCCGCAGAGTTTGGCCGTCTTCCTGGGGCTGGTCGGTAGCCACAAACACAAAGCTCTGCCCGGCGATGCGGGTGACGGCCACCGTAGGCACCAGCAGCGTAGCGGTGGTGCTCCAGATCAGTCGCGCCCGCACAAACTGCCCATCGCGCAAATTGCCTGCCTCATTGGGGAAGCGAGCCTTGACCAAGATCGATTGCCCCGCGCCATCCACCTCTGGCGAAATAAAGCTGACGCTGCCCGTAGCCAGGGGTTCACCCGTATCGGGGCTGAGCAGCTCTACCGGAATGCCCGTCCGCAGCTGGCTGGCACGGGTAGTCGGTACCTGAATACGCAAAAGCAGCGCGCTGTTTTGGGTAATGGTAGCCAGGGTGTCCCCCGCCTGCACATAGTCACCAACCTTGAGGGACACATCGCCCAAAAAGCCTGCCACCGGAGCCACCACCTGCTTAAAGCCCAGGTCTGCCTGGCTGACATCTACCTGGGCCTGGGCCTGTTCAAAGGTTGAGAGCGCCTGCTGGAGCTGGGCCTGGGCAGTTCGCACATTGTCTGATGCCTGACGCTGAGCCGCCTGGGCAACGTTTAGCCGGTTTTGGGCATTGTCTAGCTCTTGGCGGCTCAGCGCCCCCGCTCCCACCAGGCGTTCAGTGCGGCCAAATTCAACCACGGCCAGTTCAACATCGGCCTGGGCACGGGTCAGCTCGGCCTGAGCGGCATCGACTTGGGCCTGGGCAGCATTGCGCCCAAACCCAGCCGCCTGGGCCGCAGCCTGATTCGCCGCCACCTCAGACTGCACCTGATTGGTACTGAGCTGCACGACGGGCTGCCCTTGGGCCACGGCACTGCCAGAGCTGGCCAGCACCTGGGTCACGCGGCCTTCGACCTCTGGCTTGAGTTCTATGCGCTGCTCGGCCTCTAGGGCCCCAACGAAATCGGAGCTTTCTTCAAAGGTGCCGGGCTGAAGCTCCTGTACCTGCACCTGCACCGCTGGAGGACCTGTCATGGCGTCTGGTGCCGGTCGACTACAGGCCGCTACAGCGAGCGACAGGGTGAGGGCGACCCCCAAAGCCTGTCGCGATCGACTAATGTTCACTGGCAGCATAGGATAACTAGACATGGAGTGCAGGTTAGACATCGGATGCCATTGCTTAATGGTAATTCAGAGAGCCTAAAGGCATGGCGGCGTCGCGGTCTGGCCCCATGCCGACGCCCTGGCCTCTGCAATTCGCTGGGCAATAGGGGCTGATTCAGTTCAGTGAACGTAGCGAACCTCCGTCTGTGAGATAAAGCCTCAACATATCGAGCAGCAGACGGGCATGGTCACGAAACGAGCAGCTCTGCGGTTCGTAGATGCGGTGTAGCAAAATACCGTCTACCACGCAGCTCAAAAAACCGATCAGTTTTGGGTCGTCTAATCCCAATAGGGCGGCTATATGCTGTTCGCTCTCTTGCCAAACCTCGTGAAACACCTCGGTTGGAACGCCACTTTCTCGGTGCTGGTGCTGATAAAACTCAATCCAGATCAGCGTTTTCTTCCTTAAAAAATCTTCGTTCTGGGCGACATACTCCAGGGCGGCCTCTACTCGACCCAGCACGCACGGCTGTTGACTGGCAATGGCGATCGCGCTTTGAATATCTCGCAGCGTAGTTTCGCGCACCAATTGCTCAAATAGCCCTTCTTTACTGGGGAAGTAGTGATAAAGCGTGCCTGTCGATACCCCCAGCCCCTGGGCAATTTGCCGCATGGTCAGCGCAGCGTAGCCTTTTTCAGCAAATAAATCAAAGCATTGGTTCAACAGCTCCCTGCGGTACTGGTCATGGTCAACGATCTTGGGCATACACGCTCAGGCGCTGCGGCCTAACCTCTAAGCAGCTTCAAAACCATACCCCAATCCCTGGAAAGTTTTATGTTGAACGATCGGTATAAAAACAATACCTGTTTTGCACTGCCCTGTAAACCCTTCCTATAAATTGTGTGTATTTGGCTTAGAACCTAGACATCTAGTACAAATTTGACTTTACATGGGCATGGGTTGAGCCTCTGTGAGTCCCTAGGCACCTGGGGTTAGGGCATTGGTATCTGTGGCGTTTGGTGGTTGGTTGGGTCATAAGGAGACACATTGAATATTCACAGTCTGAAGCTTCGACGATTCAAGCCCCGCAATCTCAGGCGGGAGTGGTTGTCTAACCCCAAGGCCGACATTTTGGCGGGGGCGGTGGTAGGGCTGGCGCTGATACCAGAGGCGATCGCATTTTCGATCATTGCTGGCGTAGACCCCAAGGTAGGGCTTTACGCCTCCTTCATCATCGCCGTTACCACCGCATTTTTAGGCGGGCGTCCGGGGTCAATCTCTGCCGCTACCGGAGCTATGGCTCTGCTGATGATCGACCTAGTGCGCGACTACGGTCTGGAATATCTGCTGGTGGCCACCCTGCTGACTGGCATCTTTCAGGTCATTTTTGGGGTGCTCAAGCTGGGTCGCCAGATGCGCTATGTCCCCCGAGCGGTCATGGTGGGCTACATCAATGCTTTGGCAGTGCTGATTTTTTTGGCGCAGTTGCCCCAGCTCATCAACGTGCCGCCAGCGGTGTATGTGATGGCAGCCCTATCGCTCGTGATCATTTACGGTCTACCCCGGTTGACTAAGGCAGTGCCCTCCCCCTTGGTCGCCCTATTTGTTATGACCACTGCTGCGATCGCCCTCAGAATTGAGGTGCCCACCGTCGGCGACATGGGCGAGTTGCCCACCGCCCTGCCGATCTTTGCGCTGCCCCAAGTGCCCTTAACCCTCGAAACCCTGCGCATTGTGCTGCCTACATCCTTGACCATGGCAGTGGTTGGGCTGCTGGCTTCATTTCTTACCGCCTCGTTGGTAGATGAGCTAACCGACACCCCCAGCAACAAAAACCGGGAGGCTAAAGGTCAGGGCATTGCTAACATCATCACTAGCTTCTTTGGCGGCATGGCAGGCTGCGGCATGATTGGCCAATCGGTGATCAATGTACAGTCTGGCGGTCGGGGACGACTCTCTACCCTGTGCGCCGGGATATTTTTGCTCTTCGCGATTCTGGCCCTCAGCGACTGGGTGCGCCAAATGCCCATGGCGGCCCTGGTTGCCGTAATGGTTATGGTGTCCATCGGTACCTTTCGCTGGGCCTCCTTTCGCGACATGGCCCGCATTCCGCGCAGCGAAACAGCAGTTATGCTGACCACCATGCTAGTGACTATTTTTACCCGAAACTTTGCCCTGGGCGTAGCTACGGGTATCGTCATGAGCACAGTCTTTTTCTCGCGCAAAATTGCCCGGCTGGTATTTGTCGATAAGGTGTTAAGAGATGACGGTAACCACCGTATCTACAACGTGTCTGGGCAAATTTTCTTCGTATCTGTCGAAGAATTTTCAGACGCCTTTGACTTCAACGAGTTTATCGATCGAGTCACCATCGACCTCACCCACGCCCACCTGTGGGATCAGGGCGCTGTAGCCGCCCTAGATAAGGTGGTCAATAAATTTCGCCGGGCTGGGGCAGAGGTAGAGGTAGTCGGCCTCAACGAAGCCAGCGCCACTCTGGTGGAAAAATTAGCCATCCACAGCCAACCAACGCCATCCCCCAGCAGGCCCATTGCCAAAGAGAACTAAGGTATTTATGAACCGCATCTTGCTATGTACCGATGGCTCACCGTTTGCCCAGAGCAGCTACTACTATGGAGCATGGTTTGCTGACAAATTGGGGGCCAGCGTTGACATACTCTACGTGAGCGATGACCGAGGGCAATCCCCTGCCGAAGCCACCGACCTCAGCGGCAGTATTGGTTTAGGGGCCTCAGAAACCCTGCTTAAAAAGCTGGTAGAGGTAGAGCATCAGCGGGCGAAACTCAATCACCAGCAGGCCAAGCTAATTCTGGCCGACGCCGAGCAGGCCCTCACCCGTCAAGGAGCCAAGTCAATAAAACTAGTCCACAAAATCGGTTTTTTGATCGACCATCTAGAAACACTGGAGGCCAGTACCGACCTAATTGTGCTGGGTCAGAGAGGGGAGACAGCAGACTCCGCCCCACTCCATCTAGGCACTAACGTCGATCGCATTGTGCACAGTAGCACAAAGCCCTGTTTGGTAACGCCCCGGCAGTTTGCCCCCATAGAACGACTGCTGCTAGCCTACGACGGCAGCCCTACCGGCAAACGGCTCCTGAAGTTTCTAGCCGACACGCCCGGTCTCCAACATCTAGACATTCACCTACTGATGGCGGTCAAATCTGAGTCAGACCCAAAAATAGGTAACTGGCAGACCGAAGCAGTGGCGCTTTTACAGCAGGCAGGCATCAAGCCTACGGTAAGTCAGCCTATGGGAAAGCCCGAAAAATTAATTTCTCAATACATTGAAGAGCACAATATCAGCTTATTGCTAATGGGGATCTACGGCGATCGCCAAACTCACCATTTAGCCATTGGCAACACCACGATTCAGCTGTTGAGCAGTAGCCACATTCCCGTGCTGCTGCTTCGGTAAATTTGAACCACTTTTTCTCAACTATTAACAAGTAACAGAGGCTGCCATTAACCAACCGATGCTATGTCGACCTCAATTGTAAACATTTCTTCCAAGACTAGAGATGTTACAGCGTGAGGCGCAGGGCTGCACTGAGGGATACATTCATTGTGCTAGATGGCTTCTAGCACAGGCACCCTAGCCGCAATTGTTTGGTAGGAGTTGCCGTTGACCAACTGCATCAGGTATGAACCATAGTCACTTTTAGCTAAGGGTTCGGCCAGGCGATAAAGCTGTTCGCTAGAAATATAACCTTTCTGATAAGCAATTTCTTCCACGCAAGCAATCTTAAGACCCTGGCGCTCCTCTAGACTTTGTATAAAGCTAGAGGCCTGATGAAGAGATTCATGGGTACCTGTATCCAACCATGCAAAACCCCGACCAAACACTTCAACCTGAAGCTGCCCCTGATTGAGATAACAACGATTGAGGTCAGTAATTTCTAATTCTCCGCGAACAGAAGGGGTTAGTGTAGCCGCTAGGTCACAGACTTGGGAGTCATAGAAGTAGATACCCGGTATGGCATAGTGAGACTTCGGGAACTTAGGCTTTTCTTCAAAGCCAAGCACTCGTCCAGCCTGGTCGAACTCAATCACACCGTAATCTTGTGGATTGGAGACCTGATAGCCAAAGATTAAAGCACCCTGCTGCAGCTGGGCAGCCTGCTGCAATAGTCCCCCTAAGCCATCGCCATAAAGGATGTTATCTCCTAGAACTAAACAGGCTGGCTCGCCGTTTAAAAATGAGCGACCAAGGATAAAAGCCTCGGCAACCCCTCCCGGATGGGGCTGCTCCATGTAGCTAAATTGCAAACCCCACTGATGGCCATCACCAAACAACTGTTGAAACAGGGGTAGCGAGTTAGGTGTAGAAATTATCAAAATCTCTCGAATACCAGCCAACATCAGTACCGACAATGGGTAATAGATCATTGGCTTGTTATACACAGGCATAAGCTGCTTATTCACAGTAAGCGTGAGAGGATAAAGGCGGGTTCCGGTTCCACCTGCCAGAATAATACCTTTCATAAGGAGTTCTCCAAAAATTTATACCGTCAGCAATGAAAATGACATCAACAGGAAATGTTGTATTTCGGAGGCCATTTAAAGGGGATAAAATTGCCGCTTTGACCTCCTAGTATTTTCTACCCATCCTTCAAAAACAAAAGATCTAGAGTCCTATTTCCCTCGAAGAAGCCTAGATAATTTATAGACTTTGACACTCAAAATGGCAAGTCAAAAACATTTACTCTAACGAGCTGCATAATTTTTGTGCATCCAATCGTGGTAGCTATCCGACTGCACTTGCTCAACCCAGTCAAAATTTTCTAGATACCATTTAACAGTTTTCAAAAGACCACTTTCAAAGCTTTCCCTAGGCTTCCATCCCAGCTCAGCATGAATTTTTTTGCAGTTAATGGCATAACGCTTGTCATGGCCAGGACGATCCTTAACAAAGGTAATTAAGGATGAGTGCTTGAGATCAATCTTGGGAGCCAGATCATCTAGCAAAGTACAAATGGACTCGACTACGGCAAGATTAGTTTTTTCATTGAGGCCACCTATATTGTAGGTTTCACCGACGTTTCCTTGTTCCAATACTTGGTATATGGCATCACAGTGGTCTTCAACATAAAGCCAATCTCGAATGTTTTGGCCGTCTCCATATATTGGCAATGGGCTACCTTTAAGGGCACTAAGAATAGTTAAAGGGATTAATTTCTCTGGAAATTGGTAAGGACCATAGTTATTGGAGCAGTTGGTCGTCAACGTCGGCAGTCCATAGGTGTGATGATAGGCTCGAACCAAGTGATCCGATGCTGCTTTACTTGCGGAATAGGGGCTGTTAGGCGCGTAGGGAGTATCTTCACAGAAAGGTGGATCGTTAGGCCCAAGAGATCCATATACCTCATCTGTAGAAACATGCAAAAATCGAAATATATTACGGGCTTCCAGCGGTAGGCTGCCCCAGTAGCTACGAGTAGCTTCTAGCAATCGGAAGGTGCCCACAACGTTCGTCTGAACAAAAGTCTCAGGCCCAATAATAGAGCGATCGACATGACTCTCAGCCGCAAAGTTTAGGATTGCATCTGGACGATAACGCAGCAAGATACTAGCAACCAAATCGAGATCGCCTATATCTCCTCGAATAAACTCGTAGCCCGGATCATCTGCCAAGACCGCTAGGCTGTTGGGATTACTAGCGTAGGTGAGTTGATCTAAATTGATAATATGAGCCCATTGCCCATGCCGAGCTTTGAGCACAAAATTAGAGCCAATAAATCCTGCCCCACCAGTAACCAAGAAAGTTTTCATGGATTGTCCGTTGCATATGAAAGAGCAAAAGGCTAAAGTAAGTCAGAGGAGGACGTGTTTACTCATTCTGAGTTGGCAATGGTTACCACTATGAATTATTTTAGTGTGGGCAAGATTACACCAACACCAGCTGCTTTGTAGTGTTAGCTAAGCTATGATCAGCCAACCATTTCTGCCCACTCTGGCTCTGATTGATCCATCGATTGGCTAGATCAGCCCATTTCACAGGCAAGCGCAGTTCATGCCACGTCTCATGGGAACTTTGAGAGATATGTTCATAGAGATCTGCGTTAGTTAAGACATCTTTAATACAGGCTGACAGCGCTGAGACATTACCCTCCGGAAAAATCATGGCGTTGATACCGTGCCGTAGGTAGCCTCCAAACATTGGATGATCAGATGCCACGATAGGAGTACAGGCTCTCAGCGCATGATGAATAACTAGAGGAAATCCTTCGGGATATGTATGGCGACTAGGAACAATAACCAGATCAGCCTGATTCATTAAGGGCTCGACGGTGTGGTTAGAGACAAAGCCCAACAGCTCCACACAATCTTCTATGTCAAGGGCAGAGATTAGATCCTTGGCAAAGTTTGAATTATCTGAGCCCACCACACCTAATTTGATAGGTATGGATTTTTCCTTTAATTCCTTGACAGCTTTGAGCAGATCGCCAACCCCTTTGGCTTCGCAAATATTGCCGACGTAGCACAAGTTCCAGATTTTTTTATCTGAGGGAAAAGGTTTAGACAAAAAGTTTCCCGGATTAGGATCAACCAAAAAATCCCAAGGTAGAATTTTTTCTGGTTTTACTCCTAATCGCTGGAGTCTTTTTGATGAATTAATACCATAGCTACCAACCCAGTGAATATTAGGCTGATTCAGGAGTCCAACAATCCTTTGGTTTTTGATTCTCCTAACCAAACTGTGCACAATGCTAGCATTTTGAGTGGGAATCGTGCCAAGGAATGTAGTAATTGTCGGAATATGATGATTTACAGCCCAATTCAAAACATCTGTATCAAATAAAGACACAATTAGATGTGTTGGGTTGTATTCCTCAATGAGCTGAATTACCTTCTGAATCCTGATATCTTGGTACTGATGGAATCCACAGCCGATCGCTCGAACTCCATTAGACAGTACTACATCGTAGGCTTCTGGCGTTAGATAGACAAGGTTGGCAACTTCATCCGCATACTGCCTGAGTCCGGCATAGGCATCAATAGAATACTTTTGAGCATAGTAGGTTTCATCGCCACCAGAGGCAAGGCGCTGAAAGTCGGTGCGGATATCACCCGCAAAGTTAACGATTAGGAGCCGCATTCAAATTAACTCTCTTTGAAAATTACTAAAAACATCTTTCTGCCAGACACAGGTTCGATTTCTCGCTTCTTAGGTCAGTGATTCATGTACCAGCAAAATGATGAAATCTACTTCTTCAGAAGTCATATTTGCGAACAGGGGCAACCGAACAATACGATCGCAAATCTCCTCTGTAACCGCTAGTTCACCCGATTGGCGACCATATTTTCTTCCCGCTGGAGCGCTGTGCAGCGGAACGTAGTGGAAGGTCGCTTGCACACCATGGGACTTCAAGCTGGAGAGAATCTTCGTGCGGGTTTCTAAGCTATCTACTAGCAGATAGTAGATGTGGGCATTATGTTGACATCCCTGAGGAATTATGGGACGCCGCACTTTTTGATCTTCCTCAAGCGATTCAAAGGCTTGATGGTATCGATCCCAGATGGTCATCCGGTGTTGGGTAATGCCATTGGCCTGTTGTAGCTGAGACCATAAAAATGCAGCGATAATATCACTAGGTAGATAGGAAGACCCAATATCAACCCAGGTGTATTTATCGACATCACCTCGGAAAAATTGACTACGATTAGTGCCTTTTTCCCAAATAATTTCCGCTCGTTCTACCAGGGAGGGATCATTAACAACTAGTGCACCACCCTCCCCTGATACTATATTTTTTGTCCCGTGAAAGCTAAAGGCAGCCAGATTTCCAAAACTTCCAATCGGTTGGCCAGCATATTTAGAGCAGATACCCTGAGCTGCATCTTCAACTACTCGTAGCCCATACTGCTCAGCCAGATCAAGAATGGTAGTCATCTCACAGGCAAGCCCTGCGTAGTGCACAGGCGCAATCGCCTTTGTTCGGGCTGTAATTGCGGCTTTGATCTTAGTTTCATCTAAATTTAGCGTGTCTGATCGAACATCGACAAAGATCGGCACACCTCCTCGCAGCACGACAGCATTTGCCGTAGAGACAAATGTGTAGGATGGCATGATGACTTCATCGCCCGGTTGAATATCAGCCAGGATAAAAGCCATCTCCAGAGCGGCTGTACAGGAGTGGGTTAACAACACTTGTGCAGCACCGAGATGGTCTTTTAGCCAGGCCTGGCATAATTTTGTGTAGTGTCCATCTCCTATAATACAGCCGCTAAGAATTGCCTTCTCGATGTAATTTAGCTCTTCGCCACTTGTACTGAGTTTGCTGAAAGGGATGTGATTGACTATGGGTTTTGGAGATTGAGAGAGCATCTTGTTATGGAGACTTGTTATAAGAATCTACGGACACTTTCCAAATGAGACAGATATCTTGATTGAATCAAAAATATTCCCAGTACATTTGACCAAAAGGCTTGGGAAAGAACTAGTCAATTCTGAGCTAATGGTCGTGCTAATCACTACCTGAAAGGCAGTTTTTCGAAGAAGATTTGGCTGAGCAATAAAAATGAAATGATCGTCAGTCTTCGCATCTCAATCAAGGGCAAGTCTTTGACCTCAATGGCTTTAGCCTAGATAAATACCTCAATATCTACAAACCCAGTGGTTAGCGGTAGAATAAGATCAGGCTATTAGTTTCCGAACACTTGATTTCAGACTTTCTCTCTGGGGAGAAAATGGCATCTGCAGTTTAATTCATTGAGAGTTAATTCCAGAAACGTGCTTCTCAATACTAAATATGCACTGCTGTAAGTCTGATCAAACTGACCGCCCTAGGAATAGGCAATCTATTTATATTTCTACTTCAGTGGATAAAAGCTTCATGAAGGAAGATCCATCAACGATGGTTTTTAATTCATGTTTTAATCCAGCCTAATTAAGTAGATCTCCCATTGCCATCATATTAATTTACCGATGCGCGAGTTCTGGCCAGGCACCTAGACTCCTTCCAGAAGCGCAGTTCAAACGTCACATTAGGCCTGTTAGGCCTGGATTTCTCAACAGCGGGGAGAAAACGGCTGTGTAGTGGCGCTAGTTGACGCTATTAGAGTATCCCAAGCAAATAACTATCCATTAGATTAGGAGAGAGCTGTGTTGTTGTCGAGCTTCGATGATGGATGTTGCCCCTCTAGCGTTAACCGATAGCCTCAAGGTGTTGTTGAAAGACACCG